>Ga0302326_10009121_pt1 | contig 21756 bp, 19 predicted proteins | sample Palsa_T0_3_FD_202264 | JGI IMG/M metagenome (GOLD analysis project Ga0302326, IMG submission 202264) | Peat permafrost microbial communities from Stordalen Mire near Abisko, Sweden - Palsa_T0_3 | ecosystem: Environmental > Terrestrial > Soil > Palsa > Peat permafrost | place: Sweden: Abisko... | reverse complement strand
CCGGGGAGTACCGGGCGATCAGGACAGGACAGTGGGGAGATCCGATGGCCACCCATGGGGAGAACCGGTGACCGTCAGTGGGGAGATCCAGCGGCCGCCTACGGGGAGGTTTGCATGGCCGCCGTCAGGACCGCACCACGCTCGCGGGCGTCGCGATCTTTCTCGACAGCGGGGGTCATGAGCGCCGCCTCGATTTCCTGCAGAGTCCGTATGGGATGAACGCCGAGGATGTCAGGAACACGGCGGTCTACCTCGATTTGATCCTCAGCGACGGCCGGCAGGCACCGGTCTGGGTGATGCATCCCGAGCGTTGCATGGAGAGTCGTGTCCACAACAGCATGCTGGCGAACAAGCAGACCGACCTCGCTTGGCTGCAGCTTCGAGCGTCGATCCTCTGCGCCCGAGCCTTCAGCCAACTGCTGCTCGACGAACGCGGAGACGCAGTCGTCCGGGATGTCCTGAAGCTCAACGAGCGCATCTTTCGCTTCGCAGAAGAAGATCGGTCCGCCCGCCTGGCGCACGACAGGGGTATCGAGGTCTTCGATGCTGTTCTTGACGACGAGCGGCTGCCCGAGAAGTTCCGGACCGTCCGCCTGCCGCAGATGCGCGAGCGCATAGGGGCGCTGCGCCAACGGGAGCGCGAACGTCTATCGCCCTGAGAGCACGACGGAGCCGACGCCGATGGGCTCAGCGCCCGCGACCGGTGCCGCGGCTTGGTGTATCGCGGAGGGGTAGGCGGGTGAGCCAGCGTGTTGGTGAGAGGGTGGAGCGAAGCCGTAGAGGACTGCGGCTCGGCGCCCAGCCGGGGTCGGGCAACTCGGGGTGCGCGAGCGAGGGTGTCTGTACGCGGCTGTTACACATCTTTTGCGCGAGGCGCGTGATGCGAACGGCGTCCTGTCCTTCGTTGCCGAGGTCGTCGCGCGCGATGAACCAGGTAGTGCCGTGGCGCGCGCGGGTTGCCTCGACGTAGGCGGTCTCCTTGCTGGTTTGCCAGCCGCCGGTGAGCACGACGGAGCGCTCGACGGTTGCGCCCTGCTGGCGGTAGACGTGCTGCGCGTAGGCGAGTCGCAGCGAGTTGAGATCCTCGCCGGCGAGCCGGACTTTGCGCTGTGATCCGTCGATCGTGATGGTCACGCGCCGGTCGTGGATGGCGCTGACCTGTCCGCGGGTGCCGTTCTCGACTCGCGGTTGCCCTGGCGGGCGGTGTTGTGTGGTGAAGGCGATGAGGTCGCCTTCGCGTAGGCCGTAGTGGACGCCGGGTAGCGGGGTCTCGTGGTGTCCGAGTTCGCCTCGTTGTGCGCGTAGGTGTTGTGCGCGGGCGTTGAGCCGGTCGATCTCCTGGTTGGAGGCGTCGGCGATCAGCGCGACCTCGCGGATATCGCGCCCCTCTGTGAGCGCAGCCCATGTTTGTACGGCTTGCTCTGCTGCCTGGTCGCGGGTGTCGGAGAGGTGCAGCTGGCCGCGTGAGGCGTAGTGCGCCATCGCGCGCTCTGGTTCACCCGCGCGTAGTGCTTGCCATGCGCGCTGGTCGGCAGAATTCTTGGTGCGGTGGATGTCTGCGAGTTCGGCGCTGGGTGCGTGCTCGGTGAGCCGGTCGAACATGCCGCCGGGGCCGATTGAGGGGAGCTGCTTGCCGTCGCCGACGGCGATCAGCTTTGCCCCGGAGCGCTCCACCAGCTCGGTGAGCGCGTCGAGGCGTTTGTGGTCGACCATCCCCGCCTCGTCCAGGATCACTGTCGTGTCCCTGTCCACGTGGATGGCTCCCGTGTTCGCGCGGGCGACCAGCGAGTCCAGGGTGAGTGTCTGCCCGGCGAGCGCGGGGCTGTCGGCACCGATCCGCTCTGCCGTGGATCCGGATACGGCGACCCCGATCGTCTCTCGCCCGGCGTGCTGCTCCGCGCGGGCGGCGGCGTCGATCACCACACCCTTGCCGGTCCCGGCAGGCCCGACGAGGACCGCGGCGCGCTCAGGCCCGGTGATCACGTCGAGCGCGTGGTGCTGCTCGGGGCTGAGCGGCCCGCCGATGCGCTCCGCGACCTCACGGGCAGCGCTACCGCGTGCAACGTCGCCGACGTCTCGGCCCGCGGGCTGGGCGAGCTGTGTGGCGCGGCGCTCGATCGCCTGCTCCTGCGCACGCACCGCCAGGGTGGTCATCCGCCCGCCCTCCAGACTCAGCACGCGCCGGTCGCGGACCATCTTCCGCGCGACGGCAAGCGCTTCGTCCGGTGCCATCTCTCCGGCAGCTTGCTCCAGCACGACTGCGCGCAGGTCGCGCTCCTGGAAGACGGCGTGCTGCTCGGTTAGCTTCGCCTCGACACGATCCTCGATCGCGCGCTCGGCCGTTGGGCGCTCGGATGCGCCGATGAGTCGCACGGCCTCATCGGGGCCGAATCCGTGATCGCGAGCGGTCTGTGTCCACACTCGTTGTAGGTCTGAGCGTGTGGTCAGCGTCTTGGACCGGCGGTTCTCGAGCGCGAGGTTACGAAGCTCGCCGCGTTCGGGTGCCCGGCCGTAGCGGGCACGAAAGCGCTCCGCCGCCCTGGCGACCTCACGACTGCGACCGGAGAACGCCTCGCACAACTCTTTGGGGACACCGGCGATCTCGAAGTACCGGCCGTCCCTGCCGGTGCCCTGCTCGATCGTGTAGCCCTCCCGCACGAGCTCGTCGGCGAGCGCGGAGCGGTAGAACGCGCCCATCTCCCGAGCGGAGCGGAAGATCGGCCGCGAGGCGACCGCCACGATCCGGTCGTCCTCACGGACGGCACCGGTGATAACGACGTGGCTGTGCAGCTGCGGGTCCGGGGCCTGGGCGCCCTGGACTCCGCGGGCGGTGGTGTGCCGGTACTCGGTCGCGATCACGTCCTTGGCGTGCTCTTCAACGACCTGGCCGCTGTAGCGACGCCGCACGACTGGCACCTGCTCTCGCAGATGGTGGATAGTTTGCTCGACCGCGCTGGCGTGGGCCTGCTCGATCTGCTCGCGCTGCCACGGGTCGCCGAGCGCCCACACCGTCGAGACGGACTTCGGTGCGCTGAACGTCACATCGATCCCGCCACCCCGTCCCCCGCCAGCGCCCTCCGGACGAAGCCACCGGCCGCTGCCAGGGTGACGGCCCTCCATCAGCGCGATGAAATCCGCGCCATCCACCGGCCCGCCGGGCTGAACCCCGAGCCTCTCCAGCGTCTCGGCATCGGCCAGCCAGCGGCCGGGAGCCTGCGCCATCTCCCCATCGGGAGTCAGGTAGTAGTCCCCGCGCTCTGGCTCCACCGTCTTGCTCTCCAGGTAGCGCGCGTACCCGCCACCCCGAGACGCACCTCTGCTCGCCGCCGTCATCACACGGGTGATGACCCTCAACGCGCCAAACCGGCCAACCAATTCGCACAGCGCTCGCTGTGCCACGGCACAGCCGTGCATGTTGTCTGTGCAGGCAGTTGAAGTGCAGCGCGAGCGGGTGACCGGCCGACATCGGCGGAGGGCCGCGAGACCGCAGGGCGCGATCGCAGACGAGCATCGGACGGGCCTGCTGAGAGCGCGCAAGATCACGTCGCGGACGCTGGCGGAGACCACGCGCAAAACTCGTTGGCCGGTTCTGGCGAGTACGGGTCATTAACACCGATGGCAGCCACACAACCACCCCAAGGCAACAGGTCCGCGAGGAGGTGAAGCGATGATCGAGCTGACCGTCAGGCTCACCGAGGAGCAGCTCACGCAGATCGCCGAGCGCACCGCAGAGCTGCTGCCCGAGCGGTCACCGGCCGCTGTCGCACGTGAGCCTCTGCTGACCGTTGGTGAACTGGCCGAGATGCTTGCGGTTACGCCCGACTGGGTGCGCCGCCATCAGGCCGACCTCGGCGCATTCAGACTCAGCGAAGGCGGCGGCAGGAGCCCAATCCGGTTCCGGGCGAGCGACGTGGAGCGCTTTCTTGCGGAGCGACGCCTTAAGCCGCGTCAACACGCCCAACCCGGCGACTGGCGCAAGGATGAGAACTGGTGCCTCGGATAAACCCGCACGGCGTCCATGCGGCCTGCTCGCCCCAGCCGATCGACCGCGCAAAGAACGAGTCGTCGGCCGGCTGCTTGGCCCTCCGGTGCATGGCGTAGATTGGGGAACGACGATCGAAGGAGCGCGTGATGGCCGTTGGGAGCATCCGGGAGCGCAATGGGCGCTTCTACATCAGGACCCGTGTGCAGGTCATCGACTCGGACACGGGCGAGATCCGCTGGCAGCAGGTCGAGAAGGCTGCGGGCAAGAGTCGCCGGCAGGCCGAGAAGACGCTACGAGAGCTACAGACCGCCGTCGACGAGGGCAGCTACGTCCCGAGTTCGATGACGGTGCTCGAGCTTGGCCGGAAGTGGCTGCGAGAGCACGTACAGCCGAACCTCAAGCCGAGCGCCGCCGCGAACTACAAGGGCACGTTCTACCGGCACGTGGTGCCGTCGCTCGGCGCGGTCCGCGTGGACGACTGCAAGCCGCAGATGGTCAAGGCGCTGCTCGGCCGCAAGCGTGCCGAGGGCCTGAGCGATGAGACGGTGGCGAAGATCCGCCGGCACATGCACGCGATGTTCGCGTTCGCGCAGGACGCCGGGCTGCTCACCGTCAACCCGGCGAGCGCTCCACGCAAGCGTGGCCAGAAGCGGCGTCGGCGGGCACGCGGAACGGCGCTCAGTCCTGCGCAGATCGCGCGGTTTCTGAACGAGTGCTCGCGCGACCCGAGCGGCAAGCTGCGGGACGACGCCCGATGGGTGCTGTTCTTTACGGTCGCTCTTGACACCGGCCTGCGACGTGGCGAGATGGTCGGACTGCGGTGGGGGGGACGTGAATCTCTTGGATCGCATCCTCTATGTGCGCCGAAGCATCGGCAACTACGACGACCCGGAAGCCATCGACGCGGAGGACGACGACGGCCTGACGACCAAGACCGAGGCGGGGGAGAGGCTTGTTCCGATCCTCGACGGTGCGCAGGCAGCGCTTGAAAAGCTCTACGCCACGGCGGCCGACACGAGCGATAGCGCGCCCGTGTTCGTGACGGTGGAGCGGAAGCGCGGCCGGGACGGCGTAGTGCGCCCGGTCGGGCGCCCATTGAGCCCGCGCATGGTCACGCGCGTATTTCGTCGCTACGCCGATCGCGCGAACCTGCCGCCGAAGGTGCGCCTGCACGACCTCCGGCACACGGCGATCACGAATGCGATCGGACAAGGCGAGGACATTCTGCTCGTGGCGGCGTTCGCGGGCCACGCGAAGACCTCGACCACCGTGAACGTGTATAGCCACCTGCTCCCACAGCGGGCGCACGACGCAGCGCGCAGGATGCGCTCCGTATCTCATCCCCCAACGGGCGGCGAGGAGATACCCGCGAGCGAGGATCGGGTCTCAGCCTGAAATCCTGGGAGGGTTGGCGCCGCACGCGCATCGGGCGGCGCTAACTCCCCGCGCTGACCGTGACGGCAGAAAGAAGAGGCGTCGTGTAGCGTTTAGTCTGCAAGCGGGAACACGATGAGCTACCGGGGGAACAAAGGACTGGCCGGGCGACCCGCGTGTGCGGGAACCGGCGGCGTGGAATCCCGAGAGAACGAACGGCACCGCCAAGCCGGAGCCCGGCTATGAGGCGCGTCGTTGGTTTGTGGGTGGCGGTGTTGGTGGTGCTTGCTGGTTTGGCGTCTGTGGGTGGCGCTGCGGTGGTTGGCCGGGATGTCGCGGAGGTTGGGGTGGCGAGTCGGGCGCGGTCTGCTGAGCTTGAGGTGTCGGCGGCGGCCGTGAAGCTGGTTGGGAGTGTGGTGGCGGGCTCGGCGACGGTGGCGAACGTGGGTGACGCTGGTGCGAGGTCGTCAACGGCGGCGGTTGCTTGGCGCTCATCGGCCGGGGGTGGTGGGCTGGTTGAGCTTGGGCGGTTCAAGGTGCCGGCGTTGAGGGCTGGCGAGCGGCACAAGGCGAGTTTCCGGGTGGGGGTTCCCAAGGGTGCCGCCGGTAGCTGGGACGTGAGCGTCTGCGCCGATGTCCTCGGCCAGGTGCAGGCGCGCGCCGAGCACAAGAGCAAGTGCCGCAGCGCGGGCGTGGTCACGATCCCGGCGTCGGGCGTGAAGGGTTACGGGCCGACGGGCTCAGAACCATCGCCGCCACCGGGCTCGGGCGGCTCGTCGTCGCCGCCGACCGGCTCTGGTTCTGCGTCGAGTCCGCCGGAAACTGTGATCGACAGTGGCCCCACGGGTTTGATCGGCCAGTCTACGGTGACGTTCGCTTTCCACGGCAGCGACGCGGATGACACTTTCCAGTGCGCTCTTGACGGAGCGCCGTGGGTGTCTTGCGCGAGCCCGCAGCAATACACGGCGCTGGCCGAGGGCGCGCACACGTTCGAGGTGCGTGCGGTCAACGCTGCTGGTGAAGTGGACCCGACCCCGGCGAGCGCGTCCTTTACGGTCGAAGCGACGCCGCCACAGACGACGATCACGAGCGCGCCCAGTGGGCGCATCCCTACCGGGGAAGCCTCGCTTTCGTTCACCTCCACCGAGGCCGCCAGCAGCTTCAAGTGCAGCCTCGATGGCGGCGGCTACAGCCCGTGCAGTTCGCCCTACGTGATCGCTGATCCGGCGGCGGGTCCACACACCTTCTCCGTGCAGGCAACCAACCAGGCCGGCGTCAAGGAAACGGCTGCGCCGCCCTCGGCGTCATGGAGCTCCGTCGAAGCTCAGCACGACCTCTGCGGCACCATCACGAGCAACACGACGATCGGCCCCGACTACGCCACTCGCTACATCATCACCTGCTCGACCACCATCACCAGCGCCGCGACCCTGACCGCACAGCCCGGCACGATCATTAAGGCTGACGAAGGGGCCGGCCTGACGGTGCAGGGCACACTCGACGCCGTGGGCACCGAAGGTGAGCCCGTCACGTTCACGTCGATCAATGACAACAGCGTGGGTGGTGTGACGGGGAGCGGGTCGCCGGGGCGTGAAGATTGGGATGGCATTTATGCTGATGGTGGGTCGGTTGATATCGAGCATTCGGTTGTCGCTTATGGTGGGCCGGTCGGCGGGAGAGCTATGGGCGCGCTGGTCGCGGTTGATGACGCTTTCAAGCTGGACGGGGATACTGGCTCGGGGGGTGCGGCTGTGCTGGCGCAGGGCGCCGAGGTGACGGTTGAGGATGATTCGTTCGTTTCGCCGACCGAAGCGGCTGTTATTGCGAGTTCGCCTGACTTGGTGTTGAGTGGGAACAAGGCGACGGGGGTCACGAACCGGTTTGCGTATTGGGCGGACTCGTCGGCGTTGGATTTTGCTGGGTTGAGCTCTAACACGGCCGATCACGGTGGCCTCGCGGTTGCCGGTGCGGCTGCCACTTCGGAATGGACAGGTTCGATGCCGCTTGTACTGATAGGCGGGGGCGTGGAGTACATCAACTATTTTGACACTGACGGGTATCTCGATGTGCCTTCCGGGGTGACGCTGACGCTGGCCGCCGGGACGGTCGTCAAGAGCGAACTCGGTGAAAGCCAATGCGACGATGAAGGGCCCGGGTGCTCCATCTCGGTCGAGGGCACACTCGACGCCGTGGGCACCGAAGGTGAGCCCGTCACGTTCACGTCGATCAATGACAACAGCGTGGGTGGTGTGACGGGGAGCGGGTCGCCGGGGCGTGAAGATTGGGATGGCATTTATGCTGATGGTGGGTCGGTTGATATCGAGCATTCGGTTGTCGCTTATGGTGGGCCGGTCGGCGGGAGAGCTATGGGCGCGCTGGTCGCGGTTGATGACGCTTTCAAGCTGGACGGGGATACTGGCTCGGGGGGTGCGGCTGTGCTGGCGCAGGGCGCCGAGGTGACGGTTGAGGATGATTCGTTCGTTTCGCCGACCGAAGCGGCTGTTATTGCGAGTTCGCCTGACTTGGTGTTGAGTGGGAACAAGGCGACGGGGGTCACGAACCGGTTTGCGTATTGGGCGGACTCGTCGGCGTTGGATTTTGCTGGGTTGAGCTCTAACACGGCCGATCACGGTGGCCTCGCGGTTGCCGGTGCGGCTGCCACTTCGGAATGGACAGGTTCGATGCCGCTTGTACTGATAGGCGGGGGCGTGGAGTACATCAACTATTTTGACACTGACGGGTATCTCGATGTGCCTTCCGGGGTGACGCTGACGCTGGCCGCCGGGACGGTCGTCAAGAGCGAACTCGGTGAAAGCCAATGCGACGATGAAGGGCCCGGGTGCTCCATCTCGGTCGAGGGCACGCTTAATGCTACCGGCACATTGGGTGAGCCCGTCACGTTCACGTCGATCAATGACAACAGCGTGGGTGGTGTGACGGGGAGCGGGTCGCCGCAGTCTGCGGAATGGGCAGGGATTAGTGTTGAGCCAGGAGCTAACTTTGCGGTCAATCGCGCGGACCTTCGCTACGCAGGCGCCGCAATTACATTTCGGCAGCTCAGTGGAGCCGTCATTAGTGAAGATGACTTTGTCTATGATCGCGAGGCGATTGCTGTGGACGGCACCGCAGACGAAGATCCGGTGTTGGAAGCATTGGACTGCGTCCCTCCCTACCTTTCGTTCGTGACGGCTAAAGAAGACTTCTTTGGCAAGACCGGTACGCCGCCACCGAGCATCGATCTTGCGAGCGTGCTAGGAGCGACTCTGCCCGAATCCTTCGGCAATGCCTTCGACGCTGGTTTGAGCTTGGCCAGCGAGAGCTACAGCCTCTTTGGAGACGACGACACTATTCCTTGGTCGATCTATAGCTGTCCCGCGCTCGGAATCCCCCCGATACCTGTGACACCGGTATTGGTCGTTGGCATCCCTGCTTCTCCGTGGTTCTCCGACCCGGAGTGACTCTGCCCAAAGCTGCCCTCCCTGCCGTCGGAAGATATGGGCCATCAAGCAACGCGGCGTCGTTGTTGACTGGCGAGGCTCCCTGCCGGATACCGAAGTCGCGGCGCGCGGATGGCAATCTATAGCCCTCGGCGACACCAGAGCGAATCGGGCAGCGCCCGCACTGGGAGCCCAGGCTCGTCGCCGAAGGTCGCCTGCGGGGTTGGGCATCGGTAGAAACCGGGCGGCTTGAGCGGGTGCACACCCAGCCGGCAGAACCGTCTGGGCCTTATACCTCGCGGACGGGGACGAGCGAGCGGTGGGTGACTTGAAGCAGGATGCGCTCCGTATCCCACAGTTCTTCCCACATTCTTCCCACAAACGACGACGGACCACTCGCCATCGAAAAGCAGGCGGCGGCTTGAAAGCCGCATAAACACTAGGGTGCGGCCACGTAGTGCCGTGTCGTTTGAGCCCCAGGCCGATTCGACAAGGCGGAGGTCACTGGTTCGAGCCCAGTATCGCCCATTGGTGGATTTAGCTCTGGTGCAAGGATTATTCGGCCCATGAGAGCGGGCTTGGTAGCAATTTGGTAGCAATCCTCCGAGTCGTAGGATGTGCCGATGAAGCTGCACGAAGCCATCGACGCCGTGCTAGCCGACAGGCCCGCTGGCATGAGCACGCGCGAACTGGCTGACGAGATCCGGCGGAGAGGGCTCTACCTGAAAGGCGACGGTCAGCCTGCCTCGCCTGGACAGGTTAACGCTCGGGTCGGCAACAAGACGTACCGGGACCGCTACCGCAAAGACCACCTGGGTCGCATCTGCCTCGCGTAGCTCCGCCGATGGGGCGGGTATCGTTTGTCACGTACATACGTTCGATCTCTTGGAGGACTGATGCCAGGACAACGAAGGCACGTCACGCAGAGGCCAGAAGGTCAGTGGGCGGACAAAGCCGAGGGGGCAGAGCGTGCGGGTGGCCTGTACGGCACGCAGGCCGAGGCCCAGGCAGCGGCTACCCAGCACCTTCAGAACCGTTCAGGTGGCGGTGAGGTCGTGATCCACCGACCTGACGGCCAGATCCGCAACTCAAACACGATCAACAGGCCCGACCCAGATCCACCACGCGACACGCGTCACTGATCGCGGCGGCACGGAGCCCGTGACGTGATCCGAGTCCGCTATTCAGGGCCTATTCGTGGCGTGCACATGCTGTCACGTCAGCTTTCTGATGCTGGCTTCGAAGTGGAGTTCCCGCCGCCTATGGAGCGGCGCGGAGTCGGCCAGGATGTGGTCCACGTCACGATGGAAATCGGTTCGGCAGCGAAAGACGGCGTGGTGGGGTATGCGGCCGTTGAGGCTGTCAAGCGCATCGTGGGTGCCTTCAGAGAGCGCCACCCCGGCGTCGAGGCAGACGTAGAGTCCGACGAGGACGAGTAGTTCGCCCATCGTTTCTAGGCGCTGAGCGGCGGGACCCGAGACTCAAACGACGGAACGAACGATGGCGACAATCAGGAACGAGCTTCGGCAGAATGAGCAGGGCGAGTAGCGGGATCACGGGCGAGTTTCGCCGAAGCCTCCTAGCCAACCGATCTCGCGCTCGCGGCGGTGGTCAAAACGGGCGTGAAGCTCGCGGAGAATCACAGGAAGACGATCGCCAACACGGCTGGGCTCGGCGCTGGCGCAATCGAGCTGGGCAGATCCAGTCCCGCTTGGCTAACCGTGCGAGCAACCCTCACCGTCTGGATGGCCACTCAAGAGGAAACTCGTGGGGTAGGGTTCGCGGATGTATGTCAGCGCGAGGCACATCCCGAGCCTCGGGAACTTGCGTGCCGCACGGGCCGCAATGCTCGCCGTGGCTTTCCTGGTCTGTCTGTCGCTTGTGAGTGTATCCCGGGCGCTTGCCGCTTCCGGGCGCAGCGCGGCCCTGACCGTCTTGGCCACGGGGCTTCCCGCTGGACAGCCGGCGGACATCCTCATCTCCGGCCCAGGACTGCACCGCCGACTGGCGAGCCCGAGCACACGTCTGGCGGTGCGACGGGGGCGCTACGTCCTCACGGTCTCCCCGGTTCTGATCGTGCGGTCCAACAGGGCCGTGCAGGCTCGCGCGACGGCTTATCCCGTCAAGCGCCGGATCGTCCTGACGCTCAGAGGCGCAGCGAGCCGGTCAGTCACGGTCCGCTACGGCTCGATCGTGAACCCCGACGTTCGCCGCGCGCCGCCGGTACTCGGGCGCACGGGAGAACCAGACGCCCCGACCGCGATCGTGATCGCGGCCCGGTCCGGCAGGCCAGCCGTCGGGGCGATCCTCACCAGCGGCCCAACCACGGCCCTGCCGATGGGCCTCGTCGCGAAGGTCACAGCCGTCAAGCAAGAAGGGTCGACGCTGCGAGTCTCGCTCGCGCCGGTCCCGGTCATCGAGGCCGTCCCGGAGCTGTCCTTCACCGGGGGCCTTCCGCTCACTCCGACAGCCGGCGCAGTCTCTGAAAGCGGCAGCACCGTACCCGCCCAGGCCGCGGGTGTTCGAGGGCGCGCATCTTCCGCGAGCTGCATCCCGCCGAAGCTCGTCCAGCTCGGCGCGCACATGGACAGTGTCGAACTGCGCGAAGCGTTCCTCGGCACCTGGCCACCGCAGGTCAGGCTGACGATCGCTGTCCGCACCACGGAGTCCCTCGGCATCGCGGTCGCTGCGGCCGGCGTCAACTGCGATTTTGATCTGCACGAACTCGGCCCCTACACCGCGGCGATCCCGGTCGGCCCGATCGTGATCCCGGTGTATGCGACCGTGCCGCTGAAGGCAGGCGTCCACATCAACGGGACGCTGCAGGCCGGCACCGTCAACCTCGCCAGCACCACCGTCGCTCACGCCGCCGCGGGTTGGGACGAAACCGCGGCCTCACTTAAACAGCAGGGCAGCAACGTCTGGATCACCGGCACGCTCGCGCTCACCGGTAGTGTCAAGCTGTCGGCTTCGATCGGCGTGCAGGCCGGCATCGGGATCGCCAAGGGCGCAAACGTCCATCTCGAAGCTGGCTTTGGCCCGGAGTTCGACTGGTCAAGCGGCCACGAATGCGAACTGCTGCTTGACCTCGGGTCACTCAGCGCTGGCGTCACCGTCCTCGACAAAACGCTCGACACACCCACCTTCACGCCGTTTCAGCTGCATCTCTGGCACGGCTGCGCGCCCGCCTCGACCACCCTGCCAGGTGGTGGCAAAGCCCCCGGCGGTGGAACGAACCCTCCGCCGATCCCGACACCACCCGGCAGGCCACTGTGTGAAGACTCCGGCTGCGGAAGCGCCCCGATCCCGCTGACCGGCGCGACGGCGCTCAGCGACGGTGGCAACGCCACGACCTGCGCGTTGCTCTCCGGCGGCAGCATCGACTGCTGGGGCGACGACGACGATGGTCAGCTCGGCAACGGCGTCACGACGAACCTGGAATCAAACCCCACGCCGGTCAAAGTCGCTGGCGTCACGACCGCCAGAGCGCTGGCCAGCGGCTACGCCAACTGCGCCGTGCTGACCAGCGGCAGCATCGACTGCTGGGGCGGCGGCGATCTCGGCAACGGCACCGCCCAGCCTGCCGGGACGGTCAGCACCGCTGTCCCGGTCAGCGGCGTCACCGACGCGACGTCTGTCGGGTCCGTCGGTATCAACGGGCAGAGCACATGTGCGTCGCTAGCGAACGGGACCGTCGACTGCTGGGGCAACAACTACACCGGCAACCTCGCCAGCGGCAACACAAACCTCAATGAAGAAGACCTCACACCCACGCCAGTCCCGGGCCTGAACAATGTCGCGAGCGTCTCCTCCGGAGGCTTCTTCTGCGCCCTGCTCAAAACCGGGCACATCGACTGCTGGGGCGAAAACGAATACGGACAACTCGGCGCGGGTGCGGGCGCCGGACACGAACTCTGCGACGGAGCTAGCGAAAAATACTGCAGCACCAAACCGCTCGAAGTACAGGGCATCAGCAACGCGACTGCGGTGTCAGTCGGCCAATCGAGCGCCTGCGCTCTGCTAGCCACCCGCCAGGTCGAGTGCTGGGGGCAGGAGGCCAGTACCTTCGGCCACGAAGATACGCCGGTCCCCATTCCGATTGAAGGGCTCTCGCAAGTCCAGGCGGTCGCGGCCGGCTGGGACGCGGACTGTGCTCTGCTGCAAGGCGGCAGCGTCGACTGCTGGGGCCTTGACTACTTCGGAGAGCTAGGCGACAACGCGCTGAGTGAAAGCGCGACACCTGTCGCGGCGGCCGTCTCGAACGCAACCGCCATCGCCGCCGGGTACGGACAGAATTGCGCGGTCCTCGCGGCCGGCGCCGTCGATTGCTGGGGCGGAGACGTCTTCGGGCAACTCGGCAACGGCAACGGCGGCGCCACAGCCCAGGGGGACAGCGCGACTCCGGTCTCCGTCGCCGAAGTCGCCAGCTGAGGCGATGCGCTGGCCAGGAATGAAGTCACCCGCCGCCCAGCTCGCCGCGGTTGGCTTGGTTGCCGCACTCGCCGCGCCAGCCATCGCGCACGCGGAAACACCGGAACTCGTGCAAGGCGCCGCCGCCGTCGCCTACCTGAACGTGCAGCGTGAGGCGAACGGAATCCCACCATTCACCAGCGAAGAGGCGAGCCTCACGTCGTGGTGCCCTAACGAGCGGGGCGGCGTCGGCGGCAGCGGCGATCGTGTCCTCTCGGCCGACCCGTACTGGGACGCCGGCACCTCTCCGTGGGCGCCCATCCCGACGGCGCCCGCCCCGTTTCACGAGGCGCTAATCTACGACCCCGTATTCACTACGGTCGGCGAGGTGAACGCCGAAGGACCGTACGACGGCGAAGGACCCGTTCTTCTCGCCGCGTGCGCGAGCGTCGCCAACGAACGCCCAGCGCCTAGCACCCCGGAAGGCGCAGTCTTCTACAGCGCACTCGGCGCCTCATGGGTGCCGCCGGCCGTCATCGCGTTCGAGGACTACACGCCGGCACAAGCGCTCGGACTGCCCTCCGAGACAGGCCCGAACCTGATCGCATACGCCATCCCCACATCCGGCCACCTGCCGCTGCCCGAGGCACCCCACGCGACCGCCACCGTCACCCTGACCTCGACCTCCGGCGAATCGGTGGCGAACATCGAGTCGGTCCCCGGCGAGGACTGCTTCATCATCGTCCCGCCGCCGCTACACCCCAACACCGAATACTCCGGTGAAGCGCAGATAGCGATCAACGCCTCCGAATCGGTTACGGACAAGCTGCACTTCTCAACCGGACCCGAAGAAATCGGCACCCCACCACCACCAACCAACAGCGGCGGGAGCCCGTCGCCCAGCCCACCGGCGACGACGAGCAGCCCCACCGTGGCACCGCCGACCCCGACGACAAGCAGCGCGACCCCGTCGGTGAGCATCCTCGCCGTCCGCCTGACCCACACGGGAGCCTCGCTACAACTCAGGCTCGGCGCGGCCGGCGTCACAACAATCAAGGGCTACGGCTTCAAGACGCTGTCACGGACGCTCACCGCCGGCGAACATCGCGTCACGCTCACCTTCACGAAGACCGCGAAGGCCAGCCGCGAGCACCACAAGCCCACAGTCCTTTCTGTGACCGTGAATGTAGCCGGAAAACAAGTGACCGCGCGTGAGCGGATCCGCCTGTAGATGTGTCTTCCGGACTTCCGGACGCGAGTGCCGAACCGCGACCGAGCGAACTGCACCTCGTCGCGTGGGCAGCCTGCCAAGTCTGCGGCTACGCAGCCAGGGCTTCGATCGGAGCGTGTCGCGCCCGCTTGCCCTTCGGCTGCGGGCGCACACGCATCTCGATGTAGACGTCGGGCGCGTCGGCGACATCGGCGACCGTGTCCAATTGCACGTTGCGGCCCTTGCCGTCCAGCATCTTCGCGGCCAAGCGTGGCTATCTTTCCAGAGAGCAGATGCAAGAGATCGCAAAGCGGCTGATCGACGTTCTGGCGTCTCCCGGCGGGTAGGGCTTCGGCTAGATGCAGAACCGCTACGCCGGCGATGTCGGCGACTTCATCAAGGTGGGGCTCATTCGCCACTTGACGGCTGACGATCTCTCGTTCGGCGTCAACTGGTATCTCACGCCCGATGAGGCCCACAACGCCGACGGTAAGCATGTTGCTTACGTCGAGCCTGGCAACCGCCAGCACGCGAGCCTGAAGGCGTGCGACCCCGATCTCATGCGATGTCTCACCGGGGTGGTCGCGGGCTCGCGCAGTGTGCAGTCACTTGAGGATTCCGGTGCGCTGCCTGTGGGCGCGTTGACCTTTGGCGAGGTCCTAGATCGCTCCGTGAATCGGCAGGCGTGGCACGAGCGTGCTCTGGCTGCGCTCGCAAGCGCCGACGCGGTGTTTGTCGATCCCGATAACGGGCTGGCCTCGGCATCCGGTAGACCGACGATCAAGCATGTGCTCACGGGAGGGCTTGCCGACTACGCGGCGCGTGGGCAGAGCCTCGTCGTTTATCACCACGCCGATCGGTCGGCGAAGGCTGAGGTTCAAGCGAAGTCCCAGCTTGGTCGGATCGCTCGCGCTGTCGGGCAGGTGCCGGTCGGCGCGATCATCGCGCGCAGGGGGTCCTGCCGTCTGTTTTTGGTCACGGCGAGCGACGAGCGCCTGAATGCCTTGGCGGATCGCCTTCAGTCCTTCGCTGAGCACTGGCGAGGACACGTCGAGCTGGCTCGGATATGAGGCTTGCACAAGTCCGGGAGTCGGAATAGCTAGAAGACAGGCCAGCACAATGTGGGGGAAGGGCCGCACGGCGGGTCGCGTCACCTTAAGAGCGAAATCCCACGTAACGTGTCGGGCGGGCTTCCTCTCTGAGGCGGAAAGAACTAAAGGGGGCGCTTGAATGGCTGAGGCCAAGCGGGGTGATGAGGACGGCGCGGGGAACGGGCTGAGTCGCTGGTGGAAGAGCAGGAGCACGAAAGGCAAGGTGCTCTGGAGCGCGCTGGCTGTGTTCGTCCTACTCATCGTGATCGGCGCGGCAGTGGGAGGGAGTAGCAACAGCACGAAGGCAACCTCGGTAGGCGTCGGATCGGTGGTGAAGCCTCCACCGGAGCCGTCGGTCCAACTGCATCTCAATCAGGGGAGTTTCTCCCAGACCGGCTCTCAGGCGACGCTGACAGGCACCGTTACGCCAGGTGCCGCCGTGACCGTCGACGAACACCCGGCCGCCGTTCACGGGGGTGGCTGGCACGGGACGGCGCAGCACCTCCACGTCGGTGAAAACACCATTGTCGTCAGCGCGTCCCTTATAGGTCACCGGTCAGCTGAATACACCATCACGGTCACCCGGCATCACACCCAAGCCGAACTAGAAGCAATAGCTCAAGCCAACAAAGAAAGGGAGGCACGCGAAAGGGCAAAGCGGGAACAAGCGGAACGCGTAGAACGAGAGCATAAAGAAGTCGAAGAACGCGCAGAACGGAAACACCAAGAAATCGAAAGCGCCACCCTGTCTCAGCAGAATGCGCTGAAGTCCGCTGAACAGTATCTCGAAACGTCCGCGTTCTCAGAAGCCGGGCTGATCGAACAGTTGTCTTCCGAAGCCGGTAGTAAATATCCGCACTCGGACGCTGTCTGGGCTGTGGAACACCTCGAAGTGAGCTGGAACGAACAGGCCGTGAAAGCAGCCAGGCAGTACCTCAGCACGTCATCGTTTTCATGCCAGGGGCTGATCGAACAGCTCTCGTCCGAAGCCGGTAGCAAATTCACCGCGGCGCAAGCCGAATACGCCGCCAACAAGGTCGGCTTGTGCTGAGGTGTCCCTGCCAGCGTTGGCCACGAGGAGCCAAGCGACCGCTACCCTAACCTGGCCCGGCCATTCAGCCGGTGAGTCTAGAGCCAGGCTGGGTGTGACGGAGCTTTGATCTGGCCTGGGTCAGAAGCGAGTCCAAGCGTGAAAGAAGCCCGATGACGGATTGCGGCGACGGCCTATTCCAAGAGGTCGTCGAGCATCTCGTGGAGTAGTGAGTTATCGCCGCGATGGCTCTCGTGGGCGGCGAGGATGTTGCGCTCGGCATCGAGGTGGACCCATGCAATCGGATGGCCGGCGGCCTTGGCGATCTGGCCGAGAAACGCGCGTTGGGTGCGCCCGTTGCCCTCGCGGAAGGGATGGACGGCGTTGATCTCCGCGTAGTAGTGCGTCAGGCGTTCCAAGAACTGCTCGCGGTCCAGGCCGTGGAGGCGGTCCTCGTGAGCGAGGTCCGCGAACAGCGTCGTCAGGTAGGGACCGATGTGCTCAGGCAGTGCGAACAGGTCGCCGTCCTTGGTGATGCGCACGGTGCGCAGCTCGCCGGCCCACGAATAGATGTCGCCGAAGATGTGGCGGTGTGTCGCTTGCAGGTGGGCGAGGTCAAAATCGCCGGGAATAAAACGCCGCTCGAGCTGCGCTACGCGGATGGCGCTGAGTGCTGCCTCGCGCTCCGCAAGCTCGGCCGCGTCGCGCAAGTCCAGAAGGTTCCGCAGCACGTCTGTGCCGGGATAGACGTATGGATCGGCGGTCACCGCCGCAACGTATCGAGAGTTCCGGCGTCGAGACTACGCCCGTGCCGGGACGAGCAGCTCACCGAGCGGCTCGCCAGCGGCTATCAGACGTGCTGCGTCGTCTAGCTGTGCGTCGGTCAGTTCCCCACGCCCCCATCGGCCCAGGAGTGCCTCGGCTACGCCGGGATCGAGACCCTCGGCGCGCACGGACGCCAATGCGTTCTCGGCAGCTTGGGCGCGCGTCGTCATGCCCTTATTCTACCGTCGCGGCTTGCCCCTGGCCTTGGTAGCAATTTTGGTAGCAATTTGAGCGAACCTGAGCTGATCCGAGAGCGCTAAACCCCAATAAAACTCGGCTATCTGACCGTACCTGAGCCCCAGGGGCGAGTTCGAGCCCAGTATCGCCCATGACAGTTGTCTGCCGTGATCGTACCTGACGCTACCGGGCCGGCTGTCACGGGTCCCGTGGGCGCACGGCGATGTTGAGTCGCGCGACTCCGCGGAGTAGTCGCTCGTCGACGCTCACGAGCTTACATGCGAGCATTTGTGCGAGCGCCACATATTGCGCGTCGTAGGTCTTGGCCCATCCGAGGTCGTCGGCGACGCGCCAAGCGGCCTTGATCAAACCGTCGGGGGTTTGGATCTTGACGGGCGCTTTGAGTAGACGGTCGAGCATGGTCTTTGAGCGCTGCGCGGTGATCTCTTTGCGCCAGGTCATCTCGTGCAGTACCGAGCTCGCCTCGACGAGCATGAGCTGAGGCGCGACGAGCCCATGTCCGTGCAGTCGCGCAAAGCCCACGGGCGTATGGCAGGCTGCCACCGCCACGGATGCGTCGACTACGAGCATCCGGGTTAGTGGCCGCTGCGGGAGCGATGCAGCGCGGCTACCCAGTTCGGTGCCGGCGAGCCGTCGTCGCCGACCTTCCACTCGTCGGGCAGCTCTGCCATCGGGAATAGCTCGTCTTCGATTCGGCGGAGATCGCCTGCCTCGATCTCATGGTGTCGGCCGACACGTCGTGCCGGCAAACGCCCGGACCTGATCCAGCGGCGGACCGTCTCGGGGTTCCTCCCGATCTTCTCGGCGGCTTCGGCGACAGACAGCATCATGAAAAATTGTAGGGGTGGATGCGGACCCCCTCCAAAGGCGCGACGCGGCATGCTTGGGCCGACCGGAGCCAGGTCTGTTGCTCCGCTGGCGGTCGCGGCGAAGCGAGCGTCACGCGCGTCGCTAGCTTGCCTGTTGCCCTGTCTGCTTCCGGCCCGTGCCTCGACCTGCGATCGCGCGACCGAAGCGGGATAGCGCCCGGCTCTTGGGGTCCGGTCCGGGCCCGACCGCGCGAGCGCCATCGGTTTCACCAGCTTCGATGTCGAGGGCGCTGCGCTCGAGCCTGCGCTGCGCAGGCACTAGATCGCGGTGGCGCTCGCGCGCCATCGCGCGCGCAATGTGATCGCTGTGCATGCGTTCACTCTTGTGCAACGCCCCGCGTTCACTCAACACATTTAGCTCCACCTGAGAGTCGGACGGTGGCAAATTTCAGGCTGGCGCCGCGGCGACCGCGTCGACGAGCGTATCGCCATCCAGCGTTCGCAGGTACAGCACATGGCGCCTCACGCGCCTGCGATTCACCAGGCCGGCTTCGGCGAGCACCGTCAGCTGCTGGGAGATCCCGCCGCTGGTGACCCCGAGCAGCCCCGCGAGCTCCGTCGTCGAGCGGGGACAGTCGAGTGCCATCAAGACCGCGGCGCGGTTTCGTCCCAGCAGGCGCGCCAGTGCATCTGGAGCCGCGTCTTGCTGAGACTCCCACAGCATGCCGATGCCGCGCGCCGGATAGATCAGCGCCGGTTGCCACGGCGGCGCGGTCACCATGAACACCTTCGGCCAAGCGAATACGCTCGGGATCAACAGCAGGCCGCGGTCGTCGAGGTCGAGCCGCCCGCCGCAAAATTTCTGGTGGCCGGCGCAGTCTTTGTCGATTCGCAGCACACCGTCGTTCCATCTGACGGTCTCGTCGAGGTCCGCGAACAGCGCTCGTGTGCCGCCGTCGGCGATCTGGCGGGCGCGGTAGAGGATGTCGTGCTCGAGCAGCGAGCGGATCCGCTCCCAGTCATCGGCGATCGCGGCCGCCCAGTAGCGGCGCATCAGCTCTGCGAGACACTCGACCGCCGCGCGTGGCTCGGTCAGGAAGGGGCGCAGGACCGCCGGGATCGGCTGCCCCTCGTAGGCGACGCGCACCTCCGCCCGTATCTGCTCGGGCGCAATCGCCACCATCCTCTCCACCTCCTCCTCAAAGCGCGTGAGTGGGCTTGCCGGCAACGGGTGGATGAAGTCTGGGTTGTACGTGTCGGAGCCCTGCAGCGCGCGCAGCGAGGAGAGGTCGAGGTCGGCCGTTCGCGGTTTCGCCCGCGCCACCCAGGGCAGGTGCAGCGCTCCGCGGCTTGGATCCTCGAGCACCGCCGTGCTTGCGACCATCTCGATCGTCGGCGAGATCGCAAAGCGAACGCGTGTCAGAGCCTCGGTGTTGAAGACGATCTCCAGCATGCTCCAAGCTTCGCCCACGACCGTGCTGGAGTCGAGAGATTCAGCTCAGGCTAAATGTATCGGCTGTCGCGGCGCAGCGGGCGTGTAAGCTGTTCCCAGGCGTCAACAGGCGCCGGTCGCGTGGGGCCACGCCGGTCGTGGATGAGGAATACAAGAGGAGCGGAGAGCCATGAGAACCACTCCCATGAAACGCACTCGTGTGCTGTTTGTGCTTGCGTGCATCTTCGTCGTGGGCGGGCTGATCTCCGCGGGGGCCAGCATCGCGACGGCCGCGCCCGCCGCCAGACCTCTCGCCGGCAGGCTGCATCTGCACAAGCGCGCGCTGGCGACCGGTCGCTCGGCACCGCGCCCGCACTGGGCGTGCCCCGAGGGAGCCTGTGAAGCGATCGCCCTACCGCCGCCGACCCGCACGGCGCACGGGTTCGCCCTTCCGCTCACCCACCGCCTGCTCGAAGGCAGCGGCGAGCTCGGGGGATATGACCCCGCGGACCTCCAGTCGGCATACGAGATCCCCACGGGGGGCGGCTCCGGGCGGACCGTCGCGCTGATCGACGCCTATGGGTATCCGCGTGCCGAATCGGACCTCGCCAAGTACCGCTCGCGTTACGGCCTGCCGGCGTGCACCGAAGCGAACGGCTGCTTCGAGAAGGTCAACGAGGCAGGCGAACGGGGCAACTACCCGCCGGAAGAACCCGGCTGGGATGCCGAGGCGGCGCTGGACGCGGACATGGTGTCGGCCGCCTGCCCCGAATGCCACATCCTGCTCGTCGAGGGGAGCACCGAACTCCCCGCGGATCTCGGCGACGCGGTCAACACGGCCGCCAGGTTGGGTGCGACGGAGGTCAGCAACAGCTACGGCTACCCCGAACAGCTCGAAGAATATTGCGGGAGCACAGGCTGCGCTCAGTTCAACGGAGATTACGAGCACGCGGGCGTGCTGATCTTCGCCTCCGCCGGAGACTCCGGGTTCGAGGACACCTACTTCGACATCGGCCTCCAAACGAACTTCCCCGCCGCCTCGCCGAACGTGGTGGCGGTGGGCGGGACGGCGCTCTACCGAGATGCCTCCAGCACGCGCGGTTGGCGCGAGCAGGTGTGGGACGAACCGGAACTCGAAGCCGGGAGCGGCGGCGGCTGCAGCAAGTTCGAGTCCAAGCCGGCCTGGCAAAGCGATGGGGGGTGCACCCACAGGACCGACAACGACATCGCCGCCGACGCCGCCGTCGAAACGGGCGTGTCGGTGCGGGTCGATGGCCATTGGGAAGTCTACGGTGGCACCAGCGTGGCCTCGCCGCTCACCGCCGGGATCTACGCGCACGCCACCTCATCCGAGCGAGCGCAGGGGGCCGACTTCTTCTACAAAGATCCCTCATCCCTGTTCGACGTCACCGAAGGGTTCAACTGGAACCCCGAAAGCCCGAGCAGCGAATGCGCCCCCAACGAATACCTCTGCAACGCTGAGGTTGGCTACGACGGACCCACCGGGCTCGGCACCCCAGACGGCGTAGTCGAACTATCCCCCGAAGCCCCCACCGTCACGAGCATCTCCCCCAAGAACGGGGTCGCCGCGGGAGGCACCGAAGTGACGATCACCGGCACCAGCCTGACCGGCGCCAAAGAAGTGAGGTTCGGGAGCGCGGAGGCGAAAGAATTCAAGGTCGACTCCGCGACTTCGATCACCGCCGAATCGCCCCCCGGGATGGGGACCGTCAACGTGACCGTCACCAACGCCGTCGGCACGAGCCCCGCCGTCAAGAAGGGCAAGTTCAAATACAAAAAAGCTAAAAAATAGGGCGGTGGGCGGGGCGCTAGGTGTTGTGCCCGGTGACGTCCCGAACGCGGGCGCGTGGTGGCCGGTTGCCGAGCGCTGAGTGGGTGCGGCGCTCGTTGTAGTGGTCGATCCAGTGTGGCAGTGCTTGCGCGCGGGCGTCGGA
>Ga0302326_10009120_pt1 | contig 21759 bp, 15 predicted proteins | sample Palsa_T0_3_FD_202264 | JGI IMG/M metagenome (GOLD analysis project Ga0302326, IMG submission 202264) | Peat permafrost microbial communities from Stordalen Mire near Abisko, Sweden - Palsa_T0_3 | ecosystem: Environmental > Terrestrial > Soil > Palsa > Peat permafrost | place: Sweden: Abisko... | reverse complement strand
ATTTCGTTTGATGATCGATTGCCTGAGCCTTCTCCTCTGCCTCGGCTATCCTGTTCAGCTCTTCGATCGAAGAGCGTATGACCCGGTAATGTAATTCGCTATCTGCCGGCCCCGGCTGATATTTTGCGAATTTTACGAAATCGCTCATCCGTAAGGCTTCAGCCAGTTCGGCAAAGGACTGGGCGGGAAGCGGGATGCGCTTCAGCTGTGCGATAATTTCCTCACTGGTTTCGGCAAGGCTGGCAATACCCATCCGGCGATAAAGGTACATGCGGAAGATATCTCCCAACCGGCTGTAATAAAGCTTTATAGACCCGCTTTCCGGCAGGCGCTGCCGCTCCAGTTCGTCCAGCTGCGCGATCGCCTCTTCAAAGGGAGAGAGCCGGGGCGCCTGGTGCGGAGTCAACAGCGTGAGCAGCATCTTTTTCCGAATGAGCAGGACCACCACGGCGACCGACCCCAGGGAAATGACGGCTACGATCCAAACAAACCAGTGCGCAAAAGGGTTGGGAATCTCTACGATGTCTTTGATATCGTGATAATCTTTGGAAGGGTCGATCTTTGTATAGCTGATGGTGACAGGTATCGAGTCGGTATAGTATGTTTTATTACCGGCGATAAAGGGCAGCCGGGGAATGGCCCGGGAGCCGGAATCGAAGCTGGTGACCGTCAGGTATTGCCGGTAGTACCGTTGCCCGGGTGAAATCGTAGAGTCCACTTTGTTTTTTTCCAACCACTCAAAATGCGGGAGCGAGTCCAGCGCAGGCCAGACGAATAGTGCGTCGCCCTGGACCGTGGCTTCCAGCATAAGCTGGACAGGCTCCCCGATAAGGATTTTTTGCTTGTCGACCGTTGCCTTCAGCGCGGGGGCCGGGGCATTTGCGGCGGATGATGCCGTTCTCCGGGACGGAGTCTGTGCCAACAGAGATACCGCCGGCAGCGCGCATAGGGCAAGGCCAATGATATTTAACAGGGATCGTCTCATGTATTATCCTGGCCGATGGCGGCCGACGAAGAAGCGTTGCAGTATTTTAACATAGTCTTCGTCCGTCCGCAGATGCAGGAGGTCGCACCCGGCCTTTTGGAAAATGCCTTTACATTGCTCCGTCTGGTTAAAGAAATATTGTTGGTAATTCGTTTGTACCAGGTAGTCATTGGTATCTACCCAGTGTCTGCCCCCCGTCTCCGAATCTTCGGCCTCGATCATCCCGATCCGGGGCAATTGCATATCCATTTTGTCATATACTTTGATGCCGATCATATCATGTTTCTTCCCGGCCACTTTCAGGGCATCTTCAAAGCTGAGTATGGGGCGGCCGGAGGGGGGGGTGCCGGTTCCTGCGGCTGGGCCGCCGGCGCCTGATCCGGCGGGTGAGCTGCCATTTCCATCGAGGAAATCGCTTAGCATAAAGACAATAGCTTTCTGACGGGCCGAGTGGTTGAAGAAGCGGATGACTTCGCTCAGGCTGGTGCCTTTTCGCTTTGGTTCGATGGTCAATAAATGCCGGACGATATAGAGTACATGCTCCCTTCCCTTTTTCGGCGGGATATACGCCTCGACTTTGTCACTGAAAAAGACGGCGCCAACCTTGTCATTGTTGTTAATAGCCGAGAAGGCCAGCACGGCGCAGAGCTCAGTGATCAGATCTTTTTTGCGTGCGTGCACCGTACCGAAAAGAGAGCTGGCGCTCACATCCACCAGCAACATTACGGTCAGCTCGCGTTCTTCTTCGAAAAGTTTGCTGAAGGGATGGTTGAATCGGGCGGACACATTCCAATCAATAAAGCGGATATCATCTCCGGCCGCATATTCTCTTACCTCCCGAAAGCTCATCCCCCGGCCTTTGAAGGCGCTGTGATATTCTCCGGTGAAAAGGTGACGGGTGAGCCGTTTGCTTTTAATATCGAGCTCTCTTACCTTCTTCAATATTTCGGCTGTAGTGAGCATGGGCCATTTAATTTTATCAAGGTATCGGAATAGCTTTCAGTACGTCATCTATCACCTGTTCCACATTGACATTCTCCGCTTCCGCTTCATAGGTCAGCCCGATGCGGTGGCGCAAAACGTCTTTGGAAATGGAACGGACATCTTCGGGTATGACATAGCCACGTTTATTCAGAAAGGCATTGGCTTTGGCGGCAAGGGCAAGATTGATGCTGGCCCTGGGGCTGCCACCATAGGCAATAAGCGGCTTGAGTTTTTCCAGTTTGTATTTTTCGGGTGTCCGGGTAGCAAATACAATATCCAGGATATAATGCTCGACCTTCTCATCCATATAGATCTGCCGTGTAAGATCCTTGGCTTGAATGATCTCCTGCATGGACACCACCTGCTCCACCGTCGGGGAAGTGCCACCCTGTACGTTCTGACGAATGATCAGCTGCTCTTCCTGTTTGGAAGGGTAGTCGACGATCACCTTCATGATAAAGCGGTCTTGCTGGGCTTCCGGCAGGGGATAGGTACCTTCCTGTTCGAGCGGGTTCTGCGTAGCCAATACCAGGAAAGGTTCCTCCAGTTTGTGGCTGGTATCTCCCAGCGTAACCTGACGTTCCTGCATGGCTTCCAATAGCGCGCTCTGTACTTTGGCCGGAGCGCGGTTGATCTCATCGGCCAGGACAAAATTGGCAAAAATCGGCCCCTTGCGGACGACGAATTCGTGCTTTTGCTGGTTGTAGATCATCGTTCCGATCACATCCGCAGGGAGCAAATCGGGAGTGAACTGGATCCGGCTGAAGCGGGCGTGGATCGCCTGCGCCAGAGATTTGATAGCCAATGTTTTAGCAAGCCCTGGCACTCCCTCCAGGAGAACGTGGCCGTTGCTGAGCAGGCCGATCATCAGGCGGTCGAGCATCTGATGCTGCCCTACGATCACTCTTCCCACCTCATCGCGCAGCCGGTCGATAAAGGCGGCCTGATACTGGATCTTGTTATTCAATTGTCTGATGTCCTCTGCTGTATAAAGCATATTGCTAATAGATTATCTTTTGATGGCCGAAAATACGAATTCACTTTGGCAAACCGGACGTAAAAATACGTTACCCATCTTTGCGGGCAATTTAATTCCATTGTAGCCGGCCGGAGGCCGGCCGCCCGATAGGGCAGAAATTAGCGCTTTGCGGGAAATGCGCTAATTTTCGCTAAAGCGCATTTCCCGCACATATTTAATTTGAATAACATAAAATAATTATTTGATCGGGGAGTTTTAAACCTGGAGGGTCCGGGACCTTCCAATGGCTAATGCAGAGCAGGATGAACATTAATTCGACCATAATTACCCTATTGATCACAGGTCTTTCTGTGACGGGCTGCTCCGGAAGGAATGGTAACGGAAAAGACCTTGAGCTCCTCACCAATACGCCCTGGAAATACGAGAAAGCGGGGTTCGATTCCAACGACGACGGTATTTTTGACGCCCTCGACCCCAGCATCGCCGGCAGTGAAAAAGATAACAGCATTATTTTTTGTAAAGACGGGACGGGTTATTCCGAACTGGGTCCCAATTCAAAGCAGAGCCCGAAGTCCACCAAAGGAGCTCCCGAAAGTCTTCCTTTTATCTGGTCTTTTCAAAACGGCGATAGCACGATTTATTTCCAGGATCAATATTATAAAGTAAGAACCCTGGACAGACATCGCCTGGAGATTTATGCCGATGAAAAGTATGGCAATGTCAATACCCGTTACATTATTATTTTAAAGCATTGATATTGCGCGGGCGTCTTCAGCCTGCGGCGATGACTTCAACCAGGCGGCGACAATCACGACAGATATTTTCCTACGATCGGCACTCTTCTGCCGATGCCGAAGGCCTTACAGCTCACCCGGATGATGGGACAAAATTGATTGCGTTTGTATTCATTGCTGTTCACCAGGCGAAGCACCCGTCCTACCAGGGCCTCGTCGATGCCCATGGCGGTGATCTCTTTCGGCCCCTGTCTTCTCTCTATATACTGATAAAGGATCTTGTCCAGAATATCGTATTCCGGAAGGCTGTCGCTGTCTTTCTGACCGGGGCGCAGCTCGGCCGATGGCGCTTTCTCCAGGATATTCACCGGGATGACTTCTCCGTTGCGATTGATATAGCGTGCCAAAGCGTATACCTGCCCTTTATAGACGTCCCCCAGTACGCTGAGCCCACCCGCCATATCGCCGTAAAGGGTCCCATAGCCCGTTGACAATTCGCTTTTATTGGAAGTATTTAGCAGGATATAACCAAATTTATTGGCGAGCCCCATCAGGATATTGCCCCGGGTGCGGCTTTGCAGATTCTCTTCGGCCAGCCCGAACGGTAGATTGTTAAAAACAGGTTCCAGGGTATGGATGAACGCTTCGTATACTTCCCGGATGGGGATGATGTCGTAAGGGTTGCCGAGGTTGCGGGACAGCTGTTCGGCGTCGCTGACCGAATGTCCGCTCGAATACGGGGATGGCAGAAGGATAGCCCGAACATTATCGGAACCCAGGGCTTCGCAGGCCAGCACAAGCGTGACAGCGCTGTCGATCCCGCCGCTGCTGCCCAGGATAGCCTTTTTAAAGCCCATTTTGTGAAAATAATCCCGGATACCCAGGAGCAGCGCCTGATAGATCTGGGCAATATTTTTTTCATCGACCAGGTATTGGAGGATCCGGTCGGGGTCGTTCAATTTGGATACCCGCATGTCTTTGTCAAAGACTTCGGCAGGCGAGCCTGTCCGCTCCGGCGTCATCGTCAGCGGCTCTTCTTCGATCGAAGATTCTCCCCCCTGACCGATCGGCACGGAAAGACCGGGCAGCAATTCTTCATAGAGCGGTGGAACCGGCTTCGCCAGGCTCCCGGCAGCTTCCGCCAGGCGCTCCGCCAGCGGCGCCGACAGTGGTTCAGGCAGCGGTATTACCGCGAAATCCTCTTCGAAATAGTTCAATTCTTTTATCAGATTTCCTTTTGCATCATAAACAACGCTGCCGCCATCGAACACGATTTCGGTCTGTGAGCCTACAGCATTACAATAATACATCGGAAGACCATATTTCAAAACATTCTGCCGGACGACTTCTTTCCGGTCCTCGTCATGATCGTAGTCAAAGGGACTGGCGGAAATATTGATCATCAGATCCGGGTGCTGCCGGATCAACTGGTCCATAGGACAGGCGCGGTATAGCGGATCGTCACCCATATTCCAGATATCCTCACAGATGGTGAGGGCGATCTTTTTACCTTTGAAAGGGATGACCTTCCAGTCGCTACCTGGTTCGAAATAACGGTATTCGTCAAATACATCGTAGTTGGGCAGACAGGTCTTGTGCGCGACGCCTTTGATCTCTTTTTCATAAAGCAGCCACGCGGCATTAAAAAGATCTTTTCCTTTTTTCAGCGGGTTGCGGGCCGGGCTGCCGACGATTACCCCGATCGTGTCCGCCACCTCCCGGATCCGGTCGACCGCCGCATAACACTTTGCAATAAAATCTTCAAACTCCAGGAAATCACGGGGCGGATAACCGCAAACGGACAACTCGGAAAACACGACAAGGTCGGCACCGGCTTCTTTGGCCGTGCGGATGCCGTCCAGGATCTTTCGGGTGTTGTCCTCAAAATTCCCGATGTGGTAGTTCTGTTGGGCCAACGCTATTTTCATCCGGTAAATTTACGAAATCATTCTATCTTTGACCGCAACCGGCCCGATCAACACAATCGGCTGAGCATTCATTCGTTATAGGCTATCCATCCAAAATATGTATCGCACACCCACTGTTTTCCCGTTATTTCGCGCCCTCTGCCTAATCGCCTGCTGCGTATTCTTCCTGTCCGCCTGCGGCCACCAAAACGATCATCCGGATGTATCGGGCATTTCCGTCCCCGAAATCCATATCGAACGATTCGACACGGCCTTCTTCTCGCTGGATACCAATCAGATCGAAAAGGGGCTTTACCGGCTCAACCAGGAATACCCTGATTTCACCGGCGACTTTGTAGGAAATATCCTCGGAGCGGGCCCCTTGTCCGATACCAGCCGGGTAGCTTTTGACGCCGCCCGTCAGTTCCTCGTCAGCTACCTCTTCATCAGCAACTCGCTAAAGAAAAAATACCAGCGGCTGGATTGGCTGGAAAAGGAGTTGCAGCAGGGATTCCGCTATATCAAATATTATTTCCCGAAATACCAGCTGCCACAGCATGTGGTGGCCTTTATCGGTCCTTTAGACGGCCCCGGTGTCGCCATTACCAATTATGCCCTGGCGATCGGTCTGCAAGCCTATGCCGGCAGCAATTTTCCCATTTACCTGACGGGTAAGGGGCAGGATACCTATCCCAGGTATATCTCCCGTCGCTTCGAACCGCAATACATCGATGCCAATTGCATGAGCGCGCTGGCCGAAGATATCTTTCCCGACAGCAGCGACAACCGGCCGCTGATCGAGCAAATGGTCATTAAGGGGCGATACTGGTGGCTGGCGGGCAAGTTGTTGCCGGATGCTCCCGACAGCATCCTGACAGGCTATTCCCAGGCTCAGCTAAACTGGTGCACGGCGAACGAATCGGAGATCTGGGGTTATTTTCTGCAAAATACCGATCTCTATACCATCGATCCGGATATCCTCAAAAACTATATCGGCGAAGGCCCCAAGACTCTCGGCATGCCCGATGCCTCGCCTGGAAATATCGGCGCCTGGGCAGGCTGGCAGATCGTCAGGAAATATATGCAGGGGCATAGTGGGCTCCGGCCGGTGGACCTGATGCGGGTCCCTGCGCGGACCATATTTGAAGAGTCGAAGTATAAGCCGAAGTGAGGCGCTGCCGGCGGCCCGAATCTATTTCTTCTTTTCCACTTTGGATAGCAACAATAACAAGGTGTCTTTGCCCATAACCCCGTTCCATTGCATGTGCCGACCGTCGAAATGACTAACAGCGGCGATCACCGTATCCCGCCTTTCAGGCTTCCTTTTGCGAAAAATGAGCTGCAGCTGCTGCTTAGAGCTGTCATATTTATACCGAGCCCCTGTGCTCCTGTCGTCGTCATATGTATATGGGTTTGGGCAAAGCAACAAACGGCCGTACTCCTCCAAATATACAGTCGTCCAGGCGGTGGTATCGGTTAACCACGCATTTGCCTTTATGGTATCTCCATTCCGGATAAGACGGTCAACTTTCCACTTACCGGCTAACGGAGAGCCTGGAGTCAAGGTCGTATAATAATAGATCAGCCCGAAGGCGCAGGCAACCGCCAAAAACCGGAACAGGTATCTAAAAAAACCAAGTCTTACCGCGGGAAGATCGGAGCCGGTCCGGAGAAAAACACCGATCAGCGCCGACCGTTGCAATAATAGCAGGAAGAGCAAACCCAGTGAGAACAATACCGAATTCATGAAGGCGCCCGGTGAAATATCGTAGAAGAAATTGATCAGGACAATATTTACCATGACTGGCAACAAAATGGCTGCACCGAGTAAGGTGGTCCGTCTGAACAGCAGTAGGATAGAGCCTCCAATTTGAAATAAAGCAATGATCACGGCGAATGTATAGGAATGGGCAAAATAATTCCAGGTAAGCTCGAATCCGTTGAGCTGGCCTACCGGCATATCGACCCGGTTGTAGGAAGTACCGAATTGCGTTTTCAGGATCTTGGCAAACCCATAGGTACATATCTCAAATACCAGCCAATAGCGGAGGATACCCCTGAACCAGGCATGAAGCTTGCCGGAGTTGATCCGGTTTTTTATTTCTTTCCGCTGCCAGTAAACAGAATAGGCGATGGCGAATAAAAGGCTTATCAGCGCCTGCCCCCAAAGCATGTAGGTGAAAAAATTTTGACCCAGCTTCATCTGAATCTTGTCGGGTAATAGGTCCAGGAGCTCGGCTGAGACATTTAAAATGGCGATCGCGGCGAAAAGGCTTTCGACAAATTTCATGAACCAGGAAGAACGGTATAACCGATCCGGGGGCGTTGGGGATAACATAAGGGGTGTTTAAACCTAAGTTAACTATTTCCGGCCGCCCGGCCAATGCCCTAAATGGGGTATCCTATTTTCTAATCCGCTCTTTCAGGATCTTCCGGGCCGCCTGGATCTCGGTAATATCTTTAAAAGAGTCCTTGGGGATCATAAAAAAGGAGCGGGAGTTAAAGTAAACATGAAAGAAATAGATCGTCTCTTTAAATGCGCTGAAATCCTCCCACCGCCAGAGCTGGTTGCCTTTTTTTGTCTTGAGCAGGACGCCCTGATCGGTGAGGCTGAGCACGAAATTGTCCCTGAAAGTAGCCGACTTTTTATAAATGCTGAGGGGCAATAGCCAGCGAATAGCTATCCAGAGGGAGAACCAAAGGACGGAGAAGATCAGGAAAGGCAGGGCCGGGATCTTCCCAAGAGCGAACAGGACAGCCGAGAAAATCGCAAAAACATTGATAACAATAATAAGGATCCTTATTTCCGGACGACCGATAAAATGGCCGCGCAATCCATCCATCACCTCCTTCTTGTTATAACCGAATTGTATTGTCATTCCGTTTGAAGTTGAGGTAAAAGTAATGAAAATGGGCCATCGGGCCGCCGGCGTCCGGACACGACAAAGAGGACCACGGGTCCTCTGGCCGAAGGCCCGACATTAACCATTCGAAGGGCTAATTTTAGCCCAAGCCCTTGGCAACGAAAAAAACACCCGCTTCCCAGCGGGTGGATCCAAGTGAATTTGTCCTAAACCTTTATATTTTAGGCAGTGCTTAACGCATGTCCCTGCAATGGGAATAATGGTTGCTTGCGGCCTCACCGGGGGTGACGCTACGATTGCAGGAAAATATTACGCTGCTGGAAAGGATGACGAGTGCGATCAGGAGGATACGTTTCATGTTTTTCATTTTTGGGTTTACAGGATTAATACAACGTCAAATCGGGGCAAAAATTATCCTGATCGTTGCTATAGGATAACCTTTATTCTTTGGAAAAGATACGGCGATAATCGACGGGAAAATAACCGTTTTTAAGAAAGCGGCCCCGAAAAGGAGACAATTTCGGGAACCGCCTTTCCCATCGCTAGAATAATTTGTCCCGGAAAGGGATTTCTTAACTACAACCCATGCTGTTCCCGCAGTTCAGGCATTTATAACAGGTGCCGCTCCGGATAGTGATATGGCCACAGGTATTACAGGCCGGGGCATCGCTTTGCATGCTTCGGGCGGCTGCGTTGATGGCGTCCAGCCCATTTTCTGCCCGGGCGCCATCCGGCGTGGATTTTGCGAAATGGGCGATTTTGGCGGCTTTAGCGGCCCCGCCGGTGGGGGGTTGGGTGGCAGGGGGTGCGGCAGGCTGCTGGGCGGCGGCTCCTCCTGCCTTGGCCACGATCCGGACATCGCTGAGCTCCGGGGCCTGGTTGTCCTGTTCGTCACCCCCATCCCACTCTTCTTTGCCCGTGTTGGCTAATGCCGGCCGGTCCAGCACATGCACCAGATCCGTCCTTCCGAGATATTCGTAGGCCAGGGAGCGGAAAATGAAGTCAACAATCGAGGTAGTGCTTTTTATATTGGGATGGTCGACCATCCCGGATGGCTCAAAGCGGGTAAAGACGAATTTCTCAACAAATTCTTCCAGGGGTACCCCATATTGAAGACCAATGGAAATGGCGATCGCAAAACAATTGGACATACTACGCATCGTAGCTCCTTCTTTGGCCATATCGATGAAGATCTCCCCTACCGTACCATCGGCATATTCACCGGTACGCAAAAATATCGCCTGTCCGTTGATCTTGGCTTTCTGGGTAAAACCACGGCGTTTGGCCGGCAGGGTCCGGCGTTCTACGATGGTAGCCAGCGCCCTTTTCAGTTTGGTATCGGGCGAAGCCTGAACCCTTCTTTGCACTTCTTCCAGCAATTCCTGCACCGTCAGCTTGCCCAGATCGACGATATTCGATTCCAGCATGAGCTGGGGGGCAGCGGCTTCCGCTGCGGCTGCGGCTGCCGACTCCTTGTCTCCTTCGGCTAATTTTTTCTTCTTATCGGACTTCGTGCTGAGTGGCTGTGACAATTTAGACCCGTCGCGGTAAAGTGCGCAAGCCTTCAACGCGAGTTGCCAGCTTAGGAGGTAGGCATCGGCAATCTCTTCTACCGTAGCCTCGTTGGGAAGATTGATCGTTTTGGAAATGGCACCGCTGATAAAGGGCTGTGTGGCTGCCATCATGCGGATATGACCATGGGCATGGATATAGCGCCGGCCTTTCCTGCCACATTTGTTGGCACAATCGAATATCTCCAGATGCTCTTCTTTCAAATAAGGGGCGCCTTCGACGGTCATTGTCCCGCAAACATAGTCATTGGCGGCTTCAATCTCAGCGTCGGAGAAGCCGAGGGCTTCCAGGAGGTTCCATTCGAAGTTATAATATTGGGCGGGTTTGAAACCCAGGCGTTGCAGACATTCTTCTCCCAGCGTATAGACGTTGAACACAAAACCGATTTCAAACGCTGAGCCAACGGCGGCATCCAGCTTTTTAATCTCGCCGGCGATAAATCCCTTTTCGCTGAGCGACTGGTGGTTGATGGCGGGTGCGCCTTCGAAAGTGGCAGATCCGACAGCATATTTGACGATCGCGTCGATCTGTTTGTCGGTATACCGGAGGTTCTTCAGCGCTGTCGGTACGGACTGGTTGATGATCTTGAAATAGCCGCCGCCGGACAGTTTCTTGAACTTGACCAGTGCGAAGTCAGGCTCTACGCCGGTGGTATCGCAGTCCATGACCAGACCGATGGTGCCTGTGGGGGCAATGACCGTAGCCTGGGCGTTCCGATAGCCATATTTTTCACCAAGCTGTACCGCTTCATCCCAAGCCCTGGTGGCAGCTTTCAGCAGATAATCGGGGCAGTATTTTGCTTTCAGTCCCTGGGGCCTGATCTCCAATCCCTCGTATTCATCGGCGTCGTATGCGGCCAGGCGATGGTTGCGCATTACGCGGAGCATGCTTTCCTTATTTTCTTCATAGCGTGGAAAGGCGCCCAATACGCCGGCCATTTCTGCCGAGGTGCGATAAGCAACACCCGTCATGATAGCGGTAATGGCTCCGGCAATGCCACGGGCTTCTTCGCTGTCATAAGGAATGCCCATGATCATCAGCATGGAGCCCAGGTTGGCATAACCAAGGCCAAGCGTACGATAGTCATAGGAAAGCTGAGCCACTTCTTTGGAAGGGAACTGAGCCATCAGCACGGATACCTCCAGAACGGTCGTCCATAAGCGCGATGTGTATTCGAAACCTTCCACGTCGAAGGTATTGGTCTTTTCATTATAGAAACGGCGCAGGTTGACGGAGGCCAGGTTACAGGCAGTATTGTCGAGGAACAAATATTCACTGCAAGGATTAGACGCTCTTATTCGTCCACCGGCCGGGCAGGTATGCCAATCGTTGATCGTGGTATCGTATTGGGTGCCGGGGTCCGCGCAGCGCCAGGCGGCATAGGTGATCTGGTTCCAGATTTCGCGGGCGGGGATGCGTTTCATTACCCGCCCGTCGCTGCGGGCCGTCAGTTCCCAGTCTTCGTCCCTCTCCAGCCGATGGAAGAATTCGTTGGGGATGCGAATGGAGTTATTGGAGTTCTGCCCTGAGACGGTCCGGTATGCCTCGCCTTCATAATCGCTGGCATAACCGGCAGCGATGAGCGCGCCTACTTTTTTTTCTTCCTCCACTTTCCAGTTGATGAAATTCATGATCTCGGGGTGATCCAGATCCAGGCACACCATTTTGGCGGCCCGCCGTGTCGTGCCACCGGATTTGATGGCGCCGGCAGCCCGGTCGCCGATTTTCAGAAAGCTCATCAGACCACTGGAGGTACCGCCGCCGCTCAGTTTCTCTCCTTCCCCCCGGATATCGGAGAAGTTCGTTCCTACCCCGGAGCCATATTTGAAGATCCGGGCTTCGCGTACCCACAGGTCCATGATGCCGCCGTCATTGACGAGGTCGTCTTTCACACTGAGGATGAAACAATTATGAACTACTACGCCGTTTGCCAGGAAGCGGGCCGTGGGTGTCTGAATATCATATACTTCTTCCTCCCCGATATAGTCGATGCTCACAACCGTTAACTCGGACAAACAGCCCTTATTCTTTCCTTCCACCGTATCGTTCAACTGCCGGAGCTTGGCCTTTTTTTCACCGCTTACAAAGCCAATCAGCTGCTCATACTTCAATCTTTCTGAAAAATAGGCAATCGTTACCTGGTAACTTTGATGTCGGTCTTCCCTGCTGTCCCTTACCGGGGAAATGTTGCTGTAAATACCCATGGACAACAACAGCACTTGCACCCCATGCGCTAACTCTTCGCTGATGGTTGTCAGTACGATATCTCCGGAGTTCCTACCGTTTTCATTTCTCATTCTGACCGTACCATCCGTCTGGAAAAGACTGCGAAGAAAGGCCGCTTTTTCAGCCAAAGACCCTTTCAGGATAATATCGGGAACAAACGCGGTAAAAGACGTCTGATCCAGTTCATACTCTTCTACGTAAGGACCTGCCTTTTTGGAATCGTGCTTTACAATGCGGTACAGATCGCCGATATTTTTGCGAATCACCGTTTTAAAGGCGCCGAAAAGGTCGGTAAACAATCCGCTGACAAACCCGTATTCGTCCTCATTGATCGTGATCGCGCCAAATATCGTCGTTTTCTTATTGCGATTGTATTTGCCATAATAGCCATCTCCGATTATCCATCCCGCCAACGCTGCTTTTTGCAATTTTTCCATTGCCGGATTCTCTTCCCCATCCCAACCGGAAGAAGAATGGCCGAAATAATTTTCCACCAGATTAAAACGGGGGTCGCCCGCACCAGCCACATTTGCCAGCTCTTCCACCAACGATAATTCAGGAATTACGCCACTTAAAGAAAATTGCTGGACCTTTTTCCCAAGCAACGTTTTGAACTCGCCCCAACCATATTCACCGCCATCTTTCAGTCGTTTATCAGCATTCCAGATCAGATGGTCATCCGTAAATTCAAGATAATTCCCATTGGCCAAGTTAGCGCGGTAAACGCTTCTTATTCCATTATTCTTTGTTGCCAGGACAGGAACGTATTCATCTCCATCAAATACTCTTAGGCCGGTAAGGCCCTGTTCCACTATCTCCCCCATCGTGTAAATACCCCGATCAGTAAACAGCCGGGTATTATAGCGCGCGCACGCATGGGGCTGTGGTCTTTCATAGGCTGAAGAGGACAGCTTTAGCTTTGCGTCTGCGGCATCCACGAAGTAATGTCCCTGGGGCTTGCCCGTGATGCCATAGCTCTCATGCAGACCCGTGTTGAACCACTGGGGTGAGTTGGGCACACAGGCCTGGTCCAGGATACTGTATACAAGCTCTTCGTAAAAAACCAGGGCGTCCTTTTCCGAAGCAAAATAGCCATAGCGTTCGCCCCAGACCTTCCAGCAGTTTGCCATGCGGTGGGCGACCTGTTTGACCGAAGTCTCGCGGCCAAGGGAGCCGTCGGGCTGGGGAACGCCCGCCTTACGGAAATATTTTTGTGCAAGGATATCCGTCGCAATCTGGCTCCACCTGGCCGGAACTTCCACGTTGTTCATTTCAAATACCACCTCGCCGCTGGGATTGCGGATAATGGAAGTACGGTAGTCATAAGTGAATTGGTCGAATACGTTGGTGTTTTCGTTAGTGAAGCGGCGGATAAATTGCAAGCCCTTCTCAGATTGCTTTCTTGTTGGCATAAGTCAGTACCGTGTTTATGGAAAATTGTTAGGAATTGTTTTCGCGGTTGCGGGGATAACGAAAGTATTTTTTGATTTTGATATTTCCATTTCGATCTTTTGCACACTTTGTGGGAAATTCATTAACACATTGCTAATCAGCCTTCACCACAATGTCTTGCTGTTCGGGGTGGCGTTTTATGTAAGCAGCGACAAAAGGACAATAAACTTTTACGGGCAATCCGTTCGCCCGGGCATAATTCAGCGCATATTCCGCCAGTGCAGACCCAATGCCACGACCGCCAAGCAACTCCGGTACTTCTGTATGCATCAATACGATGTTTCCTTCGTACAGACGATACTCCAGCGAGGCTAGTTCACCATCGGTCTTTACCTGAAACTGTTGTCGTTCTTTGTTATTAAAAATAGTGAGCGGTTCCATTTAAGAATTATCCAATTTAAATACTATTTTCGTTTATACGAATTTACCACCTTAAAGCCGAAAACTTTTCGCATTTTTGCATTACTACCAACGGCAAAAGCGAATGAAGAAAGTTATTTACGAATCCTTGTTGGGGAAAAAGAGAAAAGGTCAGCGGTCTTTCGCAGTGCTAATCGATCCGGATAATGTGAATGCTGCAAAATTGGATGAGCTGACCACCCTGACTGTCAAGGCGGGAGTTGATTATTTACTCGTAGGAGGTAGCCTGGTTATTTCCAACCACCTCGATGAAGTGGTACAGCATATCCGGCGAAATTGCTCTATTCCGGTCATTCTTTTCCCCGGTACCCCTTCCCAGGTCTCCCGGTATGCCGATGGACTGCTTTACCTTTCGCTTATCTCCGGCCGCAATCCCGAACTTCTCATCGGTCAGCATGTTATTTCGGCGCCTGCCGTTCGAAAAAGCGGCCTTGAAATTATTTCCACGGGTTATATGGTCATCGATGGCGGGGCACCGACGACCGTTTCCTACATCAGCAATGCCAGCCCCATCCCTGCCGACAAGAATGAGATCGCGCTTTGTACGGCCATGGCCGGGGAAATGCTGGGCATGAAACTGATCTATATGGACGCAGGCAGCGGAGCCCGGCATCCGATCCGGGAGGAAATGATTGCCTGTGTCGCCAGCCATATCGAAATACCTCTCGTGGTGGGCGGCGGCATCCGCGACCCCGAAAAAGCCTATCTCAACTGCAAGGCCGGCGCTGACGTGATCGTCGTGGGCAATGCCATCGAAAAAGACGCCACCCTTATCAAGGAAATGGCCGATGCCGTTCATTCCGTGTCGGTGGCGGAGCTATAAACTACCTGCAAGCGTATCCGGAATTACTCGGACCGAAGACTGTTCACCGGATTGGCCATAGCCGAACGCAGGATCCGGTAGCCGGTCACGGCCAGCGTCAGGATCAACAGCACGATTACCGGCAAAACGAACATCCAGCCATTGATCGACGTATGATAGGCATATGACGACAGCCACTTTTGCGCACCCAGGGCTGCCAGCGGCAAAGCGATAACGGCAGCACAGCCGATGAGCCAAAGCTGGCCGGCCGACAGCAATAAGACCAGCCGGGAGATCGAGGCGCCCAGGACCTTGCGGATTCCGATCTCCCTGGTGCGTTGAATGGTAATGAGGGAGACCAATCCATACAATCCCAGACAGGAAATAAAAATGGCCAGGCCCGTGAAGGCATTGAACAGGAATTGGGCGGTCCGGTCGCTTTTGTACTGGGCGTTGAATGACTCATCCATGAACCAATATTCGAAAGGTGAGGACGGGAAATAGGTTTTCCAAAGCTGTTTGAGATGCGGGATCTCTGCCGGCGTCGTCTTCACCAGCACGGCATTGGGCGGGTCCGTCTTGTAGATCAGCATGACGGGATCGATGGAATTGTGGAGGGATTTCCAGAAAAAGTCTTTCACCACACCGATGATCTTCCCCTTTCTGTTATCCCTGTTAATGGTCTGACCCAGACCGCTGCTCCAGCCTATCGAGCGAACAAAGGCCTCATTGACGATGTAGCTGTCCGAGCTGTCGGTAGCCATGCTGTCCGAGAAGTTGCGGCCTTCGGCCAGGGCAATATGCAGAATGGGCAGGAATTGAGGGTCGATAAAGAATGAATTGCACAACAATTGTCTTTTCTTTCCCCGCGCGTTGACTTCGATGCCGTTCATGGCGACTCCAGCGACAGGCAGACCACTACCCACCGACACGCCCCGGATACCCGATTCCTGGCGCAGGGCCTGATAAAAGGCCGGAGCCGCCCCGGCAGCTATGGAATCGTCGGGCATTGAGATATGCACCACCTGCCGTTGGTCGAGGCCCAGGTCCCGATGTTGGATGTACTGCATCTGACCTAAGAAGACGACGACTCCGGCGAGCATGGCCAGGGCGATGACGAACTGGGCGACGGTCAAAAGCTTGCGAAGACTGGCGCCTTTGGCAGGTCCGGTAAGCTTACCTTTCAGTACGCTGATGGGTCGGAACCGCGAGAGCACGAGGGCGGGGTAGCCGCCTGCCAGCAGCACCGTCAGAGGAAAAAGCAGTATAGGGATGAGGAGGGTGGTCCAGCCTCTCCATGACAATTCCGTGTCGAGCATCCGGTCGAAAAAGGGAAGCGCCAGGGCCACCAGCCCAACAGCTACGAGCCAGGCAATGGTCACCAATACCGTGGATTCCCCCAGGAACTGCCACATGAGCGCTCGTGGGGTAGCCCCGATGACCTTGCGGACGCCTACTTCCTTAGCCCTTTCGGCGGCCCGGGCCGTTGCGAGGTTGATGTAGTTCAGCAGGGCGATCAGCAGGATGATGATGGCCAGCGCCGAGAATACCCGGTCGAACTGCCGGTCGCCCTTGGGGTTGTCACCCTGAAGGCCCTTGCTGAAGTGGACGTCGGTCAGGGCCTCGGCATGGAAGGTCAGACGCCAGCCATTCCCCGCGTTCTCGTCCAGGCTGGGCTGGGCAAGCGCCGTCAGCTGCGACAGGCGCCGATTGAACAGCGCCAGGTCGGGTTTTTGGTGAAACAGGACATAGGTATAGGCAAAATCGTCGGCCAGCCAGCTATCGTTCGAAAAGTCTTTGGACACAAGGCCGTCGATCCGGAGATCGGTATTGGCCGGCTGGTCGGCGTAGACGGCGGTTACCCGGTAGGGTTTGCGATTGCACTCCAACATCTTTCCGAGCGCGGGCTGGTTGCCGAAATATTTCTTTTCCATAGACCGGGAAAGGACGACGGAATTTGGCGCCGATAGCGCGCCGGCCGCGGTTCCCTCCAGAAAAGTAAAGGCAAAAATGGAGAAGATGGCGGGTTCCGAGTAACAAAAGTTCGTAGTGGAAAAAATCTCGGTCCCTGCCTTTATGACAAGATCACTTTCTTCGTCAATCCGGGCGACGGCCTGCACTTCCGGAAAGGAGCGGGCCAGGTTGCCGCCAGCCGGGAAAGGAGCCAGCGCCACGGCGACATCGGACCCTGCGGTATGGATGGTGGTGGTCAGTCGGGCAACGCGGTCCGCATTGGGATGATAGGTATCATAGCTGAGTTCGTGATGGACGTAGAGAAAGATGAGCAGGCAGGCTGCAAGGCCCATGGAAAGGCCTAAGATGTTGATCAGGGAAAAAGTCTTTTGCCGGAGCAGGCGGCGGGCGGTAATTTTCAGGTAGTTGTTTGGCATATTTCAGTTAGTTGGCGGGTATACCGGCAAAAATGCGAAGATTACCGGCCGGGATGCCTAACTGTCAGCCTTTTAGGGAAATCTTAACGGGAAGGGTAAAATTTAGGTAAAATTTGATTTTTAATCTCTTAGATCGGAAAAATTGTGCAATTTTGCGTTGCGTTTTGGAAAAGAAATTTCAATCACAAATTTCATCTAACACTGAAATGAAAAAAAACTCACCCATATCACGTTATCTTGTGATATTGCACGCCTTCAATAAGCGTGGGTTTTTTGCTGCGCCCCTGTGCACAGTTTTTTCCGTCCGCCCCATTCCCTTTTGGGTACGACGTTGATATTCCCTCAATATAGCGGAACTATCCTTTGTTCGACCGTTGGCTTAGCAATTGCACCAATGGAGGAGTATTTATCATTAAGCGTTTATTGAATCATGGAACAGCAACAATTTAAGATACATATAGCCGACGAGACCCACCAGGATTTTGCCAGGATCATCTGTGATGAAATGGAATCTTCGGCCATGGCCAGAGGCACCGGTATTGCCAAAAGGAGTCCGGACTATATCCAGCAGAAGATGCGCGAAGGTAAAGCCGTCATCGCCTTCACGGAACAGAACGTCTGGGCAGGGTTCTGCTATATCGAGACCTGGAGCCATGGGGAATATGTCGCCAATTCCGGGCTGATCGTATCCCCACCCTTTCGTAAAAGCGGTCTGGCCAAGCAAATTAAAAAGAAGATCTTCGAGCTCAGCCGCAAGACTTATCCTGAATCCAAGATCTTCGGTCTTACCACCGGGCTGGCCGTCATGAAGATCAACTCCGAGCTGGGTTATGAGCCGGTCACGTATTCGGAACTTACCCAGGACGAAGCCTTCTGGGCAGGCTGCAAAAGCTGTGTCAATTACGATATCCTCATGAGTAAGGAACGCAAGAACTGTATGTGCACGGCCATGCTCTACGACCCAAAGGACCATTATGAGCCGGAAGAGACGACCCAGGACTTTAAAAAGCATTCCAAGCTGTACGAGCGATTTATGCGCGTCAAGCAGTGGAAGTTGCTGGCCCCCTTTCTCAAGCACCACAGCGAGGGCAATGGCGGCGCCTTCGGCCAGGGCGGCAATCGCAATGGCGGCAACGGCGGCCAGGGTGGCGGGAAGTCCAAGTCCCTATTTCACACTTTCTTTCATTTCTAAAATTTACTGAACAGCCATGAGCAATAAAGTCGTCTTAGCTTATAGCGGCGGGTTGGATACTACGTATTGCGCCATCTATCTTAAAAAGATCCGGAATCTCGAAATACATGCGCTTACGGTGAATACCGGCGGGTTCAGCCCTGCGGAGATCGAACAGATCGCCACCCGGGCAAAGAGTCTCGGGGTAGCCTCCTTCGAGTGCGTGGATGTTACCTCCGGCTATTACAACAGCTGTATCAAATATCTCATCTTTGGAAATGTGCTGAAAAATGCAACCTATCCACTCAGCGTGAGCGCGGAAAGAATGGTACAGGCCATCGCCGTCGCGGGTCACGTAAAAAAGACCGGCGCCACCGCCGTCGCCCATGGCAGCACCGGCGCCGGCAATGACCAGGTGAGGTTTGACATGGTCTTCCAGAGCATGCTGCCCGGTGTAGAGATCATTACCCCCATCCGCGACCTTCGCCTCAGCCGCGAAGAGGAGATCAGCTTTCTGAAAGAAAACGGCGTGGAGATGAACGTGGAGAAAGCCAAATACAGCATCAATAAGGGCCTTTGGGGGACTTCCGTCGGCGGGAAGGAAACCCTGACCTCAAAGGAGTATCTGCCGGAATCGGCCTGGCCCACACCTGTCACCGAGACCGGGGTGCGGCACCTCGAACTGGAATTCGGAAAAGGGGAATTACGGGCCGTCGACGGCAAAACCTTTGACAACCCGGTTGAAGCCATTCAACATCTGCAATCTATCGCCCAGCCATATGGCGTGGGAAGGGATATTCATGTGGGTGACACCATCATCGGCATCAAGGGCCGGGTCGGTTTCGAAGCAGCGGCCCCGATCATCATTATCAAGGCCCACCACCTGCTGGAAAAGCATACGCTCACCAAATGGCAATTGTATTGGAAGGACCAGCTTAGCAGCTGGTATGGCAACTGGCTCCACGAAGGCCAGATGCTCGACCCTACGATGCGCAATATCGAAAAGTTCCTGGAAGACAGCCAGGCTACGGTCAGCGGGAAAGTTTTTGTCACCCTTCAACCCTACCGGTATACCATCACCGGCATCGAGAGCGCCCATGACCTGATGAGCAGCAAGTTTGGCAGCTATGGTGAGATGAATAAGGGCTGGAGCGGCGACGATGTGAAAGGTTTTGCCAAAATCTTCGGCAACCAGGCCAGCATTTTTCACAAGATCAATGAAACCGCCCAATGAATTCCATCAGAGCAGGCATTATCGGCGGCGCCGGCTATACCGGGGGTGAAATGATCAGACTGCTGGTCAGACATCCCAATGTCGATATCCGGTTCATTCATAGCAAGAGCAATGCGGGCAAACCGGTGTACGCGATACACGAGGATTTGTTTGGCGACAGCAGCCTGACTTTCGACGCGGAGTGGCATAGCGAGGTGGACATTGTTTTTCTTTGTTTGGGTCATGGAGAGTCGAAGAAGTTCCTGGAAGAGTCCGGAAATCGCTTCGAGGGCGTCATCATCATCGATCTGTCGCAGGATTTTCGTCTGCATGGGGATGATCCGGGCAAGGAAAGACCACAGATCAACGGTCATGTCTTTGTCTACGGGCTGCCCGAACTCAACCGGGATGCGATCCGCTCGGCCCATGCTATTGCCAATCCCGGATGCTTCGCTACCGCGATCCAGCTGGGGCTGCTGCCGCTGGCAAAGGCGGGATTGCTGGGGGATGTGTATACGACGGGCATCACCGGCTCTACCGGGGCAGGACAGGGGCTGTCTCCTACCGGTCATTTCTCCTGGCGCGCAAATAATATCCAAGCGTATAAGACGCTGACGCATCAGCATCTGAAAGAGATCGGGCAGTCGCTGGAGCAGTTACGGGACGCTGGCCCGGCGGGAGAAGCGGCTGGCGCGGGAGGGGCGGCTGTGCATTTCACCCCCTGGCGGGGCGATTTTACCCGCGGCATTTTTATCAGCAGCCAGCTTCGCTGCGAAAAAAGCCCGGAAGAGGTGCTGGCTCTTTATGAAGATTTTTACGGGACTCATCCTTTTACGCTGGTAAGCCGTACACCTATTTCGCTGAAACAGGTCGTCAATACCAATAAATGCCTGATCCAGCTGGAACAGGCAGGACAACAGCTGGTTATTCACTCCACCCTGGACAATCTTCTGAAAGGAGCTTCGGGGCAGGCTGTTCAGAATATGAACCTGCTGTTCGGGCTGGAAGAGACAACCGGACTGCAATTGAAAGCAAACGCATTTTAAAAAAACAGTTATGAAATTATTCGACGTCTATCCTATCAACGACATTACTATCGTGAAAGCAAAGGGTTCCTATGTATGGGACCAGGAAGGGCAGCAATACCTGGACCTTTACGGCGGCCACGCGGTTATTTCTATCGGTCATACCCATCCGCATTATGTACAGCGCATCACCGAACAGCTGAATAAGGTTGGTTTTTATTCCAACTCGATCCATATTCCCCTGCAGGAGGAGCTGGCTGACAAGCTTGGCAAGGTATCCGGCCGGCCGGACTATCGGCTCTTCCTCTGCAATTCAGGGGCGGAGGCCAATGAGAATGCGCTAAAGCTGGCCAGCTTCCACAACGGCCGGAAAAAAGTCGTTGCCTTTAGTAAATCCTTTCATGGAAGGACTTCACTGGCAGTAGCCGCTACAGACAACCCCGTCCTTGTAGCCCCGGTTAACCAGACGGATAACGTAGTCTTCCTGCCCTTTAACGATGAAGCGGCGCTGGAGGAGTATTTCCAGACCCACGGGGAAGAGATCTCTTCGGTCATCGTGGAAGGCATCCAGGGCGTCGGCGGCATCAACGAGGCTTCAGCCGGCTTCCTGCAGGCTATCAGCCGGCTTTGTAAAAAATACCCGGCGGTCTTTATCGCCGACAGCGTTCAATGCGGCTATGGCCGGAGCGGCAAGTTCTTCTCCCAGGACTATGCGGGTGTCGACGCCGATATCTATACGATGGCAAAGGGCATGGGAAACGGGTTCCCGGTGGCCGGAATTATTATCGCTCCCCATCTCCAGGCCAAACATGGTATGCTGGGCACGACGTTTGGGGGCAACCACCTCGCCTGCGCCGCGGCCCTGGCGGTGCTGGAAGTGATAGAACAGGAGAAGCTGATCGCCAATGCCGCCGAGACGGGCAGCTATCTGGCCGGCGAATTGAAAAAGATCCCGCAACTAAAACGTGTCCGGGGCAAGGGGCTGATGATCGGTTTCGATCTTCCCGACTCCCTGAAGGACCTCCGGAAAAATTT
>Ga0302326_10009118_pt1 | contig 21761 bp, 17 predicted proteins | sample Palsa_T0_3_FD_202264 | JGI IMG/M metagenome (GOLD analysis project Ga0302326, IMG submission 202264) | Peat permafrost microbial communities from Stordalen Mire near Abisko, Sweden - Palsa_T0_3 | ecosystem: Environmental > Terrestrial > Soil > Palsa > Peat permafrost | place: Sweden: Abisko... | reverse complement strand
CTCACACCCTAAGTTGCGGAATACGGCATTGCCACCGATGTGGTCGAAATGCTTCTCGGTGTTTATGACAAGCAACTGGTTGCCTGGCTTAGCCGCTACCGCATATCCATGTACAGTTTGTCCCGCGTAAGCGTTGCCACCGGTGTCTATGACAAGAGTGCGATCCGATCCCGTAATAAAGCCGGCGTTCACGCACCATGGAGGCGAATAGGCAAGGCCTGTTACGGCGTAACAGCTCGGCGAAATTCGCATCTCGATGTCGGTCCATCATACTATCGTGGGTTGGTCCAACTGAACTTCAAGGCGGTGATCTGGATCGTGCTGGCTTTCCAACCGGATCATGCGCTACTGCGGAAAGTGTATGAGGATCATGTTTCGCGCTGTGAACGTGACTATGGCGCGAACGATCCAAGGACGGCGCAGGCCGCGCGAGATTTGGGTTTCTTTTTAAAAGAGGCGGGGGACAACAAAGCTGCCGCGGGGGCGTTCGCTAAGGGTCTCCGGATCGATCAGGCGAAGTACGGAGCCGATGCGCCGCAATCCTTAGCGGGGATGATCGCGCTGGCCGCGGTTTCAGGGCCGGTGGACGCGGAAGCTTTACTGCGGCGTTCGCTCGCGTCCAAATCTATGAATTCGCAGTTGGCGATTCCGGCGCTTTCCACCTTGGGTGATTTGCGTTTTGCGGCCGGGGATCCAAAGGGCGCGGTCTCCTGCTGGCGGCTTGCTTTGCAACATGCTGAGGCGGTTCGCGGGCCGGAATCGGAAGATGCGGAACGGATACTGTACAGCTTGTCGCAGGCGGTGGATGTCAAGGAGTCTATCGAACTGCTTGCGCGGGCGCTGGCCATCGCGCGGCACCTGTGGGGCGACCGGCATCCGGAAACAGCCACCTGCGAGGTGAATCTGGCGCATGCGCTTCTAAAGGCCGGCCGCAACGAGGATGCGGCTGAGCAAGCGCGGGCAGCTCTTTCGGCGTTCGAAGCATCGCTAGGTCCTCGGCATCCTCGCGTGGCAGTGGCTCTCTCAACGATTGCGGAAGCGTTGACCGCGCAAGGCAACGCGAGGGCTGCCGAGCCACTCTACCGGCGGGCTTGGGAAATCGACCGGCAGGCGCTCGGTGAGAAAGATCCGCGGACTCTCGAAGACGCCCGGGCGCTTAATGCTTTGAAATAGGCGAGAGTGCGTCGTCCGGAGCGTATATCGCGATCCTGTGATTTGCGAAAGCTAGATTTGCGTTCAGCCTTACCGGCGGCATGTGGCATCCTGAACAGGCCCGACCCAACACAGCCGTAGTATGCCGCACATTCGCGTGGCAGGTGATGCAAGCCGCGTCGTACTTGGTTTGCTTGACTTCAAGCGGCTGGTGAGGCGAGTGGCACGTAATACAGGAAAGCTTTCCGGCGCTCTTCTGGAAGCACATGCTGGCGGCCAATAACAACGGCTGGTGCCGCGAGTTCCAGGGGTCAAGTAAGTTACTGCCATCATCGGCTGACGATTGAATGCGGTGGCACTCACCGCACAGGGCATTCATTTGCATTCCATCCACCCTGCCTGGATTGCGAGGACGGACTTTCGCGGGATTCGCCGCGTGAGCGGCGCCGGGACCATGACAAACCTCGCAGTGAACACCCAGCTCACTGGGCACGATGGCCCCGTCCGCGGCAACTTGCAGAGGTCCGGTCGAATGACAGGCGAAGCACCTTAGAATTCCGGCGGACGGATCGAAGACACGATAGCGCAAACCGTCCGTGTTCAAGTGTCCGGGCGTAATGGCGAACGCGTTTGAAGCTCGATACCAGGATTCGCCGTGTTCCAGATAGTCGGTCTCGTTCAAACGGCTGACGAAGGTAATCGCCTGGTTGCCCGCGCCAAAAGCCCATTGGCCTGGTTGCTTTGGCGTAGATTTGGCGAGGGCATGCGCGTGTCCCGAATTCTCTTGGGACCGGGCTTCCGCAGGGTGGCACCGGGAACACACAGCCGCACCGGTATACTGGGCCGCGCAGGTAACCGCACACATCAGGAATGCCGCCCAACCTCGCACTACGCGATTGTCCACGTTTATAAATATCTTTACATTGCGCGCCAGTGGTAACAAGCTAGGATAATGCCGTCCTTTTTAATCCGCAGCTTTTCGGACCCGCGAGGCTATACCGAAGTCCAATCGCCTTCCGGGAAGCTTCCCCGCAGCCGTGAAGAGAGCTATGTGCCGTGGGGGATCGTTCGCAACACAGTGGTTTACGCGCTGACGGGAACCCATAACAGTTGGCGCGGCGCCAGAGGATTGAGCCGGTACGATTCCCATGTGAGCCAGCGGCGCCGGCGGGAAGCCGAATCCATGCTTGGATCATTTGCGCTTCGAAACCGCGGCTACACATCGGCAGGAGTTGGGCCGGTTTCCCAGGGCGTCAAGAAATTTCTGATTAAGAACTTCTTCGACAATAGAGATCGGACGGCGAAGATCGTATACGACGAAATTGGCCATTATTTCTTCACAGCGGGTGGCATGGGCTTTGGCCGCATTTCGGAAGCCGCCAAAACCACGATGACAGCGCAGACCGTTTTCACCGCCATTATCGATGCCCTGGAAGGGGGCAGCATCCAGCAGGTCTTGGCGGTGCACGACGCCGTTGGCCGAAAGTTGCTGTCGAAGCTTCCTTACGGGCCGAACGAGGTTTATAACAAGTGGGGCAAGATTCTTCGAGGCGATTGGTTCGACAAGGCTGATTTCCGAGGCCGGGTGAGCTCCGAGACGGAGCTGGTTGCGACCACGGTCGGAGGCACTCTGCATGGCGGCTCCCGCGGGCTGGTTCCGGAAGTGGATCAGAGCCGCAATCGCGGAGTGGATATGTTTGTGCGGGACCTGAACCGCAAACAACATAAAGAAGCCAACGCTTACTACGACGAGGTGGACGTTCGCAACCTACTCTTCGGCGCCGGCATTTCCGGAACTACCGGCACGCTGCTTCAGGCCGCACTGGCCTTCGGATCGCTTGGTCCTGGGGAATTGATCGAGCAATATACGCTGGCGATCGTCGGCTATCTGGTTGGAGGCGGAATGCACAGCTATCACGAAACGATGGTGATCGCCGCCAAAGCCGGCGTGCCATATAATCCGGGGGCTTTCATCGAGGCTCTCCCGGCCTCATTTACCTGCTCGGCCGATTTCAAGACGTGGAGCGCACAATATTACGACATCGTCTATCTGGGAGCCATTCACTGGCGCAATAACGCCGGCGCTCTACCCTCGCATCTCAATACGCAACTGCGGACCTGACCTTGGAAGACGTCAAGGCACTCCTGTTCGATACTTTCGGAACGATGGTTGACTGGCGCGGTTCGATCGCCGTTGAAGGCGAAGGCTGGGGGAAGACTCATGGGCTCAATATCGATTGGGCCAGCTTCGCCGACCGGTGGCGCGCGGGTTATGTGCCTTCGATGAACCGGGTGCGGCGCGGCGAGATACCTTGGGCGAAACTCGACGTCCTGCACCGAACGATTCTCGATCGCTTGCTTATGGAATTTGGGATCGAGGGACTAAGCGAGGCAGAGAAGGATCATTGGAACCGTGTCTGGCACAGGCTGAAGCCATGGCCGGATACAATCGGCGGCCTTGTCCGGCTGAAGACCAAGTACATTATCGCCCCGCTGTCCAATGGCAACGTTTCGCTTCTGGTCGACCTGGCCAAGAATTCGGGACTGCCATGGGACCTGATTCTCTCCGCCGAACTGGCCGGTCACTATAAGCCGGATCCGGAAGTGTATTTATCGGCCGTCGAGCTGTTGAGCTTGAGGCCGGAGGAAGTCATGATGGTGGCGGCGCATCGCAGCGATCTCGAAGCAGCGCGCAGTTGCGGGCTGCGCACGGGCTTCATTCACCGGCCTGATGAATTTGGGCCGGATCGCAGAGGGGACACAGCCGTGCCCGGGGAGTTCGATGCCGTTGCGCGCGACGTGCTGGAATTGGCAGTGAAGGTCGGCACGTAGAGTTCACACCGCGCCCGCGGGCCCGTCGAGACTTTTCCAGAGATACCAGCAAGCGGCGGAACAATAAGGGTGCCAGTTGGTAGCCAATTGTTCAACCTCTTCCGCCGTCGGGACGTGGTCAAGGTTGCATGCCTTCTTGATCGCGTTACGGACGCCCAGATCGCCGACAGCCAAAATGTTGGGCCGTTCGAGAGCGAACAGGAGGAACATGTGCGCGGTCCAAACGCCCACTCCTTTGACCTTCGTCAAACATTCGATCACGGCTTCATCGCTCATGGCGGGAAGCGCGGCAAAGTCGAGGGTTCCTTCCCGGGTGTGACGGGCGATGTCGCGAATGTATTCGACCTTGCGCGCCGAAAGGCCCAAGGTGCGCATCTTGGCCGGGCGAAGCTTGAGAATGTTCTCCGGAGTCATCTGACCATCCGGCATGGCCGCCATCAGACGGTCAAAGATCACGCGCGCTACTTTGGTGCTGAGCTGCTGCGATACAATCGACCCAACGAGGGCGCTAAAAGTAGGTTCTCGAAACGTGATGCGATAGGGGCCGATTCGCTCAACGATCGGGCCAAGAACGGGATCTTTTCGAAGATGGTTGGTTATTTTTCGCACTTTGAAACACGCTTGCCTGCGGGCGCGTCTTCTCAGGATAAGTTATGACTCTACGGATTTTGATTGCAGCCGCCGTTTCGGCAGGTACCCTCATTGCGCAGGACGAACCGATCAAGGTCGATGTCAACGTGGTCAACGTTCTGGCTTCCGTGCATGACAAGAAGGGCGCTCTGATCAACTCGCTCCAAAAGGACGACTTTCAGTTGCTGGAAGACGGCCAGGCGCAACCCATCAAGTATTTCACCAAGGAATCGGATCTTCCGTTGACCATCGGGATGCTGGTGGACGTGAGCGGCAGCCAGGCGAATCTGATCGATATCGAACGGCGGGCGGCTAGCGAGTTCTTCCGCGCTGTGCTGCGTAAGAAAGACGTCGCGTTCCTGATCAGCTTTGGGGCCGATTCGGAGTTGTTGCAGGATATTACCGGGTCACCGAGGCTATTGCAGGAAGGGCTCGACCACCTCAGGTTGAACGCCGGAGCAAGTTACGGCGGCGGCCCGGTGCCTACTGCCAATACTCCGCGCGGAACCGTACTGTTCGATGCAGTTTCTCTGGCGTCGGCCGACATTCTTCGGAAGGAAGTAGGCCGCAAAGTGATCGTTCTCATCACCGATGGCGGGGACCAGGGAAGCACATTTACGATCAAACGGGCGATCGAGGATGCGCAGAAGGCCGACGCCGTGATTTACAGCATTTACTATGTCGACCCCAGCGCGTACATGGGACGACGCGGCGGCTTCAGCTTCGGCGACGCCGGCTGCGAAAGCTGCTTGAAACAGATGTCGGATGAAACAGGCGGCCGCGTATTCAAGGTGGACCGGAGCCACACGCTGCAGGATGCGTTCAACCAGTTGCAGGATGAGATGAGAAGCCAGTATGCGATCGGCTGGACGCCCGCGAGCGACCGCAAAGACGGGTCGTATCACAAGCTGGAAATCAAGGTGGCGGATAAGAGTTACAAGGTGCAGGCGCGCAAGGGATATTACGCGACTGCCGGGCAGTAACTGTTACATGGTGGCGCGTTTATTCATGTAAATCCGGATGGCCTCGGCCAGCGGGGGCATCGGTGCGATGCCGGTCTCCGCGAGGCGTTTGTTTTCCAAAGCTGAATACTGAGGACGGCGCGCGACCGTTCGGTATTCGCGTGCGTCCGTTGGAGTGAGTTCCGGGTTAACCCCAGTCGCTTCGAAGATCAGCTCGGCATAGCCAAACCAGGAGATCGGGGTGCCCCCGCCGAGGTGAAAAATGCCGTGGTGAGAAGCTTCGGCTAAGTCGATGCTTCGGGAGGCCAGGAGGGGCGCGTAGGTGGGGGAGGCGAAATGGTCTTCTACGACGCGGATGGGTTTGCGCTCGCGGGCGAGCCGCAGCATCAGCTCGAGGAAGTTGCCGCGGTTGGTGTTCATGCCGGCGGGGCCGAAGACTCCCGACGTCCGGACGATCAGCGGTTCCGCAAGATAAGCCCGCGCATAAAGTTCGCCGGCCAGTTTTGAGACGGCGTAGGCGCCGAGGGGATGGGTCAGATCGGTCTCCACATAAGGGCGCCCTAGGGTGCCGTCGAAGACGTAATCGGTGGAAAAATGGATGAGTTTCGCATCGATCTGGCGGCAGGCAAGCGCGAGGTTTCGGACTGCCAGCCCATTGACTGAGTAAGCCGCGGCCGGTTCGGTTTCGGCAACATCTACCTGGTTGTAAGCGGCCGCGTTGTAGACGAATTGAGGGTCAATCGTGGCAAGAGTCTGCTCGACTTTGGCCGGATCGGTTATATCCAGATGCGTACGCTCAAAGCCGGTGACGTCATAGCCACGCTCCCGCAATTCATGCAACAATTCCACCCCGAGTTGACCGCCGGATCCGAACACAACCGCTCGCTTTGACATTCAGCAGTTAGGATAACGTAGGTTCCGGTTCGGGCTGGCCAGGCAGGCTTCCTGTGAAGCGGCTTGCGAGGCGCGTCAGTTCAGTAAGATTCCTGAGAGAGTGAAGGATTCGGATTACGGCTGCGCCGTTGGGATGTGACTCAATCACTTCTCCCAACCAGAGGCAATCCGCTTGGAGAACCTTCACCGGTGCGCCAAGAGGAAGCGGCGGAGCGCCAGAGATCGTCAACAAATTGTTTTCGGCGGAGCAGATCGAAACCGTCTGGCTTGGACCGGGAGTCTCGCCCAGAACCGTCAGCAGGGCGCTCACCTGAGGTGTGAGATCGCGAACCAGACCAGCGCTCCGGAGACTCCGGCCATCAAGAATCCAGCCCAAATCACGACTGGGGTGGTGGCGCGTAGGCGAGTGCGGGCCTGCTGGCGAAGACTCAGTGAGGCGCCAGCCCGCGAGGGTGGCTCAAGGGGCAAACTACGGAGGGCGGCGGAAAGGCGCGAACGGCCAACGCGGTCCGCGATAAAAATGGTGGCGGAATTGGCGCCGGTCGTGGCTGCAACCAGAGCTTCGCGAAGGGGTTCGGGAACCTCTTCAATGGACCCGAAAACGCCGCCGTCATCCGTTGAAATCAGGATTGTTGAGGTTTTGATCACGCCTTCGATTTGCGGCTCATTCTCGTTGAGCGCGCCACAATGGGGACACTCACCCCAGTGACGGGAATTGAATTCGATCTGGCAACGGGGACAAGTCATAAGCCAGTGTCAAACGTTGACAGCCTTGGGAGCGTTGAGAGAAGCGTCAACAGCGATATCCGCATTGATCGGCTCGCCAAAATGTTCCAGCGTGACGTGGATGAAACCGAGCGCAGCTTTGGAAAGAGCCTTGTCTTTGCGGTAAATGAGGCCGAGGCGGCGCGACATGGATTCGGGAGCCAGAGGAATCGCCCGAATTTTGCCGGCTGCGATTTCTTCACGGCAATTCGAAACAGAAAGAAATGACGCGCCGAGGCCCGCGATCACGAAGCGTTTCATCATCTCGGTGGAATCGAGTTCCATCGAAACGTTGAGGCGGTCTTCATCCGATTCGAGCCAGTTATCGGGGCGCGCGCGCGTGGTCCCGGATTTGGGCAGAAGCAGCGCGTGGTCCGCAATCTGGTCCGCGGTTATCGATTTGTAGTTTGAAAGAGGATGCCCGGCTGGAACCACGACGCGGATCTCATCGCGATAGATGTCGACTACGGTTACTCGCTTTTCCGCGATGGGCAGCTGCACCAAACCAAAATCCGCGACATTCTCCATTACAGCTTCCACAACGCGAGCTCCGAAGGATCGGTTCACCTGCAACTGAACCGCGGGAAACTGCTTCTTGTACTCAGAGAACACGGCGGGGAGCACATAAACGCAAGTAGCTTCATTGGCGGCGATTACAAGCTCCCCTCGCGGCACAAGCTCCAACTCATGCAAGGCATCCTGGGCGCGCCTGCGGAGGTCAAGAATCTGCTCGGCATACTCTGAGAAAATCTTCCCGGCCGTCGTGAGCGAGATCCGGCTGCCAAAACGTTCGAAAAGATCGGTTTTGAGCTCCTGCTCGAGTTGGCGAATCTGGGCGCTGATTGCCGGCTGCGTGCGGTAACAGGTCTGCGCAGCCTTCGAGAAGCTCTTTAACCGTACGATTTCGAGGAATGTGTGTAATTGATCGAAATCCATGATTTATCCAGCGCTCACCGGCTTCTAACAAATTGTACCAAACCCACCCGATTCGTCTCGAAAAAGGATGAGGAGCTTCAGAAGGGTTACACTGTTCAAAATACCTATGCGACTAACCGCTCCCCTTGTTCTATCCTTTTCGGCCGCGCTGGCGTTCGGCCAAACGCCGGCAACGCCGAAAACACCAGATCCGATCGAAAAAATGGTCGAACGTCTGAACCTCGATCAATATAAGGCAACCATCAAAGGGTTGACGCAATTTGGCGACCGCAGGCAAGGCACGGAGCGGAACCGCAAGGCGCTTGACTGGATCGAGGCGCAGCTCAAGAGCTACGGCTGCACAAACACCGAGCGCATCACGTATGACTTCCAGCCACCCGCTGCAAATGCAGGGCGCGGGGGTGGGGGACGTGGGCGGGGGGCGCAGGATCCAAAAGTGGGGCCGGGTGGAGCAACTCGGCGCGGGAACCGGCAACCGGAAGGCGTGAACAACGATCCGTTGAAGCAACCCGATGAAAAGCTGCGCGCGCTGAACACAGAACCTTCAGCGCCGGGCGAACGCCAAGACGTCTATTGCACCAAGATCGGGACAACGCATCCGGAAGAGATGTATATCGTCGCGGGACATATGGATGGGATCGGCTGGGGAGAGGCGGCGAACGACGATGGCTCCGGTACGGCCCTGGTGATGGAGCTGGCTCGGGTTTTCAGCAGCCCCGATGTTCAGACAGACCGATCGATCCGCTTCGCTCTTTGGAACAACGAAGAGACCGGATTGAACGGAGCCCGCGCATATGTAGCGCAGAGGAAGGATCTGCAAGGGCAGGAATCGCCCGCGGGTTCCGGGAAGTATCCCGAGCCGAAATGGCTGGGAATGATCCAACACGACATGATGATGTTCGATCACGGCATGCCGAACAAAGATGGATCGATGAGCAAGGTGCAACGGCCCGAGGCGGACGTGAATATCGAGTTCCAGATTACGTCAAAGCTCGCGGACGCGGCTATGCAACTGGCCCACAAGTTTCAGCTTGCGAATGAAAAGTATGCGACGGATTACCCCGCGAACATCGGGCCGCACATGACGAATACAGATTCAACGCCGTTCATGGATATTACGCCATCGCTCAGTTTGCGCGAAGCCGAGCGCGGCGCGCAGATCGGCAACGGTTGGGATCCGCATCATCATCAGCCGACCGATGTTTATGCGACCTTTAGCGATGACGATTTCCGGCTGGGCCTGAACGCCGCGCAGACCACGCTAGGGGCGATCGCTCAGTTGACCGGCGCTAAGCTGGCGGGGGCTGAAGTTTCGGGCGAGAAATAAAATGCGGCTTCGACATGGATGTGTGATGCGCGCATTGTTGGTCTGCTGGGTTTCGGTACCGGCGTTGGTGGCCCAAACCCCGCGACCGATGACGCTCGTCGATCTGATTAATCTCCCTCAAATCAGCGATCCGCAGATTTCGGGAGACGGGCGGCAGGTCTTGTTTGTGCGATCTGAAGCGAACTGGAAAGCGGACCGCCGAATCGGGCACATCTGGCGCGTGAACTCGGACGGCGCTGGCGCCGTTCAGATGACGAACGGGACGGACGGAGAGAGTAGCCCGCGATGGTCTCCGGATGGCAAGACAGTCGCGTTCCTTGCCAAGCGCGGGACCGAACCCGACGCTGCGATGCAGATCTATCTGATGCCGGACGCAGGCGGCGAAGCGAGGGCGCTCACAAGCCACGCCACGGCCGTTTCGAACATCACCTGGTCGCCCGACGGTTCAACCATTTACTTTCGAGCCGCGGACCCGAAAACGGAAGAGCAAAAGGCTCGCGAAAAGCTGAAAGACGACGTCTATCGATTCGACGAAGACTATCAGCAACAGCATCTATGGAGCTTTTCCATAGGGACTAAAACCGAGAAGCGGATTACCAAGGGCGATTACTCCGTGCTGAGTTACAACCTGTCAGCCGACGGAAAGAAATTCGCATTAAGTCGATCGATTAGCCCGCTGCTCGAAGACAGCGATCAAAGCGAAGTGTGGGTGATGGACGCGACCGGCGCCACCGCCAAACAGATCACTCACAATCAGGTAAGCGAATCGGACGCCGTGCTGTCGCCGGATAATTCGCAGGTGATGTTTCTATCGCAATCGGACCAGAAATTCGAGACGTACCACAATGCGAAAGTGTTCGTGGCTCCGGTAAGCGGTGGCGACGCGCGCGTGTTGATGCCGGAGCTGCCCTACGAAGTGGAGAAAGCCGCCTGGTCAAAGGATGGCAAGGCAGTTTTCTTTTTGGCCAACATGGGCGTGCACGCGGAGCTTTTCAGCGTGTCAGTGGCGTCGGCCAAACCGGAACAACTGACCACGGGCAAGCACACGATTGCCGGCTGGACGATGTCGGCTTCCACGAATCAGCATGTCTTCACCGCGACGGAGCAGATGGGACCAGCGGAAATCTGGGTTTCGAGCGTGAATGGCGCAAGCGCACCTAAGAGAGTGACCTCCGTATTCCAGGATTTGCCGAAGCAGTTCCTTCTACCGAAACAGGAGGCCATTCAGTGGAAAGGCGCGGACGGAAAGACGGTTGAGGGGTTGCTGTACTATCCGCTGAATTATCAGGAAGGGCAGAAGTGCCCGTTGGTGGTCCAGACTCACGGCGGACCGGCGGCTTCCGACAAGTACGGGCTGGGCGGCCTGCAGAACTATGTGCCCGTTCTGACAGCGAAAGGCTATGCGGTGTTGCAGCCGAACTATCGCGGAAGCACGGGTTATGGCGACGACTTTCTCCGCGACATGGTGGGCCACTATTTCCAGAACGCGCATCTTGACGTGCTGGCAGGCGTGGATGAGCTGATTCGCCGCGGCATTGCGGATCCGGACCATCTGGTGAAGATGGGATGGAGCGGCGGCGGACACATGACGAACAAGATCATCACGTCCACGACGCGGTTCAAAGCGGCTTCAGCGGGCGCCGGCGCCGCTAACTGGATTTCCATGTACGCGCAAAGCGACGTGCGGACCTACCGCACTCCGTGGTTTGGGGGAACACCTTGGCAGAAGGACGCTCCCATCAGCGCCTTCTGGGACAATTCGCCATTGAAGGACGTTTGGAAAGTCACCACGCCGACCATCTTCCTTGTGGGCGAAAAAGATGTGCGCGTGCCTTCGCCACAGTCTGTCGAAATGTACCGCGCGCTGAAGAGCAACCATGTTCCAACGCATTTATATATTGCACCGAGGGAGCCGCACGGTTGGGCGGAACTTCGCCATGTGCTCTTCAAAATGAATGTGGAACTCGACTGGTTCGAGAAGTACGCGATGAACCGGACCTACGCCTGGGAAAAAGCACCGGCGGTGAACTAATCGATGTTGCGTCAGCGCCTGCGTTAGTCTACATTGCTCAGTGTGTTCCATGTGCTCGTATTGGGCGATTTCAGCGGGACGTTTTCCCGAAATCGCCAGGCGCCAAAACTGAAACCGCAGTTCATCGATCGCGACAATTTCGACGATGTTTTGAAGGCGATGAACGTGACCTTGGACATCCAAGGCAAGAAACTCACATTCAGGGAGCTTGACGATTTCGACCCTGACTGTCTTTGCGAGAAGTTTGCTTTGCTCGACGATCACGAGGACATAGCAGCTCTGCCCCCTGCAGATCTGCTCAGCGCCATTATCGGCGAGCAGGATGATGAAGAAGACGATGAGCCAGAAAGGCCAATCACCGCCAAAGACGCCGCGAATCTTTCCGCGTTCGTTCAACGCGTCACCGCCCCACACGTCATCCCTGCGAAGAATCCAGCTCAATTGAAGCGCGAGTCGGACCGGTTTGCGATGGCCGCCGAACGGCTACGGGCCATCCTGCACGATCCTACTTTCCAATCGATTGAAGCCGCGTGGCGGGCGCTCTACCTCTTAGTGCGGGGAGTCGACACAGGGCCGGATCTCAAAATATACATTCTCGATATCACTCTTCCCGAACTCGTGATGCACTCCGATGCGCTGCGGGACACCCTCAAGAAGATGGACCCCTGGGCTCTCCTTGCCGGTAACTTCGCGTTCGGACAAACGGATGCAGAGGTTCGGGCGCTCAGGAAGATCGCGGGCCTGTGCGATGCGCTCAGAGCGCCGTTCGTCGCCGAGGCGGTTCCCGCGGACACCTCGCCTGCATGGACGGAGTTTCGGAAATCGCCGGAAGCCAAGTGGATCGGCCTCGCGCTTCCGCAATTTTTATTGCGTTTGCCCTACGGGAAGAACACCAGCCCGATCGAAAGCTTTCCATTCGAGGAGATGCCGGAAAGCAAGCATTTGGACTATCTCTGGGGAAACCCCGCGTTCCTGTGCGCGTCTCTGTTGGCACAGGCGTTCGAAAGTTCCGGATGGGACATGGACAGCATTCCGCGGCGCGTGGAGGACCTTCCGCTCCACATTTACTACGAAGATGGCGAACCAATCGCGAAACCCTGTGCGGAAGTTCTGCTGAGCCATTCCGAAGCGGAATACTTGATGGAACGGGGAGTGATGCCCGTCGTTTCGATCAAAGGTCAGGACGCCGCTGTGTTGCTGCGGTTCCAGTCCGTCGCCGACCCCTTGCAGCCGCTGCCGAGGTTTCATCCCACCGCCGACTAATGCTGCCAGAGATGCTTCACTCGTTTCGTGATGCGTGATGCAGGTTCTTCGTAAACTTGCTCGCCCAATTCTAAAGCTTCCTTTGCCAGACCACTTTCGATCCGGTCAACCACGCTTAGAAACTTTTCCACGTCTTCGGGCTGCTCCAGTATCTTTGTTCTTAGTACAGCCAGATTCTGGTGCGAACCAAGGATCTCGTCAAGACGCTTGACTCTTGCCTCATGGCGTTGCAACTTGCCATCCCAGAGCACTTCCAGCAGCCGCAGTTGAAAGAGATGCTCTTTCGTACGCTTCCGCAACTCGTGCAGATTCTCCGGAGTGGGATCTCTGCGTGCTGTCCGAAGTGCGCGCCAGCCATTTCGATAGGTCTGCTCCAATCCCGGTGCGATCGCTCCGAAACCTTCGCCTTCAATTTGCCATGACTTTAGGCGTTTCTCCGCTCGCTTCAGCCCGGCCGCTACCGTTGCCATAGTTCCGGATACATCACCAGACATCGCGCGCCTGTCACCGAGCAGACGCCGCCGAATCGCACCGTAGAGCCTCGGCGAGCACTGCCCTCTCAATTCATCGAACGCTCCCACCATCGCTCCGGCATCTCGCAACGCCGAGAGCCGCCGTCCCAAATCCCGCCACTCCTTCGCTTCTTTCTCGTACGCATCGCCCAGAACCGGCCGCATCAGCTTCAATAATCCGCGCACGCGTTTTACTGCCTTGCGAACCTCGTGGATCGCTTCATCTCGCTCTCGAACCGTCTTCGCTTGCAATCTTTCCATCGCTGCCGCAACCTCTTCACAGACAATCCTGCGGGCGCCTTCAGCGACCGGCTCGTGCTTCGTGAATTGGTAACTCATCTGTTGCGAACGTCAGCTTGTGGGCAACGCCACGGCATTCCAACCACCGCCCAGCGCTTTAATCAATAGCACGCTGGCGTCCATTCGCCGCCGCAGGATATCCACTTCCGTACGTTCATTCGCCAGCGCAATGCTTTGCGCCGTAATCACTTCCAGGTAAGTTACTAAACCACCTTTGTATCGATTCGTCGAAAGCGCCAGGGATTCTTGCGCCGCTTCGACAGCCGCTCGTTGCGTTTTAGCTTCATCCGATAGCACCCGCAACGCCGCCAGATTGTCTTCAACCTCTTGGAACGCATTCAGCGACGTTTGCCGGTACACCGCAACTGTTGCGTCGTAGCTTGCCGCCGCGGCCTCTGAAGTTGCCTTGCGCCTGCCGTGATCGAATAACGTCTGGCCTAGCGATGATCCTACCGCCCAGAAGCGGCTCGGCCACATCAGCCAGTTGATTAGCGAACTGCCTTGAAAGCCACCCGACGCGCTAATAATCAACGAAGGATAGAAGGCCGTCTTCGCAATTCCGATTTCCGCATTCGCTTCGGCGACGCGCCGCTCCGCTGACGCAATATCCGGCCGCCTCTGCAGCAATTCGGAAGGCACGCCCGTCGGAATCACCGGCGGCTTGGTCTGTAAGGGCATCACGGAGAGCGCAAATGTCTCCGGCGGCTGTCCCGTGAGCACGCCGATCGCATGTTCGTATTGCGCACGCATCACGCCCGTATCGATATCCTGCGCCCGCGCCGTCTCCAGTTGAGTCTTTGCCAGCGCCACTTCCGACCTGGGAGACAAGCCGCCCTCATAACGATTCGTCGTCAATTCAAGCGCCTTCTGATAAGCCAGCACGGTGTCATCCAAGACCTTCTTCTGCGCGTCCAGACTGCGCAGTTCGAAATAGTCGTACGCAAGTTCAGAGTGCAAACTCAGACGCACCGTTTGCAGATCGGCCGCGGTTGCTTGAAACTCTTCGCGCGCCGCTTCCACCTGTTTGTGAATCTTGCCCCACAAATCCACCTCGTACGAGAGGTCGAACGGCAGCGTGAAATCTCCGCCGCTCTGGCCACCGCCCACCACCCGCGATTGCACCGCTGAAATGTGCTGGCCGTAGACGCTGGGCTGCGTCGAAATTGTCGGCAGCAGGCTCGCCTGATTGAACCGGATCATCGCTCGCGCCTGCCGGAAACGCGCTTCGGCTACCTTCAGCGACTGGTTGGCGGTATCTACTTGCTCTTCCAGACTATTCAGTTGCGTATCGCCAAAGATCTCCCACCACTTCGGACGTAGCGCGGTTTCCGAAGGCTGTCCCGGTTTCCAATCGGAACTCTCCGAGAACTCCGCTGGCACCGGTTCTTTAAACGCAGCGGGAGTCTGCGCTACCGGCACCTGGTACTTCGGCCCCACTGTGCAACCGGCCAGAGCGATCGCACCTGCCGCCAATAAAATCCGCTTCATTTCGACACCGTGACTGCCGTCCCTGAGGTCAGCGAATCCGACGGATTCACAATCACAGCATCGTCGGCGGTGATGCCGCCCAGTACTTCCACCTGGCTGCCGAAATCCCGGCCCATGATGAACGGCGTCAATTGCGCCTTCCCTTCCCTCACGAGGGCAACCCGCAAACCTTCCGAGCGGAAGATGAGCGTATTCACCGGAATGGTCACGGTCTGCGCTTTTCCAGGCAGCTTGATGTGTACCGACACGTAGGCGCCCGCAAGCAACTCACCCTTCGCGTTGTCGACATCCACTTCGGTCAGCAACGTCCGCGAAGCAGTGTCGATCGCATCCGCAGTGCGCGCCAGCCTTCCCCGGAATTTTCTTCCCGGCAATTCATTGAACGTAAGGTCCGCCGTGGAACCCACTCGGGCCGCTCGCGCATACATCTGCGGAACGCTGACAAATACGCGGAGCGTGTCGGTTGCGGATTCGTGAAACAACTCTTTTCCGTTACTGCTAGTCGCGCTCGAGCCCGCATTTATCAAAGCGCCAATATCTGTATTGCGTGCCGTGATGACGCCGTCAAAAGGTGCGTACACCTTCTGGAAGCCTTGCGTCTGCTCCAGCCGCTTCACGTTGTAGCGCGCGGAATCTACAATTGCTCTCTTGGCGCTAAGATCGCCCGTCTTCTCGTCCGTCTCCTGTTTCGAAACCGAGTCGGATTTCAACAGAGTCTCGTACCTTGTCGCTGTAGATTGCGCCAGCGCAAGATTTGCTTCAGCCGTCGCCACGTCCGCGCGCGCCTGCGAAAGCTGTTGATCCACTTCCGGCGTCTCGATCTCCGCAAGCAATTGGCCGGTTTGCACACGTGCGCCGATATCCACCTTCCAGCTCTTCAAGTAGCCGTTGGTGCGCGCATAAATCGGTGTATCCGTAAAGGCCTGGATATTTCCTGGCAGCACGATCTCTTCCGTTTCGCCCGAAGCCTTCGGATGGATCACCGAAACCGTTGACACCGCGGATTGATCCGTCTCTCGCTTCAGTTCCGACGCTGCCTCGACTCGCGCATGAATGCCTTTATAAATGAAGTAGCCAAGTGCGCCAGCCGCCATCAGAAATACCAGGAGACCCACTACCGAAAAGCTACCCCGCTTGGCCGCCGTTGTACTTTCCGCCGTTTTCACTTCTTCGACATTCATATGGTTTTCACCGATTCGCTCTCGCTCCACACCGCTGCGTGCGGATCTTCCTTGCGCCCTCTATGCAGCATGCTGAACACCGCCGGCACGAAGAACAGCGTCGCGGCAGTTGCACAAATCAGGCCGCCGATCACTCCGCGTCCGAGCGGCGCATTCTGCTCGCCGCCTTCACCGAGCCCCATCGCCATCGGAATCATGCCGATGATCATGGCCAGCGCCGTCATCAACACGGGACGAAAACGCGTGGACCCGGCTTCGAGCGATGCCTCCACAGGGTTGCCGTGCTCGCTCAGCTTTTCCCGGGCGAAACTCACAACCAGAATGCTGTTCGCCGTCGCGACGCCCATGCACATGATCGCGCCCATCAAAGCGGGCACGCTCACAGTCGTATGCGTAAGGAACAACATCACGACGATGCCCGCCAGCGCGGCAGGAAGCGCGCTGATGATAATGAACGGGTCCAGCCACGATTGGAAATTCACCACAATCAGCAGATAAACCAGCACGATCGCCCCCGCCAGGCCGCCGAGCAATCCATTATAGGAAGTCCGCATCGTCTCGACCTGCCCGCGTACAACCACCTGCGTCCCGCGCGGCGCGGATTTCTTCGCGTTCTCAACAATCTTGTCGATCTCCCCGCCGACCGCCCCCAGATCGCGGCCATCGACGGACCCATAGATATCGATCACCCGTTGCACATTCCAGTGACTTACCGTGCCCATTCCCGAGTAGCGCGAAATCGTCGCCACATCGCCTAGAATCGCCGGCTGCGCGGTGCCCGCGCCCGTGACCGGAATATTTTGAAGGTCCTGCAGGCTCTCGATCTTGTACTGAGGCGTTTGCGTCACCATGTTGTAGCTGACGCCGTTCTTCGGATTCAACCAGAATGTCGGCTGCGTCTGAAAGCTGCCGCTCAACGAAACCAGCATGCTGGTAGCGACATCTCGCTGCGTGTAACCGATCTCAGCCGATTTCGTCCGGTCGACTTCGATATGGAATCGCGGCTCGTCGAACACCTGTTGGATTCGGAGATCCGTCGCGCCCGGCACGCGCCGCACTTGGTCCAACACCTTGTCCGCCAACTGCCGGTTGTCTTCTATGTCCGCGCCAATGAACTGAATGTCAATAGGAGCCGGCAATCCGAAATTCAAAATCTGCGTCACGATATCGGCCGCTAGGAAGTAAAACGTCGTCCCCGGAAACTCCCGCGCCAGATCGTTCCGGATCGCTCGCACGTACTTGTCAGTCGGCCCATGTTTCTCATTCAACGAGACCAGAATATCGGCGTCTTCCGTCCCAATTGTGGCGGACGTGCTGTAGGCTTCGTTAATACCGCTATAGGGCAAGCCGATATTATCGAGCACGCTTGCCACTTCATCCTTGGGAATCTCTTTGCGGATGGAAGTTTCCACCAGATCGGCCAGCCTAGCGGTCTCCTCAATCCGCGTTCCGGTCTTCGCGCGCATATGAAGCTTGAACTGGCCGGTGTCCGTGCTCGGAAAGAAATCCTGCCCCAGCCACGGCACCAGCAGGAAGGCCGAAAGACAGACTCCCAGGAACACAGGTACGAAGAACCAGCGCCGGTAAATGAACGTGGTCAGAATCCCCTGATAACCAACCCGCACGCGCTCAAAGCCGCGTTCGAACCCACGCTGGAACAAAACAAACGGATTCAGAGTCCGGCCGCCACCGTGCTTCTTAGCGCGCAGAAGATACATAGCCAGGGTGGGCACGAGAGTTCGCGATAGCAAATAAGATGCAAGCATCGCAAATACGACTGCTTCGGCCAAAGGCACGAACAGGTATCGCGCCACGCCGCTTAAGAAGAACATCGGGATGAAGACGATACAGATACAGAGCGTCGAAACCAGTGCGGGCACGGCAATTTGTGCCGCGCCTTCCAGAATCGCCGTGTGCAGGTCAGCGCCCTCTTCCAGATAGCGCTCAATATTCTCGATCGTTACAGTAGCGTCGTCAACCAGAATTCCAACTGCCAGCGCCAACCCGCCGAGCGTCATGATGTTGATCGTTTCGTGCAGCGCGCTTAGAGCGAGAATCGAGCTCAGAATCGACAACGGAATCGAGACCGCGATAATCAATGTACTTCGCCAGCTGCCCAGGAACACCAGGATCATCACGCCCGTCAGGCAGGCGGCAATCAAGGCTTCGCGAATGACGCCGTTGATCGAGGCCCGCACGAAGACCGATTGATCTGCCAGCGCTTGTATCTTCAATGCCGGTGGAAGCGTGCCCTTCAGCTTCGGCAACAGTTCTTTCACGCCTTGCACCACGTCCAAGGTGGACGCGTTGCCCGCTTTCAAGATCGTCAGCAGCGCGCCTCGATTGCCGTCCTGGCGCACAATGTTCGTCTGTGGCGAAAATCCGTCCCGCACGTGCGCCACATCGCGAATGTAGATCGTGGAGTTGTTCACCACCTTGACAGGAAGGTCGTTGATCTCGACAACGGTCTTCGGACTTGAGTTCATATCGACGTCATACTCGTATCCGCCGATCTTCGCCGTCCCCGAAGGCAGAATCAGATTCTGGTTATTCAGGGCGTTCACCAGATCCATCGGCGAGAGACTCTTTGCCTGAAGCTGGGCGGGGTCAAGGTCGATCATGATTTGCCGCTGCTTGCCGCCGTACGGCCACGGCACCGCTGCGCCTGGCACAGTGACCAACTGAACCCGCAGAAAGTTAGTGCCAAGATCGTTTAATTCCTGTTCGGAAAGTATCGCGCCCGATAGCGCGAGTTGCAGGATCGGGACGCTCGAAGCGCTATACGAAATTATCAGAGGCGGCGTGACCCCCGGCGGCATCAGCTTAGTAACAGTCGAAGAAACAGCCGTCGTCTGAGCCATAGCCGTCCGAATGTCCGCGGTGGGCTGGAAAAACACTTTCACTACGCTCATCCCATCGAGCGTTTGAGATTCGATATGCTCAATGTCGCTGACAAGGGTGGTCAGTACTCGCTCGAAGACCGAAGTGATTCGTCCTTCCATCTCTTCCGGGTTCAAACCGTTGTAATTCCACACAATCGCGATCACTGGGATATCGATGTTAGGAAAAATGTCGGTCGGCGTACGTAAAATTACAATTGGACTCGCGATCAGGATCAAAAGTGCGAGGACAATGAATGTATAGGGACGAGATAGAGCTGTTTTGATTAGCCACATAGCAACGCCAACGTCGATGTCAGCCAGTCCGATGATTTACGAGACGTAGAAGTTCCGAAAATACCACACGGGAATGGATCAATATTTTTAATGACTGAATTCAGCGGGCTCGAAACGGTTCAGAAACGTCCGGGCCGCCCCCGGGATGAATCCGCGCGGCAGCGCATTCTCGACGCGGCGCTGGAACTCCTGCAGCAGGAAAGCTTCGCGCAACTCACCGTGGAATCGATCGCTGCCCGCGCGGGAGTAGGCAAGGCCACGGTGTACCGCTGGTGGCCCAATAAAGCCGCGGTCATGATCGAGGCGTTTCGGGAAGCGGTAGGTCCGGAAGTGCCGTTCCCGGATTCCGGCTGTCTGGAGGACGACATCCGGCTGCAGATGGATAAGTTCACCCGCATGTTGCTCGGTCCCCGCGGGCGCATGTTGACGGGCTTCGTTGCCGCCGCTCAAAGCGACCCCGACGTTGCCGCTGCGCTCGCCGATTATTGGATCAAGCCCCGCCGCGCCGAGGCTAAGGAAGCTCTCCGCGTGAAGCGCCGCTGGAAAGAATCGCATACCGACCTCGACCCCGAACTGGTCCTCGATATCCTTTACGCGCCCCTCTACTATCGCGCGATGACAGGCCTGCCTCTGACGCTGGAATATACGCAGTCTTTGGTGGATCTGGTTATGAAAGCGCTGGCGCGCAAGGCTTGACTCGACGCCTGCCATTCTCTCTATTCGATCTGGCGGTCTGCCTTGGACTCATTCTTTCTGTCCTCGCCATTTATGCTCAAACGGCGCAATTCGAATTCATCGCTTCCGATGACGAATTGTATGTCAGCCACAATCCCGTCGTACAGAGCGGCCTGACCTACGCAGGTGTTCTGTGGTCGCTCACCGCTTCAGTGGCCGCCAATTGGCTTCCCGTCACGCTGATCTCGCACATGCTCGATGTCCAACTGTTTGGATTGGATAGCGGAATGCACCACCTGATGAACGCGTTTTACCACGCTTTGGCCGCACTGCTTCTTTTCTTTCTACTCCATCGCGCCACCGGTGCGCGATGGCCCAGCGCATTCGCGGCTTTTGTTTTCGCGCTTCACCCGCTGCATGTGGAATCGGTCGCCTGGATCTCGGAGCGCAAGGATGTCCTCAGCGCGTTTTTCCTCTTTCTTGCCCTATACGCTTACGTGCGCTATGTAGACGAGCCGGGGTTGTGGCGTTACCTTCTGGTGGCCGGAGCATTCTGTTTGGACCTGATGTCAAAGCCGATGGTGGTCACGTTTCCATTCGTGCTCCTGCTCTTCGATTTCTGGCCGCTGCGCCGTCCGCCATTGCTGCGGCTTCTCTGGGAAAAACTCCCCTTCTTCGCACTCTCCGCCGCGGATTGCTTCATAACCTATCGAGTTCAAAGGGCAACGGGTGCCGTCGAGGTAAGGGGCGGATTCGACGTGCGGATAGTAAAAGCTCTCATCTCATACGGTACCTATCTACGGTTGACGATTTGGCCCGCGAGGCTGGCAGTGCTCTATCCGTACCCGAAAATCCTTCCAGCCTTGCAGGCAATCCTGGCTCTCGCCATTCTCCTGGCGATATCCGCGATCGTGGTCAACAACAGGCGCACGCGTCCGTACCTCGCCGTGGGCTGGTTCTGGTTCCTCGGCACGCTCGTTCCCGTCATTGGACTGGTTCAGGTCGGTGTCCAGGCCCATGCAGACCGCTTCACATATATCCCGATGGTCGGTCTGTCGATCATGATCGGCTGGGGCGCCGCGGATCTTGTCGCGAAGTGGCCGCGCGCGAAGCTGCCGATTGCCGCGGCGGCGATTGCCTCCTGCGCACTGTTCCTCGCGCTGGCGGCCAGACAGACTGCCTACTGGCAGAATTCTGAAACTCTCTTCCAACACGCGATCGACGTGACCGGCGAAAACTGGTGGGCCGAATCCAACCTCGGCGGATATCTCACCAACTTTCCCGAGCGCCGCGGCGAAGCGATAGACCATCTGCGCATCGCCCTGCGGCTCAATCCTAACGACTCCGCCGCAAACAACGACCTCGGCGCCTGTCTGCTGCGAAGCGACCTCGGTGGCGACTCTATTCCCTACTTCCAGGCAGCACTGCATCTCAAACCGAATCTCGCCAGCGCTCATTTCAACCTTGCTGTAGCGCTAGAGCAAGACCCCGGCCGCGAGGCTGAGGCCGTCTCGCAGTATGAGGCCGGCCTGCGTTCGTCTCCAAATGATGCAGAAGGTCATCGCCACTACGGAATGCTCCTCGCGAAGATCGGGCAGACCACTCCAGCGATTTCGGAACTGGAAACCGCGCAGCG
>Ga0302326_10009116_pt1 | contig 21764 bp, 17 predicted proteins | sample Palsa_T0_3_FD_202264 | JGI IMG/M metagenome (GOLD analysis project Ga0302326, IMG submission 202264) | Peat permafrost microbial communities from Stordalen Mire near Abisko, Sweden - Palsa_T0_3 | ecosystem: Environmental > Terrestrial > Soil > Palsa > Peat permafrost | place: Sweden: Abisko... | reverse complement strand
ACAGGTTTACACGCTCAGGAAGCCGCGCGTTGACTCCGCCCGAAGGCACGGACTATAGTGGAAAAAGCACCCGAAAATCATTCGAATGCAACCGCAACTCATCCGCGAACTCGAGGCGCTGCTCGGCCCCAAGGCGGTCTTGTCCGCGCCCGAAGATCTAATGCTGTACGAATATGACGGTTCCGTGGAACTCGGATCTCCCCGGTGCGTCGTCTTTCCCGCCTCGGCGGCAGACGTTGCCGGGATCGTCGGCCTCGCCAATCGCTATGAAATTCCGATCGTGGGGCGCGGCGCGGGCACGGGGCTTTCCGGCGGGGCGATCGCGCGCAGCGGCGGCGTTGTCATCGTATTCTCTCGCATGAACCGAATCCTCGAAATCGACGCCGCGAATCTTCGGGCGGTTATTCAGCCCGGAGTCGTGAATCTCGACTTGTCCCGGGCGGTCGAGCACTTGGGCCTTTATTTTGCTCCCGATCCTTCCAGCCAGAAATCGTGCACCATCGGCGGAAACGTCTCGGAAAATTCCGGCGGTCCACACACCCTGGCCAACGGAGTGACGGCCAATCACGTCACGGGTCTCGAGCTGGTCTTGCCTGACGGCGAAATTGTGCGCATCGGCGGAAAGAGCATCGAGACTTCGGGCTACGACCTGTGCGGACTGCTGGTCGGCTCCGAAGGGACTCTCGCGCTGGTCACGGAAATCACCGTGCGATTGATGCGCAAGCCAGAGGCGGTGAAAACGCTGCTGGCAGTGTATGACACACTGGACGACACGACGGAATCCGTCGTCGAGATCACCGTGCGGGCCATCACTCCCGCGGCGTGCGAGATGCTGGACGGATTCACTCTGCGCGCGGTCGAGGACTACGTCCATGCGGGGTTTCCCAAGGACTGCGCGGCGGTGCTGCTGATCGAAGTCGAGGGGCTAACCGAAGCCGTCGAGGCGCAGGCCGCCGAAATCACCGAAGTTTGCCGCCGGCATCGAGCGCGCGAGGTGCGAGCCGCTCGCGACGATCGCGAGCGCAACCTTTTGTGGCGAGGCCGGAAGGAAGCGTTCGGCGCCCTGGGGCGCATTTCGCCGATGTACTACGTGCAGGATGGAGTCATTCCGCGCACGCGGATTCCGGAAACGCTGCGGCGGATCGAGGAAATCGCACGCAAATACGATTTGCTCATCGGCAATATTTTTCATGCCGGAGACGGCAACCTGCACCCGCTCATCCTGTTCGACGAGCGCGACCGCGCGCAATTCGCGCGCGTCGTCGCGGCGGGCGGCGAAATCATGCGGCATTGCGTTGAGGTGGGCGGCGCGCTCACCGGCGAACACGGGATCGGCATGGAAAAGAACGAGCTCATGCCGCTCATTTTCACGCCGGACGATCTTGCCTTGATGGAGCGCGTCCGCGCCGCATTCAATCCCTCCGGACGTTTAAATCCCGGCAAAGTGCTGCCCATGGGAAAAGCCTGCGGAGAAATCCGCGTGCCGCACGCCCCGGCCCCCGCGGCGATTCCCACATGAGCCGGCCCGCGCACGCCGCCTTCCCGCATCTCGAAACCATTGCAGGCGCAGCGCACGTTGCCACGGATCCCGCGGCAACTGCCGCGCGCGATGTTTGCGGCGTGCGCCCCGCCGTGGTGGTTCGCCCGGCGGACGCCGCGCAGATCGCGGAAATTCTTCGATTTGCGGCCGCGGAAAAATTGGCCGTGATCCCCACGGGCGGCTGCACGAAGCTGGGCATAGGCCCGCCGCCTGCGCGTTACGACATCGCTCTCGATCTCTCCCGCATGAATCGCGTCCTCGCTTACGATCCCCAGGACCTCACCCTCGGCGTCGAGCCGGGCGTGCGCATCGATGATTTGCTGCGCACGCTGGAAGAAAAAAAACAATTTCTGCCGCTCGCGGTTCCGTTCTCGAACCGCGCGACGATTGGCGGCATCGTGGCCGCCAATTCATGTTCTCCGCTGCGCCACGCCCACGGAGGAATCCGCGATTTCTGCCTGGGCATGGAATTTGTGACCGGGGCGGGAGCGCAGGCGAAAAGCGGCGGTCGCGTGGTGAAAAATGTGACGGGCTATGACCTGCACAAATTGCTGATCGGATCGCTCGGGACGCTCGCTGTAATCACGCGCGTGAATTTCCGCACGTTTCCGATGCCGCAGGCGCAAGGAACCTTCGTCGCGTCATTTCCCTCGGCGGAGGGCGCGTTTGATTTTTGCGGCGGGGTTTCCCACTCCGTTCTCACGCCGCAAATGTTGGAAGTGTCGGGCCCTGCCGCCGGCCGCCTCATCTTTTCCGCGGCATCCTCCGCGCGCATCCAGCCGGCGCTTTGGTCGGTCGTCATTTCCGCGGCCGGTCAACCGGCTGTCGTGGACCGCTACGCGCGCGAACTCGGCCACTTGGCGGGCGCGGCGAACGCGGCTGAATTTCTGCCGCTTGATTATGCCGATCAATTTACCGTTCTCACCCGTATTCGAGAGTTTCCGCGCCTGGTCTTGGAACACGCTCCCGGAGCGGCAATCTTTCGCATAGGCGTTCTGCCCACGGCCATGGCTTCCTTGCTCGGCGACCTGAACGAGATCGCCGAGCATTATCGGCTGGACCTCGCGACCCTTACGCGCGCATCGGGAATTGTGTACGCCGCTTTTTTTTCTCAGGCGGGATACGGGGCGCCCTCCGCCGTCGCCGCAAGCGCAGCCCGGGAAACGTTTCACATTTGCGCGCTGCCTAAAAACGGAGCCCACGCGATGCTCGAGTGGTGCCCGCCGGAATTGAAACGTGAGGGCGTTGACGCCTGGGGACCTTTGCGCCCGGATTTTGAGTTGATGCAGCGCATAAAACATGCATTCGATCCGCAAAACGTCCTCGCACCGGGACGTTTCGCGGCTGGAATTTAATTTCATGACCGAACCAGCAGCCAACGCGGAACAAACTCCCGGGCCTCAAGCCCGGAGCGGATTTTCTGGTGCGGACATTCCCGCGTATGACGATTACGCGCACTGCGTTCATTGCGGTCTGTGCTTGAATCATTGTCCCACTTACAAGCTTTGGGGCCTCGAAGCCGATTCGCCTCGCGGACGCATTCGCCAGATCGTTCTGGTCGACCAGGGCCGGCTGCCGCTCGGCGATTCCTTCGTGAAACACATCGATCAATGCCTCGATTGCCGCGCCTGCGAGACGGCGTGCCCCTCGGGCGTGGAATACGGCAAGCTGGTCGAGGCGGCGCGCGCGCAGATCGAGCAAAATTACCGGCGCCCATTTTTTTCCCGCCTGGCGCGCGACTTCGTGTTCCGCGGCTTACTCCCTTACCCGAGACGCATCGCCGTCCTGGCGCGCCTGCTCTACATTTATCAGCGCTCCGGCCTTCAGTTTCTCGCCCGCGCGACGGGAATTCTGAGGTTGGCCGGACTGCGGGATAAAGAAAGGCTCCTGCCGCCGATCGATCGTAAATTTTTCTTCTCGAAGCTTGGACGTACCTACCCAGCCGTGGGGCAGAAGCGGGCGCGCGTGGCGTTATTTGCAGGTTGTGTGGCACAGGTAAGTTTTTCGGCGCTGCACGATGCGACCATTCGTGTCCTGACGGCGAACGGCTGCGAAGTCGTCGTCCCCGCCGGACAAACCTGCTGCGGCGCACTCGCGGCGCATGCCGGCGTTCGCGATGTGGCGCGTTCCCTTGCGCGCACGAACCTCGACGTCTTTCTTGGCGGTGAATTCGACGCCGTGATCACCAACGCCGCGGGATGCGGGTCTACGCTCAAGGAGTACGAGCACCTCTTTGCGGCCGGGACACCGGAACATGACAAAGCGCAAGCCTTCCGAAAAAAAATGCGCGACGTCACCGAGTTCCTTGCCGATCTCGGCCTCTCCGCGCATTTCTCGGCGCTGCCGATGCGCGTTACCTATCAGGATTCCTGCCATCTTCTCCACGGGCAAAAAATTCGCGAAGCCCCGCGCAAACTGCTACGCGCCATCCCCGGATTGGAACTCGTGGAAATGTCCATGGCCGACTACTGCTGCGGGTCGGCAGGCTCGTACAACGTCACCGAGACGCAAACGTCGCTCGCGCTCCTAGCGGAAAAAATGAAGCATGCGCGCGCCACCAACGCGCCAGTCATCGTCACCGCGAATCCCGGCTGCCTGCTGCAAATGCGCGCGGGGGCGGCGATTCATTCGACTGGCCAGGAAGTCGTGCACGTCATGGAATTGCTGGATCGAGCGCTATCGTAGGACGGGCTTCGGCCTGTCTGGTTTTGCAGTTGCAGTGGGCCGAACCCCGGACAGGCTGAAGCCCGTCCTACTTTTCCCCAACCAAGTATTTGCACCCTCGCGGCCCCGTCTTCGCGGAGTGGACTGCGCCGGCGGGGACATCGCAGCGCTCCCCCACGCCATACGTGCGAGTCGAGCCGCCTTGCGCCAGGGTCATTTCACCATGAAGGATGACGTGGGCGGTCTCCACGGCGTGCGTATGGTCGGGATAAAAGGCGTTCGGTCCGTCCTGCCAAACGTAGGTGTGCAGAAATCCTTCTCCATGCAATTGGCGTTCGAGCGATTTAGGATCGGCGTCCAATTTTCCTCGCAGGCGCAGAGAAACTCTACGCGTGCTTCTCCTTCGGACGAAATAACCCCGCTGCAATTCGGGTGACCGCCCGACGCGGCGCGAGCCGCAAGCTTTCCGCACCCAGCCAATTGGTGAAGCCGGAAATTACCAAGCTTTTCCCCGATGCGAGCGCCGCCAGCCCCACGCGAGCGACCTTCTCGGCCGTTTCCGGCGCGCCCCGCGAGTGGTTGCGCTGCCCGGCGACCTGAAAAAATTCCGTCGCCGTGGAACCGGGGCAAAGCGCGCAAACGCGCACGCCGTAGGGCCGCACCTCTTCGGCCAGTCCCTCGGCAAAGAGCAGATCGAAGGACTTGGTCGCGGCGTACGTAGTAATGTAAGGCACCGCCTGAAACGCCGCCGTAGAAGCCACGATCAGGATGTCTCCGCCGCCGCGCGCAATCATGGCGGGCAAAAAGAGGTGCGTCATGTGCACCACTGCAGTCACGTTCACCTGCGTCATTTCGACCAGCCGCGTGAGCGGTACTTTATGAAATTCGCCATAAGCGCCAAAGCCGGCGTTGTTCACGAGCAAATCCACCGCGATATTCTTTTCTTCCGTGAACGAAAAAATCTGTTGCGGTCCGAGCGGCTGGGCCAAATCCGCGACGCACACGAGCGTGCGGATGTCATGCTTGGCGCTCAGCTCGGCCGCCAGACCGGCGAGCCGGTCGCGACGCCGCGCCGTCAGCACCAGGTTCGTTCCCCCCGCCGCCAGCTTCCGCGCCAGGGCCGCGCCGATCCCCGCGCTCGCTCCCGTGATCAAGGCCCACTTTCCTCGCCAGTGATTCATGCCGCCCTCCAAACGATTCCCGAAACAAAGCCGTTTCAAAAATCACAAATCCGGAATGTCAAAAGTGAGACCTATACCTGGTTTTGAATTTGGCATCTCAAATTTCGAATCCCAAATTTCAAATCTTGAATCATCCTCCGGCCGCAGCGGCGACCATTCTACCGGACCCACTCGGATTTTAGCAGAGCACGATCCACCGGGAAGAGGGTTGCAAAGAAGCCGAACCACTTGGCGAGGGAAAAAAGCAGGTCCACGAAGCAAGCGCAAAAAGCAACGAGGCCCGGCGAAACTTACCGCCGGAGCCTCGTACGCCCGCAAGCCATTTTCGACGAATATTGGAATGCGCTCCCGGATTTCCGAAAGCGATTCTCGCCGCCCTATTGGGCCGGCTGCACGGCCGCGGTTTTTTGGGCCCTCGGATCCGGCACATCGGTGCGGGGGTTGACCGAAATCACAGAGTAATCGTGCTCCTTGTCATTCGTTTCCGGAACCCGAAGCACTAGCTTGTCCTTATCGATCCGGAATTCCGCCGTTTCTCCGATGGGGAGCAGCACGAGGTGCTTGTCATCCCTTGGCCTGATCCGGTAGACGGCGCGGTCCGTCTGCAGAACGTATTCCTGGCAAAGCAACTGTTCCGTGCTCCGGTGTTGGCCGTCGGTTCCCAGGATTTCACCGGCGATGGTTTTACTGCCCTTTTCCGTCGATCCGCAAGGAGAAGATTCCATCTTGAGCAAAACACCCTTTTCGTACGATTTCTCTTTCGCTTTCGCGGAAATCACCAACAACAAAATTCCAGCGAATGGCAAAACTTTTTTCATCGTCAGATCTCCCGTTCTGTGGGTTCGAGCCTGGTCCCGGCAAGCCGATCGGCACAACGCATTCCGGGTAGACTTCCAGATCGGTGCAGGCAAGCAGCCATCGTTTAAAGTGTGTGTTTTCATTCAGTTAGGCATGCACTATTTCTCTGGCCTTTTCACCGTCGAATAGAAAACACCCATTCCAAGAAGCAAGCGGGATCCATGTTTCCCCTTAGGCCCGCAAAAGGGCTCCATCGCCAGCCTCCCGGGCCTCTCGAATTTCTCCCTCCGGAAATTCAGATTGGGAAACGTCCAAGGAGTATCCATTTTCTTCCGGCCGGAAGTTTGTGCTAGTCTGGTTGAGTTTCCTCAAGTGGAGAGGTGTCCGAGCGGTTGAAGGAGCACGCTTGGAAAGCGTGTGTCGGGGAAACTCGACCGTGGGTTCGAATCCCACCCTCTCCGCCAAACCTATAGCAGTCCCATTCCATAGTGCTGTTCCATCCGTACTACAAAATCCTACATTTTAAGTGGCAACTGTAGAACCTTGTACAGCCTTGCGGGGAGGAATCGGATGGCAATTCCAACCGTCTATTTCCAGCAAAAGATCGCGGGTACTGGGGGTCCGGCAGGATTTTCCCCTTCCCTCCGCTGGAACTGCATTGTCGTCATGACCCAACTCACGAGCGGAGCCACGGCGCCAGATCTTTCAGCAACCTCGGGCGTCACGATACAAGGCTCAACCGTCAATCCAGACGGCACGTTCTCTCCAGCAGCCGCCTACACCATCGAATCTAGTGGTTCCCAGCTCACCTGTTATGTTCCTGCCCTCTGTGCGGTTCTGATTCAGATTGCTTAAGACGGTAAGCGAATATTGGGCGGAACGAATTCTCCTCATTCTTGCTTGTCCGGTCGAGACCGGTTCGATCGATGATTTACCGTTCGCGTCGACGAGAACGGGCGAGGACTTTCCCGTGCAGAAGAAAGGCACGCTTCGTGACTAATTTGCCAATCATGGATCCTATTGCAAGGAAGCGACGGCGGCATCCGCTTAATGAATCCTGTTAATTGAAATATTGAACTTTTCGCGCGCATGAAATTCGCTTAGTTTACATACCTCCTCGAAGAGCCAGGCGCCAAGCCACGCTACGCACCGAGAGCCGAACCAAATCGATTGTCCAATCTTGTCGGAGGACGTCCAAATTCATTTACCAGGGGTGAGGCTCATGAATTTACGGATTAGGTGCTCCCAGTTGATTGCCGCGCTAGGGATCGCGGCTGCGTTTCTAGCTATACCTTCTGCAAATGCTCAACAAACACTTGGCGGCATCACGGGCACCGTCACAGACACATCTGGCGCCGTGGTCGCCGGGGCAACGGTGTCATTGGTGGGCGATCAGACGAAGCTCTCCCGATCGCAGACGACGAATTCAAACGGAACCTACTTGTTCGTGAACCTGCCAATCGGAAACTACACCCTATCGATAGAACAAGCGGGCTTTCAGTCGCAATCCATTCCCTCTCTTCTCGTACAAGCGGACCGCACGCTGACAGTAAATGCCGAACTTAAAATCGGCAATGTGAGTGAATCCATCACGGTCGAAGAGACGCCGTTGATCAACATGGTCGACACAACCAACGGCTACGTGATGGACAAACTGGAGATTGATTCAGTCCCGTTGCCAACCGGCTCCTTCACCGGGTTGACCATTCTTTCCCCCGGCGTGGACGCCGAGCTCTCGGGTGGCACTGGCGCAAACGCCGGCCTTGGCAACGCTCCTGTCTGGGCCAACGGCCAGCGGGATACGAGTAACGACTTCTTACTGAATGGCGTCGATGCCAGGAGCCTTTTCAATGGCAAGAGTACCAGCCAAGTGCTTTCCGCCCGCATTGTGAATGCCACAGGCGTCAGCGGCGCATCCGGTCTCAGTTCCATCCCGGTTCAAAGCAGCGCTTCCGTTTATCTTGCGATCGGGGAATCCATGCCCACGCCTGCTCCCGAATCCATCGCGGAAGTACGCGTGAACACCTCGATGTATGACGCGCAACAAGGCTCGACAAGCGGCGCGCACGTCGATATGAGCACAGCTTCCGGCACAAACAATATTCATGGGCAGGCTTATGCGCATCGCGGCACCAACTGGCTGAATGCCGATCCATATTTCTATAACGCCGATCCCAATATTCCAGCCAGCGAAAAGAATCCAGGGCTACACCGGTATAGCGCGGGAGGGGCAATCGGCTTGCCAATCAAGAAGGACAAACTTTTCTTTTACGGCAGCTACCAGTACACCCACGCTTCTGACGACGAGATCGGCATCTCGAGGGCCTTTGTTCCGCCGAACCTTACAAACGATCGCTCTTTGAATGGATTAGCCACAGCTGCCAACACCGACACCACGTTCGCATCGCCCTTCAATAGTTCTTATTCCGGCCCCGTCACGGTGACCCCAAATTTCGCGGCAGCTCCTTGTGGGTCTGGTGCGTCCGACACGTGCGGGATTAATCCGATTGCTTACACCTTGTTTAACTATAAATTCCCGAACGGCCAATACTTGATCCCATCCGCAAATCCGAATTCAGTCATCGCCAATCCCGGCGCATTCAGCTCCAATCCCACGATCCAGGCTGCGCTGATTGACGCGTTTCCGGAGGATGCCGAGGTTCCAGGGACGGCGTTGTTTCGAGCCGATCAAGGCGTTGCTGATCTCGATTGGAACCCGAATTCCTCTCATTCCTTTTCCGCCAAGTATTACTACCAATATGACCCCACCATAGCGCCCTACGCCTATTCCATGGTTGCGGGCTTTGACCAACATCTCGATGCCGGCAGCCACGTGATTTCCCTGAGCCACACACAGATCCTGAGGTCCAACCTGAGCATCACCGAAACCTTTGGCTTTATCCGCGAAAAGGCCTATAGCACGCTCGACGAACCCTTCTCGCCGGCGCAATTCGCCAGCGCCTGCGAATCTCTCACCGGGCAGTCGGCTTCTGTTTGTTCGATCGATACACTTGGAGCACACTATTTCCCAGGCTTGAGTATCGCTTTTGATGGATCCACCGCGACTTCCTATTCGTTCACAACCAATATCGGCGCCGGGGCAGCTTCCCTGGGAGCGTTAACAGGCGTTTTCCAGAACCGCTTCAATCCTTCCGCCAATGCCATCTGGACGCACGGCAAGCACACGATTACCTTCGGCGGAAGTTACTCCTACACGCAACTCAACGCAGAGGATAACCGAAACGAAATTGGCACGATCGCAACGCCGGATTTTACCAGCCTCATGGTGGGCGATATCGCGCCGAACAACTACGATTTAAACATCACCGCGCTGGAGGTAGGGAACCCCAATCGCTACTTTCGGGCCAACGAGAGCGGTGAATACGTTCAAGACAAGTTTCAAATGCATTCCAATTTGTCGATCACCGCGGGCTTGCGTTGGGATTGGGACGGCGGCTTGACGGAGAAATACGGCAACCTGCTCAACTTCGATCCGTCGCTCTACAACTACAACCCGGAAACGGACACCATTGTTTCGAACGGCTTGATCGTCGCTGGAAATAATCCCAAGGCCGCGACACCCGGTGTGAGCAACTCTACCCTTACAGGACGCCAGTGGGGATTTGCGCCGCGCATCGGCGTGGCGTGGAGCCCCAAGATGTTCAACAGCAAAGTGGTCGTTCGCGCGGGGTGGGGGATGTACTACGATCGCGGCGAACTTTACTCTTACCTTTCTCCGGGCGGTTCACAGAACATCACGACCGGTGGGCCGTTTGGGGTCAATGCGTCGCAACCGTTTGTCAATACACTTTCCGTTGCCGATCCGACGCTCGAGAATCCGTGGGGTAACGCAATGGACCTGGCGGCAGCGCAGCCAACCGGCAATCCCAAGAACATCATTCTGCCGAATGCTTGCGCGTTGGCCACCGATTACGGGAATCCGGCTCCAAATCCCGGTTGCGTCCCAAGTACGAGTAATCCTACCCCCTTCTATATGGGCCCCTACTCTCGAAACAATAAACTTCCCTATACCATGAACAGCACGCTCGATATCCAATGGCAGCCCCGGAACGATTTGGCGATTGATATCGGGTATGTGAATGCTCTGGGCCGTCACGAAGTCATTCCGATTCCGTTCAATCAGGCGAGGACTGCGACACCCACCAACCCGCTATGCGGGCCGGCGGCCGTATGCCCCAACCCATCGGCTTCTCCCTGGGCTCAGTCTTACAGCTATGGGTATACAGCTCAGGCGAATCCATGTGCTGGTGGGTACAGCCCTTACGCGGACGGCTGCCCCTTTATCTTGCCGAACGGCCAACCTATGTTGCTCACTCCTGAAGGCGGGAACACTGACCTACGTGATCCTTATATTGGGATCGGGAACGAATCGGAGTCGTTTAACGCATTAGGCGTATCGGCCTACAATGCTTTGCAAACGCACATCGAGAAGAAACTGGGGCACGGCCTTCAGGCAGGTGTTTCCTACACGTTCTCTCGCTCCTTCGATGAGCAGAGTGCTATGGGACTCTTCTACAACGGCAACAATCCGCTGAACGTACGGAGCGGGTACGGGCCCTCCGATTTCGATCGGACGCATGTTTTCAACGCCGACTATCACTACGAGCTTCCGAAATTTTTTGCGCCTTCCAAATGGGAAGGCAAGGTAGCGGACGGATGGGGCGTACAAGGCGTGATCATCGTGCAGAGCGGGCAGCCCTACAGCGTGATCGATTATTCCGGCGCGGTGGGGAGCGAATACTACAGCATCTACAACGGCATCACGAATCCCATTGTGCCGCTGAACTACGCCAATGGTTGCACCCCGCAGAACGCCCTCACCGGGTACAACGGCGCCACTCCCGGCGAGCCTGCGTTGAAAGCGTCCTGCTTCACTGTGCCGCTTTTGACTCCCAGCGCATCGAATGGCATTCCTGTCGGTGACAATTACGAAACCAACTTTACCTCAGGACAACGCAACATCTTCCGCCAGAGCTGGCAGAAGAACGCGGACCTTTCACTTTTTAAGGTCACGACATTGACCGAGCGATTCACATTAAAATACACCTTTGACGTTTTTAATTTGACGAATACACCCAGCTTTGACATTCCCATCGATAACGTCACGCAAAACCTGGCCTTTGGCCAGTTTCCGCAGACGGGCACAGCATCCGCGCCAACGCCGGCGACGTGCGCTGCCACGAGTGGCGCTGCCGGTCCACCCAACTATTTCTTCAACTGCCCCGGCGGCCTGGGACAGGTAACGAAAACAATCGGAAGCTCGCGGCAAGTGCAGATGTCTCTGAGCCTTGTCTTCTAGTGGAAAGCCGGAGGGTGGCGGGGGCGCCCGCAATCGAACCAATTGCCCCCGCCAAGTTTAGAGTAGTCTCCTCGAGATCCATCCTCTAAGGCATCACTAACGTCGCATCAAATTTAAGCCCTTTCTCGACTGGTATTGTAGCCACTTCTTTCATAGCCCTGATATCAATAACGGAAACCGCATCGACTTCGTCGCAGGAGACATAGGCCTTGGTGCCGTCGGCAGTGAAAGTGATCCAGCTTGGAATGCTCGAAACAGGATGTCCTGCTATTTCTTTGCCTTGAACCACGGGTACATATCCCAGCAGTTTAAGCGCAGGCAGGGAATATACGAACACTGCATTTGATTCATGATTGTTGATCCACAGGGTCCTACCGTCAGGAGATATGGCGCTACCGTGGGTTTCATTTTTGATCTTCGTTGGCGGCACACCGCTGAAGTAAAATCCGCTGGGTTTGTCGGGAAAGATAATTTTAGCCACCTGCTTGTGCGTTGCAAAATCAACCACGATGAATCCGTGCAAATTGGGCGTCTCTACGAAAACCCGGCTGGATGAGCCGTTCGGCCCCGCCTCGATTGCAATGGTTTCCACGTCGTAGTCAAACGGAACCTCCCAAATGACCTTCTCCGTCTGGACGTCAATAGCGGCTAGAAAATCGCCACCGGGATGCTGCTCGCAGCAGCCAGCCAGCATATATTTGCCGTCCGGTGACAGGAAAATGTCGTGCATGGCGCCTGCCCCGCGTCCTCTCATCTGGATCGTCTTGACCACCTTCAGGGTTGTGGCGTCGACAATATCCACTGCCCCGCCATTTACGCTCACACGGTTTCTATTGTCCCAGTGATGGTATTGCAAGGGGTCATCTGCGACCGGGATCGGGGGGCCTGGATCCTCGATAGTCACGAAAATTTGCTTTCCATCCCGGGTAACGGCAGGCATGCAGGGCCGGCCGCTCATCAGCACTTTATTGATAATCACTCCTGTCTTTGTATCCACCACGTAGAGCTCGTGCTCCGAAGTCTCACTCGTGATATACGCGCGGGTTCCATCGGGAGAGAATGCCGCTTGAAGGGGTTTCGGGATACCTCGGATCTTTTGGACGACCTTGTCGGTCACAGGATCGATGACATCAACGGTGTCACTATTAAGAGCCAGGACATAGATGCGGCTCGTGCTCGCCGCTAAGGGCATCGCCAAAATGATCCACAAATAAGTCACACTGCAAATATATCGTTTCATGTGAGTCGTCTCTCCTTGGAAACTTAACAAACATCAGCGGATCGGAGTCTCGCGCCAGGTTCGTGTTGCAGAGGCATTGAGAAGATTCCCAGTTGCGGAGACGATTGCGACTCACTCTTCAAAGAGTTTATTGTTAGTTAATCCTCGGCTGGTTGCGCTGTTTCGGCTAAATCTCCCCCTGCCAGGGTAGCGAGTTCCAGCGGCCGTCCGTGTTGCACTCGACGCGTACCGCGCGCCAGCGCAATATAGACGCCCGCGGCGATCGCCGGACCCGTAATCGCCGAAAGATCGGCGCCCTTCAACGCATGAGCGATTGGCCCGACGAACACCGGGCTATTAATGCACAGAAGCGCGGCCACCGTGCCAAGTCCCAATGCCGCCACGCCCGGCCAATAGACTCCGTGGCGATACCAGAACGGACTTTGCGGCGACTCGTCGCTCAGCTGCAGCCCATCATAATGGTTGCGGCAAAGCAGGCTGTCCGTGACGTAGATGGCGACGCACGGACCCAAGACGGCCACAGACAGGGACAAGAAATTGTTCAGCGCATCAAAGAAATTGGAAATGAATAAAGCGTAGATCGTGAGGGACACGGCCACGATTCCATCGATGGATACGGTCACGGCGCGACGGGCCTTGATGCCCACCCCTTGCAACGCTAATCCGGAACTGTAGGCAGTAATAACATTGTTGGTGAATGAGCTGACGATGATGACGAAGAGAAATACGGGATAAAACCACTTCGGCAAGATGGCCGCGAAGGACGTTTGAGGATCGGTCATGTCGACCGCTGTGCCCGCTAACGCGCCGAGGACCGAAAGAAGAACGGCAGGCACGAAAGCCCCCACGGTTGTCCAGAGCACGATACCCCAAGCAGATGCATCGGCTGGAAGATAGCGAGTGTAATCAGCCCCAGGCGGCCATGACAACGGATTGGAAGCGATAATGACGAATCCCACCGTCACGGCGGCCCAAACGCTCGCTGAACTCGATGCGGCTGGGGGAGCGTAGTGCAGATTGACGTGGCCAAGGACGAACCACGCCAGCGCGAGGAAACACAACGTCAGACCAATAGTGAAATAGCTACTCAGCTTGACGATGGTCGCGTGACCGTAAACACCGACGGCGATCGTGGCAACACTGATGGCCATCACAATGGCCAATTTCCAGGCCCCGTTTAACCCGATCCCAAGATTTTGGAGGAGGGCAAATCCCGCGAGCGCGCCAACCGACAGGTTGATCCCTTCGTAGGCCACCATAATGGCCCAGATGGAAATCGCGACGTTGACTCGATTGGCCCGAACGCCGAACATCGCTCGCATAACTACGGCGCCCGGCGTACCGGACCTCGATCCGCTTATGGAAACCAGGCCGATCAGCAGCCAGTACGCGTTGCCCGCCACGATGACGCTGACGGCGGCCCAGATGCCGAGGCCGAGCTTCATCATTGCGCCGCCCAGAATAATGTCCAGGTAGAGGATGTTGGGTGCCATGCAGACAAAGAACAGTTCACGCGCAGTTCCGTGGCGTTCGGCGTCCGGAACATAATCGATGCCACGTACCTCGATGTGGCCGAACTTATCGCCGTCCGGACCGACAGCCTTGGGAAGCCCTTGATTGTTCAAAAACGCCTCGTCACCGACGGGGTCTAGCCACACCGCGTCCGACCGCGCTGACACTCGTTACGGATCTTCGAGCCAGCGTACGTGAGGCAAACGGCAAAGAGAACTGCATTCTTTCGATGGCGAGAATCGAATATATGGATTTCCGATGCAGGAAACGAGGCTATCATCTTGAAGAATGGATTCTCAAACCTCAACGCTCGAAGCATTGCGGTCACAAAGAAGGATCTCTGATGAAGGAATTGATCACCAAGGACACTCCGGTTTCCGATGAGATTTTGAACGCGATCGCTTATCTTCCGACCAGGAGCCTGTCCAAAATCGTCGAAGACGCGTTCTTCCAGAAGCTATCCGATTAAGGACTAACCCCAACCAAAAAGAAAATTAATAATCATGATGGGCGATCCCGTTTTACGACGCGAACACAAGACGCGCATCCGCGAGCGGCAGGAATTCCTGAGACTGTCGCGAATCACAACCCACTGGGAACGATGGCAGCGATTGCTTCGATCTCGATCATCGCTTCCGGAGTATACAAACTCGAGACTTCCACGATGGTGTCTGCCGGATAGGGCTTCCTGAAATATTTTCGGCGGAGCGCCACAACTTCTCGAAAGTTCCCCATATCTGTCAGGAAAATGGTTACTTTTAAGACGTTCTCAAGGCCGGAACCGCCAGCTTTCAAAGCTCGCGCCAAGTTTGAAAATGCCTGATCACCCTGTGCCCGGAAGCCCCCCTCCACGACTTTTCCTTCGTCGGTATATCCAGCCTGTCCGGAGATGAACAAGAAGTCTCCGAACCGTATGCCTTGGGATAGCAAATACGGTTCATACGGATCTGGATTGGTGGTGATCTTTTCTCGTAGCATGAATTCTCCTTATTTGTGTCTGTCCGGTCGATCCCTGTCCGATGAATAATATACCGTTTACGTCGGCGAGATCCGGCGTGGACTTCTGCACGCAGCAGCAAGAGACTTCTGCTGCGCGGGATGCGGGACGCACGGACTTCAGCAAGACGACGATGTTCACGTCGCTCAGCCCCTGCCATACTTGCGCCGCCTTGATTTATCAGCTTCAATTCAAGAGGCTGGTCGTTGATGACATTACGAATTATGGCGGCAATGAGGAGAAACTTTGGCAAAAGGGCCTACCGGTGGAGATTTTGGAGGATCTGGAAAGCGTAGCGTTCCGTGCGAAATTCGCAAAAGAAAGTCCAGACCTGGATCGCGAAGATTTCTGCGGTCTCGCCGCAGCTCGTAGGGTCGCTACGGCCAAATCCTAGTGCTTCCGCGATTCAGTTCGTCATCCGGCGATAAGCCGTCAGCGCCACGACCTGAGCAATGCTGGCCTGCAAGCAGTCAACAAGCCGGATTCCCTCCATGGGGCCGATGGCTGACGCCAGTCCGGTTAGTGCGGCTCCGCCAATAATTACAATTGGCGCTCCGCATTTTTTAGCGGCAGCGGTCACGGATTCCGCCGCCCTTTGCGGGTCGGCTATTAGTTCGAACGGGGTACCTTCAATCCGCTCGATGCCGACGCAGCGGTCCTGCACGCCGTAGAGCTTTACAAGGTCCCGCAGCATCGCGGGCCAGTGCTCGCCAAGCGTCAAGATTGCGAAATTCTCGCCCAGTTGCATCGCCGTCAACATCGACGCCTCGGCCATGCCGACAATCGGAAAGGCAAAACGCCGCCGCGCCTCAAGCAATCCCGGCTCGCCAAAGCAAGCAATGATGCAGCCATCCGGTTCATCCTTCAGCGTAGCGAGAGCGATCGTTTCGACGACCTTCCGAGCCGCCAACTCGACATCTTCAGGCGTCGAGACATAAGCCGGACCGCCTTGCGGCGTACACGGCCGGAATTCAAGTTGCGGCGCGGCCGTGATGGCCAGGTCACCCAGCCTATCGGTCACGGATTGGCTGCTGTTCCCGTTGACCAGCAGGATGCGCGGCCTAGCGCTCATCGTTCACCCACCGTGTCATGCCGATATTCTGCGCCAAGGCGCGTTCGTACATTTTGCGGTAATAGGGCAGCAGAGTCCGCGCGTGGGCGTCGATGCGCGCGAACGTTGTCTGATAATCACGCATTGCCTCCCGGACCTCCGCCTTGATCGCCGCTTCGTCGATCGTCAGCGGCTTGCCGTCGCGTACCAAGATCCGGCCTGCCACCATGGTCATCACCACCGACGAGCCGTTTTCGGAGTAGACCAACTGGCGTTTCAGATCATTTAGCGGCGTGAAGGCGATGGTATCAAGATCGAGAAGTATCAGATCAGCCTCAAAGCCTGGCGCGATCTGTCCGACCTGATTTTCGAGGAGCATGGAGCGCGCGCCGCCCCGGATCACGCAATCTAGAATCTCATCCGCCTTGGGCCAGCGAGTCCAATCCGGTGTCGTGATCTTTTGAACGAGGCCTAGCATCTTGGCTGCCTGCCATATATTGGTCGTGTCATCGCAGGGCGCCTCGTCGGTACCGATTGCGATGTTGATCCCTGCGTCTCGCAGCGCCCGGAACTGCATGACGCCGGACCCGAGCTTGAGATTGCAGATCGGATTGTGGGCCACGCTGCAGTGGGCCTGGGCCATCAGGGCGATGTCAGCATCGTCCACCCAGATGGCATGGATCACCATTTTGCGCGAGTCGAGGCAGCCGAGATCGTGGACATAGCGGACGAGTGATTTGCCGTATTTTTCCTGTCCCAAGACACGTTGAAGCCGCGTTTCGAGAATGTGGATATTGAAGGGCAGGTTGTTCTCGACTGACAACTGGGTTAGATCCTGCAGATAGCGCTCCGTCACGCGATGGGGTGCGGAACAGGACACCGAACAGAGCAAGCGTCCGTCGGCCGCACCGTGCCAGCGCGCGATGAAGTCTCGATTTAGGGTGATCAATTCTTCGCCGCTTTGGATCGGCGCGGCACGCATGGCCCGCTTGACCTCCTCGGGGAGGATATCGGCAAGGAAGGGGAACTTCTCGTATTCGACCACGTTGGGCTGGTCGATTGCCACCCGCGCCCGGATGCCAACATCACGGTAGGCCTCCATAATGGCATCGGTGGATTCGGCCAGGGGCGTTGGGTTGAAGAAGGCGTCGTCATGGACGGAGGTGATTCCCAGTTTGAGCATTTCGATCGCGCCCAACATCGCCCGCAGATAATAAAGTCTGGCGCTGACCGGTGTATCGCCCATCGGTGGGACTTCGTAAAGCATGAAAATTTCAAGCGGGCAATCGTCGATCGCCGCCTTGAGGAAGTTAGCGGGTGAATGCAGATGCGCGTTGATCAGGCCAGGCATCACCAACTTGCCGGCGCCGTCGATCACTTCGACGTTCTCCGACGACACATTCAGGAAATCGGATACACGAAGATCAGGTCCGACTGCAACTATTTTGTGTCCACTCGACAGTACGTCGGCCCGCGCGTATTCCCTGCCCGCCTCGTCGAAGGTCAGTACTCTGGCGTTCCGTATCAGTGTTGCCAAGCAGCGTTACTCCCGATTCCACAGAATTTGATCTATTCCAGATGGCAGAGCGATCTAATCTATCCCTCGTCCTGCTGAGGCAGGACGATGGGGCTAGTCACTCGGCGGGTTCCGCGCGTCATTGCGAGGTAAACGGAGGCCGCGATTACAGGGCCCGTAATCGCGGAAAGGTCGGCACCCTTCAGGGCGTGAGAGACCGGGCCGACGAGCACCGGGCTGTTGATGCATAGCAGCGCCGCTACAGTTCCGAGTACCTCGGCCACCACTCCCGACCAGCGGACACCGTGGTCATACCAAAATGGGCTTCGCGGCGATTCGTCGCTCAGTTGCAGCCCATCGTACTGATTGCGGCGAAGCAGGCTGTCGGTGATGTATATGGCGACACATGGTCCCAGGACAGCGACGGACAGGGAGAGAAAGTTATTCAGCGCATCGAAGAAATTGGAGATGAATAGGGCGTATACGGTGAGAGACACTGCCACAACACCATCTAAAAGCACGGTCACCGCCCGACGGGCATTGATTCCGACGGCTTGCAACGCCAACCCGGAACTGTATGCGGTGATAACGTTGTTGGTGATGGAGCTGACAATGATGATCAACAGAAACACCGGGTAGAACCACTTCGGCAGGATGGCTGCGAAGGAGGTCTGGGGATCGGTCATGTCAACAGCCGTTCCCGCCAGTGCACCCAATACTGTGAGAATCACGCCCGGGATAAAGGATCCCAGTGCTGTCCAGATCACAATCCCCTTGGCCGGCGTGCCAGCAGGAAGATAGCGAGTGTAATCGGCGCCGGTCGGCCAGGACAGCGGACTGGAGGCGATGATGACGAACCCCACGCTGGCTAAAGCCCAGACGCTCGCCCCGTTCGAAACCTGGGGCGGGCTGTAGTGCAGATTGACGTGCCATAAAATGAACCAAGCCAGCAGGACGAAAACCAGAGTCTGCCCAATCGTGAAGTAGATGCTCAGTCTTACGATGGTCGCATGGCCGTAAATGCTTATGGTAAGGGTGGCGATGCCGATGGCCAACACCGCGGCCAGTTTCCAGGCCATGGTCAGGGGGATCCCGAGCGAGCTGATCATAGCGAACCCGGCCAGCCCGCCAATCGAGAGGTTGACGGCTTCATAGGCCACCATGATGCCCCAGACGACAATGGCAACATTGATCCGATTGGCGCGGACGCCGAACATGGACCGCATGACCACGGTGCCGGGCGTTCCTGATCGTGCCCCGCTCACTGAAACCAGGCCAACCAGCAGCCAGTAGGCATCGCCCAGAATGATGACGCCGATTGCCGGCCAGATGCCCAAGCCAAGCTTAATCACTGCGCCGCCCAAAATGATGTCGTAATAGATGATATTGGGCGCCATCCAGACGAGAAATAACTCGCTCGCCCGGCCGTGTCGCTCGGCCTCTGGAATGCGGTCGATGCCTCGCGCTTCGACATGTCCGAAGCGATCACCATCTGGACAGATAGGTTCGGAGACTCGCGGTGCGTTCAAAGGCTCCATGGCCGCTCCCCCCGCGGGTTAGGCGTAACCTGTCGCAAATCAGAACATCTGCCGCGTCGAATCGCAAAACGTCCCTCCGTGGGGATTCTTGTGAAGTCGATTCGCGACGGTAAGCAGGCGTCCTGCGTCAGCCGCGTCGAGGATAGCAATCCGGCCGCGCCGATCGTGGATGCTGCACACCCCTGGAAGAATCTTCGGTGGTCACAGACAAACCGATCACGGAACGCTTGCAATTTGCCGGACTTGGAATCGAAGGTCATTTCTTCGGATTGAATTGCGCCTCTGATTATAGGCACAACCCCGTGCGAAAATATCCGGCCAAAATTACGAAGCGGCGTATCGAACGAACCGAGACGCCGCACGTATGGGGAAATCAGCCAGACTCTAGAAGGTGACCGCAAGCGACATTTGAATCTGCCGATTGCTCCCGATGACTTTGGTCACTTGTCCCAGTCCGCCGGGGCAATTATAGAAGTCGCTTCCGACGAAGATGTTTCCGCCGTTACTCGCGCACTGCTGTGGTGTAGGAGCAGTACCCTGCCCTGCTTGTGGGTACTGGCCGTAATTCGCGTTTTGACTGACGTTATCGATGGGAATGTCGAAGCTCGGCGTATTCGTCAAGTTGAACACATCGAAGCTGAACTTCAACGTCACCCGCTCATTGATTTCGGTCGTCTTCAAGAGGGAGATGTCCGCGTTCTTCTGCCAGGTTTGGCGGAAGATGTTGCGTTGTCCGGTGGTGAAGTTCGTCTCGAACGTATCCACGCTTGGAACGCCGTTGGCCGCGTTGGGAGTCAACAGCGGCAATGTGAAGCAAGATGCATTCAATGCAGGTTGGCCCGGCGTCACGCCATTTGCACCCGTCAAGGCGCTCTGCGCCGTGCAACCGTTGGCGAGGTTGAGCGGCACGATTGGATTGGTGATGCCGTCGTAGATGCTGTAGAAGTTGCCTCCTACGGCGCCGGTGTAGTCGATCACGCTATAAGGTTGGCCGCTTTGCACGATAACTAGACCTTGGAGCGCCCAACCATCTGCAATCCTCCCCTCCCAGGATGAAGCCTTGAAAGGCTTGGGCAAATCGTAGTGATAGTCCGCGTTGAAGACGTGCGTTCGGTCGAAGTCCGAAAGCCCGTACCCGCTCCGCACATTCAACGGATTGTTCCCGTTGTAGAAGAGGCCCATGGCGCTCTGCTCGTCGAACGAGCGAGAGAACGTGTAGGAAACACCTGCCTGAAGCCCGTGTCCCAGCTTCTTCTCGATGTGCGTCTGCAGTGCGTTGTAGGCCGATATCCCCAATGCGTTATAGGATTCCGATTCGTTGGCAATCCCGATATACGGATCACGTAGATCGATGTTGCCACCCTCGGGAGTGACAATCATCGGCTGGCCGGTGGCTGGGCCCGAAGTAAACGTATACGGGCAGCTGTCCGCAAACGGATTGTATCCGCCGGTGCAGGGATTGGCCTGAACCGTGTATCCATAGCTGTAATACTGCGCCCATGGAGAACCCGATGGGTTGGGGCATACGGACGCCGGCCCGCACAACGGGTTAGTAGGACTCGCAACCCTCGCCTGATTGAAGGGGATCGGGATAACTTCGTGACGACCCAGAGCATTCACATACCCGATATCAATCGCCAAATCGTTGCGGGGCTGCCACTGGATGTCCAGTGTCGAGTTCATCGTATAGGGTAGCTTGTTGTTGCGGGCATAGTCGGCCAGATAGAACGGTTGACCATTCGCTGTGCTGGCCGTACATCCAGCGTTGGGAGCCGGATTGCCAGCCGCCGTCGCCAGGGCGCAGGCATTTGGAAGGACGATGCCGGCAGGGTTGCCGGACGCCTGCGCATGCACGGACGCGAAATCAGCCGCGCTGCCCCAGGGGTTTTCCAAAGTCGGTACCCCGCCATTGGCGGCGCAAGTGGCCGTCACGCCGCAGGCCAAGTCACCTACGAATGGTAGTGATTGGTTGACGCCATACGCCCCGCCGGAGACGTTATTCTGCGCATCCGAGCCCAAAGACAGGTACGAGAAGAGTTCGCCGCGATCGTAGTACATTCCCCATCCCGCACGGACCACGACTTTGCCGTTGAACATCTTCGGGCTCCAGGCAACTCCGATGCGAGGGGCAAATCCCCATTGGCGTCCCGTAAGAGTCGTGTTACTCACCCCAGGCGTTGCAGCCTTCGGATTATTTCCCGCCACGATCAATCCGTTCGAAACAACGGTGTCCGAGACTGGGTTGTAGTTGTAGTCCGACGGATTGAAATTGAGCAAGTTGCCATATTTCTCCGTCAAGCCGCCGTCCCAATCCCAACGCAAGCCCGCGGTGATGGACAGGTTGGATCGCATCTGATACTTATCCTGGATATATTCGCCGCTCTCGTTGGCTCGCCAATAGCGGTTA
>Ga0302326_10009115_pt1 | contig 21764 bp, 19 predicted proteins | sample Palsa_T0_3_FD_202264 | JGI IMG/M metagenome (GOLD analysis project Ga0302326, IMG submission 202264) | Peat permafrost microbial communities from Stordalen Mire near Abisko, Sweden - Palsa_T0_3 | ecosystem: Environmental > Terrestrial > Soil > Palsa > Peat permafrost | place: Sweden: Abisko... | reverse complement strand
CCGCGCCAACAACCTCAGCGTCGTCGAAACCGGCGACGAAATCGCCCGCCGCACCGTCAAGCTTCATGGCACCGTGGCCAACCTGGAAAAAGCCTTCGGCGTAACTCTCAGCGACTACGAACACTCCACCGGCAAAAGGTTTCGCGGCAGGACCGGCGCAATCCATCTCCCCTCCGAACTGGCCGATGTCGTGCAAGGCGTCTTCGGACTGGACAACCGTCCACAGGCGAAACCGCACGTGCGATTTCGCGGATTAACCGGAGCCTCCGAGGCGGCTCCGCAGGACATCTCCTATAACCCTCCCCAGGTCGCCCAGCTCTACAGCTTTCCCACCGGCGTCACCGGCGCAGGCCAGACCATCGGCATCATCGAGCTGGGAGGCGGCTACGAACAGGCCGACATCACCAACTACTTCCAGTCGCTCGGCATCACCGCGCCCACAGTCACCAGCGTCTCCGTGGACGGCGGCGCCAACAGTCCCTCCACCCCCGACAGCGCCGATGGCGAAGTCCTCCTGGACATCGAAGTCGCCGGCTCCGTAGCCCCCGGCGCCAACATCGTTGTCTATTTCTGCCCCAACACCTCGCAGGGCTTCCAGGACGCCCTCTCGACCGCCATCCACGACACCACCAACAATCCATGCGCCATCTCCATCAGTTGGGGAGGTCCCGAATCCACCTGGACCACGCAGCTCATGCAGAGCATGGACCAGGTCGCGCAGGAAGGCGCGGCGCTCGGCGTCACCATCACCGTGGCCGCCGGCGACGACGGCTCAAGCGATGGCGTAAGCGATGGCTCGAACAACGTCGATTTCCCCGCCTCCAGCCCCAACGTCCTGGCCTGCGGAGGCACTAACCTCCAGTCCTCGAACGGCGCCATCACCAGCGAAACCGTCTGGAACGACGGCGCCGACGGCGGTGCAACCGGCGGCGGATTCTCAACCGTCTTCGCCCAGCCCACCTATCAGTCCTCGTTGGCAACGTCGTATCCCGGCCAGACCGGCCGAGGTGTCCCCGACGTCTCCGGCGATGCCGACCCCGACACCGGCTACAACATTCTCGTCGACGGATCGCAGGAAGTCGTTGGGGGCACGAGCGCCGTTGCCCCGCTATGGGCCGGCCTGGTTGCCCTGCTCAATCAGCAGCTCAATACACGCCTCGGCTTCATCAATCCGCTGATCTACGCCTTACCCGAGCCCAACAACGGCTTCAACGACATCACCGAAGGCAACAACGGCAGCTATTCCGCCGGTCCCGGCTGGGACCCATGTTCCGGCTTAGGCTCTCCCATCGGAACCACGCTGGCGACCCTGCTTGCAACGCCACCCGCCACGACAACCAGCTCAAGCTAGAAAGATCGTCATTCCAGACGAAACTGGGTGCCCCATCCTTTGTGCGCCTTTTGCACAAAGGGTGGGCGAGCACAACTCTACGCATCGCGGTAAATAGACCGGCCAATCTCAGTAGAAGAGGTACTTCCGCCAGCGATCGTCGCCCCGCCCCAACATACGCATGATCTGCCGGCTGGTATGCAGGCTGAACGTCCGCGGCTCACGCAGCAGCTTCATGTCGTCCAGCTCATGCAGCATCCGGTTGCCCTTGCGCCGGTTGCAGCCATGGCAGCAAGCGACCAGATTCTCCCACGTCGAACTCCCACCACGCGAGCGCGGAATCACATGGTCCAGCGTCAACTCGCCCGAAGGCAAAACCACGCTGCAATACTGGCAGGTATTGCGGTCGCGCAGCAGGATATTCTTCCGCGAAAGCGCCCGCGTCTGGTGCGGAATGCGCCGATACTCCAGCAGCCGGATCACCGAAGGCATAGCCATGCGGCTCCTCTGCGCGTGCAGCATCAGGCCATGCTCTTCCTCGGTCTTGGCGACGCCTTTCAACACCAGCACCAGCGCCCGGCGCGCTCCGCAGATGTTGATCGGCTCATACGACGCATTCAGCACCAGCACAGGCATCTGCATCACCTGGCTTGACATCACGCCGGATTGCGTCCAGCTCTGCGCATCGCTTTGCGCGGCGTGGGCCGCTGCTTTTGCGAGTGACTTCTGCTTGCGGGCATGTATCATGGCTTTTCCCAGCGACATCGCTTCCCCTCGTTAGAGTTATGAACCGGTTGCCTGCCTTGCATTGCCTATCGTTACGCGTACTCCCAAGTCGTGAATTGGTTATTGAACTGTTATTGCTTTGGACGGAGTCCCATCGTTCCCGTCTCCATCCGGTATCGAAAGCCTGACATACTTCCTGTCGTCTTGAATGATCAAAGGAACACGCCGCTGCGCCCGCGCCAGCGTCGCCACGCGCACCGAAGCCGCTCCCGCCTCGACCAGCGTTCGACTGCACGCCCGCGCCGTGGCTCCGGTAGTGAAAATGTCATCCACCAGCAGCACATGCCGTCCACGCACCGCCTCGGAATCGGAGACAAAAAAAGCGCCGCGCAAATTCAGGCGGCGCTGGCGGGGAGTCAACCCCGCTTGACTCTCCGTAGATCGCTGCCGCACCAGCGAGCTCGAAGACAGCTCCAGCCTCCACTCCGGATGGCGTTTCCTGAGGATGCGCAAAGCCTCCGCAGCCAGCGTCCGCGCCTGGTTGAACCCGCGCTGCTCCATCCGCATGCGGTGCAAAGGCACCGGCACAACCAGCATCTCCTTCGGAGCATCCGCAGCCATCTGTGCGATCGCATCGGCAAGCCGCGCGCCAAGTTCTCGCGCCACGGGAGCCATGCGGTCGTATTTCAGCGCATGAATGGCCCCACGCATCGAGCCCTCGTAAACCCCATAACTGACAGCGCGGACAAACGCCGGAGGCGCCATCCGGCAAGGACGGCAATAATTCAAAGTCGAAGAAGCCGCCGCAGGCTCAAACAAATCCTCGCCGCATCGCGCGCAGCAATTGGCCCGCTGCCGTGGAATCTCGCTCCAGCAGGCCGGACAAATGGGCGCTTCAGAGACTTCAGCCAGGAGGGAACCGCAGAGAGCACAGCAGGAGGGAAGAAAAGCGCAACTCAGTGCATGACCCAATCCGCTCAGGAACTTTCCGGGGGCGAAAGCCGCCGCACGCCGGAACGAAGCCCCCGAAGCGGGAATACTTCGCGAAACATCGCGAAAATCAGAACCGCGTCTCTCGAAGAAAGGGTCGCTACTGAAAGTCGCACCTCAATCGAGGCAAGCCAGTCTGCGCTGCCGTGCCAACAGTATACGCAGAGCCGAAGTACAAAGACTACTTCTTTACCAGTTTTTCAATCTTTGCTGGATCGCAGTAGTACTGACACCGATACTATGGCCCCGGCTGTTACACTTGGCGAATTCTTCCTGTCAGCTAGTACCAGCATTCATTCCGCTTGGGAGACGCCCGCAAATGCCGGACCCGATCGTCCTCTATTCCACAACCACACTTCTCGCATTCAAAATCGCCCAGGGATACTACAAAGACATTCATTTTGCCTGGTGTACTCATGTCTTTGACGGAAGAGAACGCTCCGACCTCGATCCCGGCGTCCCGCCAACTTCTTCTCCGTACGAGATCTACCTCGGCTTACAACAGGAGGTCCGAAGAGGGGATCGCCATAGTGCCAAAATTCGTGAAAATCGCGCTGGTATTCTGCGCGGCGCAGCCACAAAGCTGAAGACTGGCGTGATCGGAAAATTGCAGGAAGAAGAAATTGGCGCGATTGTCCAAGCTGCGGACCTGAGCTACTTCAAGCTCATGATCCTCGTCATCCCCTTCGCAACAGTTCAAGACCTGATTCAACCGGTCCCCGTCCAGGAAAGAGCGGGCCTGTTTTCCACGGAAATGATCATTCCTTCGCTCCCCCGCAGTCTTTTCGACGTAATTCAACCCTAATGTGCCATACTCGAAAATGGAGCCATTCATGGCCGATACCACCGTCTTTACTGCAATTGAGAACCTGCCTAGGCCTCAACTTACCGAGGCCGTCTATCAGATCCTGCTCATCCTCCGGCACAGAAACTACCTGCAGAAAGACGACATCGGCGCAATGCTGGATGCAGCCAGCTTTGAAAGCCCTATCGACCCAAAAGGCCGTCTGCGAAAGAAAATTGACGCCAGCCTGCGAGCCATCGAGGCGCAAGAACGTAAACCGCTGAAAGATATCTCGGCCGCGAGCCTCTCCAAATACCAGCGTATGCTCTCAAACATGCTATCCGACCGGGTCGAGGCGCATCTGGCCGACCTCAATATCTCCGGTGTTGAGTTGCTCAAGCAACTCAACTAGGCATCAGGCGAAGCGCCGTTCGACAAAACCTCTGATTTCCATTGCCGGAACTGGCGGAAGCTTGCTAGTGTCCCGAGTCTGAAGTTGTTTGAACAAATGTTGTCATCCTGAACGAAGTGAAGGATCTGCTGTTCAGCGATGTATGCCGTCGAGGCAACGCTCAATTTCAGCGATGAACTTCAGACTCGGGAACTAGTTTTCCGCTTACGAAGCCTTGTTGCGCAACTCCTGCTCGGCGCGGAACCAGTCGGCCACATGCTGCCCATGCTGATAGCCGCGCTCAGCCCAGAACCGATGCGCCAACGCAGCCACTTCCTGTGGCGAAACCGGCTTCACAATCGCAATTCCAGTCGCGGCTTCCGTCTTCTCGGCCACAGCTTTCTTGACCGCAGTCTTCTTCGGTTTGGCGGGGGCCTTCGTCTTCTTGATTGTCTCTGCCATAATTCTCCTCCGATACAGATCCGCGCAAAACGCGCTTTTGGTGATTAGTTTAAGAATACAAAACTTGGCGCCCTGGGTATACCCTAAAGTTCCGCCAGACCCACAACGGTATCTTTATCGGTAATCTCTGTCTACAGCACATCGCCACTTGTTCCCCAATCCACAAAGTATCCCGCACCGGAATTGGAGACGGACTTTGCCGCCTTGCCTTCTCGCGCGCCCAATACCGTATATTCGCTGTATCCCGCCGCCGGAGGCCAGACAAGTGCCCGAATTTCAACCCTATGTAGCACCGACAGAACACCGCCCGGAGTTTACCGCCCGTGCCCTCCTGCTCGGCTCTTTCTTCGGCATCGTCTTCGGCGCCGTCACCGTCTATGTCGGCCTCCGCGCGGGACTTACCGTCGCCGCCTCCATCCCCATCTCTGTCCTCTCCATCAGCATCCTCCGCGTCTTCGGCAAATCCTCCATCCTCGAAAACAACATCGTCCAAACCACGGGCAACGCCGGCCAATCCATCGCCTCCGGCGTCATCTTCACCCTCCCCGCGCTCATCTTTCTCGGCTTCGACCTCGAGTACTCCCGCATCTTCCTCCTTGCCCTGGTCGGCGGCTGGCTCGGCGTGCTATTCATGATCCCCCTCCGCCGCCAGCTCATCGTCGCCGAACACGGTACCCTCCCCTATCCCGAAGGCACCGCCTGCGCCGACGTGCTGATGGCCGGCGACCGCGGCGGGTCATTCGCGAGCCGCGTCTTCCTCGGCCTCGGACTGGGCGGCCTTTACACTCTCTTTCAGAACGAAAACCTCTTCGCCGCCTGGCCCGGCACTCCCAATTACGAGCCCGACCTCGGCGCGCAGCACGTCCTCAAAGGCGCGGCCATCCGCTGCGACGCCACACCGGAGTACCTCGGCGTCGGCTACATCATCGGCCCCCGCGTCGCCGGAGTCATCTTCGCTGGCGGCGTCTTCTCCTGGCTCGTCCTCATGCCGCTCATCCACTTCTTCGGCGCCGGCCTCGACCACCCCATCTATCCCGGCACCATCCCCATCGCCCAGATGAGCCCCAGCCAGCTCTGGTCCACCTACATCCGCCCCATGGGCGCGGGAGCAGTCGCCGCCGCCGGCCTCATCACCCTCCTCAAAACCATCCCCACCATCGTCGGCGCGCTCACCAGCGGCTTCAGCAAGATGAAAAAATCCTCCGGCCCCGCGCCTAAAGCCATCCGCACCGAAGACGACCTGCCCATGAGCGTCGTCGTCGGAGGCTCCATCGCCCTGGTCGCCATCATGTTCTTCTTTCTCCAATTCAAGCCCGTCCCCGGAGCCTACGTCGGCCCGCTCGCCAACCTCGCCGCCTCGCTGCTCATCGTCGTCTTCGGCTTCCTCTTTGTCACCGTCAGTTCCCGAATCGTCGGCCTCATCGGCAGCTCCGCCAGCCCGGTCTCCGGCATGACCATCGCCACACTCATGGCAACATCGGCTATTTTTCTCGTCAAAGGCTGGACCGCTCCCGCTTATGGTGCCCTCGCCATCACCGTCGGCGGCGCAGTCTGCATCGCCGCCTCCAACTCCGGCGACACCAGCCAGGACCTAAAAACCGGCTACATCATCGGAGCCACCCCGCGCCTGCAGCAGATCGCCCTCATGATCGGCGTCTGCGTTTCCACGCTGATCATCGGCGTAACTCTCACCGCAATGAACACCGCCTTCCAGGAATTCCGCTCCGCCCCCCAGACCTGGGACATCAACGCCGCCCACTCCGGCGTAAGCGTTCAAAAAGGCGCCAAACTCCCCGAAAAGATTCCCGTCGTCGACGCCAGCAAGAACACCACCACCCACGCCCCCGGCGAGTACGTCGTCCTCAACGCCCTCGGCTCCCCGGAACTGGCCGACGGCAAATACCTCTACTCGCCCACCTCAGGCAAGATCGAAGTCCAGTGGATTCAAGGCATAGGCAGCGAAAAAGCCGCCGCTCCGCAAGCCCGCCTAATGGCCACCGTCATCAACGGCATCCTCAGTCAAAAATTGCCTTGGGGCTTGGTCCTGATGGGTGTCTTCGTCGTGGTCGCGGTCGAGCTGCTCGGCATCCGCTCGCTTTCCTTCGCGGTCGGCTCGTACCTCTCCATCGGCACCACACTGGCCATGTTCGTCGGCGGCATCATGCGCTTCCTGGTCGATTCCGCCCTGAAAAAGGCTGGCCAAGAGGTTGAAGAAAGCGAAATCAGCCCCGGCGCGCTCTACGCCTCAGGCCTCATCGCCGCCGGAGGCATCGTAGGCCTGATCGGGGTAGCCATCAAAGCCTACGAATCCCTCACCGGCAACCACGTCCCCATCCAATTCCCGGAAATTCCCTACCTCCACAGCAACGGCACAGCCGTCGTCATGTTCGCCGCTCTCGCCTTCTCGCTCTACCACTTCGCCCGCAAGCCGATGAACAAGTCCTGACCGCCAGCGTCAGCTTTGTCCGGCGCGCCCGCCTGCGTACTGCCGGCGCTCGCTGAAACTCCCGTTCGTGTGGTCGTATCCGCCGGTTGCGCCGTCGACGAAAAACTGGAGACGGCCACTGCCGCCGCGACTAGCATCCGCCCCAAATTCATAGAAACATCTCTCATGGATCCTCTCCTCCGGCCTCACCGCTCACTCCTCCCGCGCCGCTTCCCGCTGGCGCTGTTCCAATCTCCGACCTGGCAAGAAATTGCAACCAGCTCGCCAAATCCCGAGGATTGCCTCGTTTCCACTTAAATCATTCATAAATAAGGGAGAACGAAGCAGTCCGCAGCCCATCCCAGGCTCCAGAACCGGCCTCGAAGAAGAATTTCCTGCCGTTGCTATGTAAATATTTCCAGCGAAATTTTACCCGATCTCAAGCTCTACCCAACCTGATATTTCCGCCCCTTCCACGCAGTCGGACGGCGAAACACCTTGCGCAGCAGCGCATACCACTGCAGCAGCAACAGCAACAGCACACCCAGCGGATGCAGAGCCGCGCTCTTCCAGTTTTGCTGGTAGCGCCAGAGCGAGACCAAGCGCACGATCAGGTCGAGCAGCAAAGACATCACCGCCAGTTGCCATGCGAGCAGAGCCAGGTTGAATGGAACATTATGTTGCGCTGCATAGGCCCAGACAATAATGGCGATGGGCGCGACCTGACCGAAGAACAGCAGCAAGGTGAAGACAGGAAGGCGCAGTAGAGTCGCCATGCCGTCGGTAGCATTCTTCACCAGCCCATTCCACACTTGCCCAGCGCTCGTATACATGCGGCAAGCGGCATCCTGGGTCAGATCGAAAACGCGTGTGCGAAATCCCTGGCTGCGAAACAGTTTTGGCAGCAGCAGGCCGTCGTGCATCGTCATGGGATTGGCCGAATGGCCGCCAGTGGCGAAATACGGCTCGCGTCTCACCATCATGAACTGTCCGCAGCCGGCAGCGAAGGCAGGCCACCGGGTCCACCGCTCACCGGCAAACGGCAGAAAGCACAACAGCACAAAATGAATCAGCGGCAGCAGCAGTATCTCCAGGAATGTCTCGGTGATCTGGCGGGGAAAGCCACTGACCAGCGCGATCTCCGGCTTATCGCCGGTCACAACATTCAGTTCGCTGACCATGCGGTAAATTGCTTCCGGCCCAAGTACGACATCCGCATCGACATAACAAAAGACATCGTGCTTTGCCAGCGACGCCAGCGTCCAGCACGCATGCTGCTTGCCATTCCAGTCCACAGGCAGCCGGGGAGCCGTTTCGATCCGCAGCCTTGAATCTTCTTGCGCCAAAGCGCGTACGATTTCCGCGGTGCGATCGGTCGATCCATCGTCCAACACGATCAATTCCAGATTTACGCCGCGAGAGCTCAAGACCGACCGCACGGCAGCCTCAATCGAGGCCTCTTCATTGCGCGCCGGAATCAATACCGAGACTGGCGGCAACAGCCGTTTATTCCAATCGGGACCCGGACGGCGAAACAGCGCCACATTGCAGGCAAAGAGCACCGCCGACAGCAGAGACGACGCAAGGGCAACCCGCGCGGCGATCACCATCCAGGCCGTGGCGGCGGGTGTTGACCAAAACGCGTTCGAAAGGAAAGGCAGACTAGGGGATAAGATCATCGGTCGTGCAGGCTTCTATGTTCCTCATGGTATGGCTGGCCAGTAACGGCGCAGGTAAGTCGCTTCCAAAAGCCGTAGACTCCGCCAATGCCGCTCGACCCGCTCAAAATAGTCTCAAAGGCCTCCGGATCGCGTTCCATCGCCAGCATGGCCAGCTCATCCAGTGTAGCCGCCATGGCGTACGACAGCAGGTTGGTCCAGGTCCGCGCGTCTTCCATCCCTCCGTCGGCAATCTCCAGCGGCTCGCCGACATTCACCAGAATCTCCGGCAGCCGTTCCTCCCAGTACACATATTCAATCGCCACCGGCACGCAGGTCATCCGCCCCATCCGGCTCATCAACGCGCCCAAACCCGGCCGGAAGACGATCGGCCGTGTGCGCACATCCTGAAACTGGCTTTCAGGAGTAATCCAAAGCACCCCGCCCGGACGGTTCAGCACCTGGTGGCCAGCCCGCAGCAACTGTGCCGCTCCCCTCGCCGAAGCATTGTCCACCGGAAAGAAGCCCATCGGCCGAAAAATACTGTAATGTGCGAGCGCCGTCTCATCCATCGGCGCATAGTGCTCTCGCTCCGGCAAAATCGTCCGCCCCAGCAGCATCGCCGTCAGCGGATCCCACCACGAAGCATGATTGGCAAACAAAATCAGCGGCTGGGCCTGCCCCGGAATCCGTCCCGCATTGGCCACCCGCACCGCATGAAAATGCCGTCCCAGGTACCAGCGCACATAGATCGAAAACAAGGCCGTGGCACGCCGCGACGGCACTCTCAGATCGCCACCCGCCTTGGCCGGATTGACCTGCGTTCGCGTCATACCGCCGTCAGTCGCTCCTCGACAACCCGGCGGCTCGCATCTGCCGCCTCTTCTCCACGATACCGCCGATCCACGGCATCCGCGGCAATCCACCCCGACATTAACACCATCGGCATTCCCGGTCCAGGATGAGCCGCCCCTCCAGCCAGAAAAAGTCCATCCGGATCGCGCCTCCGGTTCGAAGGCTTAAAGGCCCCATTCCACCGCCCATGGCTCGAAAGCCCATAAATCGCGCCATTCAGCACCTTGTACCGCTCGTGAATGTCCACCGGCGTCAGCGCCCGCTCAAAGACAATCCGCTCCTCCAGGTCCGGCATCCCCGCCGTCCGCTTCAGCTTATTCAAGATAACTTGCCGGTAACTCGGAAACATCGCATCCCAGTCCTGTCCCGGCCTCCAATATGGCGTATGCACCAGCACATACAGCGCATCCCCGCCCTCCGGCGCAGTCCCCGCCTCCGTCCGCGTCGTCGAAGCCAGATAACAAGTAGGATCGGGCGCAGGCTCGCCAAGATCGTAGATATGATGAAACTCCTCCTGAGGATCGCGCGAAAATACAAAGCTATGATGCGCCAGATGCTCATACCGCTTCTTCAGCCCCAGATAAAGCACCACCCCCGAGCACGCCGGCTCATACGTTCTTTCCTTCTCGAACTTCCGCGCCGCCTCGCCGCCCACCAGCTCCCGATAGGTCCGCACCGCATCCTCATTCGAAACCACAGCATCGAACCGCAGCGTCTCCCCCTCCACAACCAGTCCTGTAACCTTGCCGTCCTCCATCGTCAGCCGCTCGACCTCGGTCGACGCGCGATACTCAACCCCCAGCTCCCTTCCCAGCCTCACCAGCGCCTCAGGCACCGCCCGAGTCCCGCCCATCGGATACCAGATCCCCTCCTCCGACTGCATATGCCCAATCGCGCAAAGAATCGCCGGCGAAGCATCCGGCGAAGACCCCACATACTGCGTGTAGTGGTCCAGCATCTGCGCCACCCGCGCATCGGGAATAAACTCGCGAATCGTCCCCGCCACCGTCTGCCCCAGCCGCATCCGCATCACATCTTTGAGCACCGCAATCGAGAACGCGCCTTTCATATCCAGCGTGTCCCACATCGACCCCACCGGCCGCCAGAAGAAAAACTTCTCGCTGATCGAATGCAGTTGCTCCGAAAGCTGCTGAAACCTGAGAAATCCCTCACCCATCCCCGGCCCGATCCCGTCCAAAGTCCCAGCCATCGCCTGCAGATTGTCCTCAAGATCGAGCACCAGCCCATCGTCAAAAAAACAGCGCCACTGCGGGTCCAGCCGCACCATAGTGAGATAGTCTTCGAGCCGCCGTCCAGCCTCGGAGAAGATACGCCGCAGCACCGAAGGCCGAATCAGGATCGTAGGCCCCATGTCGAAGCGAAACCCATCCTCCTGCAAAACCGCAGCCTTGCCGCCCAGCCACTCATTCTTCTCGAAGACCGAGACCTGGTACCCGCGCGCCGCAAGGGTCACAGCAGCCGCCAGCCCGCCCAGCCCCGACCCAATCACCGCGATCCGCATCGTCCATCTCCGCAACCCGCGCCGCTGTCATCCTGAGCACAGCGAAGGATCTGCTTTTGCAGTTGTTCTTGCTTTTCTGTCTGTCATTCCCGAAGGGAATCTGCTTTTTCTCCCAATGCCAATTCACCAACAATGAGTGTGCCCACCCTTTGTGCGTTCTCTGCATATAGGGGGCTACCGCAAATTCCGCCCCGCCCGCACCAGACGCAAAAACCCCGACCACCGGCTCCGCATACCGTCGCCGTACAACATCTGCGCCAACCCGGCAAACAACTCCACATGCCCATCCCCGGCAGCTTCGTAAGGGAACGCAATACGCCCATGCTGCACCTGCACCGTCCGCGGCGTAGTCATCGCCAGCAACCCCTCCGCCCCGCGCGTCACGCCAAACCCGCTGCGTCCGCGCCCACCAAACGCCACCCGTGGATCGACGGTCGGAATCACAATATCGTTGATCAGCACATTCCCCACGCGCAGCCTGCCAGCCAGCCGCCGCGCCTCAGCCTCCGGCCCAAAAATCGCCGCAGTCAGCGCGTAAGGGCAAGCCGCATTCGCAGCAAGTGCCTCCCCCAGATCGGCATTCCGCATCAAGCTGAGCACAGGCGCAAAAATATCCGCCTGCATAGCCCGCATCGCCGGAGTCGCCCGATAAATCAAAGTCGCGCCAACTCCCCGCGAATCCCCCAAACCATCCAGCGCAATCTCAGCTCCTTGATCGCGAGCATCCGCAATCAATCCTCGCAACAGCTCTTCCGTCTTCGCCGGCAGCGGAACCGGCGCCAGCTCCCGCGCCATCGCAGCCAGCCGAGCCTCAACCTGCGCAGCCTCACCCTCACTCAAGCCAACCAGAAAAACCCGCCGCGGAGCCATGCACGTAAACGATCCATTGAAGCGCAATCCAAAGCCAATCGCGCGCGCCAAATGCTCCAGCTCCGCGCCCGGCAGCACAAACACCGCATCGCATCCCGAAAGCTCCATCGTCGACGGAGTCAGCGTCTCGGCAAGCTGCCGCAGCACCGCCTTCCCCGTCCGCGCCGATCCAGTCAACACCACATGATCCACCCCCGCCGCAATCGCCTCCGAGACAGATTCCACCCCCGTCTCAAGCAAGGTAAGCAACTCGGGATTCAACCCGCTTTCCACCAGCAGCGTGCGCAGCGCAAAGGCCGCAGTCGCCGTCCCCGGCGCAGGCTTCCAAAGCACCGCATTGCCCGCCGTCAACGCCTGAATCGTCTGCACCCCCGCCAGCAGCAGCGGATAGTTCCCCGCGCCCACCACCAGCACCACGCCAAGGGCCGCGCGCTCCACCTCCGTCTGCACGCCAGTCAGCCAGATCGGCCGTCCACCGCGTCCCAGTCTCCTGGTTCGCAGAATTCGCCCAGCCTCCCGCTCCAAAAACCGGCAAGCAGCCAGCAGCGGCACAATCTCCGAACCAAGCGTATCCGCCACCGTCCGATGCAACCCGCCAGGCAGATTCGTGGGCACCGTCTCAGCCAGCTCCCGCGCCCCCAAAGCCATCCTCTGCCGCAGCCTGGCAATCACGGCAATCCGCCCAGACAACGGCGTCGCCTCCCACGCCCTCTGGGCCAGCAAGATGCCTTCCCGGCGGCCAGGATATTCGCCATATTCGCTGCGCATAGTGACTTCTACCTTCTGCATTCGATTCTCTCGCATCCCTCGCCTGTACAAATCAAGTTGTCATCCTGAACGAAGCGAAGGACCTGCTTTTCCGCGATGCATCCCTACCGCACAGCCTCATAAGCCGCTCTGTTCTTAACCTGCGTCGCCACACTCCACCCCGGCTCCAGCTCCATATCCTCAAGCAGCAGCCGCGCCGTAATCCGCGCCGACTCAAAGATCACCGGCAACCCGCTCCCCGGATGCGTCCCACCCCCCACCAGGTACACGCCCTCAAGATCCTCAAAGCGGTTATGCGGCCTCAAATGCAGCATCTGCCTCAGCGAGTGCGCCATGCTGAACGTCGCACCCAAATGCAGCCGAAACTCCGCATTCCATCCCGCCGGCGTCAGCCTCCGCTCCACGCGAATTCGCCGCTCCACATCCGGTATCCCAATCTTCTCCAACTGCCGCAGCGCCACCTTGCGAAAACCCGCTTCCTCCCGCGCCCAATCCACCCGCGCGCACTCATGCGTCACCGGCAGCAGCACATACAGCGTGCTCAACCCATCGGGAGCCAGCGTCGCATCCGTCACACAAGCATTCTGCACATAAAAGCTCGGGTCTTCCGTGGTGAGTCGATGATCCCGCTCAATATCGCAAAGGTTCTGCTCATAATCCTTCGAAAGATAGATCGTATGATGCTTCACCTCGTCATAGCGCCCCTCGATGCCGAGATACATCATGAACGTCGAGCAGGAAAACTGTTTCTTCGCAATCCGCGCATTCGTCCAGCGCCGTCGCAGCCTATCGGGAACCATCCTCTGCATCGCCTGCGCAAAGTCCGCATTCACCACCACCGCATCCGCCGCCAGAGTCTCAACAGCCGTGCGCACGCCCGTCACCCTGCGCCCTGCAAAAAGCATCTCCTCCACCGGCGTGTCGAGCTGTATCCGCACGCCCATCGCTTCGGCAATCCGAGCCATCGCCTGCGTCACCGCGCCGCATCCGCCCACCGGATGAAACACGCCATGCTCATACTCCAGAAAGGAAAGAATGCTGAACAAACTCGGGCACGAAAACGGGCTCATGCCCAGGTACTTCGACTGAAAGCTGAACCCCAGCCGGATGCGCTCATCCTCAAAATACTTCCGCAAATCCGAGTCCAGCGAACGCCACGGCCGCACCAGCGGCAGCATCCCTAAAATCTCCGGCCGCAGCAAATCCCGCCAGCTCTCAAAAGCCGTCCGCAAGATCGGAGCAAACCGCTCCAGCTTCTCTCGATTGTCCTTGAAGTAATCGTCCAGCCGAGCCGCATCCGCCGGCGCAATCGCAGCAATCTCCCGCTTCATCCGCTCGACGTCCGAAGTAGCATCCACCTGCCCGCCGCCGCCAAACACCAGCCGGTAATGCGGGTCCAGCCTATACAGCGGCACTTCTTGTTCGAGAGAATATCCGCAGGCCGCAAAGATCTCCTTGAGCACTTGCGGAAACAGAAAGAAAGTCGGCCCTACATCGAACCAAAAGCCATCCACTTCCATTGTCGAGGTGCGCCCGCCCACCGTCCCGCGCTTCTCGACCACCGTAACGTCGAGCCCAGCCTTGGCCAGCAGCATCGCCGAAGCCAATCCACCCGGCCCCGCGCCCACAATGACAATCCGACCCGCCCGATGCTTTACGCTCATAATCTCCGATCAAATTAGGTACGCGACCGCAACCGCTGCAGATTCAGAACCCCCGCAGAAACAGGCGGAAACGGTCGTCACGTTTAACTGTAGATGCGGATGGAAGTATCGAATTTGCCCCAGAAAGCATTTCGTTTGACTGTAATAAACCTCCACCCCATCAAATTTTGATAGGACGCGATTGGATGCAATTCCGGGCACCTTTTAACCGCTCCGGCGCAGATCCGCGAGAGGTTTTCAGGGCTGGCTAGCCGCTTATCCGCTTGGCGATCACCAGCGTAATGTCGTCGAACTGATCGCGCCCGCCAAAGGCCAGCACCTCGTCGACGACCGCGCGGGCGATTTCACAGGCGGTCAGGCCGCAGCTCCGCCGCAGCGTGTCAACCAGGCGCTCTTCGCCGAACTCCTCCCCGGCTTCATTGAAGGTTTCTGTCACGCCGTCGGTATAGAGCGCCAGCACATCGCCCGGATCCAGATGGCTCTCGGCCACGGTGCACTCCCACTCCGCAAAAAGTCCGACGACGGCGCAGGTCGCGTCGAGCCGCCGCAGGCTTCCGTCGCAGCGCAGGATCACGGCCGGCAGATGCCCGCAGTTGGCATAGCGCAGCCGCCCGCTGGCCTGGTCGTAATCGGCGAAGAACAGCGTGGCGTAGGCGCTCTCGGTCGAATTCTCCAGCAACTGGCGGCTCACCGCGGCCAGAAAGATCTCCGGCTCATCGCCCGCGTGGACGCACTGGTTGCGCAGGCTGGCCTGCAGGTTGGCCATCAGCAACGCCGCCGCCATGCCTTTGCCGGCGATGTCGCCGATCACCAGCGCGAGGCGTCCCGCTCCCAGATCGAGAAAGTCATAGTAGTCACCGCCAACTGACCGCGCCTGGTGGCAAACCCCTGCATAATCAAGAGTCGAAACCGCCGGGAACCGCTGCGGAAACAGCCTTGCCTGCACCTGCTTGGCAATCTCCAGCTCCTGCGCCGCACGCTCTTCTACTGCGTGCCGCTCGGCCGCCATCCGGCGATTCTCTTCGACCTGCCGCGTCATCTCGTCGAATCCCGCGAGCGTGAAGGCGTTCCCGTCCGGATCTTCAAACCGGCAGAAGACGCCGCCCCACCCTGGAGTTCGCGGAGGCCAGAGGAACTTCACTCCCCGAGCCAACCACTCCTGATACTTTACCTCGACATCCTCGGTGATAAAAGCCACGGACGCCGAGCTGCCGACCAAACGCTCTTCGTCATGGCCTGGCCGGGGGCTCACCAGCGCCAGGGTCGCCGTTCCGTCCGGAGGAGCCACTTCCACCCATCGAACCCCGGAAGCAAAACGCACATCGACCACCAGCCGGAAGCCCAATATGTCGCGATAAAACTCCAGGCTTCGCTCCTGGTCGCTCACATAGATCGTCGCGAACTGCAGGCGCAGATACGGTCCGTCGCGATCCTGCCGCGGACGCGCCCCAAGAGACCGCGACGGAGACTCCCCGCCCTGCGAAACCGAGACGATCCGGTCGGTCAGCCTGGTTTCTTCCTGCACGGGTTGAGCGTTGTCAGTCAAGGCAATTTCCTCGTGTGCAACATCCTACGCGAAGCGGAGCGAATGGGCAGAGGCTTAGGAGAAGCCTGCTAGTAACCTTTGCAGAGGACCAGGTCGACGGCGCGTCCGTCTTCAAGAATTACCATCCAGTCCGAGTCACGCAAGAAGACAGCGTCCTTCCCGGCGGCCTTCACGCCGAGTTCCCCTATCGTTCCAGGTTGCTTGATGCAAAGTTGATCGTAGGGCCTCGCTTCTTTCAGCTCGAGAACGCGGCCAAAGCGGCCCTTGAGCTGATCTCTGTCTAAGCCAGCGACGAGACGAACTGCCCATGTGTCATGAGTCATGCCCGCCAGCGCATGATCGAGATTCATGTTTTTGTTGAGGCCGTGCTTCCACAGGACGTATTCGATATTCTTCGTGTCCCAGTCCTCCGGGTAGGCAGTCACCCAGTACATGAGAACTGCGAGGGAAAGCAACATGCCCGCAAGCAGACCGGTCGCGAAGCAAACAAATCGCCCGCTCCTCATTGATCGTCCCGTCCTGGCTCAGCAATCATTTCAGTGACGCGCTCAGCTCGTCCTTGTAGACCTTCCCGCCCTTCATCACAAAGCTCACATGCTCCAGCACCTCGATCTTGTCCAGCGGATTCGCCGTCACCGCGATCAGGTCCGCATACTTCCCTGCCTCCAGCGTCCCTACATCCTTGCTCCGGTCGATCAAATCCGCCGCGCTCGAAGTCGCCGCATGAATCGCCCCCGCCGGCGTCAGCCCAAACTTCACCATGTAGTGGAACTGCTTCGCATTGTCCCCATGCGGATACACCCCGGCATCGGTCCCAAACGCAATCTTCACCCCCGCCGCCACCGCCTTGGCAAAGTTCTCACGTTGCAAGCGCCCCACCATCTTTTCCTTGTCCACATTCTCCTGAGGCAGCCCAAACTTGATCGCATTGCCCAAAATGTAATCGTCGTTATAAATATCGGCCACAAGATACGTTCCATGCTGCTTCATCAGCTCGATCCCCTCGGCATCGATCAAGCTGCCATGCTCGATCGAGTCGATCCCCGCCCGCACCGCATCCTTGATCCCCTGCGTCCCATGCGCGTGCGCCGCAATCTTCCGCCCCGCCCGATGCGCCTCATCCACCGCGATCTTCAGCTCCTCATACGTAAACTGCTCCGCCCCCGGCTTGTCCCCCGCCGAAAGCACCCCACCCGTCGCCAGAATCTTGATCACATCCACGCCATACTTCACCTGCTCGCGCACCACCCGCCGCACCTCGTCCGGCCCATCCGCCACGGCATAATCCTTCTCCGCCGGATACATCATGTTGCTCACCGCCGGAGCAAACCCATTCATATCCCCGTGGCCCCCGGTAATTGTGATCGCCGGCCCGCTCGCCACCACCCGCGGCCCCGGAATATACCCGGAATTAATCGCATTCCTAAGATCCACCGCAAAAAACGGCTGCGAGCCCACATCCCGCACGCTTGTAAACCCCGCCAGCAGCGTCTTGTTGGCATTCACCACGCCATTAAACCCACCCATGAACGGCGTCTCCTTCACCTGATTGATCGGGTCGTACTTATCCGCCCGCGCCTCCAGATGCGTATGGCAATCGATCAGCCCCGGCAGCACCCAATCCTTCGACAAATCCACCACCGTCGCCCCCGCCGGAATCGCAACCTCCGCCGCCGGCGCCACCTTCGTAATCCGCTCACCCTCCACCACCAGCACCACATTCTCGCGCAGATTGTCAGAGGTGGAATCAAACAAATGCCCAGCCTTCACATAAACCGTGGGTAGAGGAGCAGGCGCAGCAGTCTGGCCATGCGCCGCAACCGGCACAACAGCAGCAACGCAACAGAGAAAGGCAACGACAGAACGGCGAGACAATCCAGCGAAAGACAGCACAAGCAACTCCAGCACAAGCAAAGATGGGGAAAGCAATTCCAAGAATTATAGAGAACAGCCCTCAGACACCTACCGCAGAATCTCGATCAGCAGCACCCAAGCATCCAGCAGCGCGCTCAAGAACGAAAGCAATACCCCAGCCACCAGCCAATACAGCCCGCCGCCTCGCCCCAAAAGCAGCGAAACCCCACACACCACCACCGGAAGCGCGCCATCTGCACCAGCACCCGGTCAAACCATATCTGCACTTTCCCAACATACGGATTGCCCCGCGAATGCCTGTATTGCGCAAAGGTGATCGCAGCCCACGCCAGCACACCCGTGCCCACCAGCTCCCAGCCAAGCTGCTCCCGCGGCTGCCCCGGCGCCAGGCCAAAGCTCGCCGCAAACAAAATCCCTACCAGCGTCGCCAGCGCCTTAGCCGCCCGCGGCGTCAGATGAGGCAGCGCAACGATCTTCGAAAGATTGATCGAAACCGCCACAAACAGAAGCCCAGTCAGAGCCGCCGAAGCGCCCACCTCAGCAGAAAAAAAGCTCGCCCACAAGGCCGGAGCATAAGCAACATCAGGATCGAACATTTCGGCAGTCTCCAAGCGCTGCCAGCAGACTACACCAACCAAGAGCCTCGCCCCATGCTCTAACTCTAAAATCGCTCCGGTTTGCCGTGATACATCCAAACCCTTCAGAGCGGCGGTACAATCCAGTAATTCAATTCTCTTGAAGGTCGTGATGATAAAGAATTTTCTGGTCTCATTGGAACCAGACGGAGAGCAACTACTTACTCAGATTTCCAAGCACATCACAGATGACATGCTTGAAGAGATCGCTTTGGCTGACTACGGCCGGGACCAGGAGCAGCATCTCGCACAGCTCCGCCGATTGCGGGACACTGGTGAGTTCGTTGAACCCATGCACTGGTATCCCTGCGAGGTACTCGAATTGATACGCAATTCAGAGCCAGAAGATCCCTCGTGGAAACCTGGAAGCGCCGGACTTCGCGGTCACTGGATACGTGGATTCGCATGTGCAGCCTTACTCAGAGCCCTTGGACCTCCATGGGAGTACATGGGTGACCCAGCGCAACCGAGCTTCAATCTGATTCAGTTGATTTATAGCCTTCGAGTCTTGCCCATTGATCTAACATTTCAAGCGGTCCAAATGATAGCGTGGCTAATGCTGCGGTCTGATCTCGATGGAACAGACGAGCAGGTCCTTTATTATGGCGTTGGATTGCTGTGGCTGTCGTTACACCGCAACCCTCCTCCAAATGATCGAGATCTCGTAGGTTTATCTGAGTGGATCGTCAGACGCGAATCAGAACTCGCCCAACGGCTTCCAGGAGGTTTCGACAGATGGTTATTGGGAATTTTAGCGAACTATCCACCTCCTTCGCGTTGGGAGGCTTTCGGGCTGGAACTTCGCAACCTTAACCTCGATAGCCACCAAATGCAGTTGCGAGAGTGGGTAAAGTTGATCGGGAGTGAGTTGGCAGGCGAGTCAGCGTCTTGAAGCGGCAGCTTCAACCCTCAGCATTTGCCAACCGTCCCAACCCTTCACCCGCCAGCTTCGCCAAAGCCCGCGTCAACAACAGCGAATCATTCAACGACTCAGGCCTCTCCAGCCGAATCCCCACCTTCGCCGCATACCCCTTGAACGCAATATCGATGTCGTAAAGAATCTCAACGTGATCGCACAGAAACCCCACCGGCTGCAAGACCACGGCCTTCACACCCTCAGCCGCCAAACCATCCAGCGTCTCCTCAACAGAAGGCCCAATCCAAGGGCCGCCGCTCGCCCCCTGGCTCTGAAAAGCAAACCGCCAGTCCAGCACTTCGGGCACCCGCTCCGCCACCAGCCGCGCCGTCAGCCGCGCCTCCTCCGCATAAGGATCAGCAGTAGCCTCCGAACCCGGCCACAACCTCGGCCCTCCTTCCGGAGCCGCAGGAGGTTGTACCGTACGCAGCGGCACCGAATGCGCCGTAAAGATCACCGGCACAGCCCCGCCAACCTCCGCCGAAAGCCGCCCATGCGCCACCCGCAGCCGCTCGGCAAAAGCCTCCGCCAGCAGCGGCTCCCCCGCCCATCCCTCCAGAAAGTCGACGCGCATACCAGCAGCCTCAGCCAGCACCGCCCGCCGGTACAACCCAACCGAAGTTCGCGAGTTCTGTGGAGCCAGACAAATCGCCGCCGCTTCCTCCACCCCATCCACGCGCATCTGCTTCACCACATCAGCAATGTAAGGCCGCCAATTCCGCATCCCCACATAAACACGCTCGCCGAGTTCCTTCTCCAGCAACTCCGCCTGCCGCATTGTCAGGTCCGTAAGCGGCGAATGCCCCTTAGGCTGACCAATCAGCGAATACCGATGCTGAATCTCCTCAATAACCGTCTGCGGCATCGGCCGCCCGCTCACCACATTGCGCAGATACTCAGGAATCTCCTCGACATTCCCAGGCGTCCCATGCGCTACCAGCAACACCGCCCGCTTACCCACGCCAACCTCCTAACAAATCGCCGGGTGCCCCATCCATCCCGCTTTTTGGGGATGGGTGGGAACCACAAATGCCAGTCCTGTTCTTGCTTTTGTTTTTCTTTCTGTCATTCCCGCAGGGAATCCGCTTCACCGGCTTTCCGGCGCCTTCTTCGCAAACTCCGGCGCCAGCTTCTTCACCATCCGCACCACCGCCTGCACATTCTCGACAGGCGTCCCCGGCACAATCCCATGCCCCAGGTTGAAAATATGCCCAGCCCGCCCCGCCGCCTGCGCCAACACCTGCTTCACTCGCGTCTCCAAAATCGGCTCCGGCGCAAACAGCGTAATCGGGTCCAGGTTCCCCTGCACCGCGCAGCCATACCCGAGCGCCCTCCATCCCTCGTCCAGCGGAGTCCTCCAGTCCAGCCCAATCACATCCGCGCCCGTCTCCCGCATCGCCGGCAGCAGGCTCGCCGTCTCCACCCCAAAGTAGATCACCGGCACGCCCATCTCCTGCACCGCCCGCACCAGCCGCGTCGTCACTGGCAGCACATAATCGCGATAATCCTCAACCGACAGCGACCCCACCCAGCTGTCAAAAATCTGGATCGCATCCGCGCCCGCATCCACCTGCTGCTTCGCAAACGCCGTCAACACCACCACCAGCTTGTCCAGCAGCTTCTGCCACGCATAAGGCTCGCCATACATCATCTGCTTGGTATGCACATAGTTCCGCGAACTTCCGCCCTCGATCATGTAGCTCGCCAGCGTAAACGGAGCCCCGCAAAACCCGATCATCCCCATCGCATCGCCAAAGTGCCCAGCCACTTTCTCAATCGCCGCCGCCACATACTCCAGCTGCCCCGCCCCATCCACCCGCAGCCGGTCAATCGCGTCCACCGTCCGCAACGGATGATGCACTAACGGCCCCTCACCCGCCACAAACTCAAAATCCAAACCCATCGGCTCCAGCGGCAGCAGCAGATCGGCAAAGATAATCGCCGCATCCACCCCCAGCTTCTCGGCAGCGGTAATCGTCACCTCCGCCGCCAGATCGGGCCGCTTGCAAATCTCCACCAGCGTGTGATGCTTCCGCACCTCGCGATACTCCGCCATATACCGCCCAGCCTGCCGAAGAAACCAAACCGGCGGCCGATCCGTTGGTTTTCTGAGACAAGCCCTCAAAAACCGGCTCCCACCCGTCAACCCCACCGCCTCACCAGCACCCTCAATCAATGAACTCATATGGTTTGATTTTAGATGTTGCGCACCGTGCCGGTCAGCCGCGCCAATTCCTCACCTTGATTCCACTCAGGAAGGCAATTCGGGGTATACCCTGTTAACGCATTCTCAAACATAAACGGCTGGAGGTTGCACGTCGCATGATTGATACTGCAACAGGCACAA
>Ga0302326_10009114_pt1 | contig 21765 bp, 13 predicted proteins | sample Palsa_T0_3_FD_202264 | JGI IMG/M metagenome (GOLD analysis project Ga0302326, IMG submission 202264) | Peat permafrost microbial communities from Stordalen Mire near Abisko, Sweden - Palsa_T0_3 | ecosystem: Environmental > Terrestrial > Soil > Palsa > Peat permafrost | place: Sweden: Abisko... | reverse complement strand
GCCGCAGGTCACTGTCTTCATGGGCGTCCCGACCCACTACACGCGCTTGCTGCAGCACGCCCGATTGAATCACGAGGCGACCGCGCACATGCGCTTATTCGTCTCCGGATCGGCGCCCTTGCTAGCCGAGACGCACCAGGAGTTTCTGCAACGTACCGGCCACACGATTCTCGAACGTTACGGTATGACGGAGACCTTGATTAATACTTCGAATCCCTACGATGGCGCGCGTGTACCCGGCTCGGTCGGTAAGGCGCTGCCGGGAATTGAGATCCGCGTGGCCCCTGCTGAGAGCGGACCGGTGACATCGGGAGCCGATCTCACCGGCGCGCTCGAGGTTGCCGGCCCGAATGTGTTCGCCGGCTACTGGCGAGATGCCGATAAAACGCGCGCCGAATTCACGGCGGATGGCTGGTTCAAAACGGGCGATCTGGGGCATATCGATCGTGACGGCTATGTGCACATCGTCGGCCGCGCCAAGGATCTCGTGATCAGCGGCGGGTACAATGTGTACCCGAAAGAGGTCGAGTCGGAGTTGGATGCGGTCGCTGGTGTGTTGGAGAGTGCCGTATTCGGCGTTCCGCATCCGGATTTCGGTGAGGGCGTTACGGCGGCAGTCGTGCTTAAAGCTGGCGTCGCGCTGTCGGAAGGCCAGCTCGTAAACTCGATCCAGGCACGGCTGGCGCGCTACAAGGTTCCAAAGCGCATAATCATCATCGACGAACTGCCGCGGAACACCATGGGGAAGGTACAGAAAAACGCGTTGCGGGCAACTTATGCGGCTCTGTATAGCGCCCCATGACTTCGAGCTGCCGGATGGCAGCGGCGCGCGCACTGGATAACAACGACGTCGGGGCCACATATGAATGAAGCATTCCAATTGCAGGCTGCGGGTCAGGTGCCGCTGACATCGGGTCAGGTTCGCGGATTCTGGGCGGCTTGGTCCGGCTGGACTCTCGATGGCATGGACTCGTTCATCTTTGCGCTGGTTCTTTCGCCTGCTTTGACGGAGCTCTTGCCAAAATCGGGAATGGACGGCTCGCCCAGCCATGTGGTGTTCGCAGGTTCCGTCTTATTTGCCGTATTTCTAGCCGGCTGGGGGACGTCCCTGGTGTGGGGGCCCATTGCTGACCGATGGGGAAGAACCCGGACGCTCGCCGCCGCCGTCGCTTGCTACGCGCTGTTCACGGCCGCGGCAGCGCTGGCGCAGAATGTCTGGGAGCTGGGAGTTTTTCGTTTCTTCGCCGGCGTCGGTATCGGCGGCGAGTGGGCTATTGCCGGGACCTACGTCGCCGAAGTATGGCCTGAGTCCCGCCGCAAGATGGGCGCCGGGTACTTGCAAACCGGCTATTACGTTGGGTTTTTCCTGGCCGCGGCTCTCAATTTTACCGTCGGCGCGAGCTACGGTTGGCGGGCCATGTTCCTGTGCGGTGGCGCGCCCGTGCTGCTTGCGTTCTATATGCTCTCGCGAATCAGAGAATCGGACCGGTGGCAACAGGCGGCACGCTCTGCGCCGCGGGCACATCCGCTGCGCCAGATATTCGCCGGCGAGTACCGTCGTCGAACCGTTTTGAATGCCGGTCTGGTCACGGTTTCGATCATCGGTCTTTGGGCCGCTGCCGTGTATGAGCCGTCCGCAATCGTCACATTAGCGAAGAAAGCCGGGCACAGCGCAGCCGAGGCTACGCGCCTTGCTTCCTTCGGTACAGGACTGCTGTCGATTGGCACCTGTCTCGGCTGCCTCGCCGTACCGGTGCTGGCGGAGCGCTTGGGAAGGCGCTGGACGCTTGCGCTTTTCTTCCTTGGCATGGCGGTTTGCATCTGGTCCTCTTTCGGGTGGGCCTTTTACGCCTCCGACGGCTTGGCCCTCTTCATCGGCAGTTTGTTCTTCCTCGGCATATTTGGCGGCAACTTTGCGATGTACAGCCTATGGCTGCCGGAACAGTACCCGACGGCCATACGCGCGACCGCCTTTGCATTCGTGACGTCTTTCGGGCGCTATATCGGTGCCGGCGTCAATTTTCTGATCGGCGCCGGCGTTCACAGCCATGGCAGCATGGGGATGCCGGTCGCCACGACCTCATTGGCGTTTCTTGTCGGGTTGCTGCTGCTACCGCTGTGCCTAGAGACACGAGGCAAGAAGCTTCCATTGTGAGGCGGCAATGCCTAACGGCGCGTGCTTGTAGCAGGCGTCAAAGCTGCTGCGCGTGAAGGAGTTTGCCGCTATTTTTGTTCTTTCAAGTAGGCGATGATATCGGCTCGGGATTGCGGGTCGTCGATCTTGAAAAACATTTTTGTACCTGGAACGAGCGCGCTGGGATTGGTCAGCCAGCGCTCCAGTGTGGCTTCATCCCAGGTGAGGCCGGAGGCCTTGAGGGCCGCGGAATAAGAGTAATCCTCGACACTTCCCGCACGGCGCCCGACAACACCGCGATGTCTGGGTCCCAGGTCGTTGTCGTCGAGGGAATGGCAGCCCGCGCATGCTTGATACAGTCCTTTGCCACGGACGGGGTCGCCCGGCAGCGTAGCATTCACCGACGCGAGCGATACTGCGGTAATGAACATCCCCGCGACCACCGCCAATGCCACCATACCGTTCATAGATCCGTCTCTTTTCGTCATAGCACTGCCAGGCTTCTTTAGGGGATTCGTAATGTCGGCGTCGGAATGCGACAGCCTTTCGGCACGCATCCCGGCAGCCGTTAGTAAGACTGCGGATAGGCGGAATTTATTCCCGCTTTGGCGTTGCCGGCTTACCCAACAGGACGGTTGACGTTAGCGGGGCTGCTGGGTCGAACATGCGGCGCAGTTCGGTGCAGCCTGCCGCGAAGGAACGGGCTTACTCGCCTGGCGTCGACCACTCACGGCTAGAGGGTCGATGCAGCGCGGTGCGAAGCGGCGCATTCGATGGGCGCGTTGGCTCATGTGTCGGTCGTGCCTGCGGCAGGAGCTTTCGCGCGGGGCGAATGGCGTTATACAGTGAGCGCTTATTCGCTAGAGGGGAGCACATATGCGAAACAAGATTCTGACCTCAATGCTCGTCGGTGCAGCCTTGCTAACCGGCGCCGAATCGAACGCTCAACAACCTCCGTCCGCTAATCTCGACTCGATTCCTGAGAAGATGCCCTTCAGCGTCCCCTATGGCGCGCCAATCGGCGCGCAACGCGCACAGTCGTTGATACAGGCCGCGGTTGCCGAGGCACTCAAGAAAGGCTGGTCGATGAACATTGCCGTTGTCGACTCTGGCGCTAACCTTGTCGCTTTCCTGCGCATGGACGGCGCTCAGCTCGCCTCAGTCTCAGTCGCCGAGCACAAGGCGCGCACGGCGGCCAAATACCGCCGCCCGACAAAGGCCTTCGAGGATGCCGTGCAAAAATCCGATTACAAGTACGTGTTGAGCCTCGATGATGTTATTGCATCGCGCGGTGGAATCCCGCTGATCGAGGACGGCAAGATTATCGGTGCGATCGGCTGCTCCGGGGGTACGGGTTCGCAGGACGAGGTCGTATGCACGGCGGCGGCATCCCTCATCAATAAGAGCGGCCCGTGAAGTCACGGGCGATAGACGCGTTTGACGCAGCGTGCCGGGGATGGCTGCCGCTCCTAGGCAAGAGCCGGAGAGAGGAGTCGCGCCCAGTCGGCCTGATGGCCGCCTGGGGCGCGACTTTCCGCATGCCTACTTGTTCTCGCCCTCTGGCTTAGTGCCCTTCGCAGGCGGCGCTTTGGGAGCTGGTTTCGCCGCCGGTTTCGCCGGCTTCGGCGGGCTCGCGGCCGGCTTCGGCGCGTTCGCCTTCGGTGCGTTCGCGCTCGGCTTGGCGGCCGGCTTGGGCGCGCCTGCTGCTGGCGGATGCGCGGCGGGCGCCGCTGGCGGTGTATGCGCAGCGCGCGTCTGTTCTGCCGAAGCAGGATGCGGTGGTGCGGCGGGCGCGCCATGAGCACCCACGACACCGGGTGCATGGAACGCAGCCGGCTTTGGGGTGGCCGCAATGGGCGGATGACCGCCGTTGGACTTCGCGAATGCAGTGGGAGTCTTGGCCGCTTCTTGCACGTGCTGTCGCTGCAGCGGGGTCGGAGCAACGTGCTGCTCTTTGGCAGCGGAGCGTTCTTGCGCAGTCGGTACGGCTGCAGTGCCCCCGGATCCGCCGTTGTAGCTCACCTTGCTGACACTGGTGTTGTTCACAACAGTCTCATTGTAGGTGTTATGCACGATTGAGACGTTGACGTTCGTGACGGATTGGTTGTATGCAAAGGAGTTGCCCACCCAGCGCCCGCCGCCGAATCCCACACCGACGTAGCCAAAGCCGTAGTTGACGCCGCCGTAGAAGCCGATGTGCGGTCCCCAATAGCCGGCGTTGAATGCATACACGCCGCCGACGAAACCCCAATAGCCAGGAGTCCAGAGAAGCCCCACGCTCGGCGGTTCCACCCAGGTCCCAGGCACCCAGAAATAGCCAGCGGGCGAGTACGCCCAATAGCCCGGCGTCCACAGGTAACCTGGTGCAGGAACCGGCGGTTGCTCGTACACGGGCAACGGCGGCGGTGGCTCGGTGGCTTGCACCTCGACGTCGACGGCCGGTGCGGCCGCGGGCGGCGGAGGCGGCGGTACGTAAACTCTGGGCGGTGGCGGGGGTGGAGGGGGCGGCGGAGGCGGCGGTGCGCGCACTTCGGCGACACAGCCGGCCAGCAGAATTGCCGTTGCCAGCATTGATGCCACCCCGCGGAGGGGTAGGTTAAAAAACTGCACTTTTCTCAATGATTTCGACATGTTGCCCGCCATGCTGATGTTTGTAACGCAGAGTACGCAGCCGTCTGCTTTCATGAAACGTATAACGTCACAGTTTGCTAATGGCTGACCGCCGTGACGCGAAATTCCTTTGATCACGCGCGCGAAGTGGCGCCAATAGGCGACAGCGTGATCCGAATCCCCCCAACAACTGCGCCTATTTTCGCGCAACCCTGGCTGATAGTCGAGTTACAGTCACTTAAGGTCGTCGGCAGCCAACTCGAGGATCAGGCAACTTTCAGGCGAAACCAGTCGTACGCCGCGGGGATTTGGGCTGAATTTTTGGGTCGTTATCCTGTGTCTTTGAAAGGTTATTGAAACCTAGAGACGCTCGTGAGCGTCGTGCGTGCCCTGTAGCTGCAGATGCGTTCATTCGCGCGGCGCGGGCCGCATCAGTCAGATTCGATTCACTAGGCGCGATCCGCCGCTCGTCTTCGTCTCGAGAAGGATCGCTTTCCTCAACCAATGCCGCGCTTTCTGCTCAGCGTTCTTGGCCAGCACAGGCTCGTCCGCGTCGCGGTAGGCCAGGCATCTCGCGGCCCACTCGTGTGCTCGCCGGCTCGCTGCTTCATGTGCGGCGAGGCCGCGTTGGATATCGGCCTGTGCGGCTTGGCGTTTTTTCTTTGCTGGCATTTCCCCCTCCTCAGTCACAAGCCTACTACGAAGCAACGCGATGTTGCGAGGCCCTCACTTCTTGCACGGAAAGGTACGCTGTAATGCGCGCAAAAGGATTATTTCAATAGGATCGTCGTCACGCCATGCGGCCTTGGTCGGCATTCCATCCTTTATTTGACGATCCAGCAGGGCCAGATAGTTATCTTCATTAAGCGTCAGATCCGGGTTGCAAAACAGAGGCTCCTTGTTGTCGGCCTGCAGCGCCGAATTTGCCCAAAGGAAGCCATTGCCGACGCCGTCGATGTAGTTCTCAATGCTTTCTATGCTGTCTGATTTTCGAGCCACCTTATATGCTTTCAAAGGCAACGAAAACGCAGGACTTGCGATGAGCAGTACCGACGCAAAGCAGGATAAAAGTAATGACTTCATGGATTTACCTCACGGTAGTGGATGGTATGTCGGGACTATCGTGTTTTCAATCGACTTGCGCGCTGCGGTCGTTAAGACCGACCCGGGTGTGCGATTGAGTGGTTCTTTGCTCGCGCGGCGCAAGCATGATCTGAGCCTGCACCGGCAATCAATCTATTTGATGGCGGCTCGAAGCGGGAAAGCCTGTTGCTCAGTGTGCTGGTGTCGCCTGTGGTAATGCTGCGAGAGGCACACTCAATAGGCTGGCATGCTTGGCGTCGTGAAAGATTTTGATCTGCGCGATTCGCGCCTCTTGCAGTTTCTCGTACCCGACGCGTCCGCCGCTGTTATAGTTTTTCTGATAATTCGGTGAGTTGAGCGGTGCGATGATCAGCCGCAGCCGCGCACCGGCCGGAATCCGCCATGCCGACCAGTTGAATTCGAATGGAATCTCGACGACCTGTCCCGCTTTGAGCAGTTCCTCCTTGAACTGCGAGTTACGAAACCGGGCGCGGCGGATGTCTTCTCCCAACCGCACCGCAGAGCCGTCCGGCAACACCATGAGCACCTGAGCCCAGAGGTCGAAATCCGGCGCATCTGCCGCGCATACCAGTGTCAGATGCATCTGCCCGGCCACTTCGGTAGCGCGGCTGAAGGGATCAGAATGAAACGTGATCGCACGTTTCTGGAACGCGCGGAACTGACTTTTCGCGTCCTCGCCCGCGGCATACTGCGCTACCTCGAGTTCCGGAAGCTCGTGAGGGTCGCTGACGACGACGGCCGGTGGCTCGGTAGCTGGCGCCTTCGATGCGAGCCGACCCGAATGGAATACATCCTGCGGCGTTCCGTGTGGATCAGTGAGGAACAAGTTCAAAGTGCCACCGGATGATGCCGCCTCAAGCGTACGCGCATAGCGCCACTCATCTGCTCCCATCATGAAGTATGTGACCCTGTCGCGCAGCAGCGCCGGCGCCGGGCCGCGGCCGAGCGCGGCGTCGTACCAATCTGCGTGCAGCTTCTCCATGTCAACCACGGCGGCATCGGGTATCGACAAACCTTCGATCTCTTTGGACGGACCCTGCGTGCCGGAATGATCCCACGGCCCGATGATGAGATAGTGTTGGGCGGCGGCCGCGGCCGCAGCATTGGCGATGTGACGCCGGTAATAATGCAGCGCTCCGGGCTGATCGTCATCGTAGAAGCCAGTGACTGAAAGCACTGGCATGCTCATCCGCGCGTAATCCTCCGCCTTGGGTTCGGCTTCGAGATTGAATGCCGCATCGCCGACATGGTCGAGCCACATGTCAAGGAACGAGAGCTTCTGCCCCCTTGCATCGGTCATCCACCAGTCATCCGCGGCGACGCCGAGCAGGGCATCGAGCTCCCTGAATGGCCGGTAGGTGGCGTACGCCTCGAGCAGCTTGCCTCCCCAATAGTCGTGATTTGCGATGAAGCCCGTATTGAGCGAGCGTCCCGACACATAGCCCATCATGACCGCCGACCAAGCTTGCGGAATCCCGTTTGTATTAGGCACATCCCATCCGGGATAGATAGCCACGTACGGGGCGATCGCGGCGAGATGCGGTGGATGCTGCGCGGCGGTATGCCACTGGGTCATTCCCACGAAAGATCCGCCATACATGACGACTCGACCGTCACTCCAGGGCTGCGCCGCAATCCACTCCACGAGATCATAGCCATCGCGTCCAACCTGCAACCCGAGGTTATCGCTCTTGGATCCGCCCGAGCGGCCGCGGCCGCGCACATATGCGCGTACAAAAACGTAGCCGCGGCGCGCGAAATTGGCAGGGGAGTCTGCATGCCGGCCGCCGTCGATGTCGTACTGTGTCAACGTCAGTACGGTCGGCGCCCTTTCCTTAAGATTCGAAGGCTTTGAGATCCAAGCCTCAAGCTCCGTCCCGTCGCGTGTCGGAATCATGCGGCTCATCTGGATGTCGTAGCCCGGCCCGAACTCTGCAGCGCCCGCAAAGGTCGCTGACGCCATGCCCATGGGGGTGGCCGCAAGCAGCGCCTGCAACAGGAAACGAATTTTCATCGTGCGTCGCGCTCTGTGGATGTCGCTGCGCACAGTATGGCTCCGAATGTCGGAGCCGCGAAGCTTTCACTCGCTCGCGGCGTATTGCCAATGGTGGTCGGGAAGACCTGAACTCAACCGCCGCTCGTGATCGCCAATGCGCCGCCGCCGCGGACTTCCTCAGGGCAGATCCTGCAGCGCTCCGAACGTGCCTGGTGTCGTGGCACTTTGCAGCAGTACGCCAGGTTGCGTTGTCACGACGCCATTTTGTGTTGGCTGAGACACGCCGTTACTCACCACGATGTCGGGTTTGCCGTCGCCATTGATATCGGCGATTGCGATCTCGTTTGCACCGGGTGAGGGGTAAACCGTAGCCGGCAGAAACGCCCCTGGGTTTGCCGGATCGTGCAGCAGCACGGTGACCGTCTGCTGTCCGCCGATGACGATGTCGAGGTGCCCGTCACTCTCCAGGTCCGTGACGATAATGGATTGCGGTATATCCTGCGCAGCGATGGTATAGCTCACTGGCGCTGCGAAGGTCCCGTGCGCTGTCGCTTCCTGCAGGAGCACATTCACGGTCGGCGTCGATCCGCCGCTTGGGCCCGGATCGGTGATGATGAGATCATTCAGCCCGTCACCACTGACATCCGCAATGGCGATGATATTCGCGCCCGCCAGATTCTGATTTGGAGTCTGCGTGAATACGCTCACTGGCGCCGCGTAGGTAGTGGCAGAAGCAGCGCCGGTGTGCATCAGCACCTTGACGCCGACATTGTCGGTGAGCGCAATGTCCGGAGCGCCGTCATCATTGAGATCTCCGACTGCCACCCAGTTGGCACCGCCCGAATACAGGCTGATCGGTGCGGCGAAGGTTCCCGGGGAAGTCTGCACGAAGAGCGACACATTGAAGTCGGCGGAGACGAGGTCCGGCAGACCATCGCCATTCACATCGGCAATGGCAAGCTGCGAGGCCCCAGGGCTTGCGAGCACGAGCGGTGTATTGAACGTGCCGGGACTCAATTTATCGTTGAGGAATACGCTCAGTGAGCCATCATCGGCGCTCGCCGAGACGACGTCATTGAGCCCATCACCGGTGAGGTCCGCTGTGGCGAGATATAACGGGTTATTACCGTCCGGTGTCAGAGTTGGAGCGGCGAACTCACCGGCGGCGACCGACAGGTATGCTTTGAGGTTGGAAGCATTCGGCGCCGACGCGGGTTCATCCGTGCTGAGTGCGACGACATCGGGAAAGCCGTCTTTGTTGAAATCGGCGCTCACAACGCCGAGTGAAACCTCCCTCTGGGGACCGACCGGGCCGCACTGGAAGCAATAATCGTCATGGTCGTGTCCACCGCAACTTGCGAACAACGCCGGCAGTGCGACCGCCAGAAGCGCGCGCCAGTGGCCCAGTCGTGCGGGAGGGCGCTGTCTCGGCTCTTTCGGTGTCGATGGCATAGCTAGGGGAAGAGTCGAGTCCTGCATAAGTTCCTCCTCGCGATCCGTCTTCACAGGTGGTTTTCCGATTGCGTCGGGCGTCAATGCCCCAAGCTGGCGCCCGTCCAACCGACCATTGCCCGGGCCTTCGCCCATTCGACCATCGATGCGCCGCGGTCGATGCAGACCAATAAGCTACAACGCGGCATGTGTCGCCGCGTTGACTCGCTCTCGACAGGCACCCAGCCACGGCGAGCGGTTCCGAGCGGCGAGCGGCCGCCGAAGCAGGATAATCCGAGCGGGCTCAGGGCTTTGCAGGACCTTGAGAACCTGCAGTGACGGTGACGAGCGTAAGCGTGGCGATTACCCGCAACTCCCGCGGGGTAACGATGCGCGGCCATTGATAAGCCACCTTCGAGCTTCCTCCCCTGCAGTCAGTTAGCGGTCGTAGACCCGGAGCCAAGTTTCTCGTCGCGAATCCAGCGGTCGGTGCGGGATTCCAATAGGTCGAGCGGCAGTACACCGCCGTTGAGCATCTCGTCGTGAAAGGCGCGGATATCGAACTTCGCCCCCAACTCCTTTTTTGCGCGATCGCGCAACTCGCGGAACTTCAGTTGCCCGAGCTTGTATGCGAGTGCTTGACCAGGCCAAGCGATATAGCGATCCGTTTCGGACTGAATAGTGGGTTCATCGACGGCGCCGGACTCGCGGAAGAATTCGACCGCCTGATCACGCGTCCAGCCTTGCGAATGAATGCCGGTATCGAGAACGAGGCGTACCGCCCGAAAAAGCTCACTCGACAGGCGCCCGTAATCGCTGACCGGATCCTGGTAGAGGCCGACCTCCTTACCAAGCTCCTCGGCATACAGCGCCCAGCCCTCGCCGTATCCGGAATTCTCGGTATGGCGGCGAAAATTCGGCAGGCCGGTCATCTGTTGCGCCACTGAATGCTGCAGGTGATGTCCGGGGATGCCTTCGTGATATGCAATGGCTTCGTCGAGCACCAGTGTGCGCTCGGCGAAATTGGACGTCGCCACGACTATCCTGCCCGCGCGTTTGCCGTCCGGCGTGCCGCTCTGATAGTGAGTCGGACTTGCCGCCTGGAAGATGGGCATGGCTTCAACTGTGACCGGAGAGCCTGGAATGAAGCCGAAGAGTTCCGGCAGTTTAGGTTGCATCTGCGCAAGATGCCCGCGGAAGTCATCGACGATCTGCGCGGCCGAAGTGGGAACATATTTGGGGTTGGCTTTGAGCGACGCGCGAAAGGATGCCAGGTTCGCGAAGCCCTGCTGGCGCGCGATGGCGAGCATGGCTCCTTGGATGCGCTCAATCTCGCGCAGGCCAATCTCATGGATCGCAGCCGGAGTGAGCTTGCTTAGGGTAGTGCGGCTTTTGATGTCGTTGATATAGCGCCGCGTGCCCGCGGGCAGCGACGTCACACTGAGTGTGGTGCGGCCACGCGGCGCGTAGTCGGCGGCGATGAAGTTGGCAAAGGAGATATAGGCTGGCAGCACCTCATCGACGACAGTGTCATCGATGGCTTTGGTCAGGCGTCGCTGATCGTCCGGAGCGATGTCCGCGGGAAAATGCTTCGTCGGCAGAAGAAAAGGATCTGCCGCGATGACCCGCTGGATCTGCGCGGGGATCTTCTCCAGAAGAAAGCGCACCGGCATGAGATTGTCCGCCATGCCCGCGCGCAGCACCTCTTCGGTTTGGGTGAAAACGCGCGGGATCTGATGCAATCGCGCGATATAGTCCTCGTACTGCTGTACTGATTCGAACGGTACGGCAAGCGGTAGATCGGCGAGCGTCACCTGCGGACCGTCCAGCTGATTCACCGGCATCTCATATTCCTTGAAAGCGTGGTTCTTGATGCGCTGTTCAAGAGTGTTCTGCAACACCTCGTGCGATAGCGCGTCCTCTTCAGGCAAGCCTGCGGTGGAGATGGCCTTCAGGCGCGCAAGAAAATTCTCGTCGCTCAGGTGCTGGTTCTTGATCGCCGCGAGGGAGTAATCATCCAGTTGGTCGTTGTATCGATAATCTCCGAAGGCCGTTGCCCGCTCCGGATGGGCCTTGAGATCGGCCTCGTATTCCTCTTCAAAGAGTGCGTTCTGCGCAGCGACACGCGCCGCGACGGGAGCTGGCTTGGCACAGACGGGTGCGCACGCCCAGAGAACGCAGCACACGGTGAGCAGGAGGACCTGCGTTTGCTTGCGCATGGAAGCCGAGGTTATCACAGGAGATGCGATGCTCGATTGCGCGGTGGCACATCGGGTCCTGAAGTGCAGTCGTTATTTTTGAACCGGAATGTCGATGTAGCTGCTGCTAAACCAGCGGATTTTCACGGGGACCTTGCCATCGGCGACGGATTCCTCGCTGACATCGGCGCCGCTGCCGTAATTGATCTCGCGGTCGGGTCGCTTGTTGATACCGAGCACCATGACTACGCGGCTGCCTGCCTGCAGGCGACGGCTGGTCAAGCGTTCGCCCTTGACTGTCAATTGCTGACGCTCGCCAGCCTTGAGGAGATGGCGATGCACGCGATCACGCGCGTAGCTCGCACGGAACTCGTAGGCAGGCGCAAAGAGCTCGAGGTACTCGCCGCTCGGCAAGAGTTCGTAGAGCGCAATGTTCAAGTCCATGTCCATCTTGTTGGTGGTGAAATCGAGCCGTGCGGCAAACAGGCCGGCGACGTCGATCGGGTGCGATAGCGGTTCGCTCGTAAACGTCACAGCGTTGTGCGGCTTGAGATTCCGGCTGACGAGTGCAGCGGGCGCAGTCCAATCGGCGTCACTGCGATCGGCGAGGCTAAGCGTTTGCCGCAGAAATGTGGCGGGCGAGGTTTCGTGACGCGCCAATCGATGATTATCGCCGTCCCGAGATGCGGCCAGGTACAATCGCAGCGAACCATTCGCCATGCCCTCAAGTGATGCGGCATGGCGCCATTCGTTTGCTCCCATTACCTCGTAATTCACCCGGCCCTTCAGAAGATCCGGTGTCGTGCCCCCTTTGAAGACGGCATCAAACCACTGATAACGCAGCTCGCGAAGATCAAGGAGTGCGACCGGGTCAACTTGGTAGCCCTGCAGGTTGGCCTGAGGTCCACGCTGCATGGCGCTGTCGTCATAAGGGCCAATCAAGAGGACATGATTGGCGTGCGGATCAAATTGATGATGTTGACCGAAATAATACAGCGAGCCGATTTCCCGGTCGGCGTAGTAACCCGCAGTGGTGAGTACCGGGATGTCGATATGGGCGAATTCTTCCCCGTACGGGATCAGCTTTTGCCAGAATCGATCGTAGCTCGGGTGGTTCAACCAACGCTGAAAGATCGGGTTTTTTCCGCCATGCACGCGACCGAAGTCCCGGTACGACTTGCCGCTGGCATACCAGCGCGCATCAAGGGCGCGCCACTCAGCGTCGTCGCTGCAGCTCTTTTCATCCGAAGCTTGGCTGTTCGTGGCGCAGTAACTGAAGCGATACGCAGAGTTGCGGAAAATATTGCTCGTCATCGGAGCGTCGATTCCCGGAGCCGTGGCGGCCGAAGTGGCGATAGCCTGCAGTGCGCGCGGTAAGTGCTTTGCAGCAGCCCATTGCACGAAACTACTGTAGCTGCCGCCGTACATTCCCACTCGGCCGTCGCTCCATGACTGCTTGGCTATCCAGTCGATGACCGCGCGTGCGTCGTCGCCATCGTGCTGATAGGGGACAATGGCCTCTGCGGGGTTGGCTGTGCCGCGGATATAAGCCACCACTCCCACATATCCGTGGGCTGCGCACTCCTTGGCGTAGTTCTGTTCGGCGGGATCAAGCGTGAGCTGCAGGAGCGCGGGTATCGGTTTGACGGCGCTCCGCGGACGCACGAGCACGACGCCAATGCTTCTGCCGCTCGAGGTCTCGATGGGGACGTCCTCTGCGGTCAGGTAGCGCCGATGGTCGTCCTCGGTGTCGAGCGCAGCAATCAGCGGGCCAAAGTTCCGATAGGCATCGAAGGTGAGATACGTGCGGATGAGCTCGACAGCGTCCGGCAGTGCGATCTTGCCTTTGCTGCGCCGTTCATCGAACGCCTTCTGCAGATCTGCCTGCAGCACGGACAATGGTGTGCGCAGGCGCTTGAAGAGTGCATACGCATCCGGATTATTGAGGAGCAGCAGCACGTCCTCAAATGACTGCGTAAAGGCCTGCGAGAATGATACCCGGTCCTGCGCCTCGATCGCCCGAGCGCGCACGTAGATATCAGACACGACCTCCTGGCCGCCGAGCCGATCGGGATATGCGTTTTGGCGTCGCTCGCGCAGGGACTGCTGAGTTGCGTATGCGGCCGCGTAGTCTCCCGAGGTCAGTTGCAGTGCGGAAAGGTTTGCAAGATAGCGCTCGACATCATTTTCCTGGTACACGGGCAGGATGCGCACCGCGAGGTCACGCATGACGGCTGGAGTCGCCGCGTCGCCGGCGGTTGCGGGCGGATGAAAATCGAACTCCTGCGCATACGCCGAGTTAAGCGCGAGCGCCAGCACCCAGAAGAGACTGAGCAAAAGCGCGAATCGGGCGACGAGCCCGCGTGCCCGCGACGCACGCCATAAGAGCGCCGATCGCGCAACGGCGCGCCGCTGCGCGCCTAGCTTACCGGCGTTCGGGTGCCCTTGGGCAGCGGGCGTTTTCATTGGTGGTTGATTGCGGCAGCCCGCTGCGCTGCGGCTGTCCTGCCGTGGATGAGCGTGCGGATCGCGGGAGCCTTCACCAAATGCAATACACGGGTAAAAAGCGGGTCGCGCGCTTGAGCGGCTCTGCCAATGTTGATGACCGTCGTGCCCTCAAGTTCATTGCCCAAGACGTCGATCACGCGCTCGAGCGCTTCGTCGTCGAGCGAGCCGAGCGTGTCGTCGATGAGCGCCCAGCGCGGCTTCTGCAGCACGATGCGCGCGAAAGCAAGACACAGCTGTTCGTCCTGGCTCAGCTCCCGGTCCCAGCGACGGGTCGCGTCGAGCATCGGCACGATGCGCTCGAGGCCAAGACGCGAGAGGGCATGAGTGAAAGCACTGTCGTCGAAACCATCGGCCTTCAGCGGATATGCGAGCACCTCGCGCAGCGAGCCGCGGGAAAGATAAGGCGTGCCGCGCGGCAGATAGAACATCTCTTCGTCTTTGGGGCGCGTAATGCGGCCACTGCCATAGGGCCATAATCCTGCAAGCGCACGAAACAGCGCTGCCTTGCCCGTTCCTTGAGCGCCCACGATGAGGATGCGTTCGCCGGCCGTCACGACTACGTTCTTTTCTTTGAGCATATCGCAGCCGGTTGGAGATACGATCTCCAAATCATCGATCGTGATCTTGCCCGGCTCGCCTTCGCCGTAGGCAATGCGACTCTCGAGCTGCGGCGGCTCATCAGAAGCGGTCATCACGGCGCGGCGGAAGCTCGCGACACGCAAGAGCGTGGCGCGCCAATCCGCGATGACGCTGAAATTATCGACGAACCAGCGCAGTGAGGACTGTGCCTGCGTGAAGGCCGCAGCCGCCATCATCAGGCCGCCGAAAGAGATCTTGCCGGAAAAGTACAGCGGCGCTGCGACGAGTATGGGCGCTACGATCGTAATCCAGCCGAAGCCTGCAGTGACCCAGGTCAGATTGGTGAGGCCGACGACGAGCCGTCGTGTTGCGGCGAGCACGTTGGCGAGATGCAGTTCGACGCGTTGTCTCTCATGCGCTTCGCCCGCAGCCAGCGAAATACCGTCAAGATGCTCATTGATGCGCACCAGTGAAAAGCGCAGGTCGGCCTCGCGGGCGTAGCGCTCGGCGTTGCGGTTGATGAGATCACGCCCCACCCAGTAGCTAAGCAGCGAACCCGCCCCGGCGTAGATGATGGCCGCCCATAGCATGAACCCGGGCACTGCATAATCGATGTTGGCGATTCGGAAGGCGAAGTCTTTGGATAGTATCCAAAGCACCCCGGCGAATGTGGCAAACAGGATGGAGGCTTGGAGGAGGCCGATGCCAAGATCGGCCGACAGATCGCACAACTTGCGCGCATCCTCGTGCATGCGCTGATCCGGGTTGACGCCCATCGGCCCCGCATGAGCGAGCCAGAAGGCGCGGCGCGGCAGCATCCAACCTTGCAGCAGATCGTGTACCAGCCCCTCGCGAAGTTTGAGTTTAATGAGCTCAACCAGCCAGCGCTGCGCCACATTCAGGATCAGAACGAGGCCAGCGATCAGGAAGAAGATGCCCAGCTGCACGAGAAACTCGCGGAAATCGCGGCGCGACAACGCGTCGAAAAATGGCTTGTTCCAGCGATTAAGGACAATCTGGCCGTAGGCCGTGGCGATAACGATGACTAAGACTGCGGCAACGAGCCAGATCAGTGTCTTACCGACCGGCGAAGCGAGAAGCGCTCCGACCATCATGCGAAGCTGCCTCCCCAAACCCGAATGAGCGGCTTCCTCGCTGTCGGACGCCGCGCCGGAGATGTCTTCTGGGGGATGCATTGGCTGCTTCGCGCTTCCTAAACGTGCGTCACAAAATGTGGTTCCCGGATCAACGCCTCGAGCATGTCCACGACAAGCTGACGAGGCACTAAGCTGTGCCCGCGATGGCATCAGACATGATGCAGATGACTGCAGCGGCAGCATTGACGAGCGTCACGGAATCTTGGTCGAAGGTCGAACATGAGTCGCCGTTAACGGTCACGCTCGACAGCGCATCCGTCAGCGGCGGACGCAAAATGAGCTTGGCAGTGAGGCCGCTTGCAATCTCGAATCGCAGGGTGTGCGCATCGAGTCTGCGCAGCGAAAAGCTCAAGCTGCCGTAGAGCGTGGGCATGCGCGAGACGTGCACGCCGGGGCCCGTTAGCCACTCGGGGGCGAGCCCTGCGCCGAGGATCAGCGCCTCGTCAGCCGGGCGTTCATAGGCAAATAAGCTGCGCACGGCGAGCACGTATTCGGCCGCAATCCACGTGTGCGGCAGGTCGCCCAAGTGAGCCGGCGCCCGCGTGTCGCGCCACGCAATCTCCGGCCACTGATTCCAGGCTGGCGGGCGACGGTCTGCGAGAAAGAAACGCAGCAGCTCGAGCGCCGCGTCGCGGCGGCCAAGACGCACGAAGGCGCCGATAATGCGGATTTCGTACGGGGTGTAGTTCTGCCATATCAAAGCGCCGCTACGCTTGCGGCGCCAGTCATAGAGGTATCTGTCGAAGCTCTGCTCGACAGTGCCACGATCGAGCCCGTCAAGCATGTCGAGGAGCGCAATGGCGTTCGCCGTCGAGGTTGGGTCGAAGTCCGCCCACTCGATACTGCCGGGTATGAAATTGAGGTTGTGCTGCTTGCAGGTTCGCTCGATCGAAGAAAATAGCCCAGTGGCCATGCGTGTCGCGAGGGCCTGCCAGCGCTGCGCCAAGTCGACCTTGCCGAGCACGCGCGCAAGCGCGATCGCATCGCGCACACCGCGCAGAGCCCAGAAGTCGTCCCAATATGAATGGACTGGCTGCGCGAGATAGCCTTCATGGCTGACGGAAATCGGCAGCAAGCCGTCTGCTTCCAACAAACCCTCAATACAACCGACAGCCCTGTCGACAGACGTCCAAAGTTCCCGCACGAGCTCCTCGTCCGCGCTGAATCGATAGTAATCGGCGATCAACGCGATCAATTCGCCATGGCTGTCATGCTCGACAAGCCAATCAGGCCCGTTGCCATCAACGCAGCAGGGCACGAAGCCATCGGCGCGCTGGTAGGGCGCATACCAGCGGATAAACTCGCGCACCTCATCGATGCACCCCATGCGCAGCAAAGCGGCGCTCATGATCGTTGCGTCGCGGATCCATGAGCGCGTGTAACGTCGGGGTCCGGGCTGCAGCGCCGCTCCGGAGCGGGTCACCAGCACGTGCGCGGTCGCCGTAAGTGCTGCACGGACCGCATCCGCTCCCCAGCCGCCGGCCGTCAACTGCGTCACTGGAAGTCTGGCGTCCCAATTGAAGGCCGGCTCGTCGATGCCACCTGCGAGCGCGCTCGGCGCGCATGCGACGACAACCCCGCGGCTCTCGCGCGCTTTTGGCGCCAATTCGAAGCACAGCGCCCCTTGCGCAAATCCGCTGGCGTCGTGCGTCTGCGGATGCCCCCCGGGGGGGGCGGTGGCAAGACGACCTGCGATACTTCCCTCATCGAAGCTCATCGCGGCAAAAAACGCCGGCGCACTGCTCGGCACCACGAGCATCGTCTCATTGACGTGCACTGCGCCGTCGCGCCACGCGAGGTCATGAATGCGGCTGACGCCGCCCAACTTACCGAAGCTCTGCCAGGGCGGCGTCACCTGGAAAGGCCGCAGCAGCACGTACAGCCAAGCCGTCAGCGGCTCGTGCGTCAAATTCTCGAATCCATAGCGCACGCGCAACGAGCCGCTCGACGTGCTCTCCGCCTTTATGTGCAGACGCCATTCCTCGGCCTGCCAGGTAGCGGACGGGACGGGCAGATAGCCCTGCGCGAGTTCCTGCTGGATTGCGACGTCCGCCCAGGTGAAAAGCCGCTCCCTGACCCGCAGCATAGGTTCGATCGAGAACGACCCGGGGCCCACCTCGACCATACCTTCTTCATTCATAAGCGCGCACTGCGTGCCGTCTGCGATGCCGCTCGGCGTCCAATAGCTTTGCTCGCGGTGCAGCCAGCGTGGATGCCAGCCGCGCGGCTCGTACTTTGCGATGTTGTGCCAGAACGCATCAATCGAACGCGAGAACTCAAACGATTGCAGCCGCAAAGCCGCACCACCTGAGGGCGCATTCATCTCCAGACGCAGAAATCTCACTCTGGCGTCCGGCGTGTAGAGGTAGCTGCGCGCGCCGCCGGCGCGCGCGGCTGCGTACAGCGTCTTCCAGCGTCGGCCGTTCAAGGAGCCACGAACACGAAAGCCGCTCTCCGGGGCGCCCGCGAGCCAATCAATAATGAGCCCGCCGAGCGTGCGCGGTTCGATCGAATCAATGACGATCCAAGGCCTAGGATCATCAGCGCTCGGCTTCCAGCCGCTGCCGCTCAGTGCACTGGCGGCAGCGAAGCCGGGTTGGGCGCTCGAGGCGTCCACCTGCGGGGCGGCGCTCGGGGTGCAGTCTTCGATGTCAAGGTCGGCAATCCAAAGCGTTCCCGCACCGCCCGTGCCTGCAACGATGGCAATCTCAATGGCGCCGAGCGTCGTCATGACGCCGCCGCCTGCCGGTCCCCAGGCGAATTCCATTTCGCGGCTCGTCACCTTCGTCGTCGTCCACCGCGCCGGAAATGCAAGATTCTTCTGCACGTGCCGCCAGACATTTTGGCCCGTGATATCCACGAGCTTGATCTCGAGGTTATTCGCCGGCCCGCGACCGCGCAGCCGCAAGCGCAGAACGTAATCCTCCGGCATGGCGTGCTCGACGACGCGTCGCGCCACCACGAAGCCGCCGCCGCCTTTGAAATCGAAATCCATCTGCAGCGCCGAGCCGCTACCCGTCTGCGTCTGCGACAGTTTGAGTTGCGCCTGGCCGGAGGCCACCGCCATCCAGGTCGTTGCGTCAGCGGAGAAGTATTCGTGATTGCTCATCGATGTGCGCAGTGTGCCGTGGGGGAACATGGATGGCAAAGCAGACGCGGTAGCATCCTTGCCTTGAGCGATAGCGCAAAATTTGCAGCCGCTGCGGCGCCATGTGCAACCGGCAGCCCAGCATCCGCTGCCCGCGACATATTCGCAGCACTGCCGGTGCGCGGCTCAGCCATCCGCGGCGGAGCGCTGCCCTCGTTTGACGCGCGGGGCCGGCGCAGCACGGCGCGCGAGCCGGCGCACCGTCGGGTCTTTGATGAGGTGCAGCACACGCGCAAAGACCGGATCGCGCGCCTTACCGCGGCCGATATGAATGACGCCGGTACGCTTAAGGTCGGTTGCAAAAATGTTAATGACGCGCTCCCGGGTCTCATCGTCGATCGAATCGAGGACTTCGTCGATGAGCACCCAGGGTGGTGCGTGCAGCACCACACGCGCAAAGGCGAGACTTTGCTGCTCGTCATCGCTTAATTCGCGATCCCAGCGACGTGAGTCGGCGAGCATCGGCACAAGTCGCCGCAATCCCAGCAGCTGCAGCGCATCCGTGAATGCCCGTTCCCGAAAGCTCTCGACCTTCAGCGGATACGCGAGTAGCTCGCCGAGCGTGCCAGGCGGCAGATACGGCGTGCGCGACATGTACCAGATCTCTTCGCCCTTGGGGCGCGTGATGCGCCCCGCACCCCAGGGCCACAGGCCCGCGAGTGCCCGAAACAGCAGCGTCTTGCCGGCGCCCGGCTCACCGATGATGAGGACGCGTTCCCCGGCGGTTACTTCCACCTTGGATTCCTCGAGCATGGTGCAGCCGGCGGGAGAGGCGATCTCAAGGCCTTCCATCCCGATTTTCCCCGGCGCGCCATCGGCGAAGACGATGCGGCTTTCGACGTCATGCAGCGCATCGGTGGTAATGATCGCGCGGCGAAAGTTTGCAACGCGCAGTAAAGTCGCGCGCCAGTCCGCGATGGTGCTGAAATTATCGACAAACCAGCGCAGCGACGACTGCACCTGATTGAAGGCGCCCGCGGCCATCATGAGGCCGCCGAACGAAAGGCTGCCCGCAAAATACAGGGGCGCTGCGACCAGTATGGGCGCGACCAGCGTGAACCACCCATAGCCCGCTGTTATCCAGGTGAGATTCGTAAGGCCGCTGACGAGGCGGCGCGTCGCGGCGAGCACTGCCGCAAGATCCACCTTGATCCGCCGCGCCTCATCGGCTTCGCCGCCAGCGAGCGATATGGCATCGATGTGCTCGTTGACGCGCACGAGTGAAAAACGCAGATCGGCCTCGCGAGCGTAGCGCGTCGCATTTTGCTCGACCAATCTGCGGCCTACCCAATAACTCAGAAGCGATGCAGAACCCGCATAGATGATGCCCGCCCATACCATGTAGCCCGGGATGGTGATGACTCGGCCGGCGACATGGAACGCGAAGCCGCTCGACAAGGCCCACAGCACCTCGATGAAGGTAGCGAGCAGGATCGAGGCCTGCAGCAGACCGATTCCCAGATCCGCCGAGAGCTCGGTGAGGTGCCGTGCATCCTCATGCATGCGCTGATCCGGATTGATTCCCAGCGGACCTGCGTTCGCGAGCCGGAATGCGCGGCGCGGCTGCAGCCAGTTGTCGATAAGATCCAGGGTCAATCCCTGGCGCAACTTGAGCTTCAACATCTCAGCGAGCCAGCGTTGCGCGACGTTAAGGGCGAGCAGCGTCCCCGCGATGATGGCGAATACGCCCAGCTGCATCAGGAATTGAGCGAAGTCGCGGTGCGAGAGCGCATCGTAGAACGGCTTGTTCCATTGGTTCAGGCGGATCTGGCCGTAGGCGGTGACGGCGATGACCAGAAACGCCGCGGTCGCGAGCAGCAGCAGCGCATTGCGCACCGGCGCGGCCCAGAGAGCGTGCAGCATCATCCCCAGTTGCGGGACGAGGCCCGAATGGGCAACCTCCTCTTGTGCTGCTGCGCCGTCCTGTCTGTCGTCTGGCTGTTCGCTCGTCATAACTCGCTCGCTTCGGGAGCACCGCAATCGTGCCAATACGCACACCATGCCATTAGCCGGCCTAGAAGAGCATGAAAAATGTGCCCGGTGCGTTCCGGATGCGGCGCGCGCGGGTAAAACCGCTGCATGAGCCGCATCGAGACGCTGCTCGGCGCCATGACGCTGCCCGAGAAGCTCGGGCAGCTCACCATGACGACCGGAGGATATGCGGTCACGGGACCAGTCCTCGTAGAGGATCCCACTGCCGGCATTGTGGCCGGCACGATCGGCAGTCTGCTCAATGTGGTTGGGGCGGACGACGTATTCAGGGTGCAGCGGCTGGCGGTCGATGAGTCGCGGCTGGGAGTTCCGCTCCTGATCGGTTTTGATGTCATCCATGGGCATCGCACCTTGTTTCCGGTGCCATTGGCGGAGGCGGCATTGTTCGATCCAGCCGTCTGGGCGCTGACCGCACGCGAAGCGGCGATCGAGGCGAGCGCGGATGGCGTGGCGATGACGTTCGCGCCCATGTTGGATGTCGCGCGCGATCCGCGCTGGGGCCGCGGCGTGGAGGGCCCGGGCGAAGACCCGTGGCTCGCCGCGCGATTCGCGGAAGCCAAGGTTCGCGGCTTCCAGGGTAGCGATCTTGCCACGCAGAGTGCGCTGGCCGCGGTCGCCAAGCACTTCTGCGCCTATGGGCCGGTCACCGCTGGACGCGACTACGCCTCCGTCGACATCTCCGAACGCACCGTGCACGAGGTGCATCTGCCGGCCTTTGCCGCGGCGATTGCGTCCGGTGTGGCTGCCGTCATGCCCGCGTTCAATGACCTTGCCGGCGTTCCCATGACCGCCAACAAGGCCCTGTTGCGCGGCTGGCTGCGCGGGCACTTGGGCTTTGATGGTGTCATCGTCAGTGACTACAACGCCATCGGCGGATTGATCCACCACGGGATTGCCGCGGACCTTAC
>Ga0302326_10009112_pt1 | contig 21771 bp, 23 predicted proteins | sample Palsa_T0_3_FD_202264 | JGI IMG/M metagenome (GOLD analysis project Ga0302326, IMG submission 202264) | Peat permafrost microbial communities from Stordalen Mire near Abisko, Sweden - Palsa_T0_3 | ecosystem: Environmental > Terrestrial > Soil > Palsa > Peat permafrost | place: Sweden: Abisko... | reverse complement strand
TCAGCGCGCCGTCGAGCACCGTCACGATGCCAAGCCCGTACAACATCACCGCCCCGACCGCGACGGCGACCTTCTCGCGCGCGAACGACGACATCCCCGTCACCTACGACAGCTCGGGAACGGGGGACCCAATGACGTGGAACATCAGCTCCGGCAGCTGCGCGAGCAACCCGAGTGGAAGCGTGTCGAATGACTCGGGCTCTTTCACCATCACGAAGGGCGCGCTTGTCACGAACGACGCAGCGGAGAAGACCGCGACCTGTCAGGTGACGATCACGCTCCAGCGGACGCGTACGGGGACGATCGACTCGCACTATGGCTACGGCGGCACCATCAACGCGGCGCAAACGCGCTCGGTGACCTTTACCTCGACGCCCTAACCGGATCGGTGCCGCGCGACAACGTGTCCTGTCATCGCGGGGCCCGCAGCAGCGCCGTACGAGCATGACGCACGTCGACGTGTGGCATGCGTGATGCACGGTCGTCGGCCATGAAGAAAGTCATCCTCGCCCTTGGTTGTGCGTGCGCTCTGCTCACTGCATGCGCCGATTCTGCCCAATCCGTGGCACGCGCTCGTGCCGAAAACGACCTCGCTTGTCCCGCTGCGTCGATCGTGGTCCGCGAAGCCGTTACCGGCACTGTCGATGCTTCCGGATGCGGGCGGCGTGCGACGTACACCTGCCCGCGGTCGGACGCGCACCGCGTCTGCATCCACGAGCACGATTAGAGCAGGGCCGATGTCGCAGACGATCTGCTAGTGAGAGACCGTCATGGCGACTGCGAGCAAGCCCAAACAGAACAATCTGCGCAACGCTCTCCTGGCGTTTGGTTTCGTCGGCCTCATGCTCGCCGCGCTCGCCGGCGGAAAGCAGGCGCTGGGAGCCAAGCCAGGCGATCATTGCAACCAGACCGATGACGTCTTTACCTGCAAGTGGGGCGCCGTCTGCATCGGCCGCACGTGCTACAAATCGTGCTCGAACGACGGTGATTGCCCCTCGGGATGGACTTGCGGCACAACCGACGTAACCGTCGAAACCCAACATACGTTCACCAGAGACAAGCGGGACGACAAGGAGCGCATTTGCTTTGCTCCCAAACACTAATGGTGTTTGCGCGATGTTCGTTGCTCTTCGCGTCGGTGTTTGCAGCGTGTCATCGTTCGAGTCCCGTCGCGGTCGATGATGCCGCGCCGGCGGTCGCCACGACGACAGCAGCACCAGCTACTGCGGTCGCCGGGGCGGATGCCCGGATGGTGATCGAGCGCTGGAACCGCGCCCACAACGAGCATGACATCGACACGCTCGCGTCGCTCTACGCGCCGATGGTCTTGTTTTACGACAAGTCGCTCTCGAACGCAGACTGCGCGAACAAAAAGCGTGTCGCGTTCGCAAAGGCACCCGACTACGCGCAGTCGACGCGCGACGCGAAGCTCGAACCCGCGGAAGCGGGACGAACCTTCGTGCGCCTCGTCAAGACGAGCACGACGAAGGGCACCTCGAAAGACCATTCAGCGATTCTCATCATCGACGCGAGCGGCCGAATCGTCGAGGAGAGCGACGACCTCCCAGACGATTGGTGCTTCGGCAAGGACGATGTCCCATCGCTGCAGGCCGCTGGTAACGACCGCGTGGTGGCGCCGTTTCGTATGAGCTCGAACGACGCGATGTCGAAAGCTCGACGCTCGAAGCACCTTCAGAGCCTTCCAAAGCCCGTCGGCGACATGAGAAACCTCACGTGCGCGCGGCGCTGCGCCATCCAAACGCCCGAGTGCGGTTTTTCCTTTGTGCTTCACGACATGGATCCGCACAGCGCGGAGGATCCGACGCTGACCGTGTCGAGCTGGATGGGAACTGCATACGTCGAGCCGGTGACGAAGACGCTTTGGTGGGAAGACGATGCCGCAGACGGTGCGAGCATCTGGCACTCGGAACAACTTTGACGGTCAGGGACCCGACTTCGCCAAAAAATCGATGAGATCGATCTTCGCAACGATCCCCACGAGCTCCTCGCCCTCCGTCACCATCGCGACCTTCGCATCCGATAGCGCGTTCTGGAGCAGCTCGATCTTGGTGTCGGGCGTGACCGTCGCGTAGTCACCCTCGGCAAGGTCTCCCACGGGCGAGTCGAGCGTCTTCTTGCCGCTGATGAGGTGGCGGAGGAGATCGACCTCTTGAACGATGCCGCGCAGCTTGCCTCCCTCGAGCACCGGAAGCTGGCTGATGTTCTGCGTCTTCAGCGCGTCAATCGCCTCGCGCACGGTCGACGTGGCGAGCACCGTCGCGATCTTCTTTCGATAGCGCGCCCCGAGGAGATCCCGCACCGTGCCGAGCCCAGGTTGCTCTTCGAGGAAGCCGTTCTCGCGCATCCAGTCATCGTTGAAGATCTTCGAGACGTACTTCTGCCCGGCGTCGCACAAGAAGACGAGCACGCGCATCCCGGGTTTGCCGTTCTCGCGCGCCCACTTGATGGCACCCGCGACGGCCGCCCCTCCCGAGCCGCCGACGAAGAGCCCCTCGAGACGCGTCAGATCGCGCGTCATGAGGAAGCACTCCTTGTCGTCCACGCGCACGATGTCGTCGAGGATCTTGAGGTTCATCGTCGTCGGGAAAAAGTCCTCGCCGATGCCTTCGACTTTGTACGAGAACGATTTGGTGATGCGGCCGGTCTTGACGAAGTCGTAATAGAGCGACCCCACCGGGTCGACGCCGACGAGCTTGATGCCGGGCTTCTTCTCCTTGAGGTACTTGCCCGTCCCGCTGATGGTGCCGCCCGTCCCGAGACCTGCGACGAACACGTCGAGCTCGCCGCCGGTTTGGTCCCAGATCTCCGGGCCCGTGGAGATGTAGTGCGCCTCGGGGTTGGCAGGGTTGTGATACTGGTTCGCGTAGAAGCAGTTCGCCGTCTCCGCCGCGATGCGCAGGGCGACTTGGTAGTAGCTGCGCGGATCATCGGGCTCGACGGCCGTCGGGCAGACGACGACGCGCGCACCGAACGCGCGCAAATTCGAGATCTTCTCCTGGCTCATCTTGTCGGGCATCACGAAGACGCATTTGTAGCCGCGCACCGCAGCGAAGAGCGCGAGCGACGCTCCCGTATTGCCGCTCGTCGCCTCGACGATGGTGCCGCCCGGCTTGAGGCCCGCTTCTTCGGCGCGGCGAAGCATGTTGCGCGCGAGCCTGTCCTTGTGCGAGCCGCCCGGATTGAGAAACTCACACTTGACGTAGATCTCGGCATCGATGTCCTTCGCGACGCGGTGAAGGCGGACGATGGGGGTGTGGCCAACGGCCTCCGTGATGTTCTCGAGCGCGCCGTGCATGGGGGTCGGAGCCTACCAGAACCCCGGTTAGAGCCGCGTCCAGCATTGCAGGTTGGCGGCGAAGCCCCGCATGTCGACGACGAGATCGAGCGTGCGCTTCATGCGCGCCTTCTCGAGAACGCGGTTGGTGGCGCGCGCGTTCGGCGTGATCCACGCGAATCGGCCCTGCGGGAGGAGCACGGAGGAGATGTTGGCGATGGCCGACGCGAGCATCTCGTCGAGCCGAGGCGAAGCCTGAACGCGTCGCCCCATCGGCGGATTGGTGAGCACGAGCGTCACCGCGCGTGGCCGGAACGTGCGCGCATCGGCGATTTCGAAGTGCACATCCCGCACGCGTGCCGCGTTCGCGTTCTTCCGTGCGGCTACGAGCGCACGTTCGTCGGTGTCGGTCCCGAGGAGCGAGCGATAGGGTCCCATGCGGGCCCGCTCAACGAGCTCGAGCCCCGAACCGACGAAGGGGTCCCACACGACGTCGTCGTTCTTAGCCCCGCCAGCGCGCGCTATCGCCGCGGCGAGCGTGGGGTGTGACGCGGCAGGCACATCGGCGACGCGGTAGGAGAATCGCGCGTCGTCCCAGCTCTTCGGAACGGCGGCGATGTGAAGCTTCCCACGCTCCCGCGTGATCTCGACTTCCCAATCGCTCGCGACGGGATCATTGACGAGGTCGGGCGCGAGCGCAGCAACGCGGTCGCCGAGCTCGCCCGTCGCCGCGCGACGATGCCCCGCGCCCACCCATTCGACGCGCCACCGCACGATGCCCTCGGTGAGCGACCGGAGGAGTGGCGCTGCGCTCGCAATGAGTGAGCCAAGATCGGCATCATGGACGTCGATCCCGCGGTAAATGGTGAGCGCCACGGTCGACCATGTCCGCGCGACCGTCAGCTCACGAAGCGAGCGCGCTTGCATCAACACGCGACCTGCGTGGTCGATCGAAATTCCGCCCCCCTGCCCGGCGCTCTCGTGAAGCTCGCTCGCGAGAATCGATTCGAGCCCCTCACGGCAGCGCAGCTCGACGGCGAACGGCGACTCGAGCACTCGCTCGGCCGCGATGCGCGATGGCGTTGAGCGGCTTGCCGTGCGTTCGATGCGACGCTTGGCTTCGCGCTGCACCCGTGACGTCGACGCATCACCCTCGACACGGTCGATGGCCGCATCGTCGCCGGCGCTCCCAATCTTGCCGAGCGCTTCGACGATGGCGCGTGTCACCTCGGGCCTCGCTTCCCGAGCGACGACGTCTCGTAGGGCGGCGCCGGCTTCCGTGCGCGACGGTCCCTCCAAACGGCCAAGACCCCGGGCTGCGGCCTTGCGCGTACGTGGGTCGGCGTCACGAAGAGCGACGAGAAGCGTGGGGCCGCCTGCGTCGCCGCGTCCTCGCGCAACGAGCGCGACGAGCCGGTGTCGAAGCGGAGGCGAAGCGCCAGCCCACTCCTTCTCGGCGCGCTCGACAGCGACAGCGACACCCGAAAGCGCGCGCACGACTTTCGTCGCTACGTCTTCGTCCGCGACCGCGAGAAGCTCGAGCATCGGCCCGACGTCACGGCGTCCGGGCGTGAACCCGGGATCGCTCAGCTTTCCGCGAATGGCGTCGAGGGTGGACATGTGAAACCGTGGACCGACGAGCATCGTAGTCCTCCATACGTCATGGACGAGGAGCCTTTCGTGTCCGAAATCAAACAGGTCGTTCCCAACCGCCGCACCTTCTTACGCGTTCTCGGCGCCGGAACCGTCCTCACCGTACTCGGCGCTGCGTACGTGGTCGTGGGTGACGAGGCAACACGAGCCGCCCGCAAGCTGAAGCTCGCCGACGGCCGCCCGCGTCTGCCACCGAGTCAGTCCCTCATCCAGCGGCTCCGTCCGATGGGTGGGCAAGAGGGCGACCCGAGCCCGAGCGCCTTCAAGCTCAAAGTCCACGGCGCCGTCGACAATCCGTTCGAGCTCGACTTCGCCGGCTTGCTCGCCATGCCCCAGGTCAACCAGACCTGCGACGTACACTGCGTGACGAAGTGGTCGCTCTTCGACAGCCACTGGACGGGCGTCCGCGTATCCGACCTGGCCGCGCGTGCGAGGGTCAAGACCACCGCTCACCACGTCATCTTCGAGGCCGCATCGGGCTACACGTCGAACGTCCCGCTCCACGAAGCCCTGCGGCCGAACGTGCTCGTGGCCCACAAATACGAGGGCAGCCCCATTCCGCGTCCCCACGGAGCCCCCGTGCGCGCGCTCGTACCCGAGCTCTACTTCTGGAAGAGCGCGAAGTGGCTCACGGGCATCTACTTCACCGACGTCGATCGCCCTGGGTATTGGGAGACGCGCGGCTATCACAACCACGCCGACCCTTGGAGGGAAGAGCGCTATTCCTAGCCCCATCAAGATCCGTCCGTGGGTGCGCGCGATTCATCGGGACCTCGGGTACGTCGCGGTCGGGTTGACGTTCGTGTACGCGATCTCCGGTCTGGCCGTGAACCACATCGCCGATTGGGACCCGAACTTCCACAACACGTCGCGTGAGCTCGACGTGCAGGTCCCCCCCGGTGAGCACACGGACGACGAGCTCGCCGCCGTCGTCGCGGCGAGCGCACGAATTACGGACAAGCCGAAGGAGGTCTATCGCGAAGGGGACGACCTCGAGATCCTCTATGACCATCGCACGCTCCACGTGAGCCTCACGACGCTCGCGGCAGAGGCGAGGACGGTCCATGTCCTCGAGGAGCGCCAAGAGCCGCGCTTCTTCGTTCGCGTCGCGAACTGGCTTCACTTGAACCGCGGCAAGAAGGCGTGGAAGTACTTCGCCGATGCTTACGCTGCCGGCCTCCTGCTCCTCGCGACGAGCGGCCTCTTCATGCTCCCCGGAAAGAAGGGCCTAGTCGGGCGTGGCGCCGTCTTCGTGGGAGTCGGTGTGGCGATCCCTCTGCTCTACGTGATCCTTTCGCGCGGACCTTGACGCTCCAAGCGCGCCCACCACGCAGCCGAGTAGAGCACCCGAGACCACGTCGCTCGGGAAGTGCACGCCGAGCACCACGCGTGAGAGCGCGATGCCCGCAGCCATCGCAAACAGCGCAGCCTTCGCGAGCACATGGACGCGCGCCTCGAGCGCCACGTAGACCGCAAACGCGAACGCGCCAGCCGCGTGACCGCTCGGAAACGACGGGTCCGTGGGCGCGGCGAACACGAGCGCGTGAACGTCCGCGAGGCACGCGCAGGGCCGGGCGCGCCCGAAGAGCGCCTTGAGTGCGAGGACCGCGACCGCCACCGCGAGCAGCACGCCGACGAGGCGAAGCACGTGGCTGCGCAGCTTCGGATGGGTCCCCGCGGCGGCAATCGGCACGAGGGCCCAGCCACTTCCGACGACCGTCAGCCCAGCCATCACCCATAGCCACAGGCCTTGGGCGCCGTAGAAACGATAAAAGATGGCGGAATCGATGCTCATCGGTCGATTGAAAATACATTGCACATTGCATGAGGGTCGATCCAAACTCCAGCGGCGTGAAGCGTTGGGTCAGAATTGCCGTGTCTCTCCTTGCCGCCACCGTGGTGTGGCTCGCGGCGGGGTCTGCGCGGGCGGCTGCGCCACTGTGCGACGCTCGCGGGGCCACGATGTTCGCCCCGAACCCCACGCTCGAGGAGCCGAACACCTCGATCGACATCGGTCAGGCTGACGACTGCTCGGGCGACCAGGCGAACGACCCTGCCTACGATAACGGGCGCGGCTCGACGCCGACCGATTCCGCGGAGGATGCCGCCCGCGCTTCGGTGCCCGCATCGCTCGTCATTCTTCCTGCCACGCCGACCGATTCGCTCGCCAACGCCGATGGGCAAGAGCTCCCGTCGCGTCTCGATCGCGACCGCGTCGAGCGCCCACCGCGCTGAGCGGCACTCCACCCCATCCACGACTGTGTTTCGCGACACGCGGTGAATCGCCGCGTGACTCGCTTACCCCTTCTTCACGGAGATCCTCATGTCCAAAGAAACGAAGAGTACGGAAAAAGCTTCTGCTTCCCCCGCCGAGCCGGTGGGGATCAACTCGGGCGTAGCCATCATCGGCTTCATCCTCTGCTTCTTGGCCGGCGCCATGCTCATGTGGGGCTACGACCAAAAGCGCATTCGAAGCGGTGACATCGGTGCCGACACGACCGCATCGGGCGGCGCCGAGTGGGCCGACAACGACTCGCCCATTCCCGTCACGAGCAAGGATCCGATGTGGGGGTCGCGCACGGCACCCGTCACGCTCGTGCACTTCTCCGACTTCCAGTGCCCCTTCTGCTCGAAGGTCAATCCTCAGCTCGAGCAAATCCAGCAGACCTTCGGTCCGGAGAAGGTCCGCATCATCTGGAAGAACGAGCCACTCCCCATGCACCCGAACGCCAAGCCCGCGGCCGAAGCGTCGATGGGCGTGATGGCGCTCAAGGGCAGCGAGGCATTCTGGAAGTGGCACGACAAGGCCTTCCACAATCAGAGCGGGCTCAACCCCGACAACTACGAGACGTGGGCGAAGGAAGTCGGCGTCGACCCCGCCAAGTTCAAGGCGGGCATCGCCGCGCACACGTGGCAAAAGAAGGTCGAAGACGACCACGCCGAGGCAGCGAAGGTCGGCGTGAACGGAACGCCCGCGAGCTTCATCAACGGCATCTTGCTCTCGGGCGCGCAGCCGTTCGAAAAGTTCAAGGCGGTCATCGAGCAGGAGCTCAAGAAGGCCGAGGTCAAGCTCGCGTCGGGAACTCCGAAGGACAAAATCTACGTGGCGATGTCGCAGGACAACAAGAAGAACGCTCCCGCCGCCGAAGAGGACAACGAGAAGGACGACAAGAGCATCTTCCGCGTGCCGGTCGAGAAGAGCCCCATCAAGGGCAACCCGAACGCGCTCGTCACGATCATCGAGTTTTCGGACTTCCAGTGCCCCTACTGCAAGAAGATCGAGCCGACCCTCCACGCCGTCATGCAGAAGTACGGCGACAAGGTGCGTCTCGTCTGGAAGAACGAGCCGCTCCCGATGCACGCGCGCGCGGAGCCGGCAGCCGAGGTTGCCATGGAGGCGAAGGCCGAGAAGGGCAACGACGGCTTCTGGGCAGCGCACGACAAGCTCTTCGACATCCAGCCCAAGCTCGATGACGCCGATCTCGAGAACGCCGCCAAGGACCTCGGCCTCAACCTCGACAAGGTCCGCGACGCGATGAAGACCCACAAGTACAAGAGCTCGATCGACAACGACGCCGACCTCTCGGAGGAGTTCAAGGCCTCCGGCACCCCGCACTTCTTCATCAACGGGCACAGGCTCGTCGGCGCGCAGCCCGAGGAGAAGTTCGACCAGGTCATCGACGAAGAGATCAAGCACGCGCAGGAGCTGCTCGCGAAGGGCGTCAAGCCGGCTGACCTCTACGACGCGCTCGTCAAGGACGGCAAGGGACCGGAGGCGACCGAGAAGAAGGACGTCGCCGTGTCTCCGAACGCACCCGCGAAGGGGAACCTCAAGGGACCGGTCGTCATCCAAGAGTTTTCGGACTTCGAGTGCCCGTACTGCAAGAAGGTCGAGGACTCCGTCAACGAGGTGATGAAGAACTACGGCGACAAGGTGAAGCTCGTGTGGCGTAACTTCCCGCTCGAATTCCACAAGGACGCACCGCTCGCGGCGCAGGCCGCGATGGAGGCGTACAAGCAGAAGGGACCTGACGGCTTCTGGAAGATGCACGACAGGCTCTACGGAGTGCAGGGCGCCGACGGCCTCAAGCGCGAGAACCTCGAGAAGATCGCGGGCGAGATCGGGCTCGACATGGGCAAGTTCAAGAACGCGCTCGACAACAGCACGCACAAGGCCGAGATCGACGCCGACACGGCGGCGGGCAAGGCCGCGGGCGTGACGGGTACGCCGGCATTCTTCATCAACGGCTACTCGATCTCGGGCGCGCAGCCGTACCCGAAGTTCCGCAAGCTGATCGAGAAGGCGCTCTCGGAAGTGAAGTAATGCCCATCGCGAAGCGGAGGCTTCGTCTTCGGTATGCGCTCGCCGCCGCCGCGCTCATCAGCGCGTGCGGCGGTGGGGCGCAGTCGGGGCCGGAGGCGGTCGTCCTTCCGCCGCAATCCTCGAGCACGAGCACCGACGACTCCGTCACCCTCGCGCAGACGGGAGAAGACGAGCGGACGGCCGCCGTTCCCATCATGCGCTCCGACCCCGTCTGGGGGAGCCGTACGGCACTCGTCACCATCGTCGAGTTCGCCGACTTTCAATGTCCCTTCTGCTCGCGGGCAGCGGCGACGGTCGCGCAGCTCGAGAAGGACTATGGGCCCCACGCGCTGCGCGTCGTATTCAAACACGCGCCTCTTCCCCCTAACCTTCACCCCGAAGCGAGGCCATGCGCCGAAGCCGCAGAGACCGTGCGCGCCCTCGCTGGCAACGCGGCGTTCTGGACGTTTCACGACCTCGCGTACCACGACCAGCAAAACCTCGGCATGGCGAGCTACGAGGCGTGGGCGAAGCGATCGGGCGTCTCGGTCCCCGCGTTTCGAGACGCGATGCGTACGCACCGGTTCGAAGCGAAGGTCGACGATGACGCCGCGCTCGCCAAGGAGCTCGATGCGTCCTCCACGCCGACGTTCTTCATCAACGGCCTGCGCATCACGGGAGCCCAACCCGCCGACAAGTTCAAAGCGGCCATCGACACCGAGATCGAGGCAGCGAAGGACAAGCTCACCAAAGGCGTCGCGGCCGATGACGTGTACACGAGGCGCGCAAAGGACAACTACTCCACCGCCGACGATGAGGACGCCCCAGACACGAAGACGGTGTGGAAGCTCCCGCTCGGTACGAGCCCGCAGCTCGGGCCGAAGACTGCGCTCGTGACGATCGTCGAGTTCTCGGACTTCCAGTGCCCTTACTGCAAACGCGAGCAGAGCGTGCTCCAGCAGATCCGAACGGCGTACGGCGCCGACGTCCGCCTCGTGTTCAAGCAGATGGCGCTTCCCATGCATCCACGCGCCGAGCCTGCCGCAGAGCTCGCGCTCGAAGCCCGCGCCGAGAAGGCCGATGCCGGGTTCTGGGCCGCCCACGACAAGCTCTTCGACGCCCAACCCCAGCTCGACGACGCCGACCTCGATCGCGTCGCCGGCGAGCTCCACCTCGACCTCGCGAAAGTCCACGCGGCGATCACGACACACAAATACCAGCACACGCTCGACGAGGACGCGGATCTGGGCGACGACGTCCAGGCGGCAGGGACCCCGCACTTCTTCATCGACGGCCGCCGCATCGTCGGTGCGCAGCCGTTCGACAAGTTCAAAGTGATCATCGACGAAGAGCTCGCCAAGGCGCGCGCCCTCGTCGCTCAGGGTACGAAACCGGAGGACGTCTACGCCGAGCTCACGAAGAACGGCCAGTCCCCTCCGCCGCCCGAGCAAAAGACGATCGTCCTTCAAGGCTCCGCACCCGTGAAGGGACCGTTGGGCGCTCAAGTCACCATCGTGGAGCTCGCAGACTTCCAGTGCCCGTATTGCAAGAAGGCCGCGGGCACGGTCAACGACGTGCTGGCTGCATACCCGAACAAGGTGAAGCTCGTGTGGCGTCACTTCCCGCTCCCGTTTCACTCGCAAGCGGAGCTCGCCGCCGAGGCGAGCGTCGAGGCGTTCAGGCAGAAGGGCAATGACGGCTTCTGGAAGATGCACGACGCGCTCTTCGCCCACCAAAGTGATCCCGACGGGCTCGCGCGGGCGCAGATCGACGGCTACGCACGCACGATTGGGCTCGACATGGCCAAGGTGCGCACGTCGCTCGATACGGGCAAGAACGCGAGCAGCGTCGACAACGACAAACAGAGCGCGGACAGCGCCGGTCTCACGGGGGCGCCGTCGTTCTTCATTGGCACAGGCAACGCGACGGGAACGTGGACCGCCTACTACATCGCCGGCGCGCAACCCCTCGCCAAGTTCAAGAAGCTCGTGGAGCTCGCCCTCGGGACGCACCCGTGAAGAGGGGCTCTCTGGCGATCACGGTCACGCTGCCGCTCGCCGTCGTCGTGCTGACCCCGCGCACAGCCGAGGCGTTCGAGCACCAACACCAACTCGGCATCGACGGCGGCCTGACGTTCATCTCGATCGATCAGACACCCAGCGTCTCCTTCGGAGCCGGAGGAGGCCTTCACTATTCATACGGGCTTTCGGATGCGTTCGACCTGCTCGTCGAGGGAGCGATCTCGGGCATTGCTTTGCAGGGGCTGCCGATGGGCACCATGCCGACGAACAACCGCGCGACCGTGATCGAAAACCTCGGCGTCGGCATCGGCTACACGCTCGATGTGCTGCGTTGGGTGCCGTACTTCGGCGTGCTCGGGAGCGCGTTCTCGCTGCACGGTGGCACCGTCGATGACGTGCGCTTCGCAGGCGGCGTCACGGTCGCTGCCGGCATCGACTATCACCTCTCCGGTGGCCCGAAGCACTTCGCGGTCGGCCTCGCCGTGCGCCAGCACTTCCTGTTGAGCGACCTCGTGAACTACCCGTCGTACACGCAAGTCTTCCTGCGCGCGGAATACGTCTGGGGCTTCTGATGCAGCCGCATCCATTTTCACCGTGGAACGCGCCTCCGCCCTACCTGCCACCTCCACCACCGCCGAGCCGCACGCCGTGGCTGATCATCTTCGCGACGCTCTTTCTCGTGTTCTTCGCGGTGACGGTGATCGGCGGGCTCTCGTACGTGCTCATCTCGCGCTCGCGCACTGCTGCTGCGGTGACATGGAGCGACGCGGACTCGCCCGTTCCGGTGACGAGCAAGGATCCGTCGTGGGGTGATCGCCAGGCACCCGTGACGCTCGTAGTCTTCGGGGACTTCGAGGACCCGTTCACCGCCAAGCTCTCGCCCACGATCGACAGCTTGAAGTCGCTCTACGGCCCGTCGGTGCTCCGTGTCGTGTGGAAGCACTTGCCACTCTCGCACCACAAGAACGCACGCGACGCGGCCGAGGCCGCAAGCGGCATCTACGCGCTCAAAGACTCGGACGCGTTCTTCCACTTCAGCGAGCGCGCGTTCGCCAATCAACACACGCTGTCGAGCTCGTCGTACGAGATGTGGGCGGCCGAGTCCGGCGTGGACATGAAGAAGCTCCGGCAGGGGCTCGCGCGCCACACCTGGATGACGAAGGTCGACGACGACGAACGCCTCGCGCACACTCTCGGTGTGTTCACGACGCCCATGTCGTTCTTGAACGGCATTCAGGTCACGGGGACCCAGTCGCTCGCGGTCTGGCAGCACATCATCGACGACGAGCTCCCGAAGACACGCATCGTGATGTCGTCTGGGGTGCTCGGTGACCGCATCTACGTCACCCGATCGAAGGACAACTTCGGTACGACGCCAAGCGCTGCCCTCCTCGCGACAGCCACGGCCACGGCTACGGCAACGACGACCTACGCTCCGCCGTCGACGAGCCTCACGGTGCACCGCGTGCCCGTCGGGTCGAGCCCCATCCTCGGAAAGAAAGACGCGCTCGTCACGATCGTCGAATTCGGTGATCTCCAGTGCCCGTTCTGCAAGCGGGCCCAGGCGACGCTCTCCGGGCTGCGCGTCAAGTATGGGGATGATCTACGCATCGTGTGGAAGAACGAGCCGCTCGCGTTTCACGTGCGCGCCGTCCCGTGTGCCGAGCTCGCGCTCGAAGCGCGCGACGAGCGCGGGGATGCAGCGTTTTGGGCCGTCCACGACGAGCTCTACGCGTCATCACCGACGCTCGACGACGCCACGTTGCTCCGCATCGCGCACGATCACGGCGTGAGCGACGCAAAGGCGAGGATCGCCATCACCGTCGGCACCCACCAAACGATCATCGACGCGGATCAGACGCTCGCGAAGAAGGTCGGCGCGACCGGAACGCCAACGTTCTTCGTGAACGGGCGCATGCTCTCGGGCGCGCAGCCGCCCGCGTCGTTCGAGACGCTCATCGACGAAGAGCTGACGAACGCCAAGGCGCGCATGGCAAAATCCGGCATCGCGAAGAACCAGGTCTACGATGCAATCATGGCCGAGGGGACGGACTGAGCTTAGGGGACGCTCGAGAGCTCGCACGAGACGAGAACGTCGGCCGCGCCGAGCCCTCCCACGACGAGGATCTTCCCGTTTTGCAGAACCGTGGCCGTCGCGCTCGAGCGCGCGACGCTCAGCGCGCCGGATGGATACCATGCGTTCTCGGCGGGAAGGTAGATGGCGGCGATCGGAACGGGCGCATACCCCGGCAGATCGGTGAACCCGCCGAGGGCCACCGCACGACCGTCCGCGAGCGCGACCACGGCAAGCGCATCACGCTCACCTCCGATGGACCCCGACGTTTGCCAGGCACCCGCCGAATAGAGCTCGCCCTCGTCGAGAAAGTCGCTCGTGATCGAACCGAACGAGATGCCGCCGGCCATTACGGCCGACGTCGCTCCCGCGAGCGCGGTCATCGCGCCAAAGACGCGGCCTGCGCCGGCGAGCGATCCTGGGCTCGAGAACGTTTGCGCGGTCGGATCGAATACGTCCACCGCCACGGGCGTCGTCCCGTCGCTCGTGTAACCACCGGCGATGACCACCTTGCCCCCAACGACCGCGCTCGATGCCATCGCACGCGCCACAGTGAGTGTCGACGACACGACGCTCCACGTGCCTGCCACTGGGTCGTAGATCTCCGCTTCCTTCAGTGGAAGCGGCGTCGTCCCCGCATCGCCTGCGCTCGGTGAGCCGCCGGCCACGAGCACGTCGCCGCTCGGTAGGAGCGCAGCGACATGGTGACTACGGCCGATCGTGAGTGGGCTCGTCGTGGTCACGAGCGTTCCCGCATCGACTCCCGCCGAGGCGTCGATGAGCAGCACGGTGTCCGTTACGCCCGCACCCGACGGCAAGCCCTCGCTGTTGGCCTGCCCACCGCCGGCGACGAGGACTTTCCCGTTCGCGAGGAGCACCGCCGTGTGATTGCTACGGCCTTCGGGCATGTGGCCAAGCTCGGTCCACTGACCGGCGACTGGGTCATAGAGCTCGATGGAGTCGAGCATGTTGCGCTGCGCGTCCTCGCCGCCGACCACGAGCACCGTTCCGTTTGGAAGCAGCGTGGCGGTATGTGCGCTTCGCGCGACGTGGAGCGAGGCGACCCCACTGAACGTAATGATGCCGGCGTCGACGCTCACGGGACCATCGTTCGGGGAGTCGCTCGCGGGGGAGTCGTTCGGGCTCGCGTCGGCCGCCGCGTCCGGAGATGACGAACCGCCGCTACTGCAGCCAAGGACCAACAGCGCAAGCGGCAAGACTGATCGAATATGCATGATGGCGCGGACTCGAGTGCAATCCGGGTGCCATCCGCGCTCGCTCGACGTTCCGGCGAAAGCCACACGGTTCGTGCGGGATCGTCAGAATCTTGACGGCAATGTCATATGGGGGAGGCCCGCCCGACACTCACGAGCATGTACACGCGATTCGCTGGTTTTCTCGGTCTGATGGTGGTCGTGTCGATGCTCGCGTGCGCACGCGCCGAGCCGCCCCGTGACACGAAAGCGGCGACGACGACGTCCGCAGACGCCCTACCGAAGGCCGACCGCGCGCTCGTCGTCACGGCCGACGTGACCCTGCGCGTCGCGAAAGTCGATGACGTCACGAACAAGATTCGCGCAAACGTCGATGCCGAGGGCGGCTACATCGCGAACGCCAGTACCCACGGCGAGGGCGATGACGCGTACGCGATGATCGAGGCGCGCGTTCCTGTCGCACGGGCCTCTGCGTTTCGGGCCACGCTGCGAACGCTCGGGGAGGTCGCCTCGGAGGACGAGCGCGTGGAGGACGTCACCGAGCAGCGCGCCGATCTCTCCGCACGCCTCTCCAATGCGCAACACGAAGAGGCGCGCATGGTCGATCTGATGGCGCACAAGAGCGGGGACATCACCGACGTCATCGCCGCCGAGAAGGAGCTCGCACGCGTCCGCGAGACGATCGAGCGGCTCGAGGCCGAGCAGCGCACGATGGCCGGTCAGATCGCGCTCGCGACCATCCACGTCACCGTTCAAACGGCAACCGCCTCTGCGGAGCACACACCGGTTCGCAGCGTCGTGCACGCGTGGACCTCCGGAGTGCACGTGGCGAAGGCGTTGGCCGTCTGGCTGTCGATGGCGGTCGCCGTCGCGGCGCCGACGCTCCTTCCCATCCTCCTCTTCGTGGTGGCGGTGATCGCAGTTGCGCGTCGACGCAAGGCGCGGTCTCTTGCATGAATCGACTCGATGCACCAACTCGGGCGCGAGCTCGCGTCGTTTCATGCGGCGAGCTTTGGTTGGGCGCTCGCTTGCTGCAATCGCGATGGGTCTCAAGCCTCCGACGTGCTCCAGCAATCGTACTGGAAAGTGCTCGAAGGCAAGGCTCGCTTCGACGCGCAGTCATCGGTGAAGACGTGGTTCTTCGGAGTGATCCGACTGACGGCGATGGAGAATCGACGGTCGATGTTGCGCTTCTTTCGTCGCAGCGAGGACGACGCGAAAGAGCCGAGCGACGCGCCTGCATCGTCGTCGAGCGCACCCGACAAGTCGGCCATGCGCAAAGAGTCCGCCTCGAGCCTCGCGCAGGCCTTGCCCAAGCTCGCACCACGCCAGCGCGAGGTGCTACACCTCGTCTTCTACGAGGAGCTCACCATCGCCGAGGCGGCCGTGATCATGGGCGTCTCTCTTGGAAGCGCGAGGCAGCACTACGACCGAGGGAAGAAGAAGCTCCATGATCTCCTCACCTGACGACGAGACGCTCGCGCGGGAATTCGGTAAGCAGCGCGAAGAAGACGCACGAGCTGCTCCACCGTTCGCATCGATGTGGCGTGTGCGCCCGCGGCTGCTGTCGCCTTGGTGGTTTGCCGTCCCCGTGGGCGCTGCATGTGCTGCGGCCGCGACGTTCATCTGGGTATTGCAGACCAGCATCAACGCCGAGCCGAGCGCTACCGCCGGACCCACGGTCGTCGAAATCGATCCAGAGCCCCTCGCCTTCCTCCTCGACTCGCCGCTCACTCCAACGCCAAGCTTCGACGAACACGTGGTGGGTCCCCGATGAGCGCTCGACGCTTCGTGATCGCGTCGGTGATGACCGTGCTCGCGTGTGCCCGTGGAGGCCCGCCGCTCCCCGGAGACTCCGTCACCGACGCCGGCATTCGGCTGACACCCCCAAGGTTCTCGACCGCGACATCCGAGGCGCCACTGGGGTCGATCGAGAGCAAGCTCTTCACCGCCGACGTGGTGATGGAGCATCAGGCCGCCATCGGGGTCGACAGGGCGCAGCGCGACGCGCTCCTGAAGGAGATCGACCGCGCGCAATCCGAGATCGCTCGGCTTCAGTGGGACTTGCAGGGCGAGAAGGAGAAGCTCGCTGCCGTGCTCGACACGAGCGTCATCGACGAAGCGAAAGCCATGGCTCAGGCCTCGCGCGTGATGGACGCCGAGAATCGCGTGAAGAGCGCGCACCTCGTGATGCTCGTGCGCATCAAGAACCTGCTCACGCCCGATCAGCAGAAGAAGCTGCGCGAGCTCCGCGACGAACCGCACGTCGCGACTGACGCATCGACGCGATGATCACCCGAGGCCGAAGCCATCGTGGAGCGCACGAACGGCCAGCTCCGTGTACTTGGCGGGCACCAGAACAGAGACCTTGATCTCGCTCGTCGAGATGGCCTGGATGGGAATGCCCTCGCCCGCGAGCAAGCGGAACATCTTGGCGGCGATGCCTGCGTGCGAGCGCATGCCGAGCCCCACGATCGAGACCTTCACGACCTCCGAGTCGTACCGCGTCTCGCGCGCCCCAAGCGACTTCGCGATGGCTTCGATCTCGGGCTTTGCGCGCGCCAGGTCGGTCTTCGGGAGCGTGAACGTGACGTCGGCACGGCCGGGTGACTCGGTATCGGCGGTCTGCACGATCATGTCGACCGAGATGTTCTTGTCGGCGATGTGACCGAAGAGCTCGGCCATCGCACCGAGCTTGTCATCGAAGCCGACGAGCGACACGCGCGCCTCGCCCTTGTCGTGTGCGATGCCCGCGACGACGACGTCCTCGAGGGCCTTGTCCTCGCGCGTCACCCAGGTGCCCTCCGAGTCGTTGAACGACGTGCGCACGTGAACGGGAACGCCATACTTCATCGCAATCTCCACGCTGCGAATTTGCAGCACCTTCGCGCCGAGCGACGCAAGCTCCAACATTTCTTCGTACGAGATGCGCGAAATCTTCCGAGCCGACGGGCAAACGCCGGGGTCGGTCGTGTAAACGCCGTCGACGTCGGTGTAGATCTCGCACGCATCAGCACCGATGGCTGCCGCCACGGCGACCGCCGTCGTGTCGGAGCCGCCGCGCCCAAGCGTCGTGATGTCGCCCTTTTCGTCGACGCCTTGAAAGCCAGCGACGACCGCGATGTACCCATCATGCAGCGTCGAAAAGATCTTGGATCCTTCGATGGCCTTGATGCGTGCCTTCGTGAAGGCGCCATCCGTGAGGATCTTGACCTGATGACCCAGCAGCGAGCGCGCCTTGCCGCCCTCGTGTTGGATGGCCATCGCGGTGAGCGCCGCCGACACCTGCTCGCCTGTCGCGGCGATCGCATCCATCTCGCGTGCGTCGGGGACCTCGGTGACCTCATGCGCGAGGCCAAGGAGCCGATTGGTCTCCCCGCTCATCGCCGAGACGATCACGACGACGTCGTTGCCCTTGCGTTGCGCTTCGAGGCAACGCCGCGCCACGTTGCGAATCCGATCGATCGACCCGACGGACGTTCCACCGAACTTCTGCACGACGAGCGCCATGTTTGGGTCGAGTTATCAGACGTGCTTCGGCCGGTCGAGGGTCCACGAACGATTCTCGTTGACCCGACCAGGCTCACACACGATCGTGCGCCCCCTCAGCATGGGGAGCTACGCGGGGTATTTGCTCGAGACGTTCATCACGCTCGTGGTCGTCTGCGGGCTCGCGGTCGTCGTCCTTTACGGTGCTCGGCGCGTCGGCATCGGGCGGCAGTCGGGAGCGATTCGGCTCGTCGGCCAGCTTCCGCTGGATGCGCGTCGCGCGATCTACCTCGTACGCATCGGTGAGGCGGTGCTCGTGGTCGGCGCGTCGGAAGGCGGCCTGACGAAGCTCGGTGAGGTTCCCGCCTCCACGCTTCCGGTGGACGTAGATCCGAAGCCGCTGCGCTTCTCCGAAGTCCTCGCGCGCGTTCGCCGCAAGAAGGAGCCTGACGATGCACGGTAACGGCGACGATCTGCTCGGGCGCCCGATCGTCCTCGTCGTCGCGCTCACGCTCGTCTCGATCATCCCGTTCCTCTTCATGAGCGTCACGGCGTTCGTGAAGATCTCGACTGTCCTCCAGATCGTGCGCAGCGCGATTGGTGCGCAGAACGTCCCGTCGAACACCGTCGTGATGGCGCTCGCCGCGGCGCTCACCTTTCTCGCGATGGCGCCGGTCGGGGACAAGATCTGGGCGAAGGCCGAGCCCCTCTTCACGTCCGACAAGGCCCTCGACACGGCCACGTTCGTTCGCGGCGGGATCGATGCCGTCAAGGAGCCGATGCGCGACTTCTTGAGAGCGAACAGCGACGCGAAGGAGCGCGCCCGCTTCGTCGCGGTCGCCAAGGAGGCACGGCCCGAGGCGGACCGGGCGAGCGTTCAGAGCACCGACTTCACGGTGCTCGTTCCGGCGTTCGTCGTCACCGAGCTCGGCGAGGCCTTCGCCATCGGCTTTCTCCTCTATCTGCCGTTTCTCGTGATCGACATGGTCGTCGCGAACGTGCTCCTCGCTCTCGGGATGCAGATGCTCAGCCCGACGCAGGTGAGCTTGCCGTTCAAGCTCCTCCTCTTCGTCGCGATCGACGGCTGGGGCCTCCTCGCTCGCTCGCTCGTCGCTGGCTATCACACGGGATAGCGAGTCCCGCGTGTAAGGTCTGGCTGAGGCAGGCGTTTCCTTGGTGTGAACACAAAAACCGCCTCCCTGCTCGCGTTCCTCGTCACCGGCTGTGGAGGGGCGATGTCCGCTCTGCCCTCCTCGCCCGCCGCCGACGTCACCACGACAGCGCCCGTCGCGATGGCCGAGTCCAAGACGGAGACGGTAGCGTCTCTCCCTGCGGCGACGAACGCGAAGTCCACGTCCCCGAACACACCGAAGACGACCGAGGCGCAAGCTCCCGACTTCCTCATCATGTACGACGGCGACGTCGCGATGGGCGTCGACGACGGCAAAATCGCCGAGACCATCGACCGCATCATCGACGTCAGCGAATCGGTCGGCGGTCACCTCGCGGGGCGCAAGGACCTCGGCGTGAGCATCCGCGTCCCTTCGGCGCACTTCCGCGAGGCGCTCGCGAAGATCGCCGCGCTCGGCGAGGTGCTTCATGAATCGGTGACGGCCGAAGACGTGAGCGAGGAGTACCACGACGCGGAGGTACGCCTCGCGAACCTGAAGGCCACACGCCAACGCCTTCAAGAGTTCCTCGCGAAGTCCGGGAGCATGAGCGACATGCTCGCCCTCGAGCACGAGCTCGAGCGCGTGTCGATGGACGTCGATCGCATCGAAGGTCGCATGCGCTTCCTTCGCGAGCACGTCGCCTACTCGACGCTCAACGTCGCCCTCGTGGCACGGCCCAGGTCGCAGCCGGTCGTGGCGGGCGGGAAGATCACCGCGACGCCGCGCGTGATGCGTCTCCACGCTGACTGGCTCGACGATCTCGGCGTTCCCAAGCTCATCGGAAGCAACTGAGGAGGATGAAGAACATGTTCGGCAAAGTGGGTCTCGTCATCGCGTGTATCTCTCTCGTCGCGTGCGGCCCCGGGTCGCATCTCTCCGCACCCGACGGCTTCGCCCACGTGGACGGCGAATACGACGACCGGGTCGCGAGCGCGACGGGGGTAGTCATCGGCACGCGCGCCGTCGCCAACGATCCGAGGGCGAACCTCGACTTCTGGACGCAAGCCATCGACCTACGGCTCCGCGCCCGCGGCTACGAGCCCACGGAGCAGCCCCAAGACATCAAGAGCGACAGTGGCATCCCGGGTCGATCGCTCCACTACGTGTTCTTCGATGGCACGCGGAAGAATCGCTACTTCGTCGACATCTACGCGACCCATCGCCGCATCTTGCTCGTCGAGGCAGCCGGCGACGTGGCCGACTTCGACGGCAACCTGCCGAAGGTCGTCTCGACGATGCGATCGGCGCACCTCTCGTAGCCTCAGACATGAGTCCGTCAGCCCTGCCCAGGTCGCGCGTCCCTGTACCGTCGTGGTGATCTTGACTTCGACGACCGACCGCGTACATTCCGCCGCCGTTCGAAAAGACCATCGCGGCATCGCCGCGGCACTGGGGCAATAGCTCAGCTGGGAGAGCGCCGCGTTCGCAATGCGGAGGTCAGGGGTTCGATCCCCCTTTGCTCCACCACTTTTCGTGCGGTTAGCTGTCTCTGGCGTCCCAGCAACGCAAGGCGCGTCTGACACGTGCTCGACTTGCCGAGCTGATCGAAGACGCGACCGTCGACGCGTACAACGACGAAGAGCAATCAGTGGGGTGGCACACGATGCTCGAAGAGCATCTGGTCTTACCGTTCGCGACGAAGGTGCTCGGCCTCACGGTGATGGTCGTGGGCGTCGAGATGCGCGGCGATCGATGCATCAGTGCCATCTGCGTTCACGGTCGCCATCGACAAGCGCTCCCACTGAGCGACCTGCCTTTGCCTTCTCCACGACCTCAAGGTGCTGAGTGGATCGCGGCTTACAAGCAGTGGCTTGGATAAGCTAACTGTGATGTCGAGCAAAGCACGGCTCTGGTGGGACGGCCTCGAACCCGATCTGCGCACGGTCATCCTGCGCGACGTGATCTGTTTGGCGCGCGAGCCGTCCGACGCGCAGATCGTCGAAGCAACGGACCTCGTCGACCAGCCGGGCATCATGGAGGGAATCACCGACCCCTCGATGCGCGTGCGGGTGCGTGAGGCGATCGCCAAGCTCCGCTGAGGTAGCTCGTTCACAACGCGCAATGGCCGGGCGTACCTCGAGGTGGAGGCGTCGATCGAAGCGTTGGCGAAGACGCGTGCGCCAATCATCGGTGATCTCTCGAGCTCGCCGGGCGCCAGAATGGGTGCGCGCGTCCCGCTTCCGAGCGCGCGAACCACGCGGCACGCGCGCCTGCTGTTTCGGGGAACAACGTCCGACGTCGCCATCGTCATCACGGCACCCGACGGGTTTGTCCCGCCCGGTCCGTCTGTCCTAAGCCAACGCCATTGCCAATGTCACCTCCCGCTTCGAGTTCGCCCGAGCCTCGTGCCGAAGCTGCACGCGTCCCGCGAGGCCTTCCGAGCGCGCGAACCACGCGGCACGCGCGCCGGGCATCATGACGGCGCGTCAAGCGTGAGGTCGTGCCTTTGGTAGCCGAGGCTCAGCGCTCCTTGGCACACACGTAATGCGAGTCCCCAAAAGTGTGGACAAGCGTGCAGTCGTACGTCGCTTCGTTGTTGCAACCCCGCGC
>Ga0302326_10009110_pt1 | contig 21772 bp, 20 predicted proteins | sample Palsa_T0_3_FD_202264 | JGI IMG/M metagenome (GOLD analysis project Ga0302326, IMG submission 202264) | Peat permafrost microbial communities from Stordalen Mire near Abisko, Sweden - Palsa_T0_3 | ecosystem: Environmental > Terrestrial > Soil > Palsa > Peat permafrost | place: Sweden: Abisko... | reverse complement strand
GGCGGCGGCCGGCGCACGCGCCAAACGCGTTTGGCGAAGAATGCAGCCGGCCAATCAAAGGCCTCGGCCTGCACATCTTCGGGCAGCGCGAGCGTTACCGCCCCGGTTTCGGACGGATCCGCCAGCACACGCATTGCGGCAACCGCCGACGTCAGCAGCTGCACGGGCCGTTCGATGCGGTCCCAGAAACGGGACACCGGCCGGAAGCAATCGTTGACCGAGAGATCCAGCGTTGTCGGGTCCTCGAGTTCTTGCAGCAGCGTGCCCGCGCTGCGCGTCGCGAACGTATCGCTCGGCAGCAGCAGCACCGGCAGGCGATTGATCGTCGCGAGCGCCGCACCGGTAATCATGTTCGTCGCACCTGGTCCGACCGACGAAGTACAGGCGAAGGTTGACAGCCTGTTCTTCATGCGCGCGTACGCGACAGCGGTGTGCACCATCGCTTGTTCGTTGCGTGCCGGATAATAGCGCAGGTCGTCCTGCGCTTCGAGCAATGCCTGACCGACGCCGGCAACATTGCCGTGGCCGAAGATGCCGAAGCATCCGGCGATCAAGCGCTGCTCGATCCCGTCGCGCTCGGTATACTGACTCGCGAGAAATCGCACCAGCGCTTGGGCGACGGTAAGGCGGTGCATCTTGCCGTTCAGACTCATCGTGCTTGCCCCGCGGTGGAAACCGCCGGACCATCGCAAAACCGCCAGACGCGCTCGCCGTTCTGCAGCAGGCTCACGGCGATGTCGACGGCGCCGGCAACGTCGTCGTTCGGCGGATACAACAGGCGGCGTCCGATCACCAACCCTTGGACCGTGGGCAGGCGCAATGCGCGCCGCCAGCTTTCGTAGGCCGCCTCGACGTCGTCCCCGGCCTCGCCCCCGAGGATGAGCGCGGGCAGCGTCGTGGCTGCCATGACGCGCTCCATATCTTCTACGACCGGAACCTTGAGCCAGGTGTACGCCGAGGTCGAACCGAGTCCGGCCGCGACCGTCGAGGCACGAATCATCGCGTCGGCGGTCAGCTCGTTGACCACCCGGCCGTCGACGCGATGTGAAATGAACGGTTCGATCATCGCGATCAGCCGCCGCTGCGCGAGCTCGTTCACCGCGTTCGCGCAGGCCGCGATCGTCGCAACCGTTGCTGGATCGTCGGCATCGATGCGGGCGAGCATTTTGCCGCCCTGGAACTGCATCGCCGCGATCGCGGCTGCATCGTAGGCCGTGAAGCGGTCATCCAGCTCGAAGACGGTGCCGGCCAATCCGCCGCGATTCATCGAACCGAAGACGACTTTGCCGTCGAGGGCGCCGAGCAGCAGCAAATCCTCGAGGATGTCGGGCGTCCCGAGCACCCCGTTGACGCCCGGGCGTGCCAGCGCGACGCACAGGCGATCGAGCAGATCAAGCCGATCGCCCATCGCCAGCGCCCGGCTGCCGGCGCGCAGCGCGCCGCGCGCGGGGTGATCGGCGGCGATGATCATCAGCTTTCCGTGCGCGTTGAAGAGCGACGCCGGGACTTTGCGGTTCGACGCAGCACGAACGAACGCGCCGGGTTCGCGCAACCGAGCGGTCAGGATCGTCGACAAACGTTCGTCAGGCACCGACGGCGGTCCGCAGCATCGACTCGACTTCTTCGCCGGTCGGCATGGCGTCCGCGCACGCCAAGCGGGAGGCGACCAGTGCGCCGGCGGCATTTGCAAAGCGCATTATCCGCGCGAGATCCCAACTGGCGAGCAGACCGTGACAGAGCGCGCCGCCAAATGCGTCCCCCGCCCCCAGCCCGTTGACGACGGTGACCGGAACCGGCGGCAGCTCGACCCATTGCCGCCCGTCGCTTGCGAGCACGCCCTTGGGACCCTGTTTGACAACCGCCAACTGCACGCCGAAGGCGTGCAGCGCCTGGGCCGCGGCGCGCGGCTCGGTCACGCCAACGGCGGTGTCGCATTCATCGAGATTGCCGACCGCGACCGTCGCTTGGGCGAGCGCACGCTGGACCCACGGCCGCGCGGCCTCCCGCGATTCCCAGAACATCGGACGGTAGTCGAGGTCGAGCACGGTGATGCCGGATTTGGCGCGCGCTTCGAGCGCCCCCAGCGTCGCGCTTCGGCTTGGTTCTTGACTCAAGCCCGTGACCGTTACCCAGAACACGCGCGCCGTACGAATGGCATCGAAATCGAGTTCGGTTTGGTAAATCTCGAGATCCGGTGCTTTCGGCAAGCGATAAAAATAGAGCGGAAAATGATCGGGCGGAAAGATCTCACAGAACGTCACGGGCGTCGGCAGATCCGGAACGCTCGTGACGAAGCGATCGTCGACACCGAATTTCCGCAATGCGTCGTGAATGAACTCGCCGAACGGGTCATTGCCCGTGCGCGTAATAACCGCCGAGCGGCGGCCGTAGCGCGCAGCCGCGACCGCAACATTCGTGGCGCTCCCGCCCAAGAACTTTCCAAAGCTGGTGACATCGCGCAGCGACACGCCGATTTGCGTCGGGTAGATGTCGACGCCGATCCGCCCCATCGTCAGCACGTCGAATGGCGCGTCGGTACGGGCGTTCATGCGTTTGCGCGCCTCACGGGCAGTGAACGGAGCCGTCGACCGGCGGGTGGTTTCAACGTTCGGCATCTCCTTGACCGGCGCCAACGGCCCGGCGCAGGCTGGGGCCGCGGTTGAATAACATTAGCCAAACAATTGCACCATTGTCAAGACTTGTGTAAAACTAAAGAAACGGGGAGATCCCGTGGGCCGAATTGCCATTGGCCCGCTGCGGGCGGTCCGGCATCATTGGGAGAGTACGCAATGTGGTTGTATAATCGGGCTTTCATGGAGTCGACGTGATCAACTCTCTTTCTCGCGGCCTTCAGATTCTGCATTTGCTCGCCGAGGAAAATCGGCCGCTCGGCGTGACCGAGATCGCCGATCGGCTGGCCGTCGATCCGAGCACGAGTTACCGGCTCCTTGCCACCTTGGAGAACCACAAGTTCGTGCGCCAGGAGTCGAACAAGAAATACACGCTGGGCTTCGGCGCGGTCGCCATCGCCGCGGCGTTATTGCGCCAAATCGATGTGGCGGCGATCGCGGCTCCGTACCTGCGGGAGCTCATGAACGTCACCGGAGAGAGCGCGCACGTTGCGATCGCCGACGGCAGCTTCGCAGCGATCGTTGCGCAGGCGTGCGCGCCCGGGATGCTGCGGGTCGACACCCCGCTGGGAAGCCGCGAGCCGCTCTACTGCACGGCCGTGGGAAAAGCTCTGCTGGCCGAGGCCAAGCCGCTCAGCGTTCGGACGCTCATCGGGAGCGCGCCGCTGACGCGCTACTCACCCAACACAATCACCAACCTCGAAATGCTCATCACCGAACTGCAGCGCAGTCGGGATCGCGGCTACGCCTTCGATGATGAGGAATTGCACGCCGGCGTGCGGTGTATCGCAGCTGGGGTTCGAGATCACTCGGCGGCGATCGTCGCCGCGGTCGGAATTTCGGCGCCGGCCAGCCGGCTCACCCGGGAACGAACCGCCGCTTTGGTCGATGCAGTACAGCGAACCGCCCGCGACCTGTCGGCCGAGCTAGGCTACGAGGAGCGCGACCCCGCTGAAGTCGCCGCGTCGTCGTAGCCTTCGGGATCTCGATCTCGCGGTCGGCCGCAGAATTCCTCGGCCGGGATATTGACAATAGCACAAGGCAATTGTAATTGTTAGCAACGGCAAGCGACGTTCTGCAGCTTCGCGCTTCGCCGGCAGCTTTTCAATCTCGTTCCGTTTGCCCGACGATTGAGTGCGCGCCGGCCGGCGCAACCTAGCCGATCCTGCGTTCCGCAGTGCTGTTTGCCCGTCCACAATGGAGTGCGCACCGTGACGACGACCACAACGCGAGCGACCGCCGACTCGGAGGTTCGCGTGCGCGTGGGTTCCGCGCCCGACTCGTGGGGAGTCTGGTTTCCCCGCGACGAGCAGCAGCTGCCGTGGCATCAGTTTCTCGACGAGCTCGTTGAAGCCGAGTACGAGTGGCTCGAGCTCGGACCGTACGGGTATCTGCCGACAGACCCCGCGCGCTTGAACGACGAGGTCGGAAAGCGCGGGCTGCGCGTATCCGGCGGCACCGTATTCGGCGCGCTGCACCGCGCCGATGTGTGGGACGAAACGGTCGCGACGGCGCGCCGCGTCGCTGAATTGACAGCCGGCGTCGATGCACGGCATCTCGTTTTCATTCCGCCGCTCTTTCGCGATGAAAAAACCGGCGGTTACAAGGAATCGCCCGAACTCGACGCGGCGGGCTGGAAGAGTCTCACCCATCGGGCCACCGAGATCGGCAAAATCCTGCGCCACGATTACGATATCGGCTTGCAATTCCACTCGCACGCCGACAGCCACGTCGAAAAGCAAGATGACATCGAGCGTTTCCTCGACGGCACGGATCCGGCGTACGTTTCGCTCTGCCTCGACACCGGACACGTTGCCTACGGAGGCGGCGACAGCGTCGCGCTGATCCGCAAATTTCCCGAGCGCATCGGTTACGTGCATATCAAACAGATGGACCCGGCGGTGATCGCCGACGTGCGCGCCAAGAATCTGTCGTTCGGCGAAGCGGTAAAGCTCGGTGTTTGCGTCGCTCCGCCGCTCGGAGTGCCCAGCGTAGAATCAATCGCGGGCGCGCTGGCCGAAACCGACGCCGCGCTGTTCGTCATCGTCGAACAGGATCTCTACCCCTGCAAGCCTGACGTGCCGCTGCCGATTGCGAAGCGAACCCGCCAAATCATGCGCGCTTGCGGGCTGGGTGCCAAACATCAGGTCCGGAGCAATTGATAGCATGAGCGTTCGCGTCGGAATAATCGGCGTTGGGATGATCGGCGTGGACCACGCCCGCCGCCTTACGAATACTTTGGGGGGCGTGGACGTAACCGGCGTTACCGACGTCGACGCGGCGCGCGCGAAAGCGCTCGCCGACACGCTGCCCAAGGCGCGGGTCCACGCGACGGGCGAGGCGGTGATAGCGGCCGACGATGTCGATGCGGTGCTGGTAACGTCGTGGGGCGCGACCCATGAACAATACGTCCTGGCAGCGATCGCCGCGAACAAACCGGTGTTCTGCGAAAAGCCGCTCACGCCGACATCCGACGGCTGCCTGCGTGTCATCGAGGCCGAAACGGCGGCCAGCCGTCAGCTCGTTCAAGTCGGCTACATGCGCCGCTACGATTCGGGATACCGGGAAATGAAAGCTGCGCTCGACGGCGGCGCCGTCGGTCCGGCGCTCATGGCGCACTGCGCCCATCGCAACCCGTCGGTTCCGCCCTACGGCTACACGAGCGACATGGCGATCACGGATACCGCCGTTCACGAAATCGATGTGATGCGCTGGTTGTTCGGCGAGGACATCGTTGCGACGCAGGTCATCAAGCCGCGGCGCAGCTCGCGCGCGGCGGAAACCTTACAAGATCCGCAATTCATCCTGTTTGAAATGCGGTCGGGAATCTGCGTCGACGTTGAAGTCAACGTCAACTGTTTGTACGGCTACGACATCCGCTGTGAGATCGTCGGCGAAACCGGTACGTTATCGCTTCCCGACTCCGCCTCGATTGCGCTGCGCGCCAACGGAGCGTGCAGCCGGCGAGTCCCGGCAGACTGGCGCGAGCGCTTCATGTCCGCGTACGATACCGAGCTGCGGGAATGGGTCGCGTCCGTCGCGGCAGGTGACATTACCGGACCGACCGCCTGGGACGGCTATGCCGCAGCGGCCGTTGCCGATGCCTGCGTCCAAGCTCTCCATTCGGGGGCGCGGGTGCCGGTGACGATGAAAGAACGGCCCGCGTTCTACGATCGCGGCGCCTACCAACTCGCGCGGGGCTGACATGAAGATCAGCCTCGATCCGTACATGATGCGCAGCCTGCCGCTGGCCGAGCTGGTGCGCACGGTCGCCGAGATCGGCTACCGGTTTATCGAGCTTTCGCCGCGCGAAGACTTCATGCCGTTCTTTCTGCGCCCGCGTGCGGACCGCGAGAAGATCGCCGAGCTCAAGACCGCGCTGAAAACGCATGGCGTCGAGCTCTCGTCGCTCTTGCCGCTGTACAAGTGGTCGAGCGCCGACGCCGACGAACGCGGGGCCGCGGTCGGCTATTGGAAGCGCGCGCTCGAGATCGCCGTCGAGCTCGAGTGCCCGCTGATGAACTCCGAGTTCAACGGCCGTCCAAACGACAACGGCCGCAGTGAAGCGGCGTTCTGGCGCTCGCTGGAAGAACTGCTGCCGATCTTCGAGCGCGAAGGAATCGCCCTCAATCTCGAGGCGCATCCGGACGACTTCTGCGAGCTCAATGCGCCGGCGGTCGATCTTGTGAGAGCGATCGACAAGCCGTGGGTGAATTACCTGTACTGCGCGCCCCACACGTTTCACCTGAGCGACGGAGCGGGCGGGGTTGAAGAGATGCTGCGTTACGCCGGTCCGAAGCTCGCTCACGTGCACATCGCCGACTCGTTCAATCACCGCGCGTCGTCGGGCTTGCGCTATATCGTGAACCCGCCGGGCTCGACGGCGCGCGTTCACCAGCATCTCGACATCGGTCAGGGCGAGGTGAACTGGCCCGAGTTCTTCGGTACCCTGCGCGATCTGCGCTTCGACGGTATCGCGACGGTGTGCGTCTTCGCCTGGGAAGAACGCGCTCGGACGTCCTCGGAGTTCATGCTCGAGCGCGTGAGCGCGGAACTCGGGCGCGTGACCGTTCCAAACACGGCGACCCGCGACCATGTCGGCGCACAATGACGGTGCAGGATGACGGAGTCGCTAGCCACATTGAAGTTTGATATGGAAGTTTGATATGACAGAGACCGTTACGCTCACGGCGAAGCTCGGAATTGCGCCGATCGCGTGGACCAACGACGATCTGCCGCAGCTCGGCGGCGATACCTCGCTTGAAACATGTCTTGCAGAGAGTCGCTTAGCGGGGTTTCTCGGTGTCGAAACGGGCGGGAAATTTCCCAAGACGAGCGCGCAACTGCGCGCCGTGCTCGCCGCTCACGAACTGCGTTTGGTTTCCGGCTGGTACTCCGGCACCTTGCTCGACGCCGATCTCGAAACCGAAAAGCGGCAGGTATTCGATCAGCTCACCTTGTTTCGCGAATGCGGCGCGTCGGTTCTCGTTTACGGTGAAACGGCCGGCACGATTCAAAACAAGCAAAACGTGCCCTTGTCCAATCGGCGAGTGCTCACCGACCATGAGATCGACGCGTATGGTGGTAAGCTCACCGAGTTTGCGCAATTCTGCGCGGACTTCGGCGTACCGCTCGCTTTCCACCATCACATGGGAACGGCGATTGAGAACGAGCGCGACATCGATCGCTTCATGGCGGCGACCGGAGAGTCCGTCGGCTTACTCTGCGATACGGGGCATCTGACGTTCGCCGGAGCCGATATTCTCCGCGTGCTCGACAATCACGGCAGGCGCATCAATCACGTCCACGCCAAGGATGTCCGCTTGGCGGTGCTTCAAACGCTGGACCGAAACAACGAGTCGTTCCTCGACGCGGTGCTGAAGGGCATATACACGGTACCGGGCGACGGCATGATCGACTTCAACGCCGTTATTCGCCGGCTTTTCCAACTCGGGTATACGGGCTGGTTCGTTGTTGAGGCCGAGCAAGATCCCCTCAAGGCACCACCGTTAGAATATGCCCGCATCGGACATCGCGCGCTCAGCGCCGCGCTGGCTTTGGCGGGATACCAGATCGAGTCCGGCCACCCCGGTCAAGATCCCGTCGGCGCCTCGCACGATTCAAAGTCAAAGCTGTAGACGTGAAGCCGGGCGTCGTCGGTCGACAGGCGCAAGTTGTGGTAAGCCATCTTTGCGTTCATGACCAGATCGTACGCGCGCGATGCATCGACTGTTACATAGGACATTCCGCCGGCATCGTACTGGATATCGTCGCCGGCATCGCCCTTGGCGAGCGGCGCACCGTCTTGGGTTACGTCGACGCGCACGCTCGCGCCTGAATCGGGAGCGAGCACGGCGACAACTTGAATCGCGTGATATCTCGTTGCCACATACCCGGGGCCGCCGGCCGAAGTCGCTGCTTGATTGGCCACATTCCAGACACCCTGCAGGTAGATTGAACCGTCCGCATACTTCGCCGCGCTGTCAGTATACGGCGAATCGCGGCGCGGGTTATCAGCATCGGTCGCGTTGGCAATCTTCGAGCGCATCAGCAGCATCTCAGGCGTATGTAAATAGCACACGGCACCTGGTTTATCATAACTGTCTTGGGGCAGCAACGCCATGACCGGCGGAAGCGTTAATTTGGGATCGTGCGCCTTTAGCAGCGATTGAATCTTCGTCTCGGTTTCCTGATAGAGACCTTCACCCGATACCGATTCGACGAGGCGACCATCCTGATCGAACAAGTACTCGTTGGGCCAAGAAGAGTTGCCGTAGCGCCGCCAGATTGCTTGCTGCGCATCGAGTACCACCGGCCAGTTGATGTTGAGCCGCTTCGTCGCGGCCTCCACATTGTTGCGCTCGCCTGCAAAATCGAATTCCGGCGTATGCACCGAGATGATCGTGAAGCCATCATCATGATACCGCTCGTACCACGCGTGTAAGTACGGCAGCGTGCGGAGGCAATTAATGCAGGTATAGTCCCAAAAATCGACGAGCACGACCTTACCGCTCGTATCGCGTTCGCCCAGCGGGCGGCTGTTGATCCAACCGGTGTTATCGTCGAACCCCGGAATGCCGTACGCTCCGGGCCGAAGCCCCAGAGTGAGCGCGAGAAGTCCGATGGCGAACATCCGCAGACCGTTGCTAAGGCGCATGTTGCGTAAACCGCTCCTGTGGCCGAGATCCATGGCGGTCTCGCCGGGCAAATCGTAACATCGAGGGTGGTGTCAAGATAGGTTCGATTTCGGACCGAACGATGGTGCCAATGTGGGAGGACAGGCCCCGGCGGATGTACCACGTAGATGACGATGAAGGAGGCCGGCGACCTCGAACCGCTCTTCCCCGATCGCGACTCGGACGAGCCGCTGGGTCGCCAGTTCACGCGGCGACTGCGCCAAGCAATCGAATCCGGTCTGTATGAGCCGTCGTCGCGACTTCTACCGCGCCGAGAGCTCGCCCTACGCCTGGGTCTGGCGCGGAACACGGTCACCTCCGCAATCGAGCAGCTCATCGCGGAGGGCTATCTGGAGTCGCGGGTGGGCTCCGGCACGTTCGTCGTTGCGAGGATCGAGAAGCCGGCGGTCGTGGCCGAGCCGGCGCCGCGCTGCCTTCCGGCGACTGCCGTCCGGTTTGGGCTGGCCCGAACCATATTAGAAGGATATGCGGTGGGGATCGGGCCGCTGCGTGCGGGCATCCCGGATATGACGACGTTCCCGCAAGCGGCTTGGGCGCGCATTACGAGGCGCAAGCTCGCCAAGCTACGGGATTTTTTGGATTATCACGACTCGAGTGGAGATCCAGCGCTGCGAGCCGCGATCGCTCAACACGTCCAGCAGTTCCGCGGCATCACCACCGAACACTCCCGCGTCATCGTCGTTGAGGGAACGCAGGCCGGAATTCGTCTCGCCGCCGACGTGCTTTTGTCGGAAGGTGATTCGGCGCTGATCGAAGATCCGGGCTATCCGTTCGCTCGTGCCGCATTCGAGGCCAGAGGCATCCGCCTACTCCCGGTACCCGTCGACGAGAACGGGATGGACGTCGCGCTCGCTCCACCCGCACGGCTCGCATACGTCTCGCCGTCGCACCAGTTTCCGCTCGGTTCCAGAATGAGCCTCGAGCGCCGTCGGGCGCTGCTCGACTGGGCGTTCGTGAACGATGCGTACGTGATCGAGGACGATTACGATAGCGAATACGCGTACGATGCCAAGCCCCTGCCGACGCTCCAGAGCGTCGACCGTCACGAACGTGTCGTGTATGTCGGCACCTTCAGTAAGACGCTCGCGCCGGGGCTTCGGCTCGGATATCTCATCGTGCCGCAACATCTCTTGCGGGCATTCGCAACTGCCCGGGTTATTTCGACGCTCGGCGGAGTTCAGTACGTGCAGTCAACGCTGGCGGATTTTGTATCCGAGGGACATTTCGCGCGTTACGTCCGGCGCATGACGCGCAGCTATGCCGAGCGAAGGCGGGCGCTCGTCGAACTGCTCGAACGAGAACTGCCGAAGGGTCGCTTCAAGATCGGACTGGCGAATGCCGGATTACATCTCGCTTGCATCGGTCCGCCGGCATTTGACGACATGGCCGTAACCAACACGCTCGCCAAGCAAGGCGTCTACGTCCAACCGCTGTCGGCCTTCTGCGTTGCGCGTTCGGACTGCCGCGGCTTCGTCATCGGCTACAGCGCTGCGCCGATCGCGGACGTGTTATCTTCCGCGCGAGAACTCACTCGCGTCATCCGGGAAACGGCAAACAGCCGAGCGTGAAGCTTTGGCGCGCGGATTACTTTCGCGCCCGCGGCTAGCCTGCCCAATCGCTTTCCACACCGTAGGTGCGGCGCAATTCGTTGACGATATCCCGGCCGCCCCGATACTGTTCGGGAACGAGGATGCGTTTGGGGTAGGCCCGCTCGGCCCGATACCCTCGTTCGTGAACGACGACGCGTCCCCACAGTGACACTTCGCCGAAAACGTGCCGGATCGGCTTTCGGCCTTCGCCCATGTACTCGATCGCCTGCTCGGGCGTTGCAAAGGCGTGGATGCCGTGGCGCAGCGTGTTTGCGCCGCAGCACGCGGTCATCGCCTTGCCCGGATGCCACAAGTCGATCATGAACGTGCTGACTAAAATCAGCGGCGTCGACGCGGCGATGCGGGGATCCGGGTACGCCAGCGTTGACAAGCCCCACACACGCCAGCCGACGACGACTTCCGTCGATTGCCTTACACGGGAACCGGCTCCGCCGGATTCGGTGACGGCATCGGCGGGAGCGGGCTCGGCACGGGGATCTCCTTGGGAATCACGATGACTTCCTCGGATGGCTTCCCAATATCCATCGCTCATGCTCTCCTCAACTTTACGCCGGTTACGCAGTACAGCGTCGGTAGCTGCCACCCCGACGGACCTCCGTTCACGGCTCGCTGTCCGAGCCGCGCGGATGACATTTCTCTTCGTTGCGCCTTTCTGTGGTCTTCCTTCCGGCCCGCTGTCCGAACGATAGCCGACGCGTTCGTCAGAAGAGTTCGCCGGCCGTAACGCGTGCGGCGCGTAGTCGGCTCGATTGCATGAGCGGCTTCTTACTGCGTCAAAGACTGCCGCGTCGAAATTCAAGCGGGGATATTCTGATGGGACGAGAGGCGCAATGCGTCTGCCGTTGGGGCGACCGCGAAGGGCGCGTCACGGCGTTGCTGGAGTCGAGCGAACTCATCGTTCGCGGCGCCATTCGGGGGCGCGCCGCGCTGCACACGATCGAGGCGGTCAACGCGCGCGATGACGTGCTCGAATTCGTGGTGGCCGGCGAACGGATCGAGCTTCAGCTTGGTGCGGCGGTTTCGCGTCGCTGGGCGGATGCCATCGCGGCGCCGCCGCCAAGTCTGGCCCGCAAGCTCGGAATCACCGCGACGACGCGGCTTCATGTTGCCGGGCGCATCGACGACGCTGCCTTGAGCGCGGCGCTTGAACGTGCCGCCACAGTTGATGCCTTGCCTGGCGAAGCCGACCTGGCAATCATCCGCACCGACGATTATGTTGGGCTCATCGATCGGATCGGTGCTCTAACGTCGGCCGTGGTTACGCCGCCGACGTGGATCGTCTATCTCAAAGGCCGCAATGCTCCGCTGGGTGAGGCGGTCGTTCGGGAGTCGATGCGGCAGCTTGGCTTTATCGATACGAAAGTCGCCGCCGTGTCCGATCGGCTTACCGCGTTGAAATGCGTGAAGCGCGCCGAAATCGCGTGAGAATGCTCTGAATCGCGTACGGATATCGATCGATCCCTCCGATCTCGTCTTAGAAATCATCTCGATCGTGGTCGCGATTCTGCTGGCGCTGGGCGTTAATTTCCTCGCCGGTCAAGTCAAGACTCATAACGACGTGGGGCGGGCACTCGCCGCGATCACTTCGGAGATGGGATCGAACGAGACGGCGGTCTCGCGAATCCATGCGCGGCATCTGAAGAAGTGCGATACGCTGCAGCTATTGGCGCGGCGCGGCCGGGGACACAAGATCTCCTACACTGCCTATCAAAACACGCTCGACGCGGTCTTGCCGTTCGCGCCGCCGGCGGTTCAGTCGACGGCGTGGAGTCTGGCCGACACGAGCGGCGTGTCGGCGAACTTCGACTACACCACGCGCGCCGATATCGCGCGCGTCTACGTCCAGCAAGAGGCGTTTGGCCGGCTTGCGAATGAACTCGCCGTCGACTTCCGGCCGCTGGTCTTCACGCGCGACGCGGATTTCTTCTTGGTGGCGCGCAACGCGGCACTCGACTGCACCTACGTCACGACCGGCGAAGATCGGCTCGATGCAACGTATCGCGACGAGATCAAGAAGCTCCAGTGAGCCCGCAGCGCCGTTCCTGAGAATCTCCCGAAGCGGAGCATCGGTAGGGCGGAGCTGTTGCTCGACCGAAGCCCGCGTTCGTTGCTCTGCAGTTCTCTGCAGTTGCTCTAATGTAGAACTAATGTGGGAGCCGTTCCTCATGAAAGTTAGCCTGTGTGTCGTTACCCTTTCCGCACTCGTGCTCGGCGGGTGCAGCGGCGGCGGATCCAGTACGCCGAGCACGGCGAATAATCCGTCGACGACGGCGGTCACGGTCGATTTTGCGAACGCCCCGCTGGCGGGTGTCAAAGTGACGCTCTCGACCGGTCTGAACAATCAAACGCCGACAGGTGTGATCGCGACCGCGTCGACCAACGCGGAAGGACAAGTGACATTCTCGCTTCCGGCGACGGGCACGCTGTGCATCAGCGCGACGGAGACGATCAGCAGCGGTACGGCGTTCGCGGGAAACTGCGCCTCGCAGCCGTTCCCCTCGACGTTCAGCCTCTCTCTTAATAGCTGAGTAACAGCTGACCGATTCGGGGCGCAGCGATTCGGTGCGCCTTCAGCCTGCTCCCAGGCAATCGGGTTTCGCTTTCGATTATACTAAGCGCATGAAGCGTTCGATTATTTTGAGTCTCGTGCTCGTTTTGGCGCCCGTGGCGGGTGCTGCCCAAACCGCGCCAGCCGACGCCCCGGCCGGCCCTCATACTCTTAGCCCGCAGCAGCAGGCGGCGATGCAGCAGCTGCGCGCTCAATTCGAACAGGCTCGTTTACAAACGCGGGCCCGACTGCTGGCGGCCCTGTCGCCGGCGCACCGGACGGCGGTCGCGAATATCGTGGGTCAGCTCGTGCTCACCGCGAATCCGAATCCGCGTGCGGCAGCGCAAGCGCTCGATGCCGTCTTGGCGCCGGCCGAGAAACAGTCGGTCGTGAGCATTGCCGAGGCCGAACGTACCAGCGCGAAGGCGCTCATGCAGCAGCAGCGGGCGGTTTTTGAGTCGACGATGACGGCTGAGCAGCGCGCGGCAATGGCTACGCGCGAGGCCAACCGGCAAGCCTACATGCAGAGTCATCCGCGTCCGGCGCATGTCGCCGACCCGGGATCGATCGTCCTGCGAACCCTCGGCAGTTTTGGTGATGGCGACATGCACGGACATATGATGATGTAACTCGTCGCGGGAGGGGTCCGAACTTCGCGCGGGAAGCGGAGCGGCAAATCAGGTTCGCTTGGCGCCGTTCTGAGGACTCGTCGATGCTTCATCTGTCGTTCGCCGGCTGTCGACTGTTGGCGCGAATTTCGGGCACGCTCACGGTCGCTGCCGTCGCTGTGCTCGGGCTGTGGAGCGGGCCGAGCGCGTCCGCCGCCGCTCTCGCCTCGAGCGTCCCGGTCGTGAAAACGACGTCGGGCGCCGTGGCCGGAGCGGCCGCGCCGAATATGGAACTCTATTTAGGGATTCCGTACGCCGCGCCGCCGGTCGGTGCGCTGCGCTGGGAGCCGCCGCAGCCGCCCGCCAAGTGGGCCGGAACGCGCAATGCCACCGGTTTTGCGAATCACTGTCCGCAAAATCCGACTCCGTTCGGTTTCGCGAGCGCCACCGAAGATTGCTTGTACCTCAACGTGTTCGCTCCGTCAGGTACAAAGGCGGGGGCGAAGCTGCCGGTGATGGTTTGGATTCATGGCGGCGGATTCACCGAGGGCGAAAGCAATGATTACGATCCCGATCGGCTCGTCGCGCGGGGCGTCATCGTCGTCACGCTGAATTACCGGTTGGGATATCTCGGTTTTCTGGCAACGGCCGGCCTCGATGCGGAGCCGCATACGCACGTGAACTACGGCTTACTCGATCAGCAGTATGCGCTTGCCTGGACGCAGGCGAATATCGCGTCGTTCGGCGGCGACCCAACGAAGACCACGGTGTTCGGTCAATCGGCGGGCGGCGAAAGCGTGTTCGCGCAAGTCCTCTCGCCCGGTTCCGCCGGGCTCTTTGGCGCGGCCATCGTCCAAAGCGGCGCCTACGAGATTCTCGCGCTGCCGACGCTCGCCAGCGCCGAAACGGCCGGCGACGCCGTCGCAGTCGCGCTCGGGTGCTCGCCGCAGGATACGGCGTGTCTGCGCAATTTGACGGTGGCCCAGATTCTCGCGCAGGAAACGGCCTCGGGCTCGCCGCTCGGCGGCGGACCGTCGCCCGCCATCGACGGCGTGATGATTCCCCAAGCACCGGAAACGGCGCTGGAATCCGGCGCGTACAATCATGTGCCGATCGTGCAAGGGTCGAATCGCACCGAGTTCCGGCTCTTCACCGCGCTGCTGTTCGATCTCGCGGGCGGCAAACTCACCCCGCCGGAATATCCGATTGCCGTTGCGGAAACGCTTGAAGCGGCCGGGCTCGGCGCGTATACGCAGCAGGTGCTCGCGCAGTACCCGCTAGCGCATTATAAGAGCGCCGATCTGGCGTATTCAGCGCTGACGACGGATGCCGTGTTCAGCACTCAGGCCTATCTTACCGATCTGCTGCTCACCACCGGCACGACGGTCTACGCGTACGAGTTTTCCGATGAGCGAGCGCCCGAGGACTTTCTGCCGCCGGTCAGTTTTCCGTACGCCGCAGCGCACGGCAGCGAACTGCAATTCCTGTACGACAGCTACGACCGCACCGGTCCGAAGCTGTCACCCGTCGAAGAACATTTGGCTGCGACGATGGTCGGCTATTGGACGGCTTTCGCGAAGATTGGCACGCCCAACGGCTTTCATTTACCGCTTTGGACGCCGTACATCGGAATCGCGGACGACATGGAATCGCTCGTGCCGCCGACGCCCAGCCTTTTCTTCGACTTCGCATCGGAGCACAACGTGGCATTCTGGACGGCGTTGTTCACCGCTCAGAACGCGCCCGGCCGGCTCGCTGCGAAACACTATCTGACGATCGGCTCCGCGCGGACCGCAGCCCGCACGCTGCACCGCAACCCCGCATTCCGCTTCTGAAGCATGCAGCCCGTGAAGCCGGAGGGTGCGGCGCTTTACGCTGTCTCGCCGGCTTCCCGGGCGCGGCGCTCCAGAGCGCGCCGTTCCGCGCCCTTGCCGTAACGGATCGTCCAGAACATCAGCGCGCCGGCAGTGGCCGCGGCCAAGATCGGCGATGCCACGACCGCGGCGGGAACCGGCAGCACATACACCAACACGATGCGGATGCCGGCCTCGCACAGGTAGCCCACGCCCCAAACGGCCGTCATCGTGCGCATGACGTGACGGAACCCCGGAAACACCCAGCGTTCGTTCCACTGCACCGTGCGCGCGGGATCGCCGCCGGTCACGAACGTTCGGCTGAGATAGAACATCAGCGGCCGCGGCGCGAAGAGCGAGCCGAGACACAGCAGTCCGAAGACACTGCTGAAGAACGATTCTTTGGCGAGCGCGAAATGGACGTCGCCGCTGAGCAGCGACGCGCCGATGCCCAACGTAATGAACACCAGCGAGATCGCGCCGATCGCGTCGAGGTGACGCCGGCGAATCCACGTCGCACCGGTTTCGAGCGCGGGAAACACGGCCGAGATCGCCAGCGCAATGACGATGCCGACGCCGCGTGCTTCGAGAACCGTCACGGCAATGAGCGGCAACACGACGTTGAAGCAGAGATTGATCGCGAGACCGCGGAGATGCATGGGCTGCAGTCATTCGCACGCCGAGCCCGGCCTCATGTCTTCAGGGCACGCGCCGTTACGTCTTATCCGACCCGATCGCCAACCCGCCGTCCACCCGCAGGTGCGCGCCCGTGATGTACGAGGCATCGTCGCCGGCTAAAAACACTGCCGCCGCGCCGACATCACGCGGCAACCCGATGCGGCCGATCGGAATGGTGGCGATCACGGCAGCGCGACGTTCGGGAACCTCGAGATAGTCGGCGCCCAGGCGGGTGTCGATCCAGCCGGGACCGATCGAGTTGACCCGGATGCCCCGATCGGCCAGCTCCCAGGCCATCGCGCGCACCAGCATGAGCGCGCCGGCTTTGGCCGCACAGTAGTGGCCCTGCGTGCGTGACGGAACCTCCGCCGACACCGATGTCACCACGATCACGCTGCCCGGCCGGCCGCGACGCACCAGTCGCTGCGCCGTCGCTTGCGCGGTATGAAAGACCCCGGTGAAATCGACGTCGACATGGGCTTGCCAATCTGCCGGAGACAGCTCGAGAAACGGCGCGAACGTGAGAATTCCCGCGTTCGCGACAACGATCTCCACCGGTCCGAAGATTGCTTCCGCCCGGTCCAGACCGGCCTCCACACTGGGGCGAGCAGCGACGTTCATCGCAACCGCTGCCGCGCCGCCGTCGGGCAGCTCGCGCGCCGTGCTTTCGGCGACATCCATGTCGCGGTCGGCGATCGTGACCTGGGCGCCGGCCTCGGCCATCGCGTGCGCGATGCCCCGTCCGATGCCGCGGCCGCCGCCGGTGATCAGGGCGTGTTTGCCGCTCAGCGAACGTCCTGCCGTCATGCGTGCTCCTATGCTGCGCGCCGGATGAGTTTGTCGATCAGCACCGCGAAGATGATGACGAGTCCGCTGGCGACCTGCTGCCAGAACGACTGCACGTTCATGAGCGTGAGCCCGTTGCGCAGTCCGCCCAGAATCAGCGCGCCGATCAGCGTCCCGCCGACGGTACCGACGCCGCCGAACAAACTCGTTCCGCCGATCACCGTCGCCGCGATGGCGTCGAGTTCGTAGCCGGTCCCGCCGATCGGTTCAGCCGCCCCGATCCTGGCCACGAGCACGAAGCCGCCGAGCGCCGACAGCGCGCCCGCGATCACGTAGATGAGCGCCTTCACGCGGCCGACGGCGACGCCGCAGAGCCGCGCGGCCTCTTCGTTGCCGCCGATTGCGATGATGTGCTCGCCGAACGTCGTGCGGCGCAGCACGAAGTCGACGATGAGCGCAACGACGATCGCCAGGATCACCGGGGTCGGAATCGGCCCGAGCGTCCCGGCGAAGATCGAGCGAAACGGTTCGGGAATGCCGTAGATCGGCTGACCGTTGGTGAAGACCAGCGCTGACCCGCGAAAGAGCGCGAGCGTCCCCAGCGTGACGATGAACGGCGCGAGACCGACGCGCGCGATCAGTATCCCGTTGATCGCCCCGGCGACGATGCCGACGGCCAGTCCGGCGGCGACGCCCGCGCCCAGGCCGCTCGTTGCCATCACGGTGGCCGCTACGACGCTGGCGAGACCCGCAATCGAGCCGACCGAGAGATCGATTCCCGCGCTGATGATCACCAGCGTCATCCCGATTGCGATGATCGCATTGATCGATGATTGGAGCGCGACCGCGGTCAGATTCGCAACGCTCATGAACTGATGGTTGAGCAGCGCGAAGACGCCGTAGACGACCACGAAGCCGAACAGGATCCCCAAGCGGCGGACGCGCTCGATCGAAGCCATCCGCCGCAGCGCCGCCGCTGACGCAGCGACAGGGACGACCTCGAGATTGTCGGTTTTCAAGTTCTGCATCGTTAGACACCGCCCGTTGCGTAGTGCATGATCGTCGCTTCGCTGGCGGACTCCCGCTCGAGTTCCTTGACGATCCGGCCTTCGCGCATGATCGCGATGCGGTCGCTGATCTGCAGAATTTCGGGCAGGTCCGACGACACCATGATGACGGCGGCGCCGCGGCTCGTGAGCCTGCCGATCAGGCGATAGATCTCGGCTTTCGCGCCGACATCGACCCCCCGCGTCGGTTCGTCGATGAGCAGGATGTCGCTCTTGGCGCTCAGCCACCGGCCGACGATCGCCTTCTGCTGGTTGCCGCCCGAGAGCAGCCCGACGGGACGCGCCGTGTCGCGCGGGCGCAAATCGAGGTCCGCGACGAGCGCCTGCGCCTCGGCCTGGCGCGGTTTGGCCTGGATCACGCCGCCGCGCGCGAACCGTCCCAAGCTCACCAGCGTCATGTTCGAGCGGATCGACATGCGGCCGAACAGCGCTTGACCTTTGCGGTCCTCCGGCACCAGACCGATGTTGCGGTCGATCGCGCCGCGAATCGTGCGGCCGGTGAACGGCTTGCCGTTCACCGCGATGGTGCCGCGGTCGATCGGATCGGCGCCGAAAATCGCGCGCAGCAACTCGGTGCGGCCCGAACCAACGAGTCCCGCGATTCCAAGCACCTGCCCGCGATAGGCCTCGAACGATATGTCGACGAGCCGCGCGGCCGACGTCAGATGTTCCACTCGCAGGGCGACTGCCGCCGGCGGGCGATACGCCGCCGGCGCGAGCTCCGAGAGGTCGCGGCCGACCATCATCGTCACCAGCTCGGCGCGCGACGTCTGCGCGACGGTTACAGTGCCGACGACGCGTCCGTCGCGCATCACCGTGGCGCGGTCGGCGATCAGCGCAACTTCCTCAAGCCGATGCGAAACGTAAATGATGGCAACGCCTTCGGTCCGCAGCGCACGGAGGATCACAAAGAGCGCATCGCACTCACGATTCGTGAGGCTCGACGTCGGCTCGTCGAGCGCCAGCACGCGGGCGCGGTACAGCAGCGCACGCGCTATTTCGACGCATTGGCGCTGCGCCATCGAGAGCGAGCGCACCGGTCGCCGGACGTCGATCTCGACCTGTAACCGGTCGATGAGGTCTTGCGCGCGCCGTTCCATCGCCGCCCGATCGAGCGTCACGCCGCCGCGGGTAACTTCGCGACCCAAATAGATGTTTGCCGCCGCGCTCATGTGCGGCACGAGCGCCAGTTCCTGATGGATGAGCGCGATGCCCGCCTTGCGCGCTTCGAGCGGTGAATGCAGGTCCAGCGCGGCGCCGTCGAGCACGATACGTCCGGCATCCGGCCGTACCGCACCCGACACGATGTTCAAGAGCGTCGACTTTCCGGCCCCGTTCTCGCCGAGCAGCGCATGGATCTCGCCGCTCGCGATCGCGAAATCCACGTCGCGCAGCGCTTGGACGCCCGGGTACGATTTCGATAATCGCTCGAGCGCCAAAGCTGGCTTCGTCATTGGAATTTGCTGACGTTGTCTTTCGTGATGACGTCCTGCTGCGAGATAATCCAAGCCGGCAGTTTCTGTCCTTCGAGCTGCCGGATTGCCATCTCGACTCCCAGCTCGCCTTCCTGCACCGGGAACTCGGCCACGGTCGCATCGAGTTGTCCGTCGGCGATGGATTTTTTCGCCGCGCCGATCCCGTCCGTGCCCACGACGATGATCTTGCCGGTCGCTCCGGCGTTGCGCACGGCCTCGACCACGCCCAGTGCCATCGTATCGTTGTTGGCGTAGAACGCTTTGAGATTCGGATGCGAACGGATGATCGTGGCGGCGGCATCGAGCGCAGTTAGGCGGTCCCAGTTGCCCGGCTGACTCGCGACGAGGGTGAGCTTGCCGCTCTGCTCGACGCCCTGTTTGAACCCTTTGATGCGCGCGCGCGCATTGGGCGAACCGGCTTGGCCTTCGATCTGCGCGACTTCACCGCCCTGCGGTAATTTACTGAAGATATATCGCGCAGCTTTGAGACCGATCGCCACTTGGTCGGTTCCGATATAGGTGCTCACGCCGGCGGCGCGCGCATCGTCGATGTCGATGACGGGGATACCCTTCGCCCGCGCTTGTTCGATGGCGGGCCCCAGGTTTGAATCTGACTGCGGCGAGACGAGCAGCGCATCGTAACCGCCGCTGAGCATCGTTTGCGCGATGTTGAGCTGCTCGGTTAGCGACGACTCGTCTTTGGCGGCCTGCGTATCGACCGTCACGCCGTTTTTCGCGGCGGCTTGATCGGTGCCGACTTTAACGGCTTGCCAGAATTCGTTGATGAGCGTTTTGCTGACGTAGGCGAAGCGGTAATGTTTTTTCGGCGCCGGGAGTTTCCCCAGCTCCGAATCGATCGCGGTATACGACAACCCGGCATCCGCGGCACGCGTCGAAACGCCGCCGAAGGTCACGGCGCTGCCGCCGGCAAGAAGAAGCGCAAGAGTGAGAAGCGGAACTCCGGTCAACGACGTAATTCGCATACGATCTCCTTGCCGCTGCGGGCAATGTCAGTGTGGATAAGTTACACGCGCATGGAGGTGTCGAGCCCGCGCATCTGTTCGCGGCGCAGTTTCCAGAGAAACGACGTTTCGTCGAACTCGACGTCGGCTTCGGTGATCCAGTGGTCGGCGGGGACGTCCCGCACGAGTTTGCAGCCCGCAGAAAGGCCCATCGGAACAAGCTGTTCGCGGCGCGATCGCTCGGCCGGCGCGATCGTTCCGTAGACGGCGTAGCCGCCCTCGCCGTCGATGAGTTCGCCCGCGTGCATCGGTTGGCGCGTGGCGCAGCCGACCTCACCGACAAAGCCGGCTTCGGGCGCACCGGTCGGTTCCCGGCGGACGGCGATGCTCGCAATCGACGTGGCGACCTCGAGACCGATGAGGTGGAACGGGCGCCACATCGATGCGATCGTTCCGCTGGGGTCGACGGCTAATCCGTATTCGCTAAAACAGCGGATCGTGTAGGGCTCGTCGGACGTGAACACGACAAACATGCCGTAGCGGATGTTGTTGGGCACCTCGCGGCCTTCACCGTAATGCGAGGTCACGACGTCGACGACGCCCGCCCGGTCGAGCACGCCGCCCATCGACTGCGGCCGCAGCACCGTCGCGAGCTCGTACACCGACGCCGGTGCGTAGCTTAAGCCGTTCGCGGGGATGCCCAGACCCGTGGCATTCGCTACCGCAACCATCTCGATTGATTGTTTGGTGCCGTCGAGGAACGAGTTGAACATCTTGGGATTGAACCCGCCCTTGGCGATCTGATCGGGCGTGAACTCGTGAAAGGCCAGTGCGGTTTCGGGCGTGCTGCGTTTATATTCCGCGAGATATTTCGTGCCTTTGCCGGCCGCGACAACCTGGAAACCGTTGGTGCGCGCCCAATCGACAAGCTCGCAGATGATCGCCGGCTGATCGCCGTAGGCTAGGCTGTAGATCACGCCGCGCCGCAGCGCAAGCCCGTGCAGCAGCGGTCCCACGACGACGTCGACCTCGACGGTGACGTTGATGACGTCGTGGCCGTGCTCGATCGCGGTCCAGATGTGACGGGCGGCGGCATCCGGAAAGCCGGTCGCCTCGATCACGATGTCGATGTCGCACGTCGCGGCGATCTCGCCCGAATCGACCAGCGCGACGCTGCCGGAACGTGCAACGTCGTTGGCGGCGGCTGCCGAGGGCGCTGCGGTGAACTGTCCCGCCGCCCAGCCGGCGCGCACGGCGGCTTCCCGCGCCCGGCCGGTATTGAGATCGGCGAGCACGCACAGTTTGACACCGCTGACGTGGCGCAGCTGGGCCAGGATCATGGTGCCGAACTTGCCGGC
>Ga0302326_10009109_pt1 | contig 21776 bp, 18 predicted proteins | sample Palsa_T0_3_FD_202264 | JGI IMG/M metagenome (GOLD analysis project Ga0302326, IMG submission 202264) | Peat permafrost microbial communities from Stordalen Mire near Abisko, Sweden - Palsa_T0_3 | ecosystem: Environmental > Terrestrial > Soil > Palsa > Peat permafrost | place: Sweden: Abisko... | reverse complement strand
GACTCGCCTGTCCCTGCTTTTGCGCTGCGTGGTCTTCCGGCGCCGGCGCGATGAAGCTCTGAGCCGGCTATGGCCGGCCCGATGAAGCATCGAGCCGGCTGGCGACGGGGACGCGGCGACGGCTGGTGGGCCTGCCGTTACGTACGTGACACAGGGTTCAGGTGGGCTCGCAGCGCGAGGTAGCTAGCTAGAGCGGAGGGTTGCCTGCGCCGCTACCGCGGTCGATACTGCCGGAATCCGGGCCGATGGGCGAGTCAGGGCTCGTCGACGAGCCTGAATTAGCCGAGGCGGCTGAGCCGGATGCGGTGCCTGAGGTGGGGGCGTCGGGTGAGGTGGAAGCGGCTGGGTCGGGGGTGCTCGCGTCGGCTGAGGTAGCGGCGTCCGGGGAGTCGGCGGCGGCACTCGCGCTGGCGGCGCGGCTTTCGGCGATGAGTTCTTCGAGGCGGGCGGGCGCCGCCGCGAGCCGGGAAGCCGGCTGACGCCGGCCTTTCCTAGGCCGAGCGGTAACAGAGGTAGACGGTGCCGCTGCCGAACCTGTGCTCCTGCGCCAGCGCCAGGTTCAGGCGGACCTGGTCCGGCAGGGCCCGGGTTCCGCCGCCCACGACGGCCGGGACGAGGAACAGCTGGTATTCGTCCACCAGCCCGGCTGCGATGGCCTGAGCGGCGAGCCCCGCACCGCCGACGGCGAGGTCGCGGTCGGCCGTTTCCTTCAGCTTGCGGACTCCGGCCGGGTCGAAGTCCCGCTCGATCCGGGTCCTGGCGGTGTCCGGCGCTTGAAGGGTGGTGGAGTAGACAACCTTGTCGGCCGCCTGCCAGATCCTCGCGAAGTCGAGCGAGACGACCCGCTGACCGGGCAGCGTATCCGCGGTTTCCCAGTAGCGCAGCGTCTCGTACATCCGCCGGCCGTAGAGATAGGTGCCGACCGGTCGCTCGAGTTCGTTGACGAACGCATGCACCTCCTCGTCCGGCGCCGCCCATTCGAAGCGTCCGTCCGCGTCGGCGATATAGCCGTCTAGCGACATGATGGCCGAGTAGATCAGCCGGGCCATGCGTGCCTCCGATGAGCTGTTACGGCCAGAGGTGCTGAGCAAAGTCCAGGACGCCGTCGAGGACGTCAGGCACGGCCCTGGCCAGCTCGCGGGCGGTCCGTCGCCGCTTCTTGCGCTTTGCCTCACCCTGCAAGGCCTGATCCAGCGGCTGGATGAGGTTACTGTCGTCGCCGGACTGCTGCTTTACCCTGCCATCACGCTGGGCGCGCGACGCTGTCCACGGCCGGGTTGCCATAACCCGGATCATAGCTCCCGGCGAGAGCCTTGGGCAGCCAGCCCGCAGCCCGCACGTCTGCGGCCGGGCAATCGCTTACGTGCGGTAGGCGTCTGCCCGGTGCCGGATCGAGCGGATCTCGATGGCATGCTTGCCCTCGTCGATCTTGTACAGGACCCGATAGGTGCCGCGCCTGGCCGCATGCAGTCCTTCGTAAGGTCCGTGCAAAGGTTTGCCGACCCGCCATGGATCGTCTGCCAGCGCACCGGTGATCAGTTCCCACGCAGCGGCAGCGACACCCGGCGGCAGCAGTTCCGCCAGCGCCCTCCTCGCCGGCGGTGTCAGCAGGACGGCATACCGTCCGGTCATCGCCCGTCCGCGCGGCCCAGCCGGGCATTCAGTATCGCCTGCATCTCCTCCTCGGTAATGAAGTCGCCGAGCTGCGCGGCCTCCGCAGACTCGGCCAGGTCGGCGCGGGCTTCGGGATCAGTCAGTACCGCGATCGTTTCCTGCAGTTCGTCCCATTCCGCGACCGAGACCACCATGACATGCGGATGTCCGTTCCTGGTCACTGTGAAATGGTCGTGTTCGGCGGCGGCGCGGTCAGCGATCTCTGTGAACCGGTTCTTCGCCTCGGAAATCGACAGGGTCTCCATAGCCATAATTCTAGCTATTCTATGGCGGGGCAAGGATAGGGTCTTCTGGCGATCGTTAGTCAGCTGCCCCGGCCGGTCTTCGCGGCGAAGCCGGGGACCCCCGAGACCGTCCGGATCAGGTCGGCGCTGCTGGCCGACGTCTCCGCGGAAACGCCTGGCGCAATTGCGTCGGACGTCCTAAGTCACTCGCTCCCACGGTAAAGGCCCAGGTCGGGGGATGATCCCGGGCCTGGGCCTTGATGTTGCAGGGCTGCCCATCATGCCTCAACTACCGGCCACCCTTTCGCGGCGGTGGCGAACACCCAGACGCTGAGCGCGAACACGGCCACGGCGGCGGGTAGCAGAGTCCAGCCCCAGGTGATGCTCGCCGACAGCAGTATCGCGCTGAGCACGACCATCCACAGCACGACCAGCAGCCGGATGACCAGGAAGGTGACCCGGACGGGCTGAATGTACTCCCAGGACCGGATGAGGGCGCGCTGGACGCGCGGGCGGGTTTTCAGGGTGGCGCGGCTAGGGTTCATTCCCATTCCTTTGGCTGGAGGTTGGGGGACGTTCTCGGAGATGGTGGGTGAACTCTGTGCGTACATGGGATGCCTCCTGTGGCCTTCGGTGTCCGGCCGCGCCGGTCACCTAATAAAGTGATATCACTTTGATAGCCCATAGTCAAGGGCGGCCGAAGGGTGGTTCCGTGTCCAGGCTCGCGAAGCGACCCCTGCCAGTGCGCTTATCCCACCTTTGCGTGTACACAATTCCGGGTACACTACGGGCATGGATGATAGCCAGGCTCAACTGAGTGTCCGGGATGCCCGCGCGCACTTCGCCGAGGTCATCACGCGAGCCCAGGGCGGAACGCCGACCATCATCACGCGCAACGGCCAGGCCGTGGCCGCCGTCGTCCCGATCGAGGACTTCAACGCCCTCGAAGACGCCATCGACCGGTACTTCGCCAGGGAAGCCGACCGCGACCTGGCAGAGAATCCCGACGCGCCGACCTACAGCATGTCTGAGGTCGTCGCCGCGATCTTTGAGGAAGAACCCGGCAAGGGCGCTGCGTGAAGTACGCGTTCCGGTGGCGGGAGCGGGCCGTCAGGCAGTTGCGGGCCATCCCGCAGCCAGCTGCGCTAACGATCTTGCGAGCGCTTACGCCGCTGGGGGACGATCCGCGCCGCCCGGATGCCGACGTCAAGAAACTCGCCGGGTACGACGACCGTTACCGGCTGCGCGCCGGGGACTACCGCGTCATCTACGAGGTCGAGGACGGTCAACTCGTCATCCTGGTCGTGGGGGTGGGGCATCGCCGGGAGATCTACCGGGCAATGTCCTGAGGAGGCGGCGGTGGCTGATCACCGGGAGCGAGCACCACGGTTCGTTCGGAAAGAGCTTGCTGTCCTAGCGCCGGCTGAGTGCGTCCGCGTCCTTCGGGAGCATCTCCGCTTCGGGGATCTCGCCGTCACGGGCGGGCGCCGGGGGTGATGCGCCGTGGGATCGGCGCAAGGTGATGACGACCGAGACCAGCACGAGGGCCGCGCCGAGTCCTTCGCGCCAGGTGAACTGCTCGCCGAGGATCACGATCCCGGCCAGCACGGCGACGACGGGGTTGACGTAGGCGTAGGTGGAGACGGTGGTCACGGGCAGGTGGGACAGTGCGTAGCCGTAGGCGGTGAAGGCGAGGATCGAGCCGGGACCGATGAGGTAGGCCAGGGCGATCCAGGACGTGGCCGGGACCGAGGACCAGTGGATGCGGGAGAACTCCCCGGAACCGGCGCCCACCGCCAGCAGGACCACGCCGCCGGCCAGCATCTCGATGGCGGCGGCGAGCATCGCATGGCTCGGCACGGCGAGCCGGTGGCTCAGGACTGATCCGAAGCCCCAGGCCGCCGCCGCCCCGAGCACGATGATCACGCCCGAGATGTGGCCCGATGCCGTGCCGCCGCCGACCAGGATGATCACCCCGCCGAGCCCTACCGCAAGGGCGACCGCGGAGCGGAAGCTGACGCGCTGATGCTGCATGGGCCAGGCGAAGATGATCATCCAGAGCGGCACGGTAGCCACCAGGACGGCGGCGAAGCCAGAGGGCAGCTTTGTCTCCGCGACGGTCACGCCGCCGTTGCCGGCGAAGAGCAGCAGGATGCCGATGACGGCGCCGGCCAGCCAGGCCCTGGCGCCTGGCCTGGCGCTGTCCTGCGCCGGTCCGCGGCTGCCGGCCGCCGCCCGCCGGGCGATGGGGTAGAGCAACGCGCCGGCAATGACGTACCGGGTGCCGGCGAACAGCAGCGGCGGCAGGTGCCCGACCCCGACGCGGATGGCCAGGTAAGTCGATCCCCAGACCAGGTAGACGACTCCCAGCGCGGCCCAGCTCAGGACTCGGCTGCGGGCTTCGACTGCGGTGCCGTTGGTGGTCATACCTCCATCCTTGGCCTAACGGGCTGGCACTACCAGTGGCAGAATTGACAACTTGAGGTAGATTGCTGCCATGCATCGAATCGCCATCCCGGTCACCCCGGGCTTGCAGCTGTTCGAACTGGCCATCCCGTGCGAGGTCTTCGAGCCCGGCCGGGAGGACTTCCCCGTGCCCTGGTGGTACGAGCTGCAGTTGTGCGCCGTCCAGGACGGTCCGGTCCGCACCGCCGAGGGGCTGCTCTTCGACAGCCCGCTCGGGCTGGATGAGCTGAGCCAGGCGGACACGGTGATCATTCCCGGCTGCGCCGACCGGCAGTGCGAGGTCCCTGAAGCGCTACTGCGGGCCCTGCGCACCGCCTACGACCGTGGTGCGCGGATCGCTTCCATCTGTACCGGGGCCTACATCCTCGCCGCCGCCGGGCTGCTCGACGGCCGCACCGTCACCACCCACTGGATGCACGCCGGCGAGCTCACCCGGCGGTGGCCCGCCGTCCGGGTCGAGCCCAACGTGCTCTACACCGACGACGGCCAGATCCTCACCTCGGCCGGATCAGCCGCCGGGCTGGACCTGTGCCTGCACATCGTCCGTAATGACCACGGCACCAGGATCGCGAACGCGCTCGCCAGGCGGCTCGTCATGCCGCCGCACCGGGAAGGCGGGCAGGCCCAGTACGTCGAGCAGCCGCTGCCCGCCAGCGGCTCCCAGGGCCTCGGCTCATCGCTGGACTGGGCCAGGGAGCACCTCGATCTGCCGCTGACGGTCGAGGATCTCGCCCGCCAAGCCATGATGAGCCCGCGCACCTACGCCCGGCGGTTCCGCGAGACGACCGGCACCACGCCGCTGCAATGGCTGTGCGCCGAGCGAGTCCGCCGTGCGCAGGACCTGCTCGAGAACACCGACGACACCATCGAGCGCATCGCGAGCCTGTGCGGCTTCGGCTCCGCCCACCAGATGCGCACTCACTTCACCCGGATCAACCAGGTGACCCCGCACGCGTACCAGCGCACGTTCCGGTCCCACGCCGCCGCCTGAGACCGCCAAGATTGATCAGGCCGGCCGCTTCCTGGGTGCGGCCGGCGCGGGGAACCTTTCGGGATGGTCGCGCCGGGCAAGTGACTCGGCCATCAGGGCAGCGCCCTCGGCGGGTGAGCGCCTGCTCTTGACGCGTCCCAGGTGGGTGTTTTCCCCGACGTTCGCCGCGACCGGGCCAGGCGGGTCGAGCGGGTTGGTCCCGGCAGGTGCGGAGCAGACCCGGCATTCCCACTGCGGGGGTAGCGTCGCGGTCCAGATGAACGGAACGGTCGTCTGGTGCCCGTTCGCGCAGTGATAAAGCACGACGACTTTGGCGACGGTGTATCCGCGGTCATACGGCTCACGGGCAGGACCGGCCCCTACCCGCGTCCCTTGCATTATGCCGTTATTTACAGTCCGCATAATTCCTCCGTTGACCTCCACTATACAGGTAAGTTCCGCGCGGTTTTGACCGTTAATTCCGGGTCGTGAAATCCTTGAAAAGTAATGACATGGCCAGAAATGCTGAGGATGCGGCGTCTAATACTGATTCCTATTTAGTCGCTGGTGGTGCAGGTGGCCCTCATCGCAGCAGCCGGTCGATCGCGAGCCGCAGTACCTCGGGCCGGGTCTTGTCGCCGTGGCCGGCGGCGACGAAGTAGCTGCCGATCACCATCCAGTACGAGGTCATGCTGCGAACCTCGACATCGTCCTCGTCCGCGCAGAACGACCGGAACAGCGAGCGCACGAAGTCCATCCGCCGGTTGTCGGCCCGCCGCAGCCGCCCGGCGACATCACCGTCGCGCCGCGCCCAGTCCCGGACCGCGAGCTCCACGGCCAGTCCCTCCGGCGAGGTGGTGATCTCGAACAGCTTCCACAGCTTGGCCCGAGCGTCCCCCGGGTGGCTCTCGACCCGGGCGATGATGTCCTCGGTCCCCGTCTTCTCCCAGGTGTCGAGCAGTTCCGCGATCAGCGCCGGCCGGTCGGCGAAGTGCCAGTAGAAACCGCCCTTGGACACCCCCAGGGACGCGGCCAGCGTCTCCACCCGCACGGCGTCCGGGCCGCCGGCCGCCAGGGCCAGCAGCGCCGCGTGCACCCACGCGCCTCGCGGAGTCCTGACTTTGGCCACGGCATATCTATACGGCACCGTATTGACTGGCGCAAGCGGACGGGCTTAACATCCATACGATGCCGTATGGAAAGAGGATGGCATGAGGGTTCCGAACGCAGTGCACGAAGCCCGCCCGTGGCGTATCCGCGAGATCGCGCCTGACTTCACGCTGGAGGACGTCTGGGCGCTGCCCGTATACGGTGGCGCCGACGACTTCCCGCGCCTTCTCGAGGTCATGGCGTCCCGCGATCTGTCCCGCGAGGCGCCGCCCATCACCCGGCTGATGTTCGCGGCCCGCTGGCAGCTTGGCCGGTGGTTCGGCTGGGATGACCCCGCCGACCGTCCGATTCCTGGCCGGTCCGAGACTTCATTGTCCGAACGGCTCCCGCCCGACCTTTGCGGCACGGCGGACGGCGTACGATTCGGCTCCAAGTTCGCGCCCGTCTATCGTACCGATACCGAATTTGCCGCGGAGATCTCCAACCAGACCGTGCACGCCGTGATGCACCTGGCCTGGGTCGATCGCGGCCACGGCCGCTACCAGGGCCAGATGGCGGTCTACGTCAAGCCGCGCGGCCGGTTCGGCCGGCAGTACATGGCGTTCATCGCCCCGTTCCGGCGCTGGGTCGTCTACCCGGCGCTGTTGCGGCAGATCGAAGAAGTCATCGCACGCTCGTAAGAAATGCGTGATACGCAGGATTCCGGTGCTGAGAACGCTGGCGAAGGTGCCGAAACTACCGCTCGGGCTCACCGGAGCGCAGCCATTGCTGCCAGGTCAGGTGCCCGCGGGCGTGGCCGGGACAGAGATGGCAGCCCGCGTCGAGCGCCCGGAGCGGGCCGGCGGCGGGGACGGGGATGAGGGTGGTGCGGCGGTTGGTAGCAGCCCGCCGTGCGGCGACGAGGTCCCGCAGGGCCAGCACGTCCGGTCCGCCGAAATCCTCCGCCCGCCCGGCCGGGCCCGCTTCGACGTGACCGATCATCTGCTCGGCAAGGTCGCCGGCGTCGAGCGGCTGGAACGCCAGGTGACGGGTGACCGGGAACAGGCGGTGGCTCAGCATCCGGTCCAGCGTCGGGTGGAGCTGGGTGGCCCGCTGGATCGTCCAGTGCCCGGCGGATTCCACGACCTGCTCGGCTTGCCACTTCGCCCGGTAGTACGTACCGCCGACGCGGTCGACGCCCACGATTGAGGGATAGATGAAGTGGGCGCCGGCCGACTCAGCGGCCGCCAGGGCGGCGCGGGTGCCCTCCAGCTCCGTTGTCTTCGCCCGGCGGAACGGCGAGGTGGCGGCGTGCACCACGGCGTCGACGCCGGCGACGGCCTCGCGCATATCGGCCGGGCTGCGCACGTCGCCCCGCACCACCTGGACCAGGGGCGGGTAGTCTGCGGGCCTGTGGTGGACGAGGACACGGACATGGTGCCCGCGGGCGATGAGCCTCGGCACGAGCGCGGACCCGAGCGTGCCGGCCGGGCCTGTTACGAGCACCAGTGTCATCTCAGCCACCTGTCCTTCATCGAAACGCTACGCTACTGTAGCGTAGTGTATCTTACGGAAACGGCGTGAGGGAGGCTGGGTGACCGAAGGACCCGGCACCAGACTGGACGCGAGAGTTGCGCGCACCCGGGCGGTCGTGCTGGACGCGGCGATCGACCTGCTCGCCGAGCGCGGCTACTCGGGCTTCAGCGTCGAGGGCGTCGTGGAGCGTACCGGCGTCGCCAAGACCACGCTCTACCGGCACTGGCCGACCCGCGACGACCTGCTCGCGGCCGTCATCGGCCAGCTCGGAGGGACCGGGCCGCTGCCCGACACCGGGTCGGTGCGCCAGGACCTGCTGGACTTCTTCGCCCGCCGCGTCCAGGCTGCGCACAGACGGCAATGGGAACGCTGCATGCCGGCTCTGGTCGAGGCGGCCGCTCGCCACCCCGAGCTGGCCGCGATGATCGCCCGGCTGACGGCCCAGGCGCTCAGCCAGGTCGAAACCCTGATCCGCCGCGGCATCGAGCGCGGGGAGATCCGCCCCGGCATCAACCCTGAGCTCGCCGCATCGGCCCTGATGGGGCCACTGGTGTTCCGGCGCCTCCTGCTCCAGGAGGCGCCCACCAGCCAGCGCGTCTCGACCGTCATCGACCTGGTCATGCAGGGCATCTCCCGGCCGGAGCCCACCGACGGAAGCGATACCTGAGGCGTTGGCCCTCCGGGCCCCCCTCAATCCGCCGGGGAGCCGCCCCGCCAGGCCGGCAGCTGGTCGCCGACGGCGGTGTCGACGGCGGCGCGGGCGAGCAGATCGGTCGAGTCCAGCGTCGGCAGCGGCGAGACTTCCGGTGAGATGAGCAGCGGGAACTCGGTGCAGACCAGCGCCACAGCGTCGCAGCCAGCCGCGGCCAGCCTGGCGATGATCTCGCAGAAACGTTTCCGGGCGGCGTCAGTGAACACGCCCTTGACCAGTTCGCTGAACGTGATCTGCTGAATCACCTCCCGGTCCTCAAGCCGCGGGGATCGGCTCCGCAGCCCATGTGCGGCCAGCGTCCGCGGGTATAGCTGGGCTTCCATGGTCCAGCGGGTGCCGAGCACTCCGACCGTGCGGTGGCCGGCCATCGCGGCCTGCCGCGCCACGACCTCGGCGATGTGCAGTCCGGGCAGGGCAAGCTCCGGGCCGGGGCGCTCAAGCGCGAGATGAGCGGTGTTGTCCGGACAGGCGAAGAAGTCCGCACCCGAGCGGGCAAGCCGCTCGACGCTGCGGGCGAGGGTGGCGCGGATGGCGTCGAAGTCGCCTGTTTCCCAGGCCAGCATGCTGCGTCCCATGGCGATGCAGTCCAGGCTGACGTCGGGATGGGAGTAGACGCCGAGTTCCTGCTCCCCGTAGCGGGCTACCGCCTGGAAACACTGGGCCGCCCCCGGCACGCTGTGCGCAACGATCCCGATGTGCCGCATCCACCAGCCTCCCCTGATCGCCTGGTCTTCCGATCTCAGCACCTCGGCGGCCGGAGGGCAAACGTGCCGTCGCTTTCCGGTGACCCGCCGGCAAGCACCAAAGCCCGTTCGGGAAAAACGGACGTCAATTTGACCGAACGGGCAGCGGTGCCACGGGCTGAGCCCGCGCGTGTCTTTTTCCCCTGAACCTCAATAAAGGCATAGCCGTTGCATTTACCGGTTGATCATAGGTCATACCGGTGTTAAAGTTCGCTCGTTGCCGTGAGGCTGGGGGAGTGGTGCCGGATCGCCATCCTGGCAATTATGCCGTTATGCCGGGCACGTGGGCGCTGCCGGTATGAGCGGGGACCTTCTCCGGCAGGTCCGGATCGAGCAGTCGTGCCGACGGCTCGACCGGCTCAGGGCGACAGCCGATGAATGGATCGCGCAGCGCCATAACGAAGACGTCACCGGCCAGTACGCCACCCAGCTTGACGTCCTGCGCACGGCCGTCGTCGGTCCGCTGGCCGAGCTGCGGACGATCATTACGGATGGCCTGAGCGCGAGCGGCGATACCGGAGGAGTTTACGCCGCCTGCCGGACTAGTGACACCCGCGCCGAATTGGTCCGGCGGGTGCTCACTTATTACCAGGACAAGCTCGATCAGCGTCACGACAAATCGCTCGGGCCGGTGCTGCGGGCCGCGGATGAAGTGGTCTGGAGCTGCTGGGCCGAGCCTTTCCGTAACGCCATTTACCGGGATCCGGCCATCATGATGCCGCCCGCGCCATTGCCCTACATCGAATCCCGGTACTCCCCGGAGGCTGTACTACGGGATGACCCGCCCGCCGACCTGGCGGCTGAGCACAACGACCCGGTGCTGATCAGGTATCTGGAGCGGCTGCCCATCCCGCTCATCGCCCTGCCGGAGGTGTGCGCGGACGAGCCGTGGTGGCTGGCGTACGCCGGCCACGAAGTAGGCCATCACCTCCAGCACGACCTGGCGGACGGCTGGAGCCTGGTCAAAGCGTTCGGCGACCTGGCCGAGGCGGCCGCCCGCGCGGGCGGCGAAGCGGACCCCGCGCGGTGGCGAACGTGGAGCGCGGAGATCTTCGCCGACATCTGCTCGGTGTTCGTCATGGGCCCGGCCGCGGTGTACGGCATCGTCCAGCTCGAGCTCGACGACGCGGACAAGATGCTGCTCGCCAGGAAGAAGTATCCGCCGCCGCTGGTCCGGCTGGGGATCATGGCCGCGGTGGCCGCCCGGCTCGGCCTGGCGGTGACCGCGGAGCTTGAGCCGGCCGGCGTGGACCTCGCGGGCCTCCCGCAGGCGGCCGCCATCGCTGCGCTGACCGACGCCGCGCTGACGGATCCGCTGTCCGGCCGCGGGCCGTTCGGGAGTCTCCTCGGCTGGGACCGGGCCGCATTCGCGCCCGGCGGCATGATCGAGGTCTTGCGGGACGGACTCAGGAACCGTGTCCCGCTCCGGGTCAGGCCCAGGATCGCCGCGGCCAGGCTGCTGACGTCGGCCGCGGTCGCGGCCTGGCAGGAAGTGGCGAGGATCCCGGATCCGCGGCAGCGGGAAGACAGCCGCAACGAGCTGGCCGGCCGGTTCCTCCCCGCCGTGGTGGCGGGCCGGGAGGAAGGAACCAGGGCGGCCGGCCAGCAGGCCGTGCCGGGCACCGCGACGCTCTCGGGCGACCTGACCCGCCTGCTTATCGAGTCGATCCCCGAGGACCGGGAGACCTGATGCCCGAAGAGCTGGTGCCCGTCCTGCCGCTGCGTTTCCTCGTGTCCGTCGACGAGCAATGGCAGGTCACGGTCAGCTGCCCGGCGCTGGGGCTGACCGGCCCCGGCCGCGTGATGCGCAGGCTGGACGACGGGAGCGGCGGCGATTTTCCGCTTGCCCCGATGGCGGAATTGCTGCCCGAGGCCGAACGCCGGGTGTGCTGTCGCATGTACTGCTGCACTGAGGACGCCGCGGTGCTGACTGAGGGGCGGCGGCGGATTATCGACCGCGATCCCGACCTCAAAACCGGGACCAGCCCGTTCGGCGGATACCTCTTTCACGCGCTGATCGGCGCGGCCGCCTGGCAGTGGGTGCGCGACATCGCCGCCGGCCAGCACGCCCTCTGCATCGAGCTCGCGCTGTCCTGGAGCAACAAGGACGCGAACCTCAACCGGCTCAACTGGGAGCTGATGCACGACGGGCACGGCTTCCTGGCCGCGGGGCAGCCGGGGGTCACGGTGGCCATCACGCGGCTCGTCGCCGGGACCGCGGGGGAGAGGTGGAAACCCCGGCAGGTCAAGTTCCCGCCGCGGATCTTGTTCGTGGTCGGGACCACGCTGAACGACCGGAGCATCCGGCCGGCGGCCGAGTTCCTCGGCTTGCTGCGGGAGCTGCAGGAGAGCGGCCGGCGCATCCGGGCCCGGGTGCTCGAGAAGGCCCGCCCCGGCGAGCTGGAGCAGGTCATCCGGGTCTTCCACCCCGACATCGTCCACTTCATCTGCCACGGCAACTGGGACAGGGACAGCGGCCGTGGCTTCCTCGAGCTCGCCCCCGACGACCCGGGCGGGCCCCGCGCCAGGTATGCCGACCAGCTCTACGCGGCCATGACGGTGGACGCCCAGCTACCGCCGCTCGTGGTCCTCAGCGCCTGCCAGACCGGCTCGGCGGAGGCGGCCCCGCCTGACGTGCTCGCGGGCGCTCACGACCTGGCCCCGCTGGCCACCGAGCTGGTCAGCCTTGGTGTCCCGCTGGTCCTCGGCATGGCCGGCCGGGTCTCGGACACCGCCTGCCGGCTGTTCACCCGGCGGTTCGGTGATGCCCTCGTCCGGGGTGAGAGCCTGGTCGTGGCCACGGCCGAGGCACGCCGCGCGACCGTATCCCAGGGCCAGTCAGCGGACGAGACCGTCGACTGGGCCTTTCCTGCCCTGTTCGCCGCCGAGCGGGTCGACCCGGGCTTCGCGCCGGTACCGCCGGGAGCCGCCGGCCCGCTGGAGGAGAACTGGATCCAGGACTACGACCTGGAGCGATTTCCGGTGTTCTGCGGCCGGAATGACTTCTTCCGGGCCTATTACGGCTTCTTCGGCCCGGCCCCTCAGCAGGTCCTGGCCATCGTGACCGACGGGCCATCGGGGGTCGGCCGGACGCGGCTGCTGCTGGAGCTGGCCGCGCAGATGCTGCGGGACGGGCATATCCCCATCGTCCTGACCCCGGACACGCCGGACTGGACGCCGCCGCAGTCCCTGCCGGAATTCGCCGGCAGCCTCGCCAAAGCCATCCGCGAGGTGCGCCGCATCCTGCGGCTCGGCACGGCCGCGGAGAGCCAGCTGGAGATGCTCCCTGGGGTCCGTTCCGCGCCGGACCCGGGCCAGCTCCCGCTGCACAAGGCTATCGCGCGGGAGCTGACCGCCGACCGGGAACTGACGGCGGTGGCCATGCAGCTGGCGCTGCAAGTGGACCTGCGCCGGCTGCTCAAGGACGCCCGGAAGCGGCACAAGTCGGTCCTGCGCGCCGAGGGACGCGTGATGATCCTGCTCGACCAGGTCGAGCAGTACGGCAGTCTCATGTCCGAGGTGTTCCGGATGCTCGGCTGGTCAGGCTTCGGCACCAGCGAGGAACCGGTCCCCGCCGTGCTGGCCCTGGCGCTGGGCCAGCCGGCCAACACGATCGTCAAGGACGCTCTCGAGCGCGCCGCGTCGCGGAAGTGGCTATGTCAGCTGATGCTGAAGCCCTTTGACTTCGAGACCGATGAGGATCTCCTGGCCTACAGCTGGATCCTGCTGAACCCGCCGCCCCAATTCTCCATCGGCCGTTATTTCCTTAACTACGCGGCTGACAAGGAGACCGTGGAGAGCGCCCGGGGCATCATGCGGACAATGTTCAAGGGGTTGCCCGGGGAATTCGCGAAGCAGGACATGTTCGAGGGCTTCACGAAGAGCTTCCTGCCCTTGAAGTTCATCGAGGCGCTGCCCTCCAGCCAGGACGACGAGAAGATCCTGAAACTGGTCCAGACCCAGATCGACCGGGGCGGACCGTTATGACCGAGACCCCGGTTACCCGCGAGGCGCTCGAGCTAGCCTTCCGGGACTACCTGGCGGAATCACGCCGGGAACGGGCCAGCCAGTTCAGCCCGGACATGCTGGCCTGGCTCGCCCTGCCGCCCCAGTGGACCGTCCGGCTCGCCAGGCAGGCCGGCTTCCCCGGCTGGGATCCCGCGTTCCTGGAGGCGGCGACCAAGGAAGGCCTGTGCGCCAGGACCCCGACGCCGCTGGCCGGCCGGCCGCCCTGGTACGCCGCCGAGGTCCGTGCGCGGCTGGCTGCCTATCTCCCGGCCGGCTCCCTCACCGGGTTGCTCGACGAGGTCGCGGCCATCGGCGATCAGCATGCTCAGGCGCGGATCCTGGCCACGATGACACATGCGCTCCCGCGGCCGCTGCTGACCCGGGCCACCGAGATCGCTAACCGGCTGGACGATCCGGCGGCCCGGACCCGGGCGCTACTCGCTACCTCGGCGGCCCAGCCGCCCGCCGAGGCGGCGGTGACCGCCGGGCTCGCGTTCGACGTCGCAGCACGGATGGAGGATCCGGGAGATCGCGCCGAGACGCTGTTGCAGGTAGCCGAGCAAGGACGCCTGGCGGACGGCGTCCGGCAGGAACTCGGCCGGGCCATCCTGGCCACCCTGCCCGAGCTGGCCTACGAGTCCGAGCGCAGCAGCATCCTGGTCCGCGCGGCCCCCTACCTGACGCCGCAGCAGGTTGAGCAGGCCCTGGCCGCGGCGCTCGCCCTGCGGGCGGCGCAGTACCGGATCGAGGCGCTGGCCGGGGTTACCGCGCAGCTACCCGATGCGCAGGCGGTACCGCTACTGCGGGACGAGATCCCCGCCATCGAGACGATCAGCACCGGGATCGGACGAGACCGGGCCGCGAAGACGCTGGCCCGCAGGCTCGCCGACTGCGGAGCAGCCGACCTGGCCACCAGCACCGCGCTCACGCTGACCGATGAGGCCGCACAGGAAACCGCGCTGCAGGCCGTGGCCGGCTCCCTCGCCTCAGCTGGCGACCCGGGCCAGGCGGCCGAGGCCGCGACCCCGGTCATGGCGTACGGCCAGGACAGCCCCGACGAGGTCGCCTTCCTCAGTTCGCTGGCCAATCGCCTGGCCAGCGGCGACCGCTCGACCGCGATCGGGATGGCCGAACGGGCCCGGCAGGCCGCAGCGACTCTCGCCTCCACCCCGGCGAACGCTCGTGCGCTGGTCAGCCTGGTCACGGCACTGATCAACACTGGCCTGGAAGCCGGCCAGGCAGCCGAGCGAGCGCTGCAGGCCACCGCGCGGATCAGCGGGCCCAAAGACCGTTACCAGCTGTACCGCAGGCTGCTCCCGGCACTGCCCGACCCGCTCAGGGGCCGGGCGGTGGAGCAGGCGCTGGCCGCCGCGCAGGGCATCGCCAGCCCGCCCGACCGAATAGATGCACTGGTGGATCTAGCGCCGTATCTTCCTCCCGGGCAGCTGGAAACGGTGATCCAGGCCATCCAGTCGCTGGCGGCCAGGGAAACGGACTTCTCGTTCTGGACGCCCGAGCCGGCCAGGACAGAGGTACTCGGCGAGCTCGCGCTCCGTTATGGGCCTACCTTCCTGCACACGCAGGCGGCCCGGGTCGCCGAGGGGGTGCTGGCTGCGGATCGGCCAGACGATCCGGTCTCGCCCGCCATGGCCAGGTGGGCGGAACTGGCCAGGCATGGAGCCGTCGAACCGGCCCAGGCCGCAAACTGGCTCGACCGCCGGCTGGCCGACCTCATCGAGGACGGCGACAGCGACCAGGCGCTGGCCTGGATCGAGACGGGCAAGCTGCTGGTGCCGGTACTGGGCCGGGAGCTTGACTCGGTAGTCGCGGTGGGCCTGCGCCGCATCGAGCTGCTCTACCGGCGGACGCTGGACCTGGGTCATCTCCGGCGGTTCCTGCCCCGGCCGGAGCAGATCGAGGAGTTCTGGCGGCTGCTCGACGGCGACGGCACCATCTGGGCCGTGCACTACCTGGGCGCGGGGGGCCTGGGCAAGACCATGCTGATGCGGCAGGTGGCGGCGAGGCTGGCGCCTGAGCGGGGCATCCCGACGGCACGCGTCGACTTCGACCACCTCAGTCCGGAGTACCCCATCGCCAAGCCCGGGCAGCTCCTGCTCGAGCTGCTTGACGAACTGCAGTCGTTCTCGGCGAACGCGCAGGCGGACTCGTTCGCATACTCGTTCCGCGCTCAGGTGGCCCAGCTGCACGCCGCGGTCACCCCGGGGAGCAACGACCCGCTGGCGCGGATCCACGACGAGCAGTTCGGCGAGGTCCTGCGGACGTTCTGCGACTTCGTGCGGCTGCTCCCGCAGCCGGTCGTCCTCATCCTGGACACCTGCGAGGAACTGGCCAGGCGCCAGGCGGAAGGATCGACCCTGCCGCCGGTCGAGGCGACCTTCGAGATCCTGGAGCGCCTGCACGAGGAGGTCCCGTGGCTGCGGGTGATGTTCGCCGGACGGCGGCTGCTGGCCCGCTCGGGTCCTGGCTGGTCCGTCAGCCCGGCGGCCGGCGCCGAAGGACACGGGCTGCTGCCCGAGCGCAAGGACTTCCTGGCCCTGCACGAGATGCGCGGTTTCAGCCGCGACGAGGTGACCGGGTACCTGGCCGGGGCGGCGCCCGGGCTGTCCGCCGGGATGACGGAGGCCATCTTGGCCCGCAGCCTGGCGCCGGCGAGCGCGGCTCCCGTCGTCTGGGAGCCGCCCCGCCCCCGCGACGCCGAGCCGCGTTACAACCCCTTCGACGTGAACCTGTACGCCAGCTGGGCCCTGGAGGATCCGTCCCTGCGGGCGGAGACCATCGCCCAGGGCACGACGGATCCCTACATCGCCATCCGCATCGTCCGGCGGCTCGGCCAGACCGACCTCGCCCGGCTGCTGCCCGCCGTCACCCTGCTCGGCCGCTTCGACCGGTCCATGCTGCGCGGCGAGCTCCCCGGCAGCGACGAGAGGTTCGAGCGCGCCTACCACGAGCTATCGAGCCAGGAGTGGATCGCCTACCAGCCCGACCCGTCGCTGAACACCACGTTTCTCGAGTTGGACAGAAACCTCAGGCCGCGGCTTCTGTCCTACTACCGGAACGACCCGGACCGGTATTTCGTGCTGAGCCAGGCGCGGGACCGGCTCGGTCCCGCGCTGGGTCACCTGGTCGAGGACCGGTCACTGAACGAGATCGGCGTCGACCTGATCGACGCCGCCATGCGGCTGCTGCCGCCAGCCGACGCCGCCCGCCTGTGGGACACGGCGGCCGGCCAGATCCGGGCGCAGGGCGACTGGGCCTGGGCCGGCCAGCGCACCAGCCGGCTCCTCGGCGAGGACGGCGCGGTGGCCGACCCCGGCCATCCGGCCCGGGCCGCCGTTCTGGCCTCGCGTATCAGCGCGCTGATCCACACCCGGCCGGAGTACAACCCGGCGCCGGACTGGCGTGAGGTCGGCGCGCGTGCCGCCGCGAGCCCGGACCCGGCCGTCCGGGAGTGGCTGCGGTGCTGCGCGGTCGCCGGCCTGGTCGCCGCCTTCCGGCTTCGCGGCGTCGAGCTGTCCGCCGATGACCTGGCCGCGTTCTGGGAGCTCGTGGACCAGTTCGCCGTGGTGTCCGGACGGCTGCCCGGGCCCCTGGCCGAGCAGCTGGCGGCGTCGTGCTGCGCGGCCCTCGAGGCGCTCGTGGAAGTCGCCGAGATGCGCGGCGACCCTTCGCTGGTATCCGATATCCCGCTGATCGAGCGCTGGCTCGGCGACATCGCCAGCCGGGTACCGGCGGACCTGCTGGCCCTGGGCACGATGATCGCGGCCCGCGGCCTGGCGCTGCACGGCCGCTTCGAAGCAGCGCTGGAGCTGGCGGCGCGGGCCGAGGAATCCTCGGCTGACAGGCCGGCCAGCCCGCCTGGCCGCTGGGCGGACTTCGACGCGCCCTCGATGGCCAGCGACCGGATAAGGCTCGAGCTCGTCCGGATGGCCGTGACGCTTCCGGTGCCGGCCGATCTGTTCCAGCGCGCACCGCTGGCTGACTGGCAACGGTCCGCCGAGGAGAACGTGGGCACCATCGACGCCGACCGGCTACTGGCGGCCATCTTGCTGCGACGGCTCGCGGCCGGGATCCTGTCGCGCGATGGGGTCGCCAGGCTGGCCGCGCTGGAGGAGCAGGCCACCGAGCGCGTCAGGCGCTCTCCCCGCAGCGCGCTGTGGTGTCATCGGGCCGTGCCGCCGCTGTTCACGGCCGTGGCCTGGGGTTGGACCGCCCTCGGCCAGAGCGATCGGGCCTTGGAGCTGCTGAACGCCAGGCGCCGGCGAGCCCTGGCGGCCGGCGACGACGATGCCGAGAACGCCGCGTTGACCGCCACTCTGGAGATCTCCCGCCGGATGCGGATCACCCAGCCGGTCCTGGCGAAGGATTCCGCCGGCTCCGCCGACCCCGGCCAGCAGGCCGCAGCCTGGGCGCTCACCGCGCTGACTGAATCGCCAGGAGCCCATGCCGCCGAGCCGGTCAGCCAGATCAGCGACGCCTGCCTGCACGACTGGTGGCGCACTCGCCCGGTACCGCTTGGAGCTAACGCGGAAGATGCCCGGCTGTTCCGGCGCCGGGCCGAGCAGGTTGTCGCGCATCGGGGCGACCTGACCCCGTTCGCCGCCTTCTCCCTCGGCCTGGACCTAGCCGAGGCTGATATCGCGGCGGCCAGGACTCCGGACTGGCAGGCCAGCGACTACGACACGTTCGAGGCTAGCGCTCAGGTCACCGCCGAGCAGGTGGTCCGGGTGCGGCTGCGGGCGCAGGCCCTCGGCCATCCGGATTTCCAGTCCTCTTTCTCGGCGCCCGCCGAGTCGACGCCGGCGTGGATGTGGCGAGTCGGCCTGCGGCGGGCGGCGGAACTGGCTTTGGACGAGGGTGAGCTGCTGGCCCTGCGGCTGCCCCGTTTGGCGGTCACGCTGCTGGACCAGGCCGGGAGTTTGCTCAACGGGATGGGCGATTGGGCCGGCGCCCTGTTCGCGGCGATCGCGGCCGCGCTCGCGCGCCAGCGCGCCGGAATGGCCATCCCGCCCGACCGGGTTTACTTTCTCAGCGGTGTCTATGAGGCGGTGGCCCGCCAGCCCGGGGCGTCGCTGCCGGCCTGGGCCGACCTCGCCCGGCAGCGCGTGTTCCTGGAGCCCCGGCGGCTCGAGCCGACCATGGGCGGCTGGCTGCCGCGGCTGGCCGCCTGCCTGGCGCGGCGGACCGAGGCCGACGGCGCGGCCCGCAAGCCCGTTGGTGACACCCAGGTCAGGAACATGCTGGAAGCCAGGCTGGGATCGGTGCCCGCTGAGCTCGACCCGTCCGTGCTGACCCGGCGGCAGCTCGGGTGGCCGTGGCGGGCCAGACGGCGTACCCCCCATAGTCGCTGGTGGTGGTTCTTCAGGATCACCCTTGGCGTATTCGGGGTCGCGTCCGCGGTGGTCACGGTGCTCGCGGTGCTCAACTTGTTCAGGCCATCCCATCTGAACACTGGGACGCAGTCGACTGACCTGAACGCCACGATCCAAATCGGCTTGGTCGCCCTCCTGATTGCCGTGGGAGGCGTGCCGGTCGCGCTGATCGCGTGGACACTCGTGCGGCGCCGGGCCCGGCGGTGGGCCAAGGCCGTGGTCGGGCTCCGGATCACCCCCTCGTCCGGCCACGGCGCGGCGGACGGCGAGATCGGGATCGACATCGAGAAGTGGCAGGCCGATCCCCCCCGCCTGCCGCCCTGGAAGCACCCCGAGCCGGCCCACGTGACCGACAGCGCCGTCCTGCCTCCGCTGCGGGCCTACGAGCGGAGCGCGGCCGCCATGCCGGCCAGCCTGCAAGACGGATTCCGCGAGCTGGCCCGGCTGGTCGGGTCCCGGAGGTCGGTCCGCATCTCGCTCGACATCGACCCGGCCCTGGAGCGGATGCCGTGGGAAGCGCTGCTCTCCTACCCGCTGCTCACCGCAGAGTCGGCCCTGCCGGGCGCCCTGGACTTCTGGCGCCGGGGTGAGCCGCTCGCCGGGACCGGACGGCCGCGGCGCGCGCAGCCACCCGGCACGGTCGCGGTCCTGGCCGACACCACGCGCCGGCTGTTCGCCGAGCGCGCCGGGCTGGGCCGCAGCGTGTCGTTCCCCGACCTGTCCGGGGATGACGTCAACCGGGCGATCGAGCGAGCCGGCGCACTGGCCACTGACCCCCCTGACATCGTCCTGGTCATCGGCCGCCCGGTCCGGGTGCGCGACGCGGTCCTGCTGCAGACCGCGGAGCAAGCGGCCGCCCGGGGAACCTCGGAGGACGACCTCCGCGAATCCGTCGTGGGCGGCGGCCTGCTCGAGCCCCAGGTCGTCGCGGGCCTGGCGGCCCGGTTGTTCATCGTCCTGGGAGCGCCGGGTGAGACCGCCGGCCGCTTCGACACCGAGCGCCGAGATACCGCCGACCTGCGCGGCTGGGCGGCCGACGTCTTCCGTGCGGGAGCGGCGACGGTGATCATGCTGCCGTCGATGAAGCCGGAACGGGCCGAGGCGGTGCTGGGGAAGATTGCCTCGTGCATCAGGAAGGGCATAACCCCCGACGCGGTCTACGAAGCGGTCCGCGCGGCCCGGCTCTCCACCGGGACGCCGGCTCAGCGCGGGGCGGCTGATCGTCCGGTCGAGCAGGCCCTCGACATCTCCCTATTCCGGCGTGACTACACGCCGGCCTTCACCGTCTTCCGGGAGCAGGAGCGCTAGTGAGCAACGGACCGAGCCTGTGGGAGCACGTCATCGGATGGTGGACCGACAATGCCCGGCACCACGTCTACGCGCCGATCCCGAAGGAACGGACCGACGAAGCCTACGACGACGCGCCGCTCGAACCCGGCGCCAGCTACTTCCGGCTGTGGCTGAGCGAGATGTTCCTGACCAAGCGCGTCGCCTGGGGGACGGAGTGGTTCCCGGCCGTCCACAGCGAGGTACGGCTCCAGTTCGGCGGGCAGGGCACCTCGTTCAGCCGCGTTGCGCAGCCGCCCCTGGACCAGCTCGGCGAGGGTGTCCGGCTGAACTACCGGCTGACCGAGCTGCTCCCGTTCAACGGCGGGGTCGTCGAGATCGAGGCGGCCCTGCTCGGCCTGAAGGGCGCCGACTATCTCGGCACGGCCATCGGGATCTTGCAGCAGTTCTCCGGCCTTATCGCACCGCCGCTCGGCCCGGCCGTATCCCTGGCGCAGGCGGTAGTCTCCGGTACCCGCGACCTGCTCAGCGCGACTAAGGGAAACATCCAGCTGGGATTTCATCAGGAGCTGGTCTCGGGCGGCGCCGGCGGCGCGGTGCTGCGGCCGGGCTACCTGGCCGTCATCCTGGCCGAGCCGGGACAGGTCAGCCTGGACCGCCTGGCCGTCCGCGACGGCCGGCTCTGCTATCGCCAGGCGCCTGGGCAAGATCCCGTCCACCTCAAGGGGTACGACTACCTGCTGTTGCGCGTCGAGGGACGCAAGGAGCGGGACGACTGGCGGCTCAAGGACATCCAGGCTCCGCTGAGCACGGCCGGCCAGGCGCTGCTCGAGGCACCGCCGAACACGGTGAAGGCGAACGCGTACCGGATGGTCGCGCTGGCCGCCGCCTGGCAGTCCCCCGACCTGGCCCAGCTAGACCGGCGGCGGGTGGTGCAGGCCATCAAGGCCGAGCTCGATCAGCTCGCCGACGAGGGCGCCGGGGCCGTGGGCGGCGAGGAACGGACGCTCGGCGAGATCTTCTCGGCTCGGGCCATGCGCCGGGACCAGGCCGACGCGCTCGGCGAGCTGACCGCCGACGAGGTCTTCGGCTGACCGGCGCTTTCCGCAGCAGCCGGTCGTCGACAGGCCGGCCCGTTTGTCGGATCGTCTTGGTGCTGGGACGATGGCGGCGTGAAGCTAGGGATCCTGTGCGGCGGCGGCCCGGCCCCGGGGATGAACTCGGTGATCTCCGCGGCCACGATCGAGGCCCGTAACTCCGGGTGGGACGTGCTCGGAATCATGGACGGCTTCGAGCACCTCATCGCGGGCCGGACCGAGGAGGCGCGGCCCCTGTCCATTACGGACGTATCGAGGATTCACGTCCTGGGCGGGTCGGTCATCCGGACCTCGCGGGCCAACCCGACGGTGCGAGACTCCGGCGCCGCCGACCCGGACTGGAGGCTGCACGCCTGCCTGGAGTCGCTGGACAAGCTGGGGATCGGCGCGCTGGTGACGATCGGCGGGGACGACACCGCCTTCTCGGCGTCCCGGCTGGCCGAGGCGGCCGGCGGCCGCCTGCGCGTGGCGCACGTGCCGAAGACCATCGACAACGACCTGCCGCTACCGGGCGGCACGCCGACCTTCGGCTTCGAGACCGCGAGGAGCGTGGGGGTTCAGCTGGTCAGCAACCTGATGA
>Ga0302326_10009108_pt1 | contig 21777 bp, 16 predicted proteins | sample Palsa_T0_3_FD_202264 | JGI IMG/M metagenome (GOLD analysis project Ga0302326, IMG submission 202264) | Peat permafrost microbial communities from Stordalen Mire near Abisko, Sweden - Palsa_T0_3 | ecosystem: Environmental > Terrestrial > Soil > Palsa > Peat permafrost | place: Sweden: Abisko... | reverse complement strand
CTTACCACGGTCGATAGCAGCGAAATCCAGGCCGAGGGCGCCGTGCGGGTCGAGGACGTAATCAACCGAATGCCCCAGGCGACAGTTGATCAGAACTCCACTGTCTCCAACGAAGCCACGGGCACAGCGACGGTGAATCTGCGGGATCTGGGGTCTGAGCGCACCCTGGTGCTGATCGACGGCAAGCGGCTGATGCCGGGCGACCCCACTTCGGGGGAGATCGCGCCAGACCTCAATTTCATTCCCGACGCGCTGGTGGACCGTATCGACATCGTCACCGGCGGCGCCTCGGCGGTCTACGGCTCGGACGCCATCGCCGGCGTGGTCAACTTCATCATGAAGAAGGATTTCGCCGGCCTGAAAATCGATGCGCAGAGCGGCTTCTTCGATCACGTCAACGGCGACAAGGCGATCCAGGCGCTCCTGATCGACCAGGGCGACCCGGTCCCGCCCAGGGTCGTGAACGATGGCCTCACCGCCGAGGTCACGCTCGTGGGCGGCCTGAATTCACCGGATGGCAAGGGCAACATCACCGTCTATGGCGGCTACCGCCGGACGGACGCGATTCCGGAATCGAGCCGCGACTTCAGCGCCTGTGCGCTCGAACCGAACGATACCGTGCGGCAGTGCTCGGGCTCGACCGCCAGCACCAGCCCCACCCGGGTCCTCGTGTTGGACCAGGTGACTGGAAACGTGGACGATCTGACCCTCGATCCGACCGGGCCGGGCGACACCTTGCGCGCCTTCAATCCGGGGCGCGACGCCTTCAACTACGCGCCCGACCAGTACTTTCAACGCTCGGACGACCGCTATACCGCCGGCGCCTTCGCCCATTACCAGCTCTCGCCCGCGGTCGAACTCTACGCGAGCGGCATGTTCATGGACGATCAGACCACCGCCCAGCTCGCCCCCAGCGGCCTCTTCCTGGCGCAGGTGTCGATCTCATGCGCCAGCCCCCTGCTGTCGGCAGCGGAAGTGCGGAGCTTCTGCACGGACGCCGATGTGCCGCCCGGAGGCGACGCCCTGCTTTTCGTCGGCCACCGCGACGTCGAGGGCCTCGGCCGCCAGAGTTCCTTCAGCCACCGGGACTACCGCATTCTGGCCGGAGGCAAGGGCGAGTTGGGCCCGTGGCGGTACGACGTTTCCGTCCAATATTCGGCGGTCAGCCTGCGACAGCTCGATCTGAACGACGTCTCGCTCTCGCGCGCCCTCGACGCCCTCGATGTGGTGCGCGACGCCTCGCGCGCCCTCGTCTGCGCCTCGGGCAATACCGGCTGCGTTCCCTACGACGTGTTCAAGATCGGCGGCGTGACCCCGGCCGCGATCGCGTATATCTCGGAGCCTGGCGTTGCGACCGGTTCGACCTCGGAGGCGGTGGCCAGCGCCACCCTGACCGGCGACCTGGGCCGCTACGGCGCGACGAGTCCCTGGGCGCGGGACGGCCTTGGCGTCGCCGTCGGCGGCGAATATCGCCGCGAGGCCCTTGGCTATGCGCCTGACGCCGAGATCGCCAGCGGCGACCTGGCCGACAACCCCTTCTCGTCGCCCGCGGTCAATGGCGCGTTCCAGGTCTACGAGCTCTATGGCGAGGTGAGGGCGCCGATCGTCGAGGATCGCGGCCCCCTGCTCCACGACCTCAGCGTCGAGGGAGGCCTCCGCTACTCCTGGTACAGCAACGCCGGGGGCGCCAGCACCTACAAGGCCGGGGCGGAATGGGCCCCCACCTCCGACGTGCGCTTTCGCGGCGCCTTCAACCACGCCGTCCGGGCGCCGAACGTCGTGGAGCTGTTCACCCCCCAGACGCTCGCCATGACCGGACTGTCGGTGGACCCCTGCGCCGGCGCCGATCCCATTGTCGACAACGAGAACCCCCAGGCCACCGCGGCCAACTGCGCCCGCACCGGCGTGACCCCAAGCGAGTATGGTCACATCGCGGCCAACCCCGTTGGTTACAACAGCACTGAAGGGGGCAACCCCGACCTGAAGCCCGAGGCGGCCAACACATGGACCTTCGGCGTGGTGTTCACGCCTCGCATGCTCGGCGACTTCAGCCTCTCGATCGACTACTTCGACATCGATGTGTCGGGCGTGATCGGCGACCTGGGCGCCGACACGACGATGGAGGAGTGCCTGACCACCGGCAATCCGTTCTCCTGTCAGCTGATCCACCGCGCGCCAGTAACGGGCTCGCTGTGGCTCGGGCCGCAGGGCTACGTCACCGATATCCTTCAGAACGAAGCCTCGTTGCGGACCCGGGGCGTCGACGTGGAGGCTTTCTATCGTGTGCCGCTCCCGAGCGTGGGCGGCGTTGTCCTTGGCCACGCTACCTTCAAGCTCGACGGCGGCTATGTGGCGAGTTTCGTCGCCCAGCCAATCCCTGGGGCCATCCCCTATGATTGCGCGGGCTACTACGGATCATTCTGCGGCGGGCCCTTGCCGAAGTGGCGACACATCCTGCGGACGACGTGGAATGCGCCGTGGGGTTTCGACCTCTCTCTCGCCTGGCGATACATCGCGCCGGTCAACCTGGACGCCACCTCCTCGAACCCGTTTCTCGCCCAGCCGTTCGCCCCCGTCGATTCCAGCCTGGCCTCGCGCAGCTACTTCGATCTCAGCGTGGTCTGGCGTCTGAACCGGCGGCTGGAGCTTCGCGCCGGGGTCAACAATCTCTTCGACATCGACCCACCGGTGGTCGGCCTGAATTCCGTCGGCCTGTTTCCCGTCACCAACGCCAACACCTATCCCGGGCTATACGACTCCCTCGGACGCTACGTGTTCCTCGGCCTGACCGCGAAGATGTAGGCCAGCTCTGTCAAGGCAAGGCGGCGCAGATCGCGCAACTCTCGCTCATCCTACCGCCCTCACTTCCCCGCCCCGCTCCCATATTCGGTGCGGAGGGACTTGGGGGCGCCGCAGGTGGCGATCATCTGGTCGACGATCCTGGCCCGGTAGGCTTCCAGGTCTGGGATGGCGAGGGCGTTGCGGCGGGCGCGGCCAAGTTCGCGGGGGGTGAAGGCGCGGGCGCCGGGCGGCGCGCTCGCCGCGCCCAGGTCGAACATCACGTAGTTCAGCATCGCCGCCATGTCGGTATCCGAGATCTCGGCGAAGACCACGTTGGGAAGGCGCGCGACATAGTCCCGGCCGGCGCCGTTGCAGAGGAAATAGCCGGCCTTGTCCTTCAGGTCCGGCACGTTCCTGGCGAAGGACGCGCCATCGACGCCGTGACACCCGCCGCAGCGCTCGAGATAGTTGGCCCGCGGGCCGATGTGCTGCTGGAGCGCCGGAGTGTCGGCCTGGGCCGGCGCGGGAGGCAGGCACGAAAACCAGAGGGCCGCGGCGGCCAGGACCGGCGCCCCCGCCGGCCCGTTCAAGGCGCGGCCTTGGCGAGCGCCGGGTCGTGGGCCATCGCATTGACCTGGGCCGGCGTCAGCCGCGCCTGGGCGCGAACGGCGGCGACTTCGGGGGCGGTGAACGGGCGTGCCTTCCTGCCGTCCAGCGCGGCGATGTAGTTCAGCGCCTGCGCGACCTGGGCGTCGTTGAGCTGCACGAGCGCCGGCATCATCCCATGGATCGTCTGCTTGTCGGCCTCGACCGCGCCGCTCATGCCGAAGACCACGGTGGCGATCATCATCTTGCGACCCGCCGGCAGGGCGGCCAGGGCCCCGGCTCTACCGGCCAGCCGCGGAAAGGCGCCCGGCGCGCCCGCCCCTCCCCGCTGGTGGCACATCGCGCAGGTCTGGTCGTAGACCGGGCTCGCCGCCTGCGCCCTCGCCTCCCCGCCGGCGACCGACGCCGCCGCCAAGGCGAGGACGGCGAGCGACGCGGCCAGCCTCATTCGGCCATCCCGACCAGGACCGCGGTCGAGCAGTGGTAGGCCATGGTCGCCAGGCCAAAGCACCAGATGATGTTGTTGTCGCCCTGCGGCCGGTAGACCGGCGTCTCGCGCTCGGTGGAGTCGCAGTGGCATTTGGTCCGGCAGGGCGCGGTTCCGCAGCAGTCGCGGTAGGCGATCAGGTACGACTTGCCGTCGTCCGGATTGATGCAGGTGCCGACCCACGAGGTGGGCGAGGCCGAGGTCCCCGGCGGGCAGGTGTGCATCCCGCCGCCGCAGCAGGTGCAGAGCAGCCCGTCGATGGCGCAGTAGCGCCAGTAGTCGCACTTCTTCGCATCCTTGGTCTGGGCGTTGCGGGTAAACGCGCTCGGCGGCTCGGCCTCGGCCCTGGCCACCGGCAGGATCGGCAGCAGCGGCGCCGCGGCCAGGAACGCCCCCAGCCGCGCCAGGGTGCTGCGCCGGGAGATCCCGCCGGCGAGGCGGCGCGCCAGCCGCTCTCCCAGGGCGTCGAGCGTCATTTTCGCCAAGATCCCCTCCTATTCCCAACCACGTCGCGGCCTCACACCGCCTCGGCCCGCGACTTCGATTCCTGGCCCTTCAGATACGCCTGGATCGAAGCAAAGCCGGTCGCCTTGGCGACCACCAGGCTTTCCAGGTGCTCGCGGGTGTTGACCAGGCCCTTGGCGGCGATGACGCCGGCATCGTCCAGCAGCACCGCATAGGGGAGCTTGCCGACCTGGTAGGCCATCCCCAGTTCCGAGCCGTTGATGAACGGATAGGCCTCGAGGCCATATCGCGCCGCCAGGGCCAGCTGCTCGGCGCCCTCGCCGTCGCCGACGAAGACGAGGTCGAGGTGCTCGGCCCTGGCCACCGACTTGGCGAGCGGAATGATCCGCTTGCAGACCGGGCAGTCAGCCGAGATGAAGAGCAGCAACTGCATCCCGCCAGGCGCCAGGGTCCCCCCCACCGCCATCGCCCCGCCGTCCAGCAACGCCGCCGTCAGCCTGGGCGACGGATCGCCGACCTCGGGACCGCCCCTCGGCGTCAGGGCCCCGACCGGCGCGATCCGCTCGTGCAGCACCCCGATCTGCCGCGCCAGCGCCAGCACCACCACGATCAGCCCAAGCACCAGGATCCACAACAACACGATGGAGGCGACCAGCAGACTCACAGCCCCCCTCCCCCTTCGGTAGAGGAGTTGCTTCTAAGTAAGCTGAAGCAGATCATGTTTCTCTCGCCCGTGGCTCGAGCGCCGCGAAGGCCTCGTGGCAAAGGTAGAGCATGAAGCCAGCGCAGGCGGCGGCCGCCGCGATCAGCCAGCCGCCGAGGCTCGCGGGGCCTGCCGGGGCGAGGCCTGCGGCGACGAGCAGGGCGGCCAGCGCCAGGTTGCGGACCACCAGGCTTGGCCGCAGCGATTGGCCAGCGCGCGGATCACCGCAGCCGCAATCGATCCGGGTGCGCCCCCGGGCGAGGGGGACGCCCAGGGCGATGGCGAAGACCACGAGCAGGGCCGCGGCCGCCGTCTCGGGCAAGGGCCCGCGCGCCAGTGGAACGAGCAGCGCCGCCGCGATCACCGCTTCGACGACCGGCAGCACGGCGGCGACCGGCGCGACGACGGCCCGCGGCAGCAGATCGTAGTTCCCGACCACCCCCTCGAACGCCGCCGGCGAGCGCCACTTCGCGGCCGCGGCGCGCAGGAATACCAGCGCCGCGAGGATGCGGATCGCCATCACCAGCGGGAAGGAGTCCGGCGCCGACACTATTGCGGCCCTACATCGCCGGCGCGAAGGGGATAACGGCGTCGACGTCCTCGATCTTGCGCAGCTCCTCGAGAGTGTCGGCGCCTCGGATCGACAGGGTCTGCTTCTCGTCCAGCAGATAGACGAGCGGATGGGCGTCCTGGCTCACCGCAACGCCCGTCACCGGCCCGTCGAGCTCCATCCGGCGGACGACCTTGCGTAGATGCGTGTCGACGACCCAGAGCTCGGTCCCGGGCTTTCCCTGCGACCAGTGCTCGCCGGCGTGCATCAGCACATAGAGGGTGCCGGTCGCCCGGTGCAGGGCCATCGGCGAGCGGCCGCCGGGACGCCAGGCCAGGGCCCCGTTTTCCAGGCTTGCGGGGGCCAGGCCCGCGGCCTGCTGCAGCGACCAGGGGGCCTCGAACTCCGGCTTTGGCCCCAGGCGAACCGGGTGGACGACGCCCGAATAGGTGATGAAGAACGAGTGGCCGGCGGCGCTGTCGGTGGGGCTCTGCTCGAACACCGGATCGCGCTCGGCGTCGAAGAAGGGGGCGCTGCGGACAAGGGTCGGCTTGGCCCCTCCGGTCGTCACCGTCGCCAGGGAGCCGTCGCCGCACAGCGAAGCGAAGCTGTCGGCGCCGAAGGGAAAGGAAAGGGCGCAGCCCGGCGTATCGACGGTCCTGAGCACCTTGCGCCCGGGAAGATCGACGACCACGACCGAGGAGGCCGGCTGCATGCTGTAGACGTAGGCGCGGGCGCCGTCGGCGCTCAGCGCGAAAGTCTGCGGCGTCGGCACGATGAAGGCCCGGCTCGGCAGCGGGATCTCCGACTGCAGGCCAAGCGTCGTTCCGTCATAGACGGTGATCATGTCCTGGCGCTGGCCGCGGTTGCCCAGCGACCAGATGCTCTCGGCGACGTAGATCGCGCGCTCGCCCGGGCTCGCCGCATAGCTGGAAAGGCTCGCGCCCTGGACCGTCGCCTGCAGGTCGCCTGTGTCGCCGTCGATGATCTGGACCGAGCCGTCGAAGAGATTCTCGAGCCACAGACGGTGCGGCCCGGCCGGCGGCAGGGTCGCGACGTCGCTCGTTTCCGGAGCCACCGACGCCGGCGCCGCGGGCGGCTTCGCCGGTTGCGCCGGTTGCGCCAATGCAGAGCCGGCGAGCGCCAACGCCGCGAGCCCGACAAGGCTGGCTGACCATCCGACCCGCATGCGCCACCCCTCAAAAGCGGTCAAAGAGGAAGAACCCCGCCGAAATCTCTAATTCGATCTTCCCCCCCACTCAACGCCCGCCCGGAACAATCTGCGCCGTCCCCGACCCGTCACCGGGAAACCCAAACCTCCCGCGGCCGTTGCGCCCTATTATCGAGCGCGCGGCGCCGACATGATGGGCGCCGGATCGTTTGGGAGAACCCGCATGGCTCGCGCTTCGATCTTCGCCGTCCTCGGATTGATCGCCGCGCCCGCGGCGGCAGCGGCGCTCACCGGCGTTGCGGCCTACGGCGACTGGCGGACGGATGCGCCCGGGGTGGTGCGGAAGATCACGGCCGCGGACCTCCCGGCGCCGCACGCCACGCCGATCGGCGTCGCCCCGGCGAGCGTCGTCGGCCGCCCGGCCGGGGCCGAGTTGAAGGTCCCTCCGGGCTTTTCGGTCACCGCCTTCGCCAAGCTCGAGGGGCCAAGGCTCCTGCGGGTCGCGCCCAACGGCGACATCTTCGTCGCCGAGAGCGAGACCGGCCGGGTGCGAGTCCTGCGCGCACCCGACGGCGCCGGCCAGGCGGCGCAGACCCAGACCTTCGCCGAGGGCCTCGAGCGGCCGTTCGGCATCGCCTTCTATCCGCTGGGGCCAAACCCGCAGTGGGTCTATATCGCCTCCACCAACTCGGTGGCCCGCTATCCCTACAAGAACGGCGACATGAAGGCCCGCGGCGCGGCGCAGATGATCGTGCCGACGCTGGCCTCCCACGGCGGCAACCACTGGACGCGCGATGTCGCCTTCTCCGGCGACGGCCGCACCCTCTTCGTCTCGGTCGGCTCGGCCAGCAACGTCGCCGAATCCATGGGCAAGAAGAGCCCGGACGAGGTGAAGGCCTGGCAGAGGGCGCATGCGCTTGGCGCGGCCTGGGACAAGGACGAGGACCGCGCCGATGTCGTCGCCTTCGACCCGATGGGCAAGCAAAGGCGCGTCTTCGCCACCGGCCTGCGCAACTGCGTCGGCATGGCGGTCAACCCCATCACCGGCGCCCTCTGGTGTTCGACCAACGAGCGCGATCTCCTCGGCGACAACCTGCCCCCCGACTACGTGACGCAGGTGCGCCAGGGCGCCTTCTATGGCTGGCCCTGGTACTACATCGGCGACAGGCAGGACCCGCACCACGCCGGCGAGCGGCCCGACCTCGCCGGCAAGGTCACGGTCCCCGACGTGCTGATCCAGCCTCATTCGGCGCCCCTGGAAATGGTGTTCTACGAGGCGCGATCGGGCCGCGCCGCCTTTCCGGCGCCCTATCTGGGTGACGCGTTCGTGGCCCTGCACGGCTCGTGGAACCGCGCCAAGCGGACCGGCTACAAGGTCGTCCGCCTGCGCCTCGCCCACGGCGTCCCGACCGGCGAATACGAGGACTTCCTCACCGGCTTCGTCGTCGACGACAAGAGCGTCTGGGGCCGGCCGGTCGGCGTCGCTGTCGCCCACGACGGCGCGCTGCTCGTCACCGACGACGGCGGCGACACCCTCTGGCGCGTCGCCCATGCTGGAAAATAGCCGCCTCGGCGTCGCCCTCGGCCTCGCCGCGGCCCTGCTGGCGACGACGGCCAAAGTCGCCGGCGCCCAGACGCCGGCCGGCGACCCGGCCAAGGGCGCGCAGGTGTTCGACGCCCGTTGCAGCGACTGTCATGGCCTCCAGGGCGTCCACCAGGGCCCAAGCCTCGTCGGCGTCGTCGGGCGAAAGGCCGCGAACCTTTCCGGCTACGCCTATTCGCCGGCCCTGACGGCATCGGGCCTCGCCTGGACCCTCCCGACCCTCGACCGCTTCCTTGCTTCGCCGCGCGCCGTGGTTCCCGGCACCACGATGGGCGGCATCGTCCCCGATCCCGTAGAGCGCCGGAACGTCATCGCCTACCTGGCGACCCTTTCGCCGAAGTAGGACTCCGGCGCCCGCCCGCCGGTCTGGTTGACCGACCCCGCCCGGGGCCCCTAAAGCTCCGGCCGGGGCGACGGCGGGAGGTCGTCATGGGCGAGATCATCAGCGGCGAGCGGAGAATCGCGACGGACGCCCTCGTGGAGCGCGCCGCCCGCGCCGCCTCGGGGCTCGCGGCGCTTGGCGTGGGGCGCGGCGACACGGTCGCCCTCTACCTGCGCAACGACCTGCCGTTCTTCGAGGCCAGCTACGCCGCCGGCCTGATCGGCGCCTACCCGACCCCGGTCAACTGGCACTACACCGAGGACGAGGCGCGGTATCTGTTCGAGAACTCCGGCGCCCGCGCCATCGTCATCCACGCCGACCTGATCGAGCCTATTCGCGCCGCCATTCCTGCCGGCGTGCCGGTGCTCGTCGTCGCCACGCCGGCCGAGATCGGCGAGGCCTACGGGATACCGCCCGAGCGACGGCAAATCCCGGCCGGCATGACCGACTGGTCGCGCTGGCTGGAGGGGTTCGAGCCGCTCGCCGGCGACGCCTCGGCCGCGCCTGGGACGATCATCTACACCTCCGGCACCACCGGCCGGCCCAAGGGCGTGCGCCGCCATCCGCCGACGGCCGAGCAGCTGGCGGCCTCGGGGAAGATCCTCGCCCGCGGGTTCGGCTTCTCGGGCGGCGATCCGGCGGCGATCGTGACCGTGGTCACCGGCCCGATGTACCACTCGGCGCCCAACGCCTATGGCCTCGCCTCCGGGCGCATAGGCGCGAGCGTGATCCTCCAAGCTCGGTTCGATGCCGAGGAGCTTCTGCGGCTGATCGAGACCCACAGGGTCACGCACCTGCACATGGTCCCGATCATGTTCAACCGGCTCATCAAACTTCCTGCAGAGGTGAAGGAAAAATATGATCTCTCGTCGCTGAAGTTCGTCGTCCACGCAGCCGCGCCCTGCCCGCCCCCGACCAAGCGGGCGATGATCGAGTGGTGGGGTCCGGTGATCCACGAATACTATGGCGCGACCGAGACCGGGATCATCGTCGAGTGCGATTCCGAGGAGTGGCTCGCTCATCCGGGCACGGTCGGGAAGACCATTCCCGAGGCAGACGTCCGGGTCATCGGCGCCGACGGCGAGGCCCTGCCGCCGCGCGAGATCGGCGAGGTCGTGGGCCGGATCCGCGATATCGCCGACTTCACCTACCACGGCGACGATGCGAAGCGCCGCGACTCCGAGAAGGCCGGGCTGATCGCCCCAGGCGACATCGGCTATTTCGACGAGGACGGCTTTCTCTATCTCTGCGACCGCGCCAAGGACATGATCATCTCCGGCGGGGTCAACATCTACCCGGCCGAGATCGAGGCCGAGCTGATGAAGATGCCGGGCGTCGCCGACTGCGGCGTCTTCGGCATCCCCGACGAGGAATTCGGCGAGGCGGTCTGCGCCGCCGTCCAGCCGGCGCCGGACGTCGAACTTGGCGAAGCCGAGGTCCGCGCCTTCCTGCGCGGCTGCGTCGCCGGCTACAAGATCCCAAGGCGCGTCGACTTCCACGCGCAGCTCCCTCGCGAAGACTCCGGCAAGATCTTCAAGCGCAAACTCCGCGAACCCTTCTGGGAAGCCCTCGGCCGCCGGATCTGAGCCCTCAGCTTAGCGCCAGGCCCTCCAGGGCGCCGTCGGAGCGCCAGGCGTCCAGGACCTCGAAGAACCGCAAGGGCCCGGCGCCATACATGTCCGAGAAGAAGCCGCTCTTGTTCCCCGGCGCGCCTTCGCTGTTGTAGTAGCCGGGCGTGCATTCCATGTAGAACCGCTGGCCCATCCGGGCGAGGCTACGCACCTCCTGGACGTAGGCGTCCTCGGCCTCTTCCGTCGGCTCCAGCGCCTCGCGGCCGAGTTCGCGCGCCCTTCCGACCATGTAGGTCACGTGCCGCACCTGTTCGGCGAGCGCCATCGGCACGCTGATCGTAATCGCGGTCTGGGTGAAGCCCAGGAAGAAGCAGTTGGGAAAACCGTGGGCGGTGAGGCCGTGGAGGGTGCGCAGCCCCCCCGACCAGTGTTCCGATAAGGTCTTCCCTCCCCGCCCGACGATGTCGTAGCCGGCCCGCCGGGTGAACGCGGTCCCGACCTCGAAGCCGGTGGCGAAGATCAGGCAGTCGAGCGGATACTCGCGCCCATTCGCCACCACGCCGGTCTCGGTGAGCCGCTCGACGCCCCGCCCGTCGGTGTCGACCAGGGTGACGTTTGGCCGGTTGAAGGTCTCGAGATACTCGTCGTGGAAGCACGGCCGCTTGCAGAACTGCCGGTACCAGGGCTTGAGCGCCGCCGCCGTCGCCGGATCCTTGACGATCGCGTCCACCCGCGCCCGGACCTGGTTCATCTTCTTGTAGTCGGCGAGCCGCATCAGCTCGGCCCGCTCCTCGCTGGTGAGGCGCCGCCCAAGCTTGCGCGAGGCCTCCTTCACCGCCGTCGCGGTCAAGTTGCGGAAGATGTCGGTCCAGCCGTCGTGAACCAGGTCCACGTCCTGGTCGCCGCCGCTCACCAGGATGTTGAAGTTCTCCATCCGCCGCTTCTGCCAGCCGGGCTCCAGCGACGCGGCCCAGGCGGGATCGGTCTCGGCGTTGTTGCGGACGTCGACCGAAGAGGGAGTGCGTTGGAAAACGTGGAGGCTCTGCGCCCATTCGCCCAGGTGCGGGACGCACTGGATCGCCGTCGCCCCGGTCCCGATGATGCCGACGCGCTTGTCCTTCAGTCCGTCGAGGTTCCCGGAGCTGTCGCCGCCGGTGTAGCGATAGTCCCAGCGGCTGGTGTGGAAGGTGTAGCCCTTGAATTCATCGATGCCCGGAATGCCGGGGAGCTTGGGGCGGCTGAGCGGTCCGTTGGCCATGGCGACGAACTTGGCCCTGAACGCATCGCCGCGACTGGTGGAAATGATCCAGCAGAGGTCGTCCTCGTCCCACCGCAACTCGGTAACCGCGGTCTGGAGCAGGGCGTCGTCGTAGAGCCGGTAATGCCGCGCGATCCGCCGGCTGTGCTCGAGGATTTCCGGGGCGAACGAATACTTGTGCCTTGGCATGTAGCCGAGCTCTTCGAGCAGCGGCAGGTAGCAGTAGGATTCCACGTCGCACATGGCGCCCGGATACCGGTTCCAGTACCAGGTCCCGCCGAAGTCGCCGGCGCTCTCGACCATCCGGATCTTCTCGAAGCCGGCCTCGCGCAGCCGCGCGCCCATCAAGAGGCCGCCGAACCCGCCGCCGATGATCGCGAACTCGACCTCGTCGAAGACCGGCGCGCGGGTGAAACCCGGCTCGACGTAGGGGTCCTCGACGTAGCGCGAGAACTGCGCCTTGACCTCGACGTACTGGCCGATCCCGTCGGCGCGCAGCCGCTTGTCGCGCTCGGCCAGGTACTTCTCCAAGAGCGCGTCCGGCTCGAAGGCGATCTCCCCGACCAGCGCCGCTATCTCCGGGTGGATGTCCATCGCGTCTCGTCCCGTGGGATCCTTGGAGATCGATAGTAAGGCCCCCGCCGGCCAGGACAAGCGCGCGGTCTTAGGGCGCCTCGGTTCGCTTCGCCCTGGCGCTCGCCCCGCCTCGGTTTCAGCTCGCCCACGCCTCGCTTCGGCGCCCCCCGCCTCTCTCTTTGTCCTCCCTGCACCTCCGTTTTCCTCCACTATTAGTCCGGTCGGGACCCTCGATCGGACGCTCCCGCGACGGCTCCCGAAGCTCGATCTGCACGCGAAACCCAAACGTCACAAGCGTTTGGCGACTTGACATATTGCAATTTGACCGGTAAGATGTTCACGTTAGTCGTCACCTACGCCCTTCAAGAGGAATCCCCGGCATCGCCCTCGTCGAGCTCCCGATCCTGGCCTCCAAGACGACTCCGGGACCGTGTCAACGGTGATCTACGGTGAATCGGTCGCGGGAATCCCTGGCGTGAGACAAGGAGGCGGCGCCTGTGGCGGCCCGCGCCGGACAAAGGCGCCCTGACCGTGGCGGCGTCTGCCCAACCGGACGGCGCCGAGGCACTTTTTTCGCCGCCGGCGGCCAGCGTCTGACTGCGCCGAACCAAAGCGGCGCCATAGACCGTCGAGTCGGCGATTGGCGGAGGGCTCGGCCGTCGGCGAAAGGGGGGGTCTTGGTGGGGCATTCACGAGCACGGGCCGCGGCTCGCGGTCGGCACGCGGCGCGGCCGGCGATACCGGGGCGCTTTCGGGACACGCGCATCCTCGGCGTCGCGGCCGCGGGTCTGGCGCTGGCGACTCTCGCGCCAGCCGGAGCGCTGGCGGCCGATCCCCCATCCCAGACCGCGGCGCCCGGGGCTGCGCCGGCGCCGCCGGCGTCGCCCCCGTCGACGAAGGCCAAGAAGGCCGTTCAGACCCCGACCGAACTGTCGGAGGTCGTGGTCAACGGTATTCCCTATCGTGAAACGGTGCTTCCCACCCGTCTATCGTCGACGTCGATCTACGGCCTCGACCTCAACGTGATGGATACGCCCCGCAACTCGACCCTGCTTTCGACGACGCAGCTCGAGACCCTGAACATTCAGGACCCGAGGGCGTTTTCCTATCTCACGGCCAGCAGCTACACCGACTCCGCGTTCGGGACGCCGAACATCCCCCGGATCCGCGGCCAGTACGCCGACCTCTTCTACAACGGCATGCGCATGAGCTTCACCGACAACGGCTATGGCGCGCCGGTGAACTTCGACAGCCTGGAGAACATCAGCATCACCAAGGGGCCCGCGAGCGTCATCGACGGTCCCGGGCCTGGCGTCGGCGGCGAGGCTGACTTCATCACCAAGCGCCCAAGCCTCACCCGTTTCGCCGAGACCGGGTCCGCCTCTGTCGACTCCGTGGGCAATCACCGCTGGACCCTCGACGTCGGCGGCCCCCTGATCGAAAACCAACTGGGCCTCCGGCTGAGCTATTCCGGGGAGGACAGTGGCAGCTATTTCTATGGCCACTACATGCGCAAGAACGCGGTCTACGCGGCGGTGCGCTGGGAGCCGAACGACAAGTATAGGCTCGACTTCAACACCGAGGTCAACGACGAGCAATATACCGAGAACGTCGGCGACAACCGCGTAAACCAGGCGCTGATCAACAGCAGTTACTACATCCAGGGCGCGCCTGTCGGCGAGCTGTTCTCGTCGTTCTTCGGCGGCCCGGCCCCGGGCCAGCCCGGCTTTGTCCCGGGATCGACCGGCTATCAGATCGGATCGCCCGGCAACCCCTACTCGCCGGTCACGCCGATCCTGACCGAGGTCGAGCTCACCAACGAGGTCCCCTTCAACACCAGGATCACCATCGACCAGACGCCGGTCACCTCGTCCCGGGCGCTCCTCTACAATTCGCAGCTCATCCAGACCTACCGCTTCAACAGCAACCTGACGCTGGAAAACAATACCTTCTTCGCCTATCAGGACAGCGATAACCAGGAAGGTTATTATTACGCCGATACTTCACGAGGCTCCTTCACCATTGAAAATCGCACGGACCTGACCGGGGAATTCACGGTTGCCGGTTTCAGGAACCAGTGGGTGCTCGGGGCAACGTTCCGCTTCGCCTATACCAACTACATCAGCGACTTCAACGCCGAGACGGTGGGCGTCTACGACCTTACCAGCAATCCGGCCCTGTGGGTCTACAACGCCGCCTATCAGTTGGCCTACGCCGACGCCTACTACTACAAGTCGGCGTTCGGGAGGTTGCAGCTGGGCGTGCCGGGCCGCGATCCGACCGGCGACGGCAATACCGGGATTTCCAAGCTTTTCGACAGCGCGGTGTTCTTCCAGGACCGGGTCGAGTTCACGCCGCAGCTGAGCGTCCTCTTCGGCGGTCGGGTCGACGCGGTCCAGAACCACACCCACGATCCGCTCGGTGGCCCCATCTGCTTCGGCTGCTTCAACACCCTGCCGCAGGATCACACCACCGGCGTCTATGGCCTCGCCAACGTCAACGTCAGCGCCGTCTACCGGCCTGAACCGTGGATGACCGCTTACGCTACTTACAACTTTACCCAGAGCAATGACCCCGACGGCGGCGAGGGCGGGATCAACACCTATGGCATTGTCCCCGACAGCACGCTGCTGCGCGTGCCCAGCCACCTCTATGAAGGCGGCCTCAAATTCAACTTGCTGAACAACAAGCTGTTCGTCGGAAGCGCCGTCTTCGACCAGCAGCGAGAAGTGGCGACCGGTCCGGGAGGCACCGCGACCGCCGAAGCCAATATCCGCGGCGTCGAGATCGAGAGCAACTACCAGCCCACGCGTAACCTGTGGGCCACCGCAAGCTATTCCTATATCGTCACGACGCTGAACACGCCGGCTGACTTCTACAACTATCCGGCCGAACCGGGGAACCAGTATCCCGCCTCCGCCGGTTATTCGGGCGCCTTCAACTACATTGACGGGGCGGGGCTGTTCGCCGTCTACGAGCCCAACCAGAAGTTCAACGACCCTGGCATTCCCCAGCACGTGTTCAACGTCCTGGGCAATTACAAATTCGACAACGGCGTTGGCCTGCGGCTAGGGGCGCAGGTCACCGGTCCGATCGAGACGACCACGTCGGGCAAGCTCGATCCGACCTTGTCGGCCTTGGTCCCCCAGTTTGTGATCAACAATAACTATTACTATCAGTCGCCGATAATCCCCTGGCAGTACACGCTCAACGCGGCGATCTTTTATCAGTTCAAACAATATATCATTACGTTTTCAATATATAATCTGACTGATCGAGTAAACTGGCAATCGGCGCCCTCGTTCTACGGCAACGACTTCCTGGTCCGCAACGATCCCCGGACCTTCGAACTCCGGCTCCAGGCCAAGTTCTAGCCAGCCGGGCCGCTCTCACCGGAACGGCGGCTCGTCGAAGCTGCGCAGCTTGCGCGAATGCAGCCGCGGCCCCTCCTCGCGCAGCAGGTCCATGGCCACGATGCCGATCCGAAGGTGCTGGGAGATCGCGCGGTCGTAGAAGGCGTTGGCCTGGCCGGGGAGCTTGATCTCTCCATGCAGCGGCTTGTCGGAGACGCAGAGGAGCGTCCCGTAGGGGGTGCGGAACCGATAGCCCTGGGCGGCGATGGTGGCGCTCTCCATGTCGATGGCCACCGCTCTCGACTGGTTGAACCGCAGGGCGCTGCGCGTGTAGTGCAACTCCCAGTTCCGGTCGTCGGTGGTGACGATCGTGCCCGTGCGCAGCCGCTTCTTCAGCTCGTCGCCGCTCTCGCCCGTGACCATCTCGGCCGCGGTCTGCAGCGCGACCTGCACCTCGGCGATCGAGGGAATGGGGATTTCCGGCGGCAGCACCGCGTCCAGCACGTTGTCGTCGCGCAGATAGGCGTGAGCGAGGACGTAGTCGCCGATCGTCTGGGTGGGCCGCAGACCGCCGCAGTGGCCGATCATCAGCCACGCCTCGGGCCGGAGCACGGCGAGGTGGTCGGTGATGGTCTTGGCGTTCGAGGGCCCGACGCCGATGTTGATGAGGCTGACGCCGCGACGATCCGGCGCGACGAGGTGGTAGGCCGGCATCTGGTGGCGCCGCCACGGGCTCTCCGCCGCGGCGCGTTCGGGGTCTTCTGTGTCCTTGGTGATCACCGCCCCGCCGGGGCACGCGAGGCTTTCAAACCGGCTTTCCGGGTCGGCCAGTTGGGCCGCGCCCCAGCGGACGAACTCGTCGACATAGCGGTGGTAGTTGGTGAACAGCACGTAGGCCTGGACGTTCTCGATCGGCCCGCCGGTGTAGTGGGCGAGCCGGGCCAGGGAGAAATCGGTGCGCGGACCGTCGAAGAGGGTCAGCGGCCTGGTGGCGCTTCGCTCGGGAGACCACAGCCCATCGACGACCTCGTCGCCGATCGAGGCCAGCTCGGCGGCGGGGAAATACCTGGCCATCTCGGCGGCCGTCGCCCCCGCTTCGCTCAGTTCGATCGATGAATCCACGACATATCGGTAGGGAATCTCCTGGTCGGAACGCAGGACCTCGACTTCGACCTCGAAGTCCGCCAGCAGCAGCGAAAGCTGCTCGGTAAGGTAGCCGCGGAAGAGATCCGGCCGGGTGATGGTGCTGGCGTAGGTTCCGTCCTGGCTGAAGCGCGCGAAGGCCCTTGGCAGGCGCGGCGGCGGTCCCTTGGCGGCGTAGCTGAGGCGCAGGGCCGGATAGACGTAGGCGCGGCCGGCGCGGACAGCCGGGTCGGGGGGCGTGCGGGTTTCGAAGAAGACCCTGAGGTCGCGCCGCAGGTTGGCCACCGAACGCTGGTATTCCACGTCCAACTGTTCGACGACGGCGGCGGCGTTGCTCTTGGAGTCCATCGACTCTCCTAGCCCCGCGAGGCCGCGCGTTCCAGATCGAGCTCCGCGCTCGAGGCGGCGTAGGCGTCGACCGCAGCCAGATGGACGGCGACCTCGGCGTCCGGAAGGAAGGAGCCGAGGAAGCTGTTGCGCGCCAGGGTCACCAGATCCTCGAGGTTCAGCAAGCCGGCGACCGCGAGGTAGTTGTCGTTCACGTAGCCGCCAAAATAGGCCGGGTCGTCCGAGTTGACGGTGGCGCGCAGTCCCAGCCTCAGCATCCGCGCGATCGGGTGGTCGCTTATCGACGGGACGACGCCGAGCTTCAGGTTCGAGAGAGGACAGACCGTCAGCGTCGTGGCCTCTCGGGCCAGGCGCGCGGTCAGGACCGGATCCTCCAGCGCCCGGTTTCCGTGGTCAAGCCGCTCTATCCCAAGCACGTCGAGCGCCTGGGCGACGTACTGCGGCGGACCCTCCTCGCCGGCGTGCGCGACGCGTTTCAGACCCCGTTCGGCCGCGGCGGCGAAGACGCGGGCGAACTTCTCCGGCGGGTGATCAAGTTCCGAAGAATCCAGCCCCACGCCCACGATCCGGTCCAGCCACCGGTCGGCGACCCTGAGCGTGGCCAGGGCGTCCTCTTCCGGCAGATGGCGCAGGAAGCAGAGCATGAGCTTGGAGCTGACGCCGTGCCTGACGCGCCCCGCCGCCATCCCGCTCTCCAGGCCTTCGACGACGGCCTGGAACGGGACACCCATGGCGGTGTGAGTCTGGGGATCGAAGAAGATCTCGGCGTGGACGACGGCGTCGGCGGCGGCCCGATCCAGATAGGCGAGCGCCAGATCGTGGAAGTCCTCGGCCTCGCGAAGCACCGCCGCGCCCTGGTAATAGATGTCCAGGAAGCCCTGCAGGCCCGAAAAGGCGTAGGCGGCGCGCAGGGATTGCACGTCGGCGAATGGGAGCGGCGAACGGTTTCGCCTGGCCATGGCGAACATCATCTCCGGCTCGAGGCTGCCCTCGATGTGGATGTGAAGCTCGGCCTTCGGCAGGCCGGCGATGAAGGTGTCCTTGGCCATGGAGGCTCGCGTCCCGCCCGGCGTTCGTTCGGTGCGGATGCGCCGTTTCGGGATCGCGAAGTAGGGGAAGGCGAAGCTAGCACGGATGGGCAGTCGCCGGCGCCTGATTAATGAGCAGAAACAGCGCTCGCCGTCGCCCAGGCCGTTCATCACGCGGCGCTGGCGGCGAGACGATCGCAGCGGCCAAGCGTTTGGTCTGGCGCCGCGCCTCGGCGTAGATAAGCATCGCTCGCCTTGCCCTCGAATCTCGGACGGGCGGGACCGGGGGAGATGGGCGGAATGCTGGAGCGACTCTTCGGGCTTGCGGCGCGCCAGACGACCGTCCGGACCGAGGTCTTCGCCGGCTTCACGACGTTCCTGACCATGGTCTACATCGTCGTCGTCAATCCGGCGATCATGGGTGACGCTGGCATGCCGATCGGCGCGGTGGCCGCCGCGACCTGTCTGGCCGCCGGCTTTGGCAGCATCCTGATGGGATTGATGGCGAACTATCCCCTCGCCCTGGCGCCGGGCATGGGGCTCAACGCCTATTTCACCTACACCGTGGTCAAGGGCATGGGCGTGCCATGGGAGACGGCGCTCGGCTGCGTGTTCATCTCCGGAGCGGCCTTCCTGGTGCTGACCGTGGTCGGGGTCCGCCAACTGATCGTCAACGCCATCCCCCGATCGCTGTTCGCCGCTGTCGCAGGCGGAGTGGGCCTCTTCATTGCCTTCATCGGCCTGAAAGACGCCGGGATAATCGTCGCCAATCCGGCGACCTCGGTGGGCCTGGGCAACCTTACGACGCCGACGGCGGCCCTGGCGCTCATGGGTCTGATGCTGATTGCCGCCCTCCAGGCCTGGAGGGTCAGGGGCGCGATCCTGATCGGCATCCTCGTCACCGCCGGCGTGGGCTGGGCGTTCGGCCTCGCCCATCTGGCGCCTGCCGCCTACGGCCTGAGGGACCTTTCGGCGACGGCTTTCAGGCTCGACGTGCCGGCTGCCCTGAACCTTCGGGGCGGGCTCGCCGTCACCCTGGTCGAGATCATCTTCGTCTTCCTGTTCGTCGATCTCTTCGACAACGTCGGAACCCTGGTGGCGGTAACCAAGAAGGCGGGGCTGGTGGACACCGACGGGACGATCCCGAGGCTGAACCGGATCCTCCTGGCCGACTCGATCGCCACCATGGTCGGCGCGGTCGCCGGCGTCAGCACCGTCACCAGCTATATCGAGAGCGCCGCAGGCGTCGCCGCCGGCGGTCGCACCGGCCTGACGAGCGTCGTGGTCGGCATCCTCTTCCTCTGCACGCTGTTCGTCGCGCCACTGGTCCAGGTGATCCCGGCCGCGGCGACCGCGCCGGCTCTGATCCTGGTCGGAGCCCTGATGATCAGCGCCATCGCCGAAGTGGACTGGGCCGACCCGGCGGTGGCGATTCCGGCCTTCCTCACGGTGATCACCATCCCTCTCACCTATTCGATCGCCAACGGCCTCGCCTTCGGGATCACCAGCTACGCGGTCCTGACGCTGCTGACAGGCAGGGCGCGGCCGAAGGACTGGCTGATGTATCTGCTCGCGGTGCTCTTCGTCGCCCGCTTCATCTATCTGGCGAACGGCTGAGAAGAGGATGGGATGATGGCGCCGATCAGACGAAGCGATCGCCGGCGACTCTGGATTCCGGGCGCCGGCCTGGCTGTTGGACTCGCTCTGGCCCTCCTCTGGCCCGCCGCCACGTGCCGGGCGGTCGTGCGGACGGATAGGCGGATCGAGGTCCGCGTCGTCATCGTGACCACCTGGGAGGCGGTGCGCGACGGCAAGGACGCCGGCGGCGAGTTGCACGCCTGGCTAACCCGGTGGCCGCTGAAGACAGAGATTCCCTTCGCCGTGGGAATGAGACCGCTCCGGTACGACCCGCGCACCCATGTCCTCGCCATCCTCACGGGCATAGCCACGGCGAGGGCCGCCGCTTCGATCATGGCGCTGGGCCTCGATCCGCGCTTCGATTTGCGCCACGCCTACTGGATCGTCGCGGGAACCGCCGGCGTCGATCCCAAGGTAGCCTCGGCCGGGTCGGCGGCGTGGGCCCGTTGGGTGGTCGATGGCGACCTCGCCCAGGAACTGGACGCCCGCGAAATGCCGCCCGACTGGCCGACAGGGATCGTGCCCTATCAGCGCTCCACTCCCTACGAGGCGCCGCCGCCCCCGATCCACACCCAGATCGCCAACGTCGCCTATGCGCTGAACCGGCGGCTCGCGGATTGGGCCTATCAGCGTACGCGCGGCGTCGATCTGCCTGATGATCCCACGCTGGCCCGCCTTCGCGCTCCCTACGGCGGCGCCGGCCAACGCCCGCCGTTCGTCCTGGAAGGCGAGGGGCTGATGTCGGCGCGCACCTGGTATGGCGACCTGCTGAACGAATGGGCGCGTCGGTGGGTGTCCTACTGGACCGGCGGCGAAGGCGTCTTCGCGATGTCGGCGGAGGAGGACACCGGAATAATGCAGGCCCTCACGATGCTCTCTCAGGACGGACGCGCGAGACTGGATCGGGTCCTCATCCTGCGTTCGGCAAGCGACTACACCGTGGCCCCGCCGGGCATGATGGCGGCCGCCTTTCTCGCCCACGAGACCCACGCCGGGTTTCCCGCCGAGCCGGAGGCCCTCGATACTCTCTACCGGGTCGCCTCGCCCATCGCCCGGTTTCTCGCCGAGGACTGGACCCATACCCGCGATGTAACGCCGGGCGACACGAGCCAAGGTGACAAGACCGGCCCGGCGCACCCATAAGGGCCGACCATCCGGGGCGCGGACCAGCAAGGGGAGTTCGGGTGACAGCTGTCGCGTCCGAGAAGCATTTCCCGGTCAGCTGGGAGGAACTGCACCGCAACGCCAAGGCCCTCGCCTGGCGCCTGGTGGACCTGGGTCCGTGGAAGGGGCTCATCGGCGTCACCCGCGGCGGACTTGTCGCGGCCGCCATCGTCGCGCGCGAGCTGGACATCCGCATCGTCGAGACCGTTTCCATCGTCAGCTACCGGTCCAACGACAGCAATCCCGGACAAGCGGACGAGGCGAAGATCGTCAAATACCCGGCCAATGTCGGCGACGGCGAAGGATGGCTGGTGGTCGACGATCTGGTCGACACCGGCCGTACGGCTGAGGTGCTGCGCCGGCTCCTGCCCAAGGCCCATTTCGCGACGGTTTACGCCAAGCCCCTGGGTCGGCCCCTGGTCGACACCTTCGTGACCGAAGTCAGCCAGGATACCTGGATCTATTTTCCGTGGGACGTGGAGTTGCAGTTCACCCAACCGATCGCCTCGCGTCGAAAGGGCGAGGCGTGATGCTCGATCGGGCGTCAGACGTCCGCCGGGGATAGCGCGCCGTTGGTCGGCCGACCCGCCTTGGCTGAATGGGTCGCGGCGGCGATCATCATCCTCGCGGCCCTGTTTTCGCTCTCTCTGAACCTTCCAGGTCACCTGTCATACGACTCGGTCGTGCAGCTGGCAGAGGGCCGGGCGGGCGATTACAGCGGCTACCATCCCCTGGTGATGTCGTGGCTTTTGGGCATCGCCGACGCCATCCGCCCCGGGGCGGCGCTGTTCGTGGTCTTCGATACGGCCCTGATCGCGGGGGCGCTGCTCGCCTTCGTGCTCCTGGGCCGCGGGCGCTCGTGGGCGGCGCCGGCGCTCGCCGCAGCCTGCGCGGCCTCGCCGCAGCTGCTGATCTATCCCGCGATCGTCTGGAAGGACGTGGTGTTCGCC
>Ga0302326_10009107_pt1 | contig 21778 bp, 17 predicted proteins | sample Palsa_T0_3_FD_202264 | JGI IMG/M metagenome (GOLD analysis project Ga0302326, IMG submission 202264) | Peat permafrost microbial communities from Stordalen Mire near Abisko, Sweden - Palsa_T0_3 | ecosystem: Environmental > Terrestrial > Soil > Palsa > Peat permafrost | place: Sweden: Abisko... | reverse complement strand
TGTGGGCTCCTTTTCCCGCGGCTACGGCTATCGTTTTGACCTGAGCGGCTACTTTCCCCGCGCAATTAAGACCCTCTGCCTGATCACCATCGCCGTTTTTTTTCTGATGGAAGTTTCTCAGCTGCTCTATCACCGGGCGGCGCGCGATTTCTGGCTGCAATGGTTTGGCCTGGCGCCCAGTAACATCATTCTCCATCTGCGCATCTGGCAGCCAGTTACGTATCTATTTTTGCATGACGGCTTTTTGCACATTATTTTCAACCTGCTCTACCTGGCGATGTTTGGCGCGGACTTGGAACACAGCTGGGGCTCGCGCCGCTTCTACGCATATTTCTTCACCTGCGGTATTGGCGCCGGCATCATCGACATGCTGGTGCGCATCGCTTTAGTTTCCGCAAGGCTTTCCAGCCCGGCGCTGCTGGGCGTTGCCACCATCGGGTCGTCTGGCGCGGTCTACGGCATCCTGCTGGCGTGCGCCGTCATCATGCCGCAGCGCCGCGTCTGGATGTTCCCCTTGCCTGTGGCCCTCTCCATGCGTTTCTTCGTCATCATCATGGGCGCGCTGGAATTTTTCTTCACCATCGGCCAGACCGGCGACGGCGTCAGCCATGTTTGCCATCTTGGGGGGCTGCTGGTGGGTTACGTGTATCTGAGGCGCGGATCGTTCCTCTACAATTTCCGCAATTCGTATACGGACTGGCAGAAGCGCCGCTTGCGCAAGAAATTCGAAGTGTACGTTCGCGACCGCCAGGATAAGCCGCCGTCGCGCCCCGACAACTGGGTCAACTGACGAACCAGCCAGGATCGTCATTCTGAAGCGGGCGCTTCGGACCTCTTATTTGTTTGCCGCGAAATCGCTCACGATCGCGTAGAGGAAATCGACTCCCTTGCGGAACGAATCCACCGGGATGCGCTCATCATCCGCGTGCATTCTCAGGATGTCCTCGTCGCTGAGCGCGAATGGCAGCAATCCATACGCCTGCACGTTGCGCAAGCGCAGCGGCATCGAGTCGGTCGCGCCGGTCGACATATATGGCACCACAGGAGCGCCGGGAAATTGCTTTCCCGCTGTTTGCGTAATCGTCTTATACAGGTCCGAAGTCAATGAAGAGGACGGCGCGGGCTCGCCCTCCCCAGGCTCCACTTCAAGACGAATCTGTGGATCGTTCACCAGCTGCGTGAGCTTCGCGAGCAGCGGATCGAGCATGTTCCCGGGAAGCAGGCGAATGTTGATTACTCCGCGCGCCTCCGATGGCACGACGTTGTTGCGGACCCCGGCCTGCAGCATGGTCGGTGCGATGGTATCGCGCAGCATCGAGTTCCACATGGGGCTGGCACTTGAAATCCATTTCGCCGCGTGGTCACCGCGGTCCGGCGTTTCGAGCGCGCGCATCCACTTTCCGGTCTCATCGTCTTCCACGGAAGCGATGCCCGTGAAGTAACCTCGCGTCACCGAATTGAATTGCACCGGTGTTTCGTATGCTCCAATTTTCGCAATGGCTGCGGCCAGATGCGAAACCGGATTGTCCGGCCGGGGAACCGAGGCGTGGCCTGAAGTGCCTTTGGCGATCACGTCCACGCTATTGGACACCTTTTCGGTAGCCTGCACACCGATGTATTGAACCTTACCGCTTTTCGAGGTTACGTACCCGCCTTCGTTCAGCGCGAACCCCGCGGCGATCTTGTCCCAGTATTTTTCTACGATGACCTTCATTCCCGACGTTCCGCCGGCCTCTTCGTCGGGCTCGGCGAGGAAGATAACGTCGCGGTTCAGGCGCGCGTTCGAACGTTTCAGCTGGATCATCGCCGCGAGTTCGCAGATCACCATTCCTTTGTCGTCAATTGAGCCGTGCCCGTAGAGATAGTTTCCTTGAATGACCGCGCCGAAGGGATCGACGCTCCACTTCGTCTTATCCACGCCGACCACGTCGAGATGTCCCATTAGCAGAAGCGCGTGGGACGGATCGGGCACGGCGCTGGCGGAAAGTCGCGCCACCAGGAAGCTGCGTCCGGGCGCGGTGTCGAAAACTTCGGTATGGATTCCTTCGCGATTCAGGATGTCAGCCAGATACTTCGCGGCAGCGGCCTCATTACCGGGCGGATTCGTGGTATTGATGCGCAGTAGACCCTCGAGCCATTGGAGCGACTCGCTTTCAAGGCTCGAGAGATCGCCCGATGAGGGCGAAGCGGACTGCGCCGGAGTTACCTGCGCCGCGGCCAGCACCGGAAACACGAGCGCCGCTAGCAGCGCCAAAAGAACAAGGCGGGAAAGCTTGCGTGCCATCCTTTTGCCTCCCAAACGAATCTTAAATTGAATCGCGCCGCTCATTTCCATTGATACTATCATGGGGGTCTGCGGCGTCCGGGGAGCGCCGCGGCCGGCGTGTTCCTATTTGCAACCGAACGCCGGAGCCGCTGGGGCCGCGTTAGAATTTCGAGGGGCTGATATGAAAGTACATTCACGATTTCGTCCCGGAATCCTGGTAGTTCTCGCGGGCATACTTGCGACCTGCGCGACGCCGTCCGTATCGCGCGCGCAGGCAGGCCCGCAGGCTCCTGCGCCGGCCGAGCAGCCGCAGCCTCCTGTGGCGCCGACCGGCCAGCCGCAACGGCAGCAAGTGCCCCCTCCGCCGCAGGTGACGATCGCCGTGCAAACCAACATCGTGAACGTGGATGCCATCGTCACGGATGCGGACGGCAATCTGGTTACCGGCTTAAAAAGCCAGAATTTCCGCGTCCTCGACAATGGCCAGCCGCAGCAGGTCGTCAATTTCGCTCCCACAGAGCAGCCGCTCACTACCGTGATGCTTGTCGAGTTCAGCGCCAAATTCTTCAATTACTTCGGAACCGCATTCAAAGATCAATACTGGGCCGACGGTTTTTTGCGGGCGCTCAAGCCGCAGGATTGGGTGGCGCTGAAAAGCTTCGACCTGAAAACGACGCTCCACGTCGACTTCACGCAGGACAAGGGTGAGATTGACCGAGCCATTCGAGACTGGGGTTATCCGGGTTTTAGCGAGTCGGATCTGTTCGATGCCGTTTACGAAACCGTTGACCAACTGCGCGACGTAAAGGGAAAGAAATCGATTCTCGTGCTGGCCACCGGCTACGATACCTTGAGCAAGCACACGCTCGACCAGATCCTCCACAGGTTGAAGGAAGCTGACGTAACCATTTTCTGCGTGGGCATGGGCGAGGAAATTTATTTGTATACTCCGAACGGCGGCGGCGTGGGCTACGCGCAGGCCAAGAATCAGCTCACCACCTTCGCACGCATGACCGGCGGGTACGCATATTTCCCGCGATTCACCGGTGAGATGAACGGTATCTTCAATACCATCGCAACCTATTTGCGGAGCCAGTACACCTTGGGCTTTGCACCGACCACGCCGCAGGACGGCCACTACCACAAGCTCACTGTGCAGGTGCTAGACGACGACGGGAATCCTCTGGAGCTGGTAAACGCCAAGGGCAAGAAGAAGAAAGCTCAGGTGGAATTTCGCGAAGGCTACACCGCGCCGAACGCCGCCGCGGGCAACTGATCCACTCCCGATCCGCGACCGATCTACTGCGGATTCGGCAGCGCTCCCGTGAAACCTTACGGACGTTTCGCGTTTGCGCCGGAGCGCAGATCGCGCCCGGTCATTTCCGTCGGCTCTGAAACTCCCAAAACTCCCAGCAAAGTCGGCGCGATGTCGCGCAGCGATCCGCCTGATTGCAGCGTGGTGCGCCCGTTCTCGGACATCAGGATAAACGGCACAGGATTCGTGGTGTGATAGGTGTGCGGTCCCCCCGTGACGGGATCGATCATGGTCTCGGCATTGCCGTGGTCCGCGGTGATGATCCAAGCGCCGCCACGCGGGCGCAGCGCCTGAAAGATTCGCCCCAGGCATTGGTCGACCGTTTCCACCGCCTTGACGGTGGCTTCGAGTTTTCCGGAGTGGCCGACCATATCGGCATTCGCAAAATTCATGATGATGGCGTCGAAGTCCCCTTTTTCAATGGCGTGAATCACGCCGTCGGCGATGCCCGCCGCGGACATCTCCGGCTTCAAATCGTAGGTGGGCACTTTGGGGGAGGGAACCAGCAGGCGCTCTTCACCGGGAAACGGTTTCTCCACGCCACCGTTGAAAAAATAGGTTACGTGCGCGTACTTTTCGGTTTCCGCCACGCGCAGATTCTTGAATTCCAGCTCGGCGAAGACATTGGCGAGAATATGCTCGAGCTTCTCCGGCCCGAGGATATAACGCAGCCACGGCCACGCTTTGCCGTATTGCGTCAGTCCAACGTAAGCCAGATTCTTCGGCCGCGCCGAATCGGCAAATTCCTTGAATCCTGGCTCGACCAGGGCGCACGTGATCTGGCGGGCGCGGTCCGCCCGAAAGTTGAAGAAGATGACGGCGTCGTCATCTCGGATGAGGCCGCGTGGCGCCACCGGCTTGTCTGGTGCGGACTCCGCTGTAATGGTGACGGGAACCACGAACTCATCGGTGACGCCTTTCTCATAGCTCGCGCGCATGGCGGCAATCGGATCGCTGAATTTCACTTCTGTATCGCCATGCACCATGGCGCGGTAGGCTTTTTTGATGCGTTCCCAACGGTTGTCGCGGTCCATGGCGTAGTAGCGCCCGCTGACGCTGGCAATCTGTCCGACGCCCAGCTCGCGCATTTTCTGTTCGAGCTGGCGCAGAAAGCCGATGCCGCTTTCGGGCGGTGTGTCGCGGCCGTCCATAAAGCAGTGCACGAAAACCCTCGAGACTTTGTTTTCGCGCGCCATCCGCAGCAACGCGGACAGGTGATCGATATGCGAATGCACGCCTCCGTCGCTGACGAGCCCCATCAGGTGAAGCTGATTGCCGCGGCCGCGTTCCATGGCTTCGAGCAGCAGCGGCTGGCGGAAAAAGTCGCCGCTGGCAATAAGCTTGTCCACGCGCGTGATGTCCATCTGCACGATGCGGCCGGCGCCGATGTTGAGATGACCCACTTCGCTGTTGCCCATCTGCCCGTCGGGAAGGCCGACGAAGGGCCCGGAGGTATGGATCAGCGTGTTCGGAAACTCCTTGAGCAGGCGATCGTAGGTGGGTTTCCGCGCGAGAGCGATGGCGTTGCCCTTGGTCTCGGCGCGGTACCCCCAGCCGTCAAGCACGGTAAGCACTATCGGCCGCGGACGCTTGCTCAAGATGCCCATCCTCCCTGCGGCCCGGCATTGTCAGGGCCTCGAGTGAACGGTAGCACAACAACTGGAAGTTTAGGCGGTGGCGTAACGCAAGAAGTCTCTGGTGTGATGAACGCTATTTTCCCTGCGGCGACGCCAAGCTATCCTGGAACATCTCTGGGGGAACTACTCCACGGGTAACCTGACCTTCTGGCTGAAGGACCTTCTTGCGCAACACCCGGTTCCACCACATCAGAAAACCGGTACCCGCGAGCACAACAGGGATGAGTCCTAAAAGAACCCAAAGCATTGAAAGGGACCAATAGAACCAAGTGACCCTCCTGAGCCTGCCGAACCTGCCGAAATGAAGCCTCACGAGCCAGGTTATAAATCGGCTGTCGCCCAGAGCGCCAAAAACATTTGGAAAGCTGAAGTAGATGCCGCTAACGCCCCACATCAGCAAAAGCAGGGAACACCAGAACCCGATCGCGCTGTGCAGCGTCCAATTGAACAGCGAGAACTTTGCTTTCCAGTTGATGGCGGTGCTGCGCCGCCAATTCTTGATTCCCGGCCACCAGAGCACGAGTCCAATTAACGAAGTCAGGGTTACAAGAATCGAACCAATTCCGTTCCAGAGTCGTCCCGTCTGTCCGGACAATAGATTCTCGTGAAAGTCCACGAGCCAGTCGAGAAGATCCTCCATGGGCGAAAGAGGGTTTCCCAAATCCGCGCCGGTATAGGGATTGAAGAGCCGCGCTATGCGTTTCTTCCCGCGCTCCAAGTACACCATGATCGGGCGGTCCGGCCTTCTGGAAGTAGAAACGTTTTCCACTTCATATCCCGGATACGCCAGCAGCACACGTTGTGTAAGCTCAGGCTGGCTCAGCGCCGCACCCGATACGGTCACGACTTTCGGTGGTCGAGCGAGAACTCTTGCCAGCTGGGGGCGGTAGACAATCGCGCTGCCGGAGACGCTGATCAGCACAACGTATAACCCTATTCCTATGCCGATCCACAAATGGACCTGGAAGAGTGCCCTGCGCACCCAGAGGGTTTGTGGGCGGTGAACCCACTGTTGCCAGGCGCTCATTTGGATTTGCGGATCGGGATTCATAAATTCGGAACAGTTTCCCGCGAATCGTACGCCTCTTCCGATTTCGACACAACGAGTTTGCCGCCAGGCCAGGGCCACGGAGATCGCGCAATCTCACCGGCAGGTCCGCCCAGTACACCAAGGGACAACTCTTCGCCGTCCGCGCTTGTATAGGACGCGACACTGGCATACATTTCTCGGCGTCCGCTTGCGCCACGGCTCTACAAGGAGGAGTCCATGTGGTGGAGCAAGCAGTCACAATCAGCAACAACTTCTTTTTCTCCCGCATTTAGCTCGACAGCCACAATCGATTCGCCGACCGAAGCTCCGGCGAGTCAGCCTGGCGATACGGCCCGTCCATCAGTCACTCCGAAGTACCGTCGCGTCTCGAAGCGAGACGCCACGCCCAGAGACGATCTACGCCTTGACGATGTCATCGAGGGTTCGATTTCTCTGAATTGCCGGCGGCTTACCATCGGAGAAGCGGCGAAGGCCACCGCCGATGTCACAGCTCGCGAGGTCATCGTCTACGGCGAACTGGCAGGCCATCTTCAGGCGGCCGACCGGATCGAGATTAGGAAGCACGCCTCGGTGACAGGTGATCTGGTTACTCGACGAATTGTGATCGAAGAAGGCGCCCATTTCAAAGGCACCGTCCAGATCGAGAGAAGGAGAAAGCCTCGAGTCGCCTCGTAGCAGCCGTCCTGAGCTAGGTATAGTCACCGCATCGGCCGAAATGCCGTTGCGTATGGAGCCTCTAGCGCGTTAGGGGCTCCGCGTGCTAGCCTCCTGTCGTTATTTCGCACGACGACTAATCCCCGCGAAGGAGCCAGCCAATGGAACCAACAAAGCCCAAATTGCCAAGCGGAGCCGTAGAACTCTATAACCTTTTTATTCACGGCGAGATCAGCCGGCGGGAGTTTATGGACGGCATCCAGCGGTTTGCGATAGGCGGCCTCGCGGCTTCCACGATTCTTACGGCGCTGATGCCGGACTACGCTTCCGCGCAGCAGGTATCCAAGACCGATGACCGGATCAAGGCCAGCTATGAGACCGTTCCGTCGCCGCAAGGGAATGGAAACATCAAAGGATATCTCGTTCGGCCGATCAGCGCCGACACGCGCTCCGCTATGCCATCGAAATTGCCGGGCATCATCGTGGTCCACGAAAATCGCGGTTTGAATCCCCATATCGAAGACATCGCCCGAAGGTTCGCCCTCGCTAACTTCATGGCATTTGCTCCTGACGGACTCACGTCACTCGGCGGTTATCCGGGTGATGACTACCAGGGCGGGCAGTTGTTTATGAAGGTCGACGGCAAAAAGATGGCGGAGGATTTTGTGGCGGCCGCAATGTGGCTGAAGTCGCGTCCCGATTGCACCGGCAAAGTCGGCGTCACCGGGTTCTGTTACGGAGGGGGCATCTCCAACACGTTGGCCGTCCGGCTAGGGCCCGATTTGGGAGCCGCGGTCCCATACTACGGCGCCGTTCCAGCCAAGGAAGATATCCCGAAGATCAAGGCGGGGGTGCTGGTACATCACGGGGAACTCGATACTCGGTTGGCGGCGACGTGGCCGGCATACGATATGGCCTTAACAGCGGCAAACGTTCCGCACGAAGGCTATATCTACCCGGGTGCCGTTCACGGGTTCAATTGCGACGCGACGCCGGAACGATACAACAAAGCCGCAGCCGACTTGGCGTGGCAGCGCACGATTGATTGGTTCAATAAGTACGTACGCGTCTGATTCGGCAGATATTTCGCGGGGGCGGCCGGCAAGCCGGATCCGCTCCCGCGTCGATCACGTCATAGATCGCGTAACCCGCACGTCCAGCCGCACATCTGGGATGTCTAGGCGAGCGCCTTCCCGTACAGAGCGACGAGCTTTCCCCACGCGCGTTCGGCGTCGGGCATGTTGTAGACCGGACCAGCGGTCGGATCGACCGGCATATCCGGCACGCACCAACCGTGCCTGCTCCCGTAGACTTCGATTTCCGCCGGATTTCCTGCCGCGATAAATGCCTCTTTCAGCTTGTCCTTCGCGTCTGGCTGTCGCATGTCGTCATTCGACGCGATCCCAAAATACATCTGCGCCTTGATCTTCGGCGCGAGCAGGTGCGGGCTGTCGGGTTTGTCGGTGACCAGACCGCCGCCGTGGAAGGAACCGCCCGCGCCCACGCGATCCGGCACGGTAGCCGCCGTCCTCATCACCAGCGGGCCGCCCATGCAGTAGCCCTGAGTTCCGATCTTCTTCGCTTTGTTGACTTGTGGCTGCGCGTCGAGAAACGCGATGTAGGCGACGGCATCCTTTTCCGCAGCACCCGCCGCGGTTATCGAAGCGAGCAGGGGCCGCAGCTTGGCCATATCGGTCGCGTTTGAAAACTGGAAGGCGGCTACGTCAGCCGCCGGGAAGGCGGGCGCCTTCACCACGCGATAGAAGGGGTTCGGCACCAGCACCGAATAACCGTCGGCCGCTATGCGCTTGGCGATGCCGCGCATCGAGGGGCGCAGGCCGAATGCGTCAGGCCAAATCAGCACACCCGGATGCGAGCCGGTGGCCGGATGAATAAAGGCGGCGTCACAGGTGCCGTCGGGCGTTTTGATCGAGACATCTGTCTCCACAACCGACATCGCGGCGGCCGACGACGGAGCCGTTGCGACTGCAACGCCGGCAGCTACGGACATTGCCACGAAATCGCGCCGGGATAGCCCGGCCTTTTCGTCATCGAGCCTTTCTAAATCGCGCGTGTCATCCGTCATCGTGTCTCTCCCTTTTTGAGCGTCTCTCCTTGCGCAAAAACCATATGCCCGGTATTGACCGGTGTCAAGCTCGGTCCATTTTCTCGATTAAAGCTGCAGGGTGATGCGGACGATGTCGTCGCGAATTTCAATGCAGCGGGCCGGGAAGGCTGCGGAGAGATTCGCTTGGAGCTCGCGGGTGTTCGATGGCTCGGGTGAGTCGCCAAGGCGGAATTTCAGAGTGCTAGCGTCGTCGATGAGCACGACGTGGCCGCGTATGGGGCCGCCGAGGATGGTTTCCAGTTCGAGCGCCAGGCGCTGCTTGTTGCGATGCAGGCCGTCCCATGTGTAGTAGCCGGCGTCGAGCCAGAAAAGCGCGGGCGCGCTGAGCGACTCGAGAATCTCGGGGATTACCAGCTGGCTTTCACCTTCGAAGATGCGAACGTGAGGAAAGCGCTTGAACTTGCCGGCGGCGGCGCGAGCAAGTTCGGGAAGCGACTCAACGGAATCGACCCGATCGAAGCGGCTTTGGAGCGCGGCGACCATCTCTCCGTAATATGTGCCGGTTTCAATCAGCGTTCGCAGGCCAAATTGTCTGGCGTATTCCAGAAGCGCCCGCTGTTTGACTAGGTGCGGCGAGCGCTTGGGAGGAGGCCGCAGTTTCCAATACCAATAGTCGGGATGGTGGAAGAGAGACTTGTAGGCGCTGTAGAAAGGCATGCGCCGCAGGAATTTGCGAAGAGATTTCATGTTCCCGCGAAAACGACTTCGGGAAGCGCAGCGTAGCGTGGAGGCGAAAGCAAGTCAACCCAGGATCGCGAGGAACGGATTACAATGGCGCGCGGCGACGCCAACTGAGTTACGGTGACGCCAGCTTGAGTCACGGTGAGGGAGATCCGGCGATGAAGGTGAAATCTATATTCCAGGCCGTGAATGGACCTCGCGCCGGTTGGCGACTGCTGATCGCCTTGGCGGTTTTCTTCATTTGCCAAACGGCGATCCAAATCGCGCTAGGTCGCTTTGCGCCCTCGGTAATGGCGCGCGAGATGGCGCTCAACAAGGGCGTGCTTTCTCCGGACGGGCTGTTGGTAAGCGAAATCGTGAACCTGGTGTCGCTAACGGCAGCATTGGCGTTAATGATGCGCATCGAGCGCCGAACTCTCGCCGACTACGGCCTGGCGAATCCAGGCTCCTTCGGAAAGCGGTTTGCGGAAGGCGTGGCGTGGGGACTGGCGATGGTGGCAGCGATGCTGCTGTTGCAACGCGCCGAAGGCGTGTTCACCTTCGGGACGCTGGCATTATCGGGTGGCCAGGCGCTTAAGATGGGCCTCCTGTGGGGCGTCACGATATTGTGTGTGGGATTTTTCGAGGAGATCGCCTTCCGCGGATACATCCAGGGAACCCTCGCTTCGGGAATGGGATTTTGGCCAGCGGCGGTGGTTTCGTCGCTGATCTTCGGCGCCGTTCACATCGCGGCGGATTCTTTTTACAACTGGCAGGGTTTGTTGTCCGCGACGCTCTTCGGATTACTGTTTTGCCTGACTCTGTGGCGTACCGGCAGCTTATGGATGGCGATCGGAATTCACTTCGCGACAGATTTCGAGGAGACCTTTCTGTTTTCACCTCCAATGCCTAAGGTGCACACCACGGGGCATCTGCTAAGCAGCACCTTGCACGGTCCGATGTGGCTCACGGGCGGTTCGGTAGGGCCCGAGGCAAGCGTAAACGGGCTCATCGTGTTCGTTGTCGTATTTCTGCTGCTTTTGCGATTCCGTTTTCGCACCGCCTAGGACCCAATATTTCGTGCAGGTCTGAACCTGTGATGCTCGTGGATCCCTAGTGAGGGGCCAGCGCGGAGCGGCCGGGGAAGCGCGCGGCGGCGCCGAGTTCTTCTTCGATGCGCAGGAGCTGATTGTATTTGGCGATGCGATCGGTGCGTGAGGCCGAGCCGGTCTTGATCTGACCGGCGCCCATGGCTACGGCGAAGTCGGCGATGAAGGCATCTTCGGTTTCACCGGATCGATGGGAGATGATTGCGGCGTATTTCGATTTCCGGGCCATTTCGACGGCTTCGATGGTTTCCGTCACAGTGCCGATTTGATTCAGCTTGATGAGAATAGCGTTGGCGATTCCTTCGGATATGCCGCGGGCGAAGATTTTCGGATTGGTCACGAAAATGTCGTCGCCGACGAGCTGAATCTTCTTACCTAACTGCTGCGTGACCAGCTTCCAACCGTCCCAATCGTTTTCCGCGAGGCCGTCTTCGATGGAGACGATAGGGTACTGGCGCACCCAATTCCCCCAAAACTCGGCCATCTGATCGGATGTGCGGGCGGATTTGTCGGACTTCTTGAAGATATATTTCTTCGCGGCCGCGTCGTAGAACTCGCTGGCGGCGGGATCGAGGGCGATGGCGATCTGTTCGCCGGGTTTGTAGCCCGCAGCGGTGATGGCTTCGAGCACGCGTTCGAGCGCCTCCTCATTCGACTTCAGATTGGGAGCGAAGCCGCCTTCGTCGCCCACGGCCGTCGAGTAGCCATTTTTCTTCAGCACCGCTTTCAGGTGGTGAAAGACTTCAACTCCCCAGCGCAGCGCTTCGTGGAAATTGGGCGCGCCGACCGGCATGACCATGAACTCCTGCACGTCGACGGAATTATCGGCATGAGCGCCGCCGTTGAGGATATTCATCATTGGAACGGGCAAGAGGCTCGCGGAAGGGTCGCTCGAGTACTTGGCCAGATATTTGTACAGCGGTTTGCCTGCGGCAGCGGCGGCAGCGCGCGCGGCGGCCATGGAGACGGCGAGGATGGCATTGGCGCCGAAGTTGGACTTGTTCGGCGTGGCGTCCGCCTCGATCATGCGGCGATCGATGGCCGTTTGGTCCGAGGCGTCCATACCTGCAACGGCTTTGGCGATGGCGCCGTTCACATGGCCAGCAGCTTTGAGCACGCCCTTGCTCAGGTAGTGGGATTTGTCTCCGTCGCGCAATTCGATCGCCTCGTGCTCGCCGGTCGAGGCGCCGGACGGCACGGCCGCGCGGCCGAACGCGCCGCCCTCGAGGCGGACGTCAGCCTCGACGGTGGGGTTGCCGCGGGAATCGAGAATCTGGCGGCCGTGGACAGCGACAATTTTTGTGGACATCGTTTCCTCCGTTGGGGGGTCACATTGTAGAACAGAGTCGGCGAAGAATTGGAGTACAAGTCGGTTTGGAATTGACCGGGCAGAGCCGGATAACACAGCGCCATATTGAATGAGAAGTCACATCGTGTTAACGTCCCGCGTCGGGGAAGAACCTCACCCGCACAACGGAGCGTGCTCGCCGGGCCTGACGGACGGATCGCTTGGGCGAATATCCCGGTTTGAGCAATCGCGCGAGAAAAAGGGACAGGGAGGCATCATGTTTGAAGCACCGCAACAAAAGGAAAAATCCAGCCAAACGGGAATGTACATTGGCATAGTGATCGTCATCGTGCTGGTGGGCGTCGGCGTATTCTTCTACACCAATGGCGGAACCAAGACCGCCGCCACGCCGGCGTCAAGTTCGGGTCCGGCCGCTGCAAGCGGGCCGGCCAATCCGACAGCCGATCTGCGGATCACCAGCATGAAGATGGAAAAGGATGCCACTGGAACCACCGCTGTGTGGCTTATCGATCTGCGGAATCGCTCGAACACCTATAATTACAGCCATATCGCATACGAAACCACGTACATAGGAGCGGACGCGACCACGCTCGCGGTGAACCACGGCGAGTTGAAGGACGCTATCGGTCCGGGCGAGGAGCAAAACGAGACGTTCCGCGACACGGCGTTTCCAAACGGCACGGCGGGCTATCGGATAAAGATTACCGGCGCCACCGCGACCGTCCCGCAACAATAGAGGGACCGATTTGGGATGGCTTGTCCTACTCTAAGCCGGGCGCGGACGAACGTGCAGACCCGTCCAGGCGTTCAGCAGGCCCATAAATTCTCGCACCACGGAAAACGCATCAGCGGTATTGCTCCACCAGCGATCGGCGTCGAAGCTAGCCTCGGGCGCGCCGCGAACGATGGCGCGCAGACCGTCACCGGCCAATTTGTTCCATAGCACACGCACGCGACGCGTGTGCGGCGGCGAAGTGACGATGATGACGCTGGTCTTTTTCTCTTCGCGCATCCGCGCCGCGATTTCGGTAATTTCCTCTTCGGTATTGGCAACGGCATCCGGAAGAGTCTGCACGCTCGTTTGCGGAACACCTTCGCGAATCAGGATCGCCTGGCTGTAATCATCTTCCCCGAAGTACCGGATGTCCATCGCCGCCAGAGACTCAGCGGGGCTGTGCGGGTGAGTAATCCAGACTTCTGGCGCGTATCCCAGGCGAAAGATATAACCGGCCTGCTCGGCGCGCGCCGGCATGCCTCCGCTCAAGACAACGATCGCATCGGCAGGCCCCGCTGGATCTTCCCGAATCAGCCACCTGCCGGCTCCGCGAAAAGCGGGCACGGCACCGATGGCGCAAACCAGAAGAACGACCGCAGCGGCGAGGCGCGGCATGCGGGAGCGCGCAGCGGATCGCGCGGGGTGCAGGCGAGGCGTCAGTCCTTGTTCGCTCACAGGGATATTGGCTTAAATATTGACTTAGCCCGGCCCCCAAACAGCTCACCATAGCACGGATGGCGACGCTCGCCGGGAGCGTGCAATCAGAGCGCGCGCGGCGAGTGCCGGTGCATCAGCAGGCCGCGCAAACCCATAAGAATAAGCCGAGGCTGGCGGAGGCACACGCGCCAGAGAATCTTCCATGCCTCGTCGCGGGAATATTCCGCGAGGGGTTGCTTGGTGTAGTCATTCAGAAGGTCGACTAGCCGGCTGTAGTCCGCTTGCTCGAAATCGTGAAGCGAGCGGCGCAGCAGAAGATGCAGATCGAGCTCCCGGCGCAGGCTGCGAAGTTCGCGGCTCGCGCCATAGAGAATGGATTCGGCAATACCGAGCGCGCCGCGAAAGCCGGTGACGGTGCCGCCCACGGTCGAGACTTTTACCTGCGCGGCAGCATCTCCGGCAAGATAAACGGAGGCGTTGCCAACGCGACGCTCTACCGGAATCCATCGGGTGTAGACCGGGACCCGCGCACCCTGAAATTCGATGGGGTCGAGCTTTTTCTTTTCGAGGAACCGTTCGAGGCAGCGCTTTGTCTCCTGGCCGGATTCACCGATCACGCCAAGCACGCCGCGGGTGGGCGACTCGGGAATCAGCCAGTAAAAATAAGGCGTATCCTGCGGAATGAACCACACGCGGGTGGTATCGGCCGGCATATCCTTCGGCAGCGGAACGATGGCTTGCACCAGCGGCGCGGTGGCCAGCGGCGCCCATCCCGCGGCGCGCGCCACGCGGCTGGCCACGCCATCACTGCCTATCACCGCGTCGACGGCAATTTCCTCGCGGCTTCCGTCGCTGCAGCGTTCACTTTCGACCATCAGGCCACGGGCTTCCGCATGCAAGCCGTGAAAGCGCTTGCCCATCTCGACGCTGGCGCCGGCGCGCCGGGCCTCCTCGGCCAGCCCCCGAATGAGCACACGCCGCTCGACAATCAGGTCGGGATGCTTCAAAGGAATTTTAGCCACGCGGCCGTCGGTGAAAATCTCGAAGCGGCGAATTTCGTTGACCACGCTGCGCTCGGCGGAGGCGCCCAGCAGCGAGCGCATGCGCGGTGTGACGATCAGCGTGCGCGCGGGCGGTTCGAGTGTCTCGGAGCGTTCCAGTACCCGCACTTTCACACCGCGGCGCGCCAGCAGGGAAGCAGCAAAAAGCCCCGCGGCCGATCCCCCAACTACGGCGACGCTCCGGCTTCGCTTCTCTGAAGTGGGAGCAGAATCGTGGCGGCTGTCGAATTTTTCGAGGGATGGTTGCGCCATTTTTCCTTAGTAGCCAGTCATGCCCGCAAAGATGCACGAGCGGCACACATAACGTTCAGATTCAGATATGGATTCCGTCGTTCCGCTAGAAGGGAAGCGGTTCGAAGCCCCACGGCGAACTCGGGAGCGTCAGTATATCGCAAGTGTATCGCACAATATCGCACGGTGCGGAGGGCCGTCGTCGAGAGCCGTCGGCATCCTTCACGCCGCGGTCGGCGGCTTCGGCTTGGCCTGACGCTCGTATGGAAAACGCTCGAGGGCGAGGGCAGCGAAAAAGGCCAGTGGCAGAAGCGCTGCAGCCAGAATGCCGGCCATCATCGGAGGGATACGGCCAATCAACAGTGCAAGGCTGCCCGAAACCGCGCCAACAAAATAAAGCAAAAGTACGGCACCGCGACATCCAAATCCGGAGTTGGCAAGGCGATGCGCCGTGTGGTCCTTGCCTGGCGACGCAAAGGGGAGCAGGCCGCGGCGGGAGCGCGAGATGGTAACCAGCGTCGTATCGAAAATCGGCACAGCAAGAATCAGCACCGGCACGAGCCAGGTAAGCGGAAACTGTACATGATCGGGGCGGACCTTCAGGCCGAGCGTTGCCATCAGGAATCCGAGCATCATCGCGCCGCCGTCACCCATGAAAATCTTGGCGGGGTTGAAGTTCCAGAGCAGAAAGCCGAGCGCGGCTCCCACACTGGCGGCTCCCAGCGTGCGAACCAGCGTTTGTCCGTTCAGCATGGCGGAGATCGTGAAGAACGTCGCGGCCGTGGCGGCGATGCCTGCGCAGATACCGTCCATGTGATCGAGGATGCTGAACGAGGCGGTGATGCCCACCACCCACACGATGGTTAGCAATCCATCCAAAAGGACGCCGAATCCGCCGGGGACAAATTCCGAAAAGAATTGGGCGCGAATCCCGGCGGCCAGAAGAAACAGCGCCGCAACGGGCATGCCGATAAACAGCTTCACCTGGTGATGGAGCAATCCGCGGTCGTCCAACAGGCCGACGCCGGCCAGTAAAGTGGCTCCGCAGAGAATTCCGGCGATTTGCTGCTGCGGATTTTCGCGCACCGCGAACACCAGAATGGCCAGGACGAATCCGAGATAAATGGCGATGCCGCCGAGCAAGGGCATCGGTTTCAGGTGCACCTTGCGCGGGCCGGGTTGGTCCACCATCCCGTAACGCAGCGCCAACGCGCGAACGGGCCAGGTCAGGCTCACAGAAGCGAGCAGTGCCACGCAGAATGTGAGCAGGCTCGAGCTCATCGTAGTCGCCTGGTCTCCCTTATCGAACTTATCGGGCGGTCAGCATCTTTTCGAGCGCGCCGGCAACCTCGTCTTTTTGGCGGCTGGAAAAATACCAATCCATCGTCTTGCGTAAACCCTCGCGAAAAGGAACTTTGGGCTCCCAGCCCATAAGCTTCTTGGCCAGGCCGTTATCAGCCACGCGGTTCACCGGCCCCGTCGGCATGTCTAGACGGCGGCGGATTTGCGGCTTATAGCCGGCGTATTCCGCCGTCAGATTGGCGGCGTCGATCACGCGGATGCGCTCCATGGTTCCCAAGTTTACAGCTGTGCCGTCATTGATTTTTTCGGCGGCCAGGATGGTGCCGCTGACGATATCGTCGACGTACGTCCAGTTGCGGATTTGCGAGCCGTCGCCCCAAACCTCAAAGGGATCCTGCCGCACGAACGCGCGAGCGATCATGGCGATGACGGCATGGTTTTCGACGCCGCGCGGGCCGTAAACGGTAAAATAGCGGCAGGAAGCGGCCCCAAGCCCGTGCTCGCGGTGGTAGGCCTGAAGCGTCAACTCAGCCATCAACTTCGCCCAGCCGTACATGTTGTCGGCGTCGTGAGGAGGCCTGACGTCCTCTTCACGCAAGTACAGCTCCTTGCGAACGTCGGTCTGCATGTAGTTGGGATAGACGCAGCCGGAGGAGGCGTAAACCACTTTCTCAACTCCGGCTTTGACCGCCTCCCAAAACACGACGCCATCAAGAAACAGGTTCGAAGCGGGGCCCGCCTGATGCAAGTCCACGTAGCCGCGGCCGCCATGGTCGGCAGCAAGATGGAATACGACCTGAATGCCCTTCATGGCCGTCCGTGTTACCCCAGGTTCGCGCAGGTCGGCTTCGGTAAACGTGATGCGCTTATTTTTTATGTGTTGTTCGATGTTCGAGAGCCTGCCGCTGGTTAGGTCGTCCACGACGTGCACTTGCGCGCCTCGCTCGAGCAGCGCATCGACCAGATGCGACCCGATAAAAGATGCTCCTCCAGTGACCAGGACTTTTTTATGATTCCAGATGGCGGCCTCCATTGCGGTGGTTTGCGGCTTCTTCGACGATGGCCACGAAACGTTGCAACTCATTCACCCTAGCATACTTGACGGATGCTTCGTGAGCGCAAACAGACATCCTAGCGAGCCGTTCCGGGTCGCCGCGAAGCTCGAGAATCGCAGCCGCCACGCCAGCGGGATCGTCCGGATCGACTGCTAGGCCGCAACCAGATTCGACCACAATGCGCGCCGCGTCACACTCAGGCGGAGCCACCACCAACACCGGCCGGCCGGCGGCGAGAATCGAATAGAGCTTACTGGGAACGACTACCCCCTCCAGTCCCCGGCGCACAGTGATCACATGCACGTCCCCCGCCGCCATCACGTAGGGCACCTCTTCGACCGGCCGAAATGGCAGAAACCGCACGTTCGGCGAATCCGACGCGCAACTTTCCAGCGAAGCGCGGCTGGCTCCATCTCCTACGAACACAAACCGAGTATTTTCGTTGCGCAAAATCCTCGCGGCCTCGATCAAGGTGTTCCAGGCGCCGTAAAATCCCAGGTTGCCGGCGTGCACCACGACGAAAGGGAATTCGCCGCGGATCTCGTTAATGGCTTGTTGCGCCCCGGCATCACTTAGATTAACGGCGGCACCCGGTGGTGACGCTCCGTCGCGAACAATTACCACCCGGTCGGCTTGGGCGCCCTTCGCGAGGATGCGGTCGCGCATGTCGTCGCCCAGGACAATCACCCGCGCGGCCTGCTTCAGCGCATCGCGGTGCATCTTCTCCCATCGGTCGACCCATCTGCTGGGCCGCACAATGTCACCGCCGACGGCCATGTCGGGATACAGATCGCGGATGTTGTAAACGAACGGCCGGCCCGCCATCCGTGCTACAAACGCCCCGGCGATTCCCGCCACGGGCGGATCAGTCATGGCCAGGACAACATCCGGGCGAATGGCCAGCGCGCGCGGCACCGCCAGCGCCAGGTAGGAGAGGTAGTTTGAAACCCGGCGGCGCATCCGGTGGCGCGGGTAGGCTGTGGAGCCGACGCGTTCGACCATCACTTTATTGCGCATGTCGCGCCGCAGAAAAGCAAAGGGATAAAATTCATCAGGATCGTAGGACGGGCGTCCGGCAACGACCGTCACCTGGTGATGCTCCGCCAGTTTTTCCGCCACTAGCGCAGCCATCTTGGCCGTGGCCGATGTGTCCGGCGGATAGTATTCGTTGAAGAGGAGAACGTGCATCGATCCCTATTCCGCGCGCTGGGCGAGACGGCCGTCTGAGCCGCCCGCGGCCAGCGCCGGGGATTTTTTCTCGAGCAGAAGATTTCCCAAAACCAGGACGTCCATCTGCGTGCGCCGGAAACAGTCCAGAGCCTCTTCGGGACGGCAGACAATCGGCTCGTTGTCATTGAATGAAGTATTCAGTACCACCGGAACTCCGGTGCGTTCACCCACGGCGCGCAGCAGCTTCCAGTAGATTGGATTGGCGGTGCGGCTGACGGTTTGAAGCCGCGCGGTGCCGTCCACGTGTGTTGGCGCAGGAATCACGGCGCGTTTTTCGGGGCGCACGGAATAGGCAAAGGTCATGAACGGCGAAGGGTGCGTCTCGCTGAAATATTCTCCCACCGCCTCTTCCGCTATAGAGGGAGCGAAAGGACGGAACATCTCGCGGTGCTTGATGCGCCGGTTGAGGATGTCTTTCATTTCCGGGCGGCGCGGATCGGCCAGGATGCTGCGATTGCCCAGCGCGCGCGGGCCCCATTCGGCGGCGCCTTGAAACCATCCCACGATTTTTCCGTCGGCGATGTGTTGGGCGGTAGCCGTCAGCAGCGCAGCCTCGTCGAGCTCCGCAACCGTTGATTCACCGTCCCCGGCCTCGTTGCGCCCCACCGCGGCTCGAATCTCCGCGGGGGTGAAGCTCGGGCCCCATCCCGCATGCTCCATCACGAATTCGCGCGGGCGGCCGAGTATCGTGTGGTTCACCGCAAACGCGGCGCCTACGGAGAGCCCGGCATCGCCCGCGGCCGGCTGAACAAAAACTTTCTCGAAGGGTGTCGAGCTGAAAATCTTTCCATTGGCCACGCAATTGAACGCCACTCCGCCGGCCAGGCACAGTGCCTTCTGGCCACTTTTCTTGGCGAGTCCGTTCCAACAGGAAGCGAGAACCTCTTCCGTCACCGCTTGCATGCTGGCGGCTACGTCGTGGTGGCGTTGCGTAAGCGGTTCGTCCGCCGTCCGCGCGTGGCCCAGGAGCTTTTCGAGGTTCGAGGAAAAAAGCCGCCCCACCACCGGGGTGCGATCCGATTCGCGCCATGACATTTCCGCGCCGCGGCTTTGATGCGTGAAATACTCGAGACCCAGGCGAAACGAAAGCTCTCCGTGCGGCCGAACGATTTTGCGGAACTCTTTCAGAAATTCCGGCTCGCCGTAGGCGGCCAGACCCATCACTTTGTATTCGTCGCCGAACTTCCAAAAGCCGAGATACTGCGTAAGCGCGGTATAGAACATCCCCAGCGAGTGGGGGAATGCGACTTCAGCCAGCTTTCTCATGCGCGGTCCTTCGCCGGCGGCGCACATGAAGCTGGCGAAATCGCCGAGGCCGTCCGCGGAGAGCACCGCCGCTTGTTCGAACGGCGAAACGAAGAACGCGCTTGCCATGTGCGCGGTGTGGTGCTCGATGCGATGAAATTGCGCGCGAATGCTTTCGGGCGCGACTTCGAAAGCCGCGGCCAGCTCCTCATGGATACCCGCGAACTGTTTCATCACGCGAACGCGGTCAAGCGCGAAACGCGGCATGCGCATGGCGAAGCGGAGTTTCGTGCCGAGGCGCGCCCAAGGATCGCGCGGGATGGCGATGTGATCGACCTCGGTAAGCTTGGCGCCGGCGCGATCGAGGCAAAATTGGATGGCGCGCACCGGAAGCCCCGCGGCATACTTCACGCGGTTCAACCGCTCTTCTTCGACGGCCGCAATCAGCTGTCCATCGACAACGATGGCCGCGGCGGCATTAGCGTGATAGGCGTTGATACCGAGAATGATCATGTCGTTTCGGGTCCGCTGGCCATCAGCTCGTAGCGGATACCTCCGCGGGTCTTGCACAATCGCCATGGGGCGACCCAGCGCCGTGCAGGTTGCGTTTGACCCATTGGTTCAGGACGTAGAGACTCCACGGACGAGACCACGTGGTGCGGCCGCCGAGAAAGTCCTGCCATACCGTCAGTGCGAAGCTGCGCCCCACGTATGGTTCGAGCAACGGCGACCAATCCGCAAGTTCGTCGGCTACCCGCTTGCCGAGAGCGCCGCGCAGCCAGTTATTCCACGGAAACGTAAAAGTGCGCTTCGACTGCGATAGCACTTCTTCAGGTACAAGTTCACGAACAGCGTTGACGAGTAGGGCTTTAGGGTAGACGCCGTCGAGTTTAGCAGACTGCGGCAATGAAAGAACGTACTCGACCAGCTGGGAATCGAGAAACGGGACGCGAACTTCAAGTGAATGGCGCATGCTCATGGCATCCGTATCGCGCAGTAAAGTATTCACGAGGTAGGAGCGCAGCTCAAGCCAGGAAACAGCCGTGAACGCATCCGCCGCGTGTGCCTCGCGCGCAGTATCCGAAAACCAACGCCACCAGGGGAGACCGGACCACGTGCTGGCGTCCGACGAGGCGTTCGTCGCGCCGCCCGTTGCGCAAACGACTGCTTGCGGCGTGAAGAGCAGCCGCGTGAAAAAGTAAGCATGTGGAAATGCTTCCGGATCCTCGAACCCGGCGAGGTCCTTGCGTCGCGCATCGCGCGAGCCGCCGAAAAGCCCCGCCTTGTCCAGGACGTGCGCCGCCATCGAACGCATCGAACGCGGCAGCAGGCGCGCTGAGGCCATGGCTTGCGCCGCTCTGGAAGTATCTCGAAAGGACGAGTACCCGCCGAAGAGTTCGTCGCTGCCGAGCCCCGAAAGAGCCACCTTCAATCCCGCCTGGCGCGCCGCCCAGGAGACGAAATAGGTGTTGATACCATCCATGCTGGGCTGATCGAACGAGCAAATCGCTTCGTCGAGACGCGCGGTCATCTCGGTATCCGACAGAGTTAGCTCGGAATGTTCAGTGCCCAGCGCCCTGGCGGTGCGGCGCGCGATTTCCGCTTCGCTGAAGGCGCTGTCGGCAAACGCCACAGTGAAGGTGTGAATTCCGCGCTGCGCTCGGCTGGCCAGCGCAGCCAGCGCCGTCGAGTCGAGTCCACTGCTAAGAAAGACTTCCACCGGTACGTCGGCCACCAGATGACTGGCCACGGCATCCTCCAGCAGGGAACGAACCCGGTGCCAGGGAACGCTGCTGTCGCTCGCCGGTCGCGCGCCGGCCGACGTTTGCGCGCTGGCCGCTGTTTGCGGCGCAAACTTCCAATAGCGGGTCGGCTCCACGTCCGTGAGCGGCACGCCCGCCTCTACACTCATCGAGTGTCCTGGAGGAAGCGAACGAACACCCTCGACGAGCGTCAGTGGCTCGCACACGGAACCGAAAAGCAGATAGGCGGGGAGTGCGGCCGGATCCAGGCATGCCGGGACGCAGCCGCTACCCAATAGCGCGCGAACCTCGGACGCAAAAATCAACCGTCCGCCGGTTTGCGTCCCTTTC
>Ga0302326_10009104_pt1 | contig 21782 bp, 18 predicted proteins | sample Palsa_T0_3_FD_202264 | JGI IMG/M metagenome (GOLD analysis project Ga0302326, IMG submission 202264) | Peat permafrost microbial communities from Stordalen Mire near Abisko, Sweden - Palsa_T0_3 | ecosystem: Environmental > Terrestrial > Soil > Palsa > Peat permafrost | place: Sweden: Abisko... | reverse complement strand
CGCCGGCCTTCACGAGGTCCTCGTACTTGTCGGTCGCGACGTTGTAGCCGAAGTTGCCCTTGCCGGCGAGAACCTCGCCGACGACAACCGCGCCCTCAACGCCCGCGTTCGAGCAGAGCATCCGGATGGGGTGCTCGATGGCACGCCGGACGATCTGCGAGCCGATCTTCTCGTCGCCCTCGAGATGGAGGGCGTCGATGACCTTTGCCGTGCGAAGCAGGGCGACGCCGCCGCCGGCGACGATCCCTTCCTCGACCGCAGCGCGGGTCGCATGGAGTGCGTCCTCAACGCGGGCCTTCTTCTCCTTCATCTCGACCTCGGTCGATGCGCCGACATTGATGACGGCGACGCCGCCGGCGAGCTTGGCGAGGCGCTCCTGGAGCTTCTCGCGGTCGTAGTCGGAGGTGGTCTCCTCGATCTGCCTGCGGATCTGCTTCACGCGGCCCTGGATGTCGGAGCCCTTGCCGCCGCCCTCGACGATCGTGGTGTTCTCCTTGTCGATCACGATCCGCTTGGCGCGGCCGAGATCGCTGACCTGGACGTTCTCAAGCTTGATGCCGAGGTCCTCGGTGAAGCACTTGCCGCCCGTGAGGATCGCGATGTCCTCGAGGATCGCCTTGCGGCGGTCGCCGAAGCCGGGGGCCTTGACGGCCACGACGTTGAGCGTGCCGCGGATCTTGTTGACGACGAGCGCCGCCAGGGCCTCGCCCTCGACCTCCTCGGCGATGATCAGCAGCGGCTTGCCGCCCTTGGCCACCGTCTGGAGAAGCGGGAGCAGGTCGCTGAGCGAGCTGATCTTCTTCTCGTGGATGAGCACATAGGCGTCCTCGATGACGGCCTCCATGGCCTCCGCGTTGGTGACGAAGTAGGGCGAAAGATAGCCCTTGTCGAACTGCATGCCCTCGACGACCTCGAGCGTGGTCTCGATGGACTTGGCCTCCTCGACGGTGATCGTCCCGTCCTTGCCGACCTTGTCCATCGCGTCCGCGATGATGTTGCCGATCGTGTCGTCCCAGTTGGCTGAGACGGTCGCGACCTGGCGGATCTCCTCGCGGTCCGAGACCTTCTTGGAGGTCCGGGCGAGCTCGGCGACCGCGGCCTCGACGGCCTTGTCGATCCCGCGCTTCAGGAAGATCGGGTTCGACCCGGCGGTCACGTTCTTCAGCCCCTCGCGGTAGATGCCCTCGGCGAGCACCGTGGCGGTCGTGGTGCCGTCGCCCGCGGCGTCGGACGTCTTGGAGGCGACCTCCTTGACCATCTGGGCGCCCATGTTCTCGTAGGGGTCCGGCAGCTCGATCTCCTTGGCGACCGTGACGCCGTCCTTGGTGACGGTCGGCGATCCGAATTTCTTGTCGATGACGACGTTGCGGCCCTTGGGTCCAAGGGTCACCTTGACGGCGCGCGAAAGGAGCTCGACGCCCCGGAGGATTTTTTGACGAGCGGACTCGTCGAATATGAGTTGTTTAGCGGGCATTGTATTAAGGTTGTCTGATTTGTGTTGATTGGATGCGGCCTCAGGCGATGACGCCGAGGATGTCGTCCTCGCGGACGAGCGTGAACTTCTGCTCCTCGAGCTTAACCTCGGTGCCGCCGTACTTGCTGACAAGGACGCGGTCGCCGACCTTCACCTCGAAGGCCTGGAGCTTGCCGTCGTCGTTGCGCTTGCCGGTGCCGAGCGCGATGACTTCGGCCTCCTGGGGCTTCTCTTTTGCGCTGTCCGGGATGATGATTCCTCCGCGGACCTGCTCTTTGTCCTCGAGGTGCTTCACGAGGACGCGATCGCCGATTGGTCTGATTTTTACTTTAGCCATATGGTTTATGTTTTGGGTTGAAGGTCGGTTCGGGGCGACGAGTCGCCCCAGCCCCGGAAAGGGTCACTTCTTGCTCTTTTCGTCGTCGACGACCTCGAAGTCGGCGTCGACTACGTCGGCCTTCTTCTCGGACTTGGGCGCGCCGCCGTCTTCGGCGGGCTCGCCCGCGGGGCCCTGCTTCGCCGCCGCCTGCGCGGCGGCCTGGGCCTCCGCGTAGAACTCGGCGCCCACCTTCGAGAGGTTCTCGAGGGCGGCCTTCGCCTGGTCCCCGTCGTTGCTCTCGAGGGCCTTCTTCGCGTCGACAAGGGCCTGCTCGACCTTGGCCTTCCGGTCGGCCGGGATCTTGTCGCCGGCTTCCTTGAGAGTCTTCTCCAGCTGGTAGATGGAAGTGTCGAGCATGTTGCGGTTCTCGACGGCGTCGCGGCGCTTCTTGTCCTCGGCGGCGTTGAGCTCGGCCTCCTTCGTCATCTTGTCGACCTCCTCCTTGGAAAGGCCGGAGGATCCCTGGATGGTGATCTTCTGGTCCTTGCCGGTGCCGAGGTCCTTGGCCGAGACGTGGAGGATGCCGTTTGCGTCGATGTCGAACGTCACCTCGACCTGGGGGGCCCCCCGGGGCGCCGGCGGGATGCCGTCGAGCCTGAATGTCCCGAGGGTCTTGTTGTCGCGGGCCATCGGGCGCTCGCCCTGGAGGACGACGATCTCGACGGAGGGCTGGTTGTCGCTGTAGGTCGAGAAGACCTGGGTCTTCTTGGAGGGGATGGTCGTGTTGCGCGGGATCATCGCCGTGGCGACGTCGCCCGCGGTCATGATGCCGAGGGTCAGCGGGGTCACGTCGAGGAGCAGCACGTCGCGCACCTCGCCCTTGAGGACGCCGCCCTGGATCGCGGCGCCGACCGCGACGACCTCGTCCGGGTTGACTCCCTGGTGCGGCGGCTTGCCGCCGAGGGACCTCGCGATCTCGACCACCTTGGGCATGCGGGTCATACCGCCGACGAGCACGAGCTCGTCGATCTGCGCGGAGGTGAGGTCAGCGTCCTTCAGGCAGTTCTTGAAAGGCTGGATGCAGCGCTCAAAGAGGCTGTCGCAGATCTGCTCCATCTTGGCCCGCGTCAGCTGGACGTTGAGGTGCTTCGGGCCCGAGGCGTCCGCCGTGATGAACGGGAGGTTGATGTCGACCGACTGGGTCGAGGAGAGGGCGATCTTCGCCTTCTCGGCCTCCTCCTTGAGGCGCTGGAGCGCCATCGGGTCCTTGCGCAGGTCGATGCCGTTGTCCTTCTTGAAAGTGTCCACGAGCCACGCGATCAGGGCCTCGTCCCAGTTGTCACCGCCGAGGTGGGTGTCGCCGTTGGTCGCCTTGACCTCGAATACGCCGTCGCCGATCTCCAGCACCGAAACGTCGAAGGTGCCGCCGCCCAGGTCGAACACCGCGATCTTCTCATCCTTCTTCTTGTCGAGGCCGTAGGCCAGCGACGCCGCCGTCGGCTCGTTGATGATGCGCAGGACCTCAAGGCCCGCGATCTTGCCGGCGTCCTTGGTCGCCTGGCGCTGGGAGTCGTTGAAATACGCGGGGACCGTGATGACGGCCTGGTTGATCTTCTCGCCGAGGTACGCCTCGGCGTCGGCCTTCATCTTCCCGAGGACGAACGCCGCGATCTGCTGCGGCGCGAACTGCTCAACCTTGCCGCCGAGCTCCACCTCGATGTAGGCGTCGCCGTTCTTTCCCTCGACCACCTTGAACGGCATGTTCTTCGCCTCCTCGCGGACCTCAGCGAATTTTCGGCCGATGAGGCGCTTGGATGAAAAAATCGTGTTGCGCGGATTGGTGACAGCCTGGCGTTTTGCGGCCTGGCCGACCACGCGCTCGCCGGTCTTCGTGAATGCGACCACCGACGGGGTCGTGCGACCGCCCACGGCGTTCGCGATGACCACGGGCTCGCCACCCTCCATGACGGCCATGCAAGAATTCGTGGTCCCTAGATCGATGCCTAAGATGCGGCTCATGCACCCTGTTCAGCAATGCGCGTGCCTTCGGATCCGTCATTTCTTTACTCGTTTCATTTCAATGGCTTAAGATAATTGATCCGAGCGGCGATTCGTCCGTTCGAAGCCAAATTGTCCCATAAGGCCGGGTTCTGAGACAGCCTCTGGCACATAAGCCGGCACCGTGGCGCCGCTCCGGAATCCCCTGCGCATCCCTCTTGGGGAGGCCTGCCCTTCGCACGCCGGAGGCGAGAGATTTCTGACCCGATTCTTGAATTCCCGCCGAATTTCCCTTTGATCACGCCATCGAATTGGAAATACAAGTGCCCGACGAGGTACCGGTGATGACGTTGCCCAATGTGGCGTTCTTCCCGCAGGCACTGCTTCCGCTGGAGATTTTTGAGCCCAGGTACCGTCACATGCTGCGTGATGTCCTCGCCAGCAACAGGATATTCGCCGTGGCCGGACTCGACCTGGGCGCGGCCGCGACGGAGGACGGCTTCGAGCCCCCCCACAGGATAGCCTGCATAGGCCTCATCCGCGCGTGCCAGAAGAAAGCGGACGGGACCTCCAGCCTCCTCCTCCAGGGCCTCTGCCGGGTCTCGATCGAGTCAATCGTCGGGGACGAGCCCTACCGCCGCATCCGGATCCGCACGCTGGCGAGCGAGCCGGGCGCCGACGCATCCGAGAACGCCCGGCTCCGGTCCGAGCTCGCGAGCCTCATCAGGCTCCGCATCAAGCTCTCGCCGGGGGGCACCGAGGGGATGACGGACCTCCTCAAGACGATCGAGGACCCGGAGATATTCGCGGACATCGCGGCCTTCAACCTCTGCAAGAATGCAATGCTCAAGCAGAAGCTGCTCGAGACGCTCGACGTGAACCGCCGCCTCGCGCTCCTCCTGAAGGTCCTGCGCTCCGAGGTCGACGCGGCGATCCTGCAGTTGAGGCTGACGGGCGGGCCCGCCGAGGACCAGATCCGGAGAAATTAGCTCATGCGACCGCGCTCAGATTCGCCAAAAATTAGCGATGTTCCGCGAAACAAGTATCGGCTTTTGCCGTCTACCAGTTCAAGCATGAGCCGACACAATTGAAAGCGATGCTCTCCCCCACCACAGAAAAGGGCGCGACCGAGAAGAAAACACGGCGCGTTCTCTACGTGGACGACATGAGGGAGCTGAGGGAGGTGGCCCGCCTCGCGCTTTCGAGGGCGGGCCATCATGTGGAGTGCGTCCCGGACGGGACGGATGCGTTCGCGCTCCTCTCGGCCCACCCCGAGGCCTACGACATCGTGATCTCGGACCACCACATGGCCGGCATGAACGGCCTGGAACTCGTGATGAGGCTCCGCGAGATCAAGTATCCCGGGCGGATCGCCGTCGTCAGCTCCGAGATGGGCGCCGACATCGCAGAGGAGTACCGCAGGCTCGACGTCAACCGGATCCTCTACAAGCCCGTCGAGCTCTCAGAGCTTCGGGCGCTCGTGCTGGAGGACTGAATTGCCCAGGCCGTCGGGCCGGGAGGGGGATTCCGACAGGGCACCCGGGCCGCCGGCTAGGCCTTCTTGAGTAATACGGTGCGGTACTTGGGGGCGAGCGCGATCGCTTTCGCGATGAACGCAGCCTGCTCCTTCTCGCTCAGCTTCGGCGGAGGCGTCGTGCGGGTGGCGACCCGCACCCCAACCTCCGCGAAGAACTTCTCCTGCCCGGCGGGAGCACAGATGCAGAGCATGCGCACCGGCCTTGATGAAACGTTGTGAAACTGGTGCGGGGCCTTCGCCGGGATGTTGAGCGTGTCGCCTGCGCGCACGACCGACTTCCTGCCGCGGAAGGTCGCCTCGATCTCGCCTTTGAGCAGGATGAAGGTCTCCTCGAAATCGTGCCGATGGGGCGGGGGCCCGCCGCCCGGCGGTATGTGCATATCGATGACGCAGAAGCGTCCGTTGGTGTCTCCGCCGGCGAGGGTGACCGTGTAGGTATCCCCGACCAGGCCAATATGCGCCACTCCCCCGTCCCTGTCCGGCTGCGAAAGCTTGAGGTGGCGCCTCGGGTTGTCCGGCGGGATCTTGGCTGGGGGTCTCGGCATTCCGCCTGGATGGTAAACCCATTAGCCAAGAAAAGCGAGGAATGGAGCCGGCTGTCGGGGTTGAACCGACGACCCTCGGTTTACGATACCGATGCTCTACCACTGAGCTAAGCCGGCGTCAGAAGGGTCAATGCACCATCGGCTTGAAGGCCTGTCAAGCGCGGTGGCTCGGCTGCCGTCGCGCCTAGGAAGGTTCGGCGCAGGAGACTTGCATGAGGTGCTGCCACACCCCACGCTGGCTGGTATGGCCTGCTTTCGTAGAACATGAAGTTGGCCCAGCAAATCTTCGACCCAGGCCGTGGATGGCGCTCAATCGGCGCTCCGATCCCGGGCGATTCAGCCCAGCTGGTGCTGGCTTTCGGAGGGCGCCACGTGCTCGAGACTGAGGCGGCATTCTCGGACCTAAAGGCAGCGTATCCCAGGGCCGACATCGTACTGGCGTCGACGGCAGGGGAAATTGCCGGCACGGAAGTCAGCGACGATCACATCGTGGCCACCGCGATCTCGTTCGGGAGGACGAGCGTCGCCTGTGTCGCGACGGAAGTGTCGGAGGTCTCCCAGAGCTTCGAGGCCGGAAAATTCCTGGCCATGAAGCTGGCCGGTCCAGACCTCGTCAGTATCTTCGTTGTCTCTGACGGCCAGCGGGTCAACGGGACCGAGCTCACGCGCGGCTTCAATGAGTCGCTGGGGGCCGGCGTGGTCCTCACCGGTGGCCTGGCGGGCGACGGCACCCGATTCGAGAAGACGGTCGTCGGCCTCAACGAGAACCCGCGCCCGGGACGGATCATCGGCATCGGGTTCTACGGCAAGAACCTCGAGGTCCGGTACGGCTCGGCGGGCGGGTGGGCGCCTTTCGGGCCGCAGAGGACGGTGACGCGCGCGGAGGGCAACGCCCTCTTCGAGCTTGACGGAAAATCCGCCCTTGAGCTCTACAGGACCTACCTTGGAGACCAGGCCTCGAAGCTGCCCGGCTCGGCGCTTCGCTTCCCGCTCAGCATCACGCCGGTCGGCGCCGATTCCTCCATCGTGCGCACGATCTTGTCGATCGACGAGAAGAACAAGAGCATGGTGTTTGCCGGCGACATTCCAAACGGGGCGCTCGTCAGGTTCATGCGCGCATCCTACGAGGACCTCGTTGACGGCGCGGCGCACGCCGCCGAGGAGACGCTCGATAAGTCGCCCCCTGATCTCGTCCTGTGCGTAAGCTGCGTCGGGCGCCGGATCGTGCTCGGCCTGCGCACCGAGGAGGAGACCGAGATCGTAAGGGACACCCTGGGCACCCATCCCACGCTCGCAGGCTTTTATTCGTACGGTGAACTCGCGCCCTCTTCGGGCTCCAGCGCATGCCAGCTCCACAATCAAACGATGACCATCACGACGCTGCGGGAAACGTAGTCGTCCGTCACAGGCTGCTGCAGCGCCAGATTCGCAAGCACCTGGGCGACAAGACGCAGCTGCACGCCGAATGGCTGAGCCTCCTCGGCGCGGTGGAGGATGCCTACGGACAGTTCGAGACCGACAGGAAGCTGGTGGAACGCTCAATGGACCTGAGCTCAAACGAGCTTCTCGAGGCGAACTCCCTCATTCGGCGCAAGTACGAGCGCGACGAGGCGGTCCTCGAGAGCCTGCGCATGTCGGTCAGCGCGCTTCGAATCAGGGAGGAACCCCCGGGCTCCGGCGGGTCAACCGACCTCCTTGACCTCTCAAACCTTGTCCGCGAGCAGGTCTACCTGCGAACGGCGGCGGAGGACAAAATTCGCGAGCAGGCCGCCCTGCTCGATACCGCAAATGACGCCATCTATGTCTGCGGAATGGACGGCGTTATCCTCTATTGGAACCAGGGGGCGGAGCGTCTCTACGGCTGGAGCAGCGCCGAGGCGCTGAACAAGGGCATCGATTCCCTGCTTCCTCTGAATCTAGACCAGCAGCATTCGGCCGATGAGCAGCTGCTCGGGGAGGGAAGCTGGTCCGGGGAGCGCAGGCAGAATACGAAGTCCGGGCACCCAGTCGTCGTCTACAGCCGCATGACCCTCGTGCGCGACTTGCAGGGACAACCGAAGTCGGTGTTCGCGATCAACACCGACATAACCGAGAAGAAGGAGCTCGAGGCCCAGTTCCTGCGCGGCCAGCGGATGGAGAGCCTGGGGGCGCTGGCCAGCGGGATCGCGCACGACCTCAACAACGTGCTCATGCCTGTCGTCCTCGGCGTCCAGCTGCTGCGGTCCTCGGCCCGCAGCGAGGAGGACATGCAGACGCTTTCCGACATGGAGATGGGCGCGCGGCGCGGAGCTGAGATCGTCAGGCAGGTGCTCACGTTCGCGCGCGGGGTCGAGGGTGAACGCCTGGCCGTCCAGCCCAGGCACCTTCTCAGGGAGATGGAGACGATCGTCGCGAACACCTTTCCCAAGAACATCAGGATCCATACCGAGATCGGGGAGGACCTGTGGCCGGTCCTGGGCGACGCCACGCAGATCCACCAGGTGCTGATGAATCTCTGCATCAACGCCCGCGACGCGATGCCGGACGGCGGAAGGATAGAGCTGAGGGCGTCGAACGCGGCGGACGTCGAGGGCGCCCGGGTTCAAACGGACGGGGCGCAGGTGTGGGTGTCTCCCGACTCGAAGCCCGGACCCCATGTATGCCTGTGCGTGGCCGACTCGGGCACCGGGATCTCGCCGGAACACTTGGATAAGATTTTTGAACCCTTCTTCACGACGAAGGCCATCGGGAAGGGGACGGGCCTCGGGCTGTCGACGGTCCTTGGCATCGTCCGGAGTCACGGGGGCCTCGTGCGCGTCGTGACCAACATGGGCAAGGGCTCGTCATTCGAGCTCTACTTCCCAGCGGCACCCACCGCCAGGGTGGAGGCCGCCAAGAAGGTGGATCTCGGGGTGCTCGGCGGCCGGGGAGAGGTGATCATGATCGTTGACGATGAGAAGGCCGTTCGGGACATCGCATCCAGGATCCTCGAAAAGTTCGGCTACCGGGCCGTCCCGATAGCCAGCGGGGAGGAAGCGCTTCACTATTTCACCCGGGAGCAGGCCGCGGTCGGCGCAGTCATCACCGACATGGCCATGCCGGGAATGGACGGGCCAGAGTTGGTGAAACGCCTAAGGGCGATCAAGCCGGACCTGCTGATCATGGGAATGAGCGGGAACGGCGAGAACGCCGGGGTCGACGGCAAGCCCTCCTGGGGCGTCGGCAAGTTCCTCACGAAGCCCTTCACGGTGGAAAGGCTCCTCGTCGCGCTCGACGAGCTGTTCCGCCCGTCGGGCTAGCCGGCCGGCAGCCGCAGCTGGAACCGGGCGCCGCCGCCCGGCGCATCGCCCACGGCGGCCGACCCGCCGTGTGCCTCCGCCACCGCGCGCACGAGGGTCAGGCCCAGACCGAGGCCGCGCTGCGAGCGGCTGGCGTCCCCCCGGTACAGTCGGCGCCAGACTGCCTCGCGCTCCGCCACCGGAACTCCAGGGCCGCTGTCGGTGACCATGAGCGTCACCGCGCCGGGCTCGCATGCTACCGACATCGTGACCCGCCCGCCCTCGGGCGTGTATTTGAGCGCGTTGTCCAGCAGGTTGGACAACGCCTGCCCTATCCGGACGGGGTCTGCCTCCACCTTCGCGGCAGAGGGTAGTTCCAGCCCAAGCTTGATGCGCTTCTGCTCGGCAACCTCCCGGTAGAGGTCGGCCGTCCGGAGAGCGAGCGCGCAAAGGTCCACGCTCTCCCTCCGCAGCGTGAGAACCCCGGCCTCGGCGGCCGAGAGGTCGAGGAGGACCTCGAGAAGGTGCAGGACGCGGTCGGACTCGTCGACGCAGGCGGCGAGCGCCGAGCGCGCCTCGGCCGGGTTCCCACCGTCCCGAAGTGCGAGCTCCGCGGTGCCGCGCAGGCGCGTGAGCGGGGTCCGCAGGTCGTGCGCTATGTCGTCGAGCGTCTCCCGCAGGACGCGCACGTGCGTCGCGTTCTTGTCGAGGAGGGTGTTGAGCTGCCGGGCGAGGACCGCCAGTTCGCCGCTGCCGCCCGGCTCGGGGATTCGGGCGGCGGGGTCCTCCTCCCGGATGATCCGACGGGCCGTGTTGGCGACCTCCCGGAGGGGCCTCGTCGCCCGCCACGAGAGAAGGGTGCCGGCGGAGAGCGAAAGCAGGAGGGCGACGGCCCCGACTCCCGCGAAGTCCGACCGGAGCGGCGCCAGGAGGACGGCCCGGCTGTCGGTGCTGCGCGCCACCTGGATCAGGCGCCCGTCCGAAAGGACGCGGGAGGCGACGGCAAAGTCGCGCTGGGCGTCCCTCGGGACGCGGACCGAGTGGATCTCCTCCGCCCTCCAGCCGCCCCACCCGTCCGGGACGAGGCGCCGCTCGAACTGCGGCTCGACCCAGTCCGTGGGCACCGTCGCGAACACCGTCTCCCCCCCGGGCCCCAGGAGGCGCACGAAGAGCGAGCGCACCTCCGGCGAGGTGTCGGCGCTGAGGCGCTCGCGCAGGGCGACGGCGCCACCCTGCTCGTAGGCCAGGGCGAACTCCGCGGCCCGAAGCTCGACCGCGGCCCGCTCCCGGGCCTCCAGCGAATGGGCGAGGATCCAGTAGAGGACGCCGAAGAGGGCTGCCGCGCCGGCGGCGAACACGAGGGAGTAGATCGCGGCGAGCCGGATCGCGAGGGACTGCCGGAAGGCCTCAAGCATGGGGCCGGAAGACGTAGCCGACGCCGCGAAGCGTCTCGATGCGCGTGTGGTCGGGATCCACCTTGTTCCTCAGCCTGTGCATGACCACGTCGACCACGTTGGTCTGCGGGTCGAAGCCGTAGTCCCAGACGGACTCGAGTATCTTGGTCTTGCTCACCGGGTGGCCCGCGTGCCGCAGTAGGAACGAGAGGAGCGAGAACTCCCGCGGCTGGAGCTCGACCGCCTTGCCCGCGCTCGTCACCTCCCGGGTCACCAGGTCGAGCGACACGTCACCCGACACAAGCCGGGTGGCGTCGGGCGCGTGCGTGGAGCGTCGGATGAGGGCCTGCACGCGCGCGAGGAGCTCCGAGAACGCGAAGGGCTTCGTCAGGTAGTCGTCGGCTCCGCTCTCGAGGCCCCGGACGCGGTCCTCCACGGCGCTCTTCGCGCTCAGGAAGAGCACGGGGACCTGGCGGCGGGCCGACCGGAGGCGCCGGACGAGGCTGAATCCGTCGAGGCCCGGCAGCATGACGTCCACGATCGCCGCGTCGTACCCGGTGGACTCGGCGAGCGCGAGCCCCGTCTCGCCGTCCGGGGCGTGGTCCACGGCGTAGCCTGACTGCTTCAGGCCGCGCACGACGAACGACGCTATCTTGGCATCATCTTCAACCACGAGGACGCGCATGGGGCGAATGTTAACGAAGCCCGAATTGTTGGAAAGATGCGATTGGCGAAAAAAAGGACACCGGCCCGCTACCACGGGCCGGTGTCCAACAACACCCACTACCTGACAAGTGCAATCGCGCTCGGGGTCACTGCGCCGCGTCGGCGGGGCCGGCCGTCTCGTCGACCACGACGTAAATGATGTTCCCGTGCGACCAGAGCTTCACGAGCGTCCTGCGGCTGGTCGCGCCCGCGCACAGGTCGACCGCGTCCTTGGCGGAGGCGACCGCCTTGCGGTTGACCTCGAGGATCACGTCGCCCTCGCGCATGCCGGCGCGGGCCGAGGCCGACTCCGGGTCGACGCGGGTGATGACCGCGCCGGAGAGCCTCTCGGGGAAGCTCAGGTCCCTGCGGGCGCCGGCGTCGATGTCGGAGACGTCGACCCCGTTGAGCACGCCCTGGTCGTCGGTCGAGGCCGCTGAAGGGTCGTCCCCGGGGCGCCGGTCGCCGCCGATCTTGCTCGACGTCGTCACGTCAATGGCCTCGGCGGCCCCGTTATGGATGACGTCGAGGGTCAGGCGCGTCCCGGGGGCGCTCTCGCCGACCGCGAGGCTGAGGCGGCTCGCTGAGTCGACCGGCTGCGCGTTGACCGCGGTGATGACGTCGCCGCTCTTGAGCCCGGCCCGGGCGCCCGGGCTGTCGGGCTGCACGTCGGTGATGAGCGCGCCGCCCCTGAGCTTGAGCCCGAAGGTGTCAGCCAGTCCCGGGGTAAGGTCCTGGATGCCTATGCCGATGTAGCCGCGCACGACCTTTCCGTGTGCGACAAGGCTGTCGGCCACGTTGCCGACGAGGTCCGACGGAATCGCGAGCCCGACGCCCTGGAAGCCGCCGCTGTGGCTCAGGATCGCGGTGTTGATCCCGATCAGGCGGCCCTCGACGTCGACGAGCGCGCCGCCCGAGTTGCCCGGGTTGATCGCCGCGTCCGTCTGTATGAAATCCTCATAGGCCAGGCCGAGGCCGGCGCGCCGGCCGGTCGCGCTCACGATGCCCGTCGTCACGGTCTCGCCGATGCCGAAGGGGTTCCCGATCGCGAGCACGCGGTCGCCGACCTCTACGTCGCGGCTCGGGGCCATCGTGATCGCGGGCAGGTCCCTGGCCGCCACCTTGATGACCGCGACGTCGGTCTGCGGGTCGCGGCCCACGACGCGCGCCGTCAGTTCGCGCCCGTCGGAAAGGGTGACCGTCACCTGGCTCGCGCCGTCGACGACGTGGTTGTTTGTCACGATGTAGCCGTCGGAGCTGATGATGACCCCTGAGCCGAGGCCGCTCTCCGGCACCTCCGGGATGTTCCGCAGGCGGTTGCCGAAGAATTGGCGGAGGTTCGGGTCCATCCCGGGAAACGGGCTGCCGTCGTCGCCCTGGCCCATCATGGCCGGGTGCGCCTTCATCTGCACCGTCACCTTGACGATGCTCGGGGCGACGCGCTTGACGACGGAGGCGAAGCTCGCGGATTCGAGGGTGCCGCGGTTGACCGCACTGTCGTCGCGCTTCAGGTCAAGGACGCGCGCAGCGGGCTGGACCGCGTCGATCGCGGCGTAGAGGCCTGCGGCGGCGATCAGGCAGGCGGCCCCAAGAGAGGCTCGCCGAAGGACGACGGTGGAATAGGATGTGTTCATGGGATTGCCCGAATCATCGCACGCCCTCCTTTCCCCCGCCTTTCACGAAGGTTACAAGAATGTAATTCGCGCGGCGGGGCCGGGGCTGGACGGCCGCCGCCCGGCCGCAGCAGCGTGATCACCACGGAACGACTGGACTACCGGCTTCCGGCCGAGCTGATCGCGCAGGCGCCCGCGGAGCGCAGGGACGGCTCGCGCCTCCTCGTCGTCGAGCGCGCGGGCCGAACGCTTTCCCACCGGATGTTCTCGGACCTGCCCGAATACCTCCGCCCGGGCGACGTCCTGATCCGCAACAACGCCTCAGTCCTGCCGGCAAGGCTCCACGTCCGCAGGCCGACGGGCGGCAGCGCCGAGTGCCTCCTCCTGAGGAAGACGACCGCGGCCCACGGGGCCGGCGAGATCTGGCAGTGCCTGGTGCGGCCGGGGCGCAGGCTCGCCGTCGGAGCCGTATTCAGGATGGAGGACGCCAGCCTCTCGGGGGAGGTCATCGCGAGCATGGAGGACGGCACCGTGCACGTGAGGTTCGCGACGCGCACGGGCGAGACGGTCGCCGCCGTGGCCAACCGGATCGGGGACATCCCCCTGCCCCCGTACATCGAGCGGCCCGACGATTCGCGCAGGGAGGAGGACCGCGGGCGCTACCAGACGGTCTACGCCGACCCCGCGCGCCAGTACGCGGTCGCGGCCCCGACCGCAGGGCTCCACTTCACGCAGGGGCTCCTCGGGCAGCTCCGCGCGCAGGGCGTGCGGGTGGCCGACCTGACGCTCCACGTGGGGCTCGGGACCTTCAGGCCGATCGCGACGGACACCGTCGAGGCCCACCGCATCCACAGCGAATTCTACGAGATGCCGGATGCGACCCAGCGGGTCCTCCTCCCGCCGCTTGCCGGGCGCAGGATCGCCGTGGGGACTACGACCGTCCGGTCAATCGAGGACTTCCTCTCGACCCACGATGCGCCCCTCGGCCGCGCGCACCAGGCGGAGGCGGCCGTCTTCATCCACCCCCCGCGGGAGTTCAGGGGCGTCGACGCGCTCATCACCAACTTCCACCAGCCCCGTTCCACGCTCCTCTGCCTCGTGGCAGCGTTCCTGGCCCCGGGCACCTTTGACGGGATCGACTGGCTGATGGAGATCTATGCGCAGGCGGTATCGATGCGCTACCGCTTCTTCAGCTACGGCGACTCCATGCTGATCCTCTAGAACTCACTTGCCGGGTTGAAATCCCGCGGGTCCCGGGCATAGGTAAGTGCCCCCACATCCATGAAATTTTCCTCCAAGATCCTCCTCGCGGCCGCCGTGGCCGCCGGCCTCGCATCCGCGGCCTCCGCCGCCGTAGAGACCTACAAGATCGACCCCGTCCACTCCTCCGTCGCCTTCAGCATCCGCCACGCGGTCGGCCGGGTGCCCGGGAGGTTCACGAAATTCAGCGGGATGATCGTCGTCGACCGCGACAACCTGGAAAACAGCTCGGTCAGCGCGGTGATCGACGTGGGCAGCATCGACACGGACAACGACAAGCGAAACGGCCACCTCAAGACGCCCGACTTTTTCGACGCCGCGACCTACGCGACGATCACCTTCAAGAGCAAGTCGTGGAAGAAGACCGGAGACGGCACCTTTGACGTCACCGGCGACCTCACGATCAAGAGCACGACCAAGGAGGTGGTCCTCAAGGTGACGCTGAACGGATTCGGGCCGGGAATGAAGGGGGCGACGCTTTCCGGGTGGGAGGCCACGACCACCCTGAACCGGGAGGACTATGGTGTCATGGGACCGGCGATGCTCGGCAAGATGCTCGGGGACGAGGTGGCCGTCACGATCCTCATCGAGGCGGACATGCCCGCCCCGGCCGCCGCGCAGTGACGGCGGACGAGCTCGAGGCGCTGGTGGAGGAGGCGACGTTTGACTACGTGACGGGGGACCCTGCGGCCGCGCTGGAAAAGCTCGGCCGGGCGACGGCGCAGTTCCCCGACTCCTTCGAGGCCTGGCACGCCGTCGCCGAGATCAACCTCAGCCAGCGCCGGCTTGACGAGGCGCTGGCGGCGGCCGAGCGGGCCCATGCGCTCCGCAAGAACGACCCCCTCGCGATCGCCACCCTCTCGCGGACATGGATGGAGCGGGGCGACAAGGCCAAGGCCGAGCATTTCGGGGCCATGGCGAAGATGCAGAGCTGGAAGGACGAGCTCAGCTCCACGGCCCCGCCCGATGCAGGCGGGTTGCGTTGACCGGCATTTCCAGCCCGTTGACACGCCGCGTGCGCCGAAGGTAGCTTCGGGGTGCCTGCCAGATAATGGAAACCCCTTCCTATACCTTGGAGTTTGAGAAGCCGCTTCGCGACCTGGCCCGGCAGCTCGACGAGCTCCGCCAGAAGTCGGTCGAGACCGGCGAGAACCTGACCGGCGAGACCCGCCCCCTCGAGAAGAGGATCGCGAAGCTCCAGCTCGATATCTACTCGAACCTCTCCCCCTGGCAGAAGGTGCTGATCGCCCGCCATCCCAAGAGGCCCTACGCCCTCGACTACGTGGGCACGATTTGCACGGGCTTCCAGGAGCTGCACGGGGACCGGCAGTTCAACGACGACCGGGCGCTCGTGGGGGGCACGGCCTTCTTCGACGGGCAGGCGGTCGTCATCGTAGCCCAGCAGAAGGGCCGCGATCCCAAGGAGAGGATCCTTCGGAACTTTGGGATGCCGCAGCCGGAGGGCTACCGGAAGGCCCTGCGCATCATGAAGATGGCCGAGAAGTTCGGGCTGCCGGTCCTCTCGTTCATCGACACCCCGGGGGCGTTCCCGGGCGTCGGCTCGGAGGAGCGCCACGTCTCCGAGGCGATCGCGGTAAACCTCCGGGAAATGGCCATGCTGAAGACCCCGACGATCTCGGTCGTGGTCGGAGAGGGCGGCTCCGGGGGAGCCCTCGGGATCGGTGTCACCGACCGCGTCCTCATGTTCGAGAACAGCTATTACTCGGTCATCACCCCGGAGGGATGCGCCGCCATCCTCTGGAAGGACCCGGCGGCCGCCCCCCTGGCCGCCGCCGCCCTCAAGGTCGACGCGGAGCACCTCGAGAGCCTCGGCGCCGTGGACGAGGTGATCCCCGAGCCGCTGGGCGGAGCCCACAACGACCCGGCCCAGGCCGCGTCCGCGCTCAAGTACGCCCTCCACAAGCACCTGAACGACCTTCGCGCGCTCGACACCGAGGCGCTCCTCGCGATGCGCTATGACCGCTACCGGCGGATCGGCAAGTACGAGGAGGCCGTGGCCGCCGTCGCCCTGGCCCCAGGAATCAGCGCCTGAGCGTCAGGAGCTCGATCTTCGCCGCGCGCGCCATCGAGGGGTCGATCTCGATCAGGACCGACGACATCCGCACGTCCCCCGTGGCGACCTCGAAGCGCCTCGGCATCCCGTCCATGAAGCGCGCGATGACCGGGGCCACCTCCCGGCCGAGGACGCTCTCGTAGGGGCCCGTCATCCCCACGTCGCAGATGAACGCGGTCCCCTTGGGGAGGACGCGGGCGTCGGCCGTCGGCACGTGGGTGTGCGTCCCGAGGACCGCGGTCACCCGCCCGTCCAGGTGCCAGCCGAGGGCCTGCTTCTCCGACGTCGCCTCGGCGTGGATCTCGACCACGATCGCGTCGGCCTGGCCCTTCAGCCTCTCGACCATCCTGTCGGCGCAGAGGAAGGGGTCCTCGGCCTTGAGGTTCATGTACTGGCGGCCGAGGACCGTGAAGACGGCGACCCGGAAGCCCCGGGCGGCGATGACCACATGGTCCCAGCCGGGGCAGGACGCGGGCAGGTTCGCCGGCCGGCAGACCCGGTCGAGCTCGCCGATCTCGGCCTCCCAGCCGCGCTGGTCCCAGACATGGTCGCCGAGCGTGATCGCGTCGACGCCGCTCTCGAGGAGGGAGCGGGCGATGATGGCGGTGATGCCGGCGCCCGCGGCCGCGTTCTCGCCGTTGGCGATGACGAAGTCGATTCCGTCCTCCCGCTTCAGGCGGCCGACCCGCTCCTCCACGATCTGCCGGCCGGGCTTGCCGACGATGTCGCCGATGAAGAGGAGCTTGAGCACGCCCCGAACCTGCCCCTGCCGGGCGCGCGTGCCAGCCAATTCGGAGACGGGCGGCGTCGACCATCCCGCCTGCGCCAGAGCAGGTAACCCGCACGCTATACATTGGGACCGCGCGCGGCGGCCTTCAGATGGACCGGGGCTTGGGGAGCCCGAAGGACCGCCAGAAGGCGCCCCATCGCGGGTCGCCCTCGATCTTCGCAAACATCGGGCCGCCGACGAGCGTGACAAGCCCGGGGTCGCGCTGGGCGCGGCCCCGTTCCAGCCAGCTGAACGCCTCGTCACTCTCCCCGCGGAACGCGTGGACCATGGCAATCTGGACCGCGGCGGTGTCGGCGTTCCTTTCGATAAGCTCCGCCAGGGCACGGTCCGAGTCGGCTCTCTTTCCCAGGGCGAAGCTGGCCATGGCGAGGAGCCAGAGGACGTGCCACTCCCTCTCCGCGCCCATGAGCGCAAGCTCCACATCGGCGTACTTGCCCTCGAAAAGGTCGATCATGGCGGTCCCCGAGCGGGCGAATATCGAGTTCGGGTTGAGCTCGGCCACGCGCTGGGCCTCCTGCCGCGCCTCGTCGTGAAGGCGGGAGTTCAGGCAGGCCAGGGTGAGCTGCACCCGGGTCCTGGCGCTGATCGGGTCTATGGCCACGGCCCGCCGGGCCAAATCGAGCGCGAGGTCCACATCGCTGTGGGCCATGGCCAGCCGGCTCGACATGACGAGCACCTCGGGATCGGACGGCGCAAGCTCAAGGGCCCTCTTCGCGATCGCAGCCCCTCCGGTCAGGTCGAAGTCGAACCCGAACTGGATCAGGACTCTCGCCGTGAGGCCGCTCGGCAGGTCCGGCTCGAGCGCCAGGGCCCGGTCGGCCGCGTCCCTCGCCTTCGCCAGGTGCCCCTCGAACTGCTCGCGGCTGAGCGCGCCCTCATAGCCGCAGAACCAGGAATGCGCCTGAGAGAGCGAGGCCCAGGCCAGGGCGAACGAGGGGTCGATCTCGGTCGCCTTCTCAAAGTGCCTGAGCGCCTTCTGCTCCGAGGCGGATGAAAACTGGTTGGTCTGGTGGCGTCCCATCAGATACTGCTGGTAGGCCTCAGGGTGGGTCGTACCGCCCTTGGAGGCCGCGTGCACCGCGCTCGCCGTGGACTTCGCCCCATGGAAATGCCCCCGCAGCTCACCGGCGATCGCGGCGGCCAGCTCCTCCTGGAGGGCGAACACGTCGTTCATCTCGCGCGTGTAGCTGCGCGACCATGTCTCCTCGCCCGTGGAGACGCGGCTCAGCCTGGCATTGATCTTAACCCGGTTCGCGGACTTCTGGACGCTGCCCTCGACGAGATGGGCGACACCAAGCTGCGAGCCGATCTCCTGGGCCGTGGCGTTCTTGCCCTTGAAGAAGAAAGCCGACGTCCGGGCCGCAACCCTGAGCCCGGGGAGCTTCTGGAGGACCGTCAGGAGCTCCTCGCTTATGCCGTCCGAGAAGTACTCGTTCTCCTTGTCGCCGCTCAGGTTCGCGAACGCGAGGACGGCGACGGACTTCTCGTTCCCGGCCGCGGGGGCCTCCTGCGGCTGGACGCCCGGCTGGGCGTGGCCCCGCTGGGCTTCGGGCGCCCCCGAGACGAGCCCGCGGACGCGCTCGACGAACTCACGCGGCGGCGTCCCGCCAGGCAGCCGGGTCCACTGGCGCTCGCGGAAACGATCCGGCACGCGCGTGGCCGAGTCCGGCGTGTCGTCGACCACGACGGGCAACAGGAACGTCTGGTCGTGGGCCATCAGGTACGAGCGCTGCTCGGCGAGGTGCCACTCGAGGCGGAAATAGCCCTCGGCGCGCGTCTGCGTGTGCGCGGAGATGACGGGCACGAAGAGGGCGCATTCCTTGATCTGCCTGCGGATCTTCTGGTCCCAGGCGTCCCCTCCCCGCAGCTCGCTCTGGTCGAACCAGACTTCCAGGCCTGCCGAGCCGAGAGCCTCAAAGATGCGCCTCGCAGCCCCGGCGTCCTGCGAGGCGTAGCTCAGGAAGATCGCGTTTGATGGTCGTGTCATCGGTCGGTTGCGCGTGCTCGGCTGCATCAATCTACTGGACGGCGCCCTCGGTGCTATCGAGCACAAAGCCGCGGTCCCGGCTGGGCCCGCCGCCGCCCATTCCCCGGGCTTGCCTCGCCGGCCCTGACGTACTCAGATGGCGGGCTCTTTTTACAAGGAGCACTCCGATGAAACCACGCACCCAACCCACGCCGTTTCCCAAGGCCGAGATCGGCCGCGAAATGAAGGGCTCCGACGCCGTCGTCGAGTGCCTCATCCGCGAGGGCGTCGAGGTGATCTTCGCCTACCCGGGCGGCGCCTCGCAGGAGCTGCACCAGTCGCTCGCCCGCACGGACAAGATCCGCGTCATCCTCCCACGCCACGAGCAGGGCGGCTCCTTCGCCGCCGAGGGCTACGCGCGGGTGACCGGCAAGGTGGGGGTCTGCATGGCGACCAGCGGCCCCGGCGCGACGAACTTGGTCTCCGCGATCGCCGACGCGTACATGGACTCGATCCCGCTCGTCGCGATCACGGGCCAGGTGAAGAAGGAGTTCATCGGCAAGATGGCGTTCCAGGAGACCGACTTCTTCGGCATGACGCTGCCGGTCGTGAAGCACTCCTACCTCGTCATGGACGTCCACGAGATCCCCCGGATCATGAAGGAGGCGTTCCAGCTGGCCAGGAGCGGCCGGCCGGGCCCCATCGTCATCGACATCCCCAAGGACATCCAGCAGGCGAAGTTCCAGCCGGTCTACCCCGCGGCGACGGAGTTCCGCAACCCGTACATCGGCCAGGAGCACCGCGCGGACGACGAGATCCTGCGCAAGATCCTGGCGCTCGTCTCCCAGGCGAAGAAGCCGGTCATCTACGCGGGAGGAGGGATCGTGTCGGCCGACGCGCACCTGGAGCTCAGGAGCTTCGCGCAGAGGACCGCGATCCCGGTCGCGACGACCCTCATGGGCGTCGGGATCTTCCGGGAGACCGACCCCCTCTCGATGCAGTGGTTCGGGATGCACGGCGCCGCCTACGGCAACTGGGCCGTCGACGAGTCGGACTTCCTGATCGTGCTCGGCGCCCGCTTCGACGACCGGATAACGGGCGCCACGGCCAAGTTCGCGGCGCACGCCACGATCGTCCACGTCGACGTCGACGCCTCCGAGCACAACAAGAACAAGCGCGTCGCCCTCGCCGTCGTGAGCGACGTCAAGTACGCCCTCGGGCGCCTGAACGAGCTCATGGCGGCCTCGAAGTTCTCGCCCCCCGACACGGCGCCCTGGAAGGCGCAGATCGCGACCTGGAAGAGGGAGCACCCCTTCAGCTACGAGCCCAGCCGCCACATCCAGCCCCAGGAGGCGGTGGAGGCCCTCTATGAGCTCACGAAGGGGGACGCCATCATCACGACCGGCGTCGGCCAGCACCAGATGTGGGCCGCCCAGTTCTACCGCTTCAACGAGCCCCGGCGCTTCATCAGCTCGCTCGGCCTCGGCGCCATGGGCTTCGGCTACCCGGCGGCGCTGGGCGCCAAGGTCGCTATGCCGGAGAAGCAGGTGATCGACATCGACGGGGACGGCTCTTTCGCGATGAACATCCAGGAGCTCGCGACCGCGCACATCGAGAAGATCGCCGCAAAGGCGATGATCCTCAACAACCAGCACCTGGGGATGGTCGTCCAGTGGGAGGACCGGTTCTACGGGAGCGTCCGGGGCAACACGATCCTGGGCGACGAGAGCAACGTGGGGAGCCCCGACAACCCGGACGCCCTCTACCCCGACTTCGTGAAGATCGCCGAGGGCTTCGGGGTCCGCGGCCGGCGCGTGATCAGGAAGGACGAGCTCCGCGGCGCCATCCAGGAGATGCTCGACTGCGACGGCCCGTTCGTCCTCGACGTCATCGTCCCGTACACGGAGCACGTGCTCCCGATGATCCCGGCCGGCAAGACCGTCAAGGACATGCTCCTGAAGTAGGGGCGGGCCCGCCGGCCTTCCGCCACATCGAGAAGTACTCGAGCCCGTTTTCGTCGCCGGTCGACTCGAAGGCCGGCGAGGCCTCGACGCCGAAGGCCGCCATGGCCCTGACGAGGTGCTCCCGGAACGACTGCGAGCTCCACACGTGGGCGTGCTCGCGCCGGCCGCGGACGCGGGCCACGTGGATCGCCAGGTTCCCCGTCGGCTCCCCGAAGACGTGCGGCGCGGCGCTGCGCAGGAAGTCGAGGTAGTGCTCGTCCGAGCTCTCGACGACGCCCCCCGCGTAGTCGCCCCACAGGTGCTCCCAGGGCGTCAGCCGGCGCCGGGCGTCAAAGGTGAAGCGCATGTCCGGGATCGAGAGGACCGCGACGCCGCCCGTCCGGATCACCCGGAACGCCTCGCGGACGGCGAGGAGCGGGTTGGCGAGGTGCTCAAGCACGTGGTTCATGATCACGAAGTCGAGCGAGCCGTCGGCGAACGCGCCAAGCCCGCCGCGGTCCAGGTCCCCCACGTGGTCGACGTGCACGAACCCCCCCGGGGGCAGCTCGGGGAACAGCGCCCGGGCCTGCTCCTCGGTGATCGCGTCAAAGTACTCCACCCTGCAGCCGGCGCCGAGGCCGGTGGGCTCGTGGAGCGCGCCGACCTCGAGGCCGCGGCCCGCGAGGACCCCAATGACAGCCCGCCTGTGCAGAAGGGAGTGCGCCATGGCAGGTCAGAAGTGGCGCGGGTTGCGCCACTCCCTCGGCAGGAGGTATTCCGGGCCCATGATGTACATCCGGTAGTAGAGCCAGAAGACGACGATCCCGAGCAGGATCACGAAACCGATCTCCCCCAGCTCGCCCCAGCGCCTCCTGCTGCCCCGGTGGAGGGCGCCGACCATCGCCTC
>Ga0302326_10009100_pt1 | contig 21786 bp, 17 predicted proteins | sample Palsa_T0_3_FD_202264 | JGI IMG/M metagenome (GOLD analysis project Ga0302326, IMG submission 202264) | Peat permafrost microbial communities from Stordalen Mire near Abisko, Sweden - Palsa_T0_3 | ecosystem: Environmental > Terrestrial > Soil > Palsa > Peat permafrost | place: Sweden: Abisko... | reverse complement strand
ACAGGTATGCGCTCAAAGGAAATCAAGTCCCTAGCATGGGCCGATGTTTTGGACGATCACGGTAAGACTGTCGTTCGGTTGCTTGGCAAAAACGCCAAGACCGGCAAGCCTCGCAAGATTGTTATTGCCGGTGAATTGGCGCCGTTGCTTGAGCGTCGGAAAGAAGCCCGGGGTGTCAAGACTCCAACCGGTATGCAGATGGCTTCGTATATCTTCCACAGGCATGGTCAGCGCGTCGGTGAGTTTCGCAAGAGCTGGAACAAGGCCGCCGTTGCTGCTGGGGTTGGCAAATGGGTCTGCGGAAGGTGCGGAAGCGAAGGTACCGAGAAGGAATGCCCAACTTGCGAGACGCCAGGGAAATACGTCGGCGCAATCTTTCACGATACCCGGCGTTGCGGCGTTCGTAATCTGCGCCGTGCGGGAAACAGCGAGACCGTGTGTATGGCTATCACCGGGCACAGGACCAGGGCGACTTTCGACCGCTATGACCTCACGGACGAGGAAGATCTTGAGAAGGCCATGATTAACGTCGAAAAATATCACCAAGAAGAGCAGCGACAGAAGGTCGTTGCCATGGGGACCGGCCGATAATTACAACCCAGGGGATTGGTCAACACGGACAATTTGGTCTAGAACACGGACAATTTGAAAAACGAAGGGCTTGCTCGAAGTGAGCAAGCCCTTTTATTTTCAGATAATTGCTGGTTGCGGGGGCACGATTTGAACGTGCGACCTTCGGGTTATGAGCCCGACGAGCTACCAGGCTGCTCCACCCCGCGAATTCATACTAACGGAATGCGCAGGGCGGGTCAAATTAGGCCCATTCGATGATGGCCTGTCCGATGAAATCGTTGAAATACGCGGGAAATCAAGGATTTCAGCGAGTACCGGAACTGCTGTACCTCCTAAACCCAGCCTTGCCGTACCTCCGAAATTAGCCCCGGCCGCCCATTGAGCAGGGTGTCGCTGGCTGCGAATATCGAAACGTCAACGAAACGCAAGCCTCGTTGAGGCTAAAAACTACTGAGGAGATCCGATGAACTTCAAGAAAGCAGCCCTCCTACTGGCCCTGATTTCAGCTTCGCCCGCAGTCACGCACGCAGCAGCTCGCCAAGCGCATTCCGTGGTCTCTACCGTAAAGCATCACTCCGCCGGCAGCTATCTCCTGCGCTTTATTACCCTGGGGCACAAGGGCTGATCGCCGCGCACCGTCTGCTATTTTTCCAAGCGCTCCTTGTAGCGAACGCGCAAAGCCCTTAGAACAGGAGCCGAAAGCGGCCCACGGTTCGATCGCGCGCCGCTACAGGGTAAAAGAAAGGCCGGACGCAGGAATCCGGCCTTTTTCGTTTGTGCAGGGATTCTTTTGCGGTCGGGAAACTACCAACTGCTATAGGGCGTACCTTCGAGAGATGCCGAGTCGGAGGTCGAATGCACGTCGCTAATGCCGGTAGTGGTTTGGTCCACGCTGAGCAGAGTGTCTTCGAAATCGGTGTGCCAATCGTGGCCGCGAGTGGTGGGATCGACGGGGATTTCGCGAAGGTACCCCGCGCTCACCAGATCGCTGAGGGATTGCGGAGCGGCCTGCTTGTCGAGAGTGTACTGCTGGATGGCGTTGCGCATGGTCTGCAGGTCTTGCTTGAGCACAGCTTCGCGCGCGATCTGCAAGGAGCGCTCATAACGCCCCGCGGCGATACCCGCCAGAATCACAATGATGGCCACCACCACCATGAGTTCGATCAGGGTGAAGCCCAGGATTGACGGGCGCCTGCGCATGCGTCGAGACGGCGAAATGGGGAGAGTAAGCATGGTTCTACCAGTCGGAATATTTCGTTCCATCGAGCGCCGTGCCGCTGGACATGGAAAATACATCGAAAACGTCATTGCCTCCCCAAGTGGTCGAGTCCGGATCGTCCTGCACGGACCGCATCCCCCACATGGCCTGACCAGTCATGGGATCCACGGGAATACGTCGCAGAAAGCGCACGTGGCGAATGGCTGTGCCCGCGGCCGCGCCGGTTCCTGAGGGCGTCGTTGCCCCGGCTTGCGCGCCAAACAGGGTGCTCAGGAGGCTGCTTTGCGAAGCGCTCAGGCCCCCGGCCTGAGCGATGGCGCTCTGCACGGCCCCTGATCCCAAACCACTACTCTGGCCGGCAACCACGGCCGCGGACGTGCCAATGTTAGCCCCGGGTGTAGTCGCCGGTCCGGCCAGATCCACGCCGGTCACCAACGTGGCAAGATCAGAGGGATAGCCTTCTGTGCCTGCTTCCACACGGATCAGATTGCGGTCGGAGGCGTCTTTATAGCGGTCGATGGCATCGCGCATTTCGCGGAGATCGCGCTTGAGTTCGGTTTCTTTTTGGCGCTTCACGGTGTAGCGGGCGATGGGCAGCGCCGAACTGGAAAGAATCACCAGTATGGCGCAAACCATGATCAGTTCCAGGAGCGTGGTCCCGGCCTCGGACAACCGCTTGCGTTTGGCGCGTCCAATTCTGGAATGCATGGTTCCCGGCCCCCGCGCTACGGTTGCACCTGAACGGTGGCTACGCTGCTGACGAATGCGATGGGCTTCTGCTGGGAGTCGCGCGCATTGATCTGCACCACGGAGACCGTGGAGGTGCCCGGAGCGATGGCCCGCACCACCACGCCAAACAGCGTGCCGCTGCCGTTGATGCCGGGCGTGTTGGGCATGCGCGTGGCGGAAATAATCGCCTGGCCGCGCTCCTTATCCACCCGCTGCACGATGGCGATGGGCTGCGTGCCGCCGGAAAGGAATCCGCCCTGGCGAACGTCTTCGATGGACAGGACTTTGGGGTCGTATTGCAGAAGCATGGGCACTGAAAACAGATCCTGCACATTTTGCACCACCACGCCAAGTGTGGCGGTCTCCCCGGTTTTGAGCGTGACGGTAGCCGGCTCAAAACCCAATTGCGGCCCTTGCACGGAAACCGGAGCCGCCGACGGAGTTGCAGCGGCGGGAAGCGGCGCGACGGCGGCCGGAGGCGCGGCATTCGCGCCGGAAACAGGCGCAATCGGTGGATTCATGACCTCGGATTCCAGATGAATCTCCGGGTTGGTGTCGGTTCCCGACGCCATGCTGCGCAGGTTTTCCGCGGTAATCCCCGGCAGGCGGATGATATGCGGAGTCACCACGATCAAAACCTCTTGCTCCGCTTTATCCGTAGAGTTGTCGGCAGTGAAATATTTCAGGATGGGAATCTGGGAAAATCCCGGCCAGCCTGTCGTAGTTGCAGACGTCGAATGCTCGATCAATCCGCCCAACACGTTGACCTCGCCATCTTGCAGGCGCACATCGTGAGTGATTTTTCGCGTACTAATCACCGGCTGGTTAATTCCGCCGATGCTTTGCGTTCCGGTCACCGAAGAGATCTCCACGGAGAGCTTGAGGCTCACTTCATTGTCTTCGGCATGGATGCGCGGCGTGACGTCCACGATGACGCCGACGTCCAGGTATTGAAACTGGGTGTTCACCAGGGGATTCACGATTCCGCCCGCGGTTCCGGTGGTGCCCACGCCCACGCCGGCCTGGAAGCTGCCGGTGGCAATTGGCACGCGCGAGCCGATGCGCAAGGTCGCGTCCTGCCCGTCGACCATGCGGATTTCCGGGTCGTCGATGATTTGCGTCCGGCTATCGGTCAGAAGAGCGTTGGCCGTGGCGCTGGGAAGGGTGAGGCTGTAGTCGGCCGAAGACAGGTGCTGCAGCATGTTCAGCGGCACGGAAGTTGCGGTCGAGGTGGTTGTACTGGTGGATGTAGAGGTCGTCGGCGTGGCGATACTCGCTCGCGGCGCGAAGGTAGCCGTCACGGAAGTCCCTGGATTGATGCCCAGATCGCGCATATGGTCGAGGCTGGCCTGCAGCACCGAGAACTGCACAACCACTTCGGCCTTGGGTTTGTCGACGTCGTCGATAATCTTTTCCGCCAGCATCACTTTGTCCGGCGTATCGCGGATGATGATGGCGTTCTGCGCATTAAACTGCTGCACGCGCCGCAGGTCCAGCAACTGCCGCAGGCCGTTGATGATTTCGGTGATGTCCTGAGGCAGGATGGTATTTTTCAGGTAAATCGTTTTGACGATTTCTTCCTCGTAGTCGCGGCGCTTTTGCGCCTGGTCGGGGGCGACGAAGATAATGTTGCTGGTTTCCGGCTTCCAGAAGGCCTTGGCCTCGAACGCCACCACGTTCAGCGCCTGTTCCAGATTGACGTCGTTCAGTTCCACGGAAACCCGTCGAGAGGTGAAGTCCGGATCGAAAATGACCGTTAGCCCCCCCAGTTTAGCCACGGTGTCGAAGACCATCTTGGCGTCGTTGGTCATTTTCAGATTGATCGGAGCCTGCGAAAGCGGCTTGAGTTCCGGCGGGCCGGCCATCACCTTGGCTTCTTCTTCCGGCAGCGCCGCTGCCGGCACCGAAGCTCGCTGCGCGGCGCTCTTGGCGGCAATGGCATCCAGCGTCTCTTGCGTCTTTTGCTGGGCAATGGGGCTCCCCGGATCGACCATCGCGGCCCTTTGATACTCCGCCAGCGCCATTTGCAGGTTTCCCTTTTGCTGAAACATTATTCCTTGTTCGACGTGGTACTGCCCATCCTCATAGCGCAGCCGCGTGGCCTTTAGCTTGTACTCGATGTTATTGGGATTGCTTGCCAGGGCGTGGTTGTAATAGGCGAGTGCGGAATCATAGTCTTGTACCGCTTCAGCTTTTTCTCCCGCGTTGTAATCGCTGCCACCGTGCGGGCAGCCCGACAGTGCAACCGCCGTGCAAACAAGCAGGAGAAATCCGAAATGCTTTCGTGTCATGTCCACTCTCTCTAGGGGACGTTCGGGCGCGGAGTTGGGAGGGGCCTCTCCTTGCCTTGTTTCAAGAGTGTTCGATTAACCGATTCACCAAACACACACTAGAAATCGACGCCTGAGAATTTCGGTCAGGGGCAGGCGCGACCTTCAAAAACCAGCACGCATCTTAGCACCGGCCTTCAAACCGGGGCAAGGTAGCTTCTTGCCCCGGTTTCCACTCACCGCTAAGATAGCCATCCGTGGCCAAGCCGTCCAAGAAACCTGCCAAAGGTAAGAGAGATGCCTCGGGCGAGCTTGTCGTTGCCCAGAATCGTGCCGCATCCTATAACTACACCCTTCTCGAAAAAATGGAAGCGGGCATGGTCCTGGTAGGCACGGAGGTCAAGGGACTTCGAGCCGGGCAGGCCAACCTGCGGGACGCCTATGCCGAGGTGCGCGGAGGCAACGTATGGTTGGTGAATTGCCATATTCCGCAATACTTGCCGGGCGGTCCCTTCAATCACGAGCCTCTCTCTCGCCGCCGCCTGCTCTTTCACAGACTTGAGATCGAGAAGCTTTTTACCAAGACGCAGCAAAAGGGGCTCACGCTCGTCCCTCTGCGCATCTATTTTCGTAACGGCATCGCCAAATGCGAGCTGGCCCTTGCCAAAGGGAAAAAAGATTGGGATCGCCGGCAGACCGAACGCGACAAGGAAACGCGGCGCGAAGTGAACGATGCTATCTACAAATACCGGAGGCGATGAATCCTCATGCGAGTCAGCTTGGAAAATATCCCCGCCGCAAAGATCGAGGCGCAGGCGCTGGTCACTTACGTATTTGAACCTGAAATCGAACAGGAAAAAGCCTCCAAAGGCTCGCTCGGGGGCGTCCTTGCCGAAATGGATCGGGCCGCTGGCGGCGCCATCGCTAAATTGGCCGCCAGTGGGGAATTAACCGGCAAGATGCTGGAAATGACCTTGCTGCACTTTGTCCCCGGGATCGCCGCCGAGCGCCTGTTGCTGGTCGGCGCGGGCAAGCGCGAGAGTTTCGGGTCCGCGGAACTGCGCAAGGTGGCCGCCTCCGCGATCCGCTTCTTGAAATCACGCTCCGTCAAGCGCCTGGCATTTCTGGCCCGCGAACCGGAGAGCGCTGCCGGCGCCGAGGCCATCACCGAAGGTTTGCTCCTCGGCAATTTCGATGGCGACAAGCATCGCACTGAAAAAAAGCCTGCGCCAATCGAGTCTGTGTCGCTGGTCGGGTTCGGGGCAGGAGCCCAGGCCGGTGTGGACCGCGGCATCGTCATCGCCGGGGCGCAAAACTTGACGCGCGAACTGGGCAATGAACCGTCCAATTTGATGACGCCGCCCATCCTTGCCGACCAGGCTGCAGCCGTGGCGCGCGCGGCCGGATTGACCGTAGATGTCCTCGACGAGAAACGCATCGCGGAACTGAAAATGGGTGCCATCCTCTCGGTGGCCCAGGGCAGCGCGGTTCCGCCCCGCGTGATCGTGATTACCTATAATCCACCCAATCCCAAGCCGGGCGCTCCCGTCCTCGGGCTGGTGGGCAAAGCGGTCACTTTTGACACCGGCGGCATATCTATTAAGCCTGCGAATGATATGGAGAAGATGAAGTTCGATATGGCCGGCGGCGCGGCCATGCTCGGCGTAATGCAAGCGCTGGCAACCCTGAAGCCGGCAATCAAGGTGATCGCCGTCATCCCCTCGGCCGAAAACATGCCCGGGGGACGCGCGCAGAAGCCCGGCGACGTGCAGGTTGCCATGTCCGGCAAATCCATTGAAGTGATCAACACCGACGCTGAAGGCCGGCTGCTGTTGGCCGACGGCATCGCCTACGCCAAACAGCTCGGGGCTACCCACTTGGTTGACGCCGCCACGCTCACCGGCGCCGTCGTCGTGGCTCTGGGCAGCGTGAACACCGGCGTATTCGGTACGGACAAGGCGTTTACCGATCGCGTGCTGGCCAGTGCGCAAACCGCCGGAGAGAAGATGTGGCAACTGCCTCTGGACGAGGAATATCGCGACCTCATCAAGAGCACCATCGCCGATATCCAAAACGTGGGTGGACGCTGGGGCGGAGCCATCACCGCGGCGTGGTTTCTGCGCGAGTTCACCGGGGACACCCCCTGGGTACATCTGGACATCGCCGGCACCGCCTGGCTGGACGACCCCAAGCCATGGATGGGCAAGGGCGGCACCGGCGTTGCAGTTCGCACCCTGATCGACTTGGCCATGAATTTCGAAACCAAATAGAGGTTTAAAAGCCGGCCGCGGGAGTTACATTTTCTCGGGTGCTTCGATTCCCAACAGGTCCAGCGTGGCGACGAGTTGCCGTTCCGCCAGAAGACTGATCTGCAGGAGCAGCCTTTTTCGCGCGGGGTCGGGCTCCGAGAGGATGCGGTGGCGGTGGTAGAAAAGATTGAAGGCCTGCGATAGTTCGAACGCATATTTGGCCACCAGCGCGGGTTCCTGCGCGACAACCGCCGCGCGCACTTCGTAGTCCAGCAGCGCCGACAGCAGCACGACCTCCCACAGGTCGTTTCCTGCCGGCTCCTTAAGATGCTCCGCTGCGGCGGAATCTCCCGTTTCGACAAGTTGTTCCACGTGAAACATAGGGTCCTGCTCCGCGGCCTTTCGAAATATATTTCGCGCGCGTACAACCGCGTACTGGCAGTAGGGTCCGGTTTCTCCGTCAAAACTCAGCGCATCGCGGAAATCGAAAGCGATGATGGCCGTGCGCGTGAACCGCAGCAGAAAATAACGCAGCGCGCCGATGGCGATGATGTGCGCGATGCGCCTGCGTTCTTCTTCGGGAGTATCGGCTTGCCGCTCGTCTACTTCCGCCTGCGCCGCGGCTTCCAGGCGGTCAAGCAGATCGTCGGCCTTCACGCCCTGGCCCTTGCGCCCGCTGACTTCCACGTAAGATTTGCGCGCCTCTTCCTCCGACAGCGTGTAGCCCATCTCCGCCGCGCACCGTGGCGTTAAGGCCACCACTTCATAGGAAAAATGGATCGACCGGGCCGCCTGCTTTTCGAATCCCAGCGCGCGCAGCCCCGCGGCCACGACGTTTTGCAGATAGGCCTGGCGCTGGTCGATCACGTTGAACACTTCTTCGGCGTGCCCAAAGGGCGGCGCCCCAGCTTCGCCGCCCGTCGCGGCGCTGGTCCATAAGGTGTGCCCGCTGGGGTATTCGTAGAAGCGCCGGTAGGCGAAATCTCGCCCCAGCAATCCGAATTTCCACATCTGGTAGGCGATGTCCTTGCCCACATAGGTGACCGTGCCGTTGGAGCGCACGATTACCTTGGCGTCGTCGTCCCCCTCGCCGCCCGGCCCGCCTTCGCTGGCGGTCAGATTCATCACCCAGCACCCGGCATTTTTGCCTTCGGGAGCCACATGAATTGCGCCGCGGTTCTTCAGTTCGTTAAACGCAGCCTCCCAGAATTTCAGGCGCAGGATTTCGCTCTCGCGCGGCAAAAGATCGTATTCAACGCCCAGGCGCTCCATGGTTCGCAGATGGCAGCGGGTGATGGCCACGGATATGATCTCGGCCAGCTCCGCGATTGCTCCATGGCCTTCCTCGATGGCCGCAAGTGCTTCCCCGCGCAGGGCCAGCCGCGTCTTGTCTTCTTCAAAAAAGTGCGTTACCCGCGCATAGACATCCCAGCAGAGATAATCGAAGCGCGGCGCGGCCGCCAGCGCGCGCACCTCTTCCACCGATTTTCCTTCCATGTGTTGGAAGCCCACGGCCACATCGGCCACCTGTACCCCGGTATTGTCGATGTAGTTCTGCACCTCCACGCGCCGCCCGTCGCGGCGCAGCAGACGCACCAGAGTGTCGCCCAGCGCGGCGTTGCGCAGATGCCCGATGTGCGCGGCCTTATTGGGATTGATGTTGGTGTGCTCCACCACGGACTTGGGGGTGTCCGCCGAAGCCGCGGCGGGCCGCACGCCCGCGCTCGCTATCGCCGAAGCAAAGAAAACCGCGCGGTCGAAGAAAAAGTTGACGTAGCCGCCGCCCGCGGGTTCTACGCGGGCCACGCCGGCGATCCCGCCGCCATGAGTAAGTTCCGCGGCAATCTCCTGCGCAATCTGGCGTGGCGCGCGCCGCAGACGCTTGGCCAGCTCGAAGGCCACCGGCGTAGCCACTTCTCCCATGGCCACGTTGGGCGGGCGCTGCGTCACGATGGGCACGTCCGAAATTCCGCGGCGGCTCAAAAAGCCCGCCAGAGCCTCGCGCACGCGCGCCTCAACGATGTGGTACAAGTTTTCTCACCGGAAAAATCGCATGGATTTGCAAAAGAGCTAGCGATTATAGGGAAGGGAAGCAGTCCAGTCAAAAGCGCCAGCCGCGGCCGCCTCCGAGAGAGAGGACCACGCGGCGGTCACGGCTTGGCGGGAAACGAAACCGGCCAAAACTGTTCCTCTTGCAATTTCTTTGCCCCAAGGGACCAGCCATGCACGCTGGCCTCCACCCAAACAATCTCGAAACGCTGAGTCCCGCTTTCCTGAGAGGGGCCGGCGTTTCGCTGGACCAGGCGAATGGCTACCATGTCCCCGTCGTGAAGTTCGCGCTGCAGCACAAACCGGCATCCATGCTCGGTAATATCTTCGGTCGTGGTCAGGTCGCAGAACTCCGCGCCGCCTGCCTCTCTTCCGGATACTTCAATTTGAAAAACCAGCGAGATGCGCTTGCTGCGTCTGCGTTCCGCACCAGACAGTTTTTCGTTTTCTTGGGCATTCTTTGGAGTAGTGGACATGATTTGGGTAAAGACCCCTCTAGGGGACCTCGGGTGGCTGGGCTAGCCCTATTTACTGTAGATAAATATGCCTATACCGGTAGTATTGGTCAATAGGTTATATATTATTATTTATTACTGAAGAGAGTATAGGGACGCTAGAGCTTATCGGAACGTCTTTCTCCGCAGACTGGAGCCTCGGAGATGTGCTGTCACAAGTTTCTCGCCGCTCACGGTCCCGGCCACCTTGCCCGTTTGGCATTAAAATCACGGGTCCTTTGCGGGTCGTCTAGTTTCGTGCTGGCGCCCGCGCCTCCGTCCGTCAGTATGAAATGGTCGCCGGACTTTGGTTGTTCCAGTGAAAAGCCGGTTCTCTCCTGCTTTTCACACTGGCCTTTTCGTGCATGTTGGCGTAACTCCGGCCCTGCTATAATGGCCCGGTTATTTCTCCATTCAGCGAGGAAAAAATATGGCGACTCCCAACACGGCCACCCCAGTAACACCCGAGCGCATCCTGCAGTTCGCCTGGGGGTACGTCCCTCCCCTCGTGATCGAGGCGGCCATCCGTCACCGCATTTTTGACTTGCTGGATAGCGGGCCAAAGACCGTCCGCGAGATTCAGAAGGAGACAGGCGCTTCGGAGCGCGGGCTATCCGCGATCATGAACACACTCGTGGGTCTGGATTTTCTGGCGAAGGACCGGGAGGGCCGCTTTTCCCTTACTCCGGAGAGCGCCGCGTTTCTGGTCAGCACCAAGCCCTCATTCCAGGGCGGGCTCATTCGCCATTCCAGCCAGCATCTGATTCCCAAATGGCTTAGTCTGAATAAAATCGTGGAGACCGGCCGACCCATGGAGGCCGTCAATCAGCAAGCCCAGGGAAGCGGCTTTTTCCAGGAGTTCGTCAACGACATTTTCGCGATGAGCTATCCGGCGGCGCAGGCGCTGGCACGCCATCTTAATTTCGATAGCGCCGGCCAACCCGTTCGTGTGCTGGACCTGGCCGCAGGCTCGGGAGTCTGGGGAATTGCCCTGGCCCAGAGTTCCAAGCATGTGTACGTCACCGCCGTCGACTGGCCCGGAGTGATTCCGGTTACTCGAAAGACCGTAACTCGCTTTGGGCTGGCGGATCGCTTCTCCTTCGTTGAAGGCGACCTGCTGCAAGCCGCCTTCGGCCGCGAGTACGGCGTCGCGACGCTCGGTCACATCCTTCACAGCGAAGGCAGAGAGCGCAGCCAGTCGCTTCTGGTGAAGACGTTCCAAGCGCTTGCTTCGGGAGGAACAATCGCCATCGCCGAATTTCTGGTGAACCCCGATCGGACCGGCCCTTTGGGAAGTCTCTTCTTTGCGGTCAACATGCTGGTGAACACGGACAACGGCGACGCATACTCCTTCGAAGAGATCCAAGGCTGGCTGCAGAAGGCCGGATTCGTCAATACGCGCACCCTGGAGGCCCCGGGACCCTCGCCGTTGATCCTGGCAACCAAGCCTTAGCCCGCTCATTAAAGGAACATTTGCACCAAAATGCCCTCGCGAGATTTGCAGGGCACTCGAATCGCGTTGGACCCCTCCCTGTTTGACTACCGACGACAGGCCGAATAGTATCTTTGGTTTCACTGGAGACTGTGAAGCCGACTGTGGACCACGCTGATTCACGTCCGAAGTTCTATCTGACTACGCCGATCTATTACGCCAACGCGCGTCCTCACGTGGGGTCCGCGTACACCACCCTGGTGGCCGACACCATCGCGCGTTTTAAGCGCATGCAGGGCTACGACGTGGCCTTCCTCACCGGTACCGACGAACACGGCGAAAACATCGCTCGCGCCGCGGCCAAGCTGGGGATCCCTCCCCGCGAACTCGTGGACCGCAACTCGGCTGTCTTTCGCTCTCTATGGAATGAGATGGGCATCAGCTACACGCATTTCGTGCGCACCACTTCCGCCGATCACCTCCGCGCCGTGCGCCGCCTGCTGCTGCGCGCGCGCGATACCGGTTACATCTATAAGGCGCATTATGAGGGACGCTACTGCGTCCACGACAACCTCTACGTCACCGACAACGCCGAGCCAGTGGATTGCCCGCTTTGCGGGCGTCCCGCGGAAGTCGTTTCGGAAGAAAATTATTTTTTCAAGCTGTCCGCGTTTCAGGATCGCCTGCTGAAGCTTTATGAGGACCAGCCGGACTTTATTCGTCCGGAGTTCCGCCGCAACGAAATCGTGCGCTTCGTGGAATCCGGACTGCGCGACATCTCCGTCAGCCGCAAGACCGTCAAGTGGGGATTGCCCTGGCCGGAGGATCCCGAGCACGTCGTCTATGTCTGGTACGACGCGCTCACCAGCTACCTCAGCGGCGTCGGCTACGGCGACGACGAGATGCAGTACGAGAAATACTGGCCGGCGCAACTGCACCTGATCGGCAAGGAGATCATCCGCTTTCATTGCGTCTACTGGCCGGCGTTCCTGTGGGCCGCCGGGGAACAGCTCCCGAAACACATTTTCGCGCATGGCTGGCTTCTCTTCGAGCAGGAGAAGATGAGCAAATCAAAAGGCAACGTGGCCTATGCCGAGCCCATTGCGCGCGTCCTGGGAGTGGATGCGCTGCGCTACTACCTGCTGCGCGACGTTTCCTTTGGGCAGGATGGCAACTTCAGCCACGACACGCTGCTGACGCGCTACAACAGCGACCTCGCCAATGGTCTTGGCAATCTTGCCAGCCGCACCCTGGCCATGATTGAACGGTATTGCGGAGGCGAGATTCCCAAGGCCCATGCCGCCACCGCGGGCGAGCAGGAAAAAAACCTAGCCTCCGCTTTGAACGAGACGATCCGGGCTGCCGTCGAGCAATATGAAGAGCTATCCTTTTCCCGCTCCCTGGAAACAATCTGGGCCGCCGTGGCCAAGGTGGATGGCTATCTCACCAGCAAGAAGCCCTGGACACTAGTTCCGTCGCCAGACTCCCCGGAAGATGCCGCTTCGCGGCCACAATTGGAAACCGTTCTTTTCACGGCGGCCGAGGCTTTGCGCATCATTGTTGTGCTCGCGCATCCGGTCTTGCCCGCGGCCACCGCCAAAATTTGGAGCCAACTTGGACAGAACGAAGCCCTGGCGCAGGTTCGCATCGGCCAGCTCACTTGGGGACAATTGCGCGCCGGGACGCGTATTGGAGAACTTACCGCCGTGTTCCCACGCATGGAGAAAAAAGAAACTTTGGAAAGGATCGCCACCATGGAGCAGGAAATCACGCAACCAAAAGCCACCCAAGCGGAGGCCGCAAGCCAAACCCCCGGTGCTTCACATCCCGCAGCACCAGCCGCACCACCCCCTGCGGCCGCAGCACCGGCGTCAACGCGCATTACCATCGACGATTTTGCCAAGGTGGAGATGCGCGTAGGTCAGGTCAAGTCGGCAGAACGCGTCGCCGGAGCCGACAAGCTCCTTAAGGTGATGGTGGATGTGGGCACGGAAATCCGCCAGGTCGTCGCAGGCATCGCGACCGTTTATGAGCCGGAGAAGTTGGTCGGCCGGAAAGTCGTGGTGGTCATGAATCTCGAACCGCGCAAGCTGCGCGGAGTGGAATCCAACGGGATGATCGTGGCGGCCTCCGGTCCCGATGGTAGTCCCGTGCTGGCGGGCTTCCTTGAAGACGTGCCAAATGGCGCGCGGCTAAAATAAACGGCCCGGCGGCCATTGCACATTGCAGCCATGCACGACTCTGCCTCTTCGTCCGTTTTGCTTCCGTTGGTGGACTCCCACGCCCACATTGACTCCTCCGATTTTGACGCCGACCGCGGCGCCATGCTCGACCGTGCGCGCGCTGCCGGTGTGGAGACCATCCTGGCCATCGGTGGCGGCCCCGATGCCCTGGGCTCGGCGCTACCCTTCGCCGAGGGCCACGACTGGATTTTCGCCGCCGGGGGGATTCATCCTCACGAGGCCCAGTTGGCTACGCCCGCACACTACGAAACCCTCGCCAGCATGGCGAAGCATTCACGGTTTCTGGCCGTGGGCGAAATAGGCTTGGACTACCACTACGATCACTCTCCGCGTGATGTGCAGAAGCGTGTTTTCATCCAGCAGATGGAATTGGCGCGCGCCGCGCAGCGTCCCGTGGTGTTGCACTGTCGCGAAGCCTGGCCGGATTGCCTGCAGCTGCTGCAACAGCACTGGCGTTCTTCGGGGCTGGGCGGGATATTTCACTGTTTCGGTGGCAACGCGGAAGAGGCGCGGCAGGGAATCGAGATGGGTTTTCTGGTCTCCTTTGCGGGCAACCTGACTTACCCCAAGGCGCCGAATCTGCGCGAAGTTGCGGCCGCCTTGCCCCTGGAGTCTCTGCTGATCGAGACCGATTCGCCATTTCTGGCTCCGCAGACCCACCGTGGACGCCGGAACGAGCCCGCCTACGTCGCGGAGGTAGCGCAAACCCTCGCAATTGTGAGAAACTTGGCGCCGGCACAGGTTGCATCCGTCACCGCCGCTAACTTTCGTCGGTTCTTCGGCATTGGGACGCAAGTCGTTCATGGGTAACGTCGCACCCGGTGGTTATTTCAGGTAAGGCACCATGTAACGGAGGGATGGTCATCGCGCTGCTTACGGTAAAAGAGATTTTCGACCTGGTCCGGGAGGACCTCGGCAGGGTAGAGCAGGAACTCGCGGAGCAGACGGGATCGGCTGCCGAGCCTGTGGCGGAGATCGCCAAGTATCTGCTGGGCGGGGGCGGGAAGCGGCTGCGGCCGGCGCTCCTGCTGCTCTCGGCGGGGTATGCCGGCTACCGGGGCCCCAGCGCCATTCACCTCGGGGCAGTAGTCGAGTTGATTCACAGCGCGACGCTGATCCACGACGACGTGATCGACGGCGCGGACACCCGGCGCGGTCGACCCTCGGCCAACTCGCGATGGGGCAATCATACCAGCGTATTGGCCGGCGACTGGCTGTACATGCAGTCGTTCCGCGTGGCCCTGGACGAGCGCAACTTCAAGGTTCTGGATATCCTGATTGACTTGACGCAGAACATGGTGGAAGGCGAGTTGATTCAGCTGTCCACCCTTTGGCGCATGGATCTCGGTCAGCGCGAAGTGGTGGAGCTGGCAGCGCGGAAGACAGCTTGCCTGTTCGCGGGATGCGCGCGGCTGGGCGCGGTGCTCGGTCAGCTTTCCAGCAGCGAGGAGAAGGCCCTGGCGGACTATGGCCGCTATTCCGGGGTGGCCTTTCAACTGGTGGACGATCTGCTTGATTTCACGGCCTCACCGGACCAGCTTGGCAAGCCCGTCCTGAGCGATCTGAAGGAGGGGAAAGTAACCATGCCTCTCATCTATGCCCTGGAAAGCGCGGCCAATGACGGAGCTGCAGGCCAGCGCATGGTGCGCACCGTTCTGGAAGAAAAGGGATTTCATAGTGTGCGCCCCGAGGATATCTCCTCGCTGGTGCGCGATTCGGATGCGCTGGAGCGCACCCGGCTGCTGGCCTGCGACTATGCCAGCCGCGCCAAGGCTTGCCTGAATGGCCGCGCTGAAACCGAATACGGGCGCGCCCTGTTCGCCGTGCCGGATTTCATTCTCGAACGGGAACGCTGACGGCGGGCGGCCATGCTGCCGTTTAAGCTTGTTTATCACGAGCGCTACGACCTGCGCCTGGGTCCTCACGTTTTTCCTTCTCAGAAATACCGCTTGGTGCACGATGCCTTGCTTTCCAGTCACGCAGCCGATCCCTCCGATTTTTGCGCCCCGCAACCGTCCACCGACGATGACGTCCGACTGGTGCACACGCCGGAATGGGTGGATAAGTTGCGGCACAATCGGTTGAGCCTATCCGAATGCATGCTGCTGGAAATCCCCTACTCGAAAGAGGGGGTGGAAGCTTTTTGGCTAGCTGCAGGGGGCTCCATCCTGGCGGGTCGCCTCGCCCTCGTCGACGGCGTGGGGGTCAGCATCGGCGGGGGATTTCACCATGCCTTTCCCGGGCATGGCGAGGGTTTCTGCATGATTCATGACGTGGCCATTGCCATCCGCCGCCTCCAAGCCGACGGCGCCATCGGGAAATGCATGGTGGTGGACACGGACGTTCATCAGGGCAATGGAACGGCGGCGATTTTTGCTGCGGATCGCAGCGTTTTCACGCTGTCCCTCCATCAGAGAAATAATTATCCGGTGCCCAAGCAGCAGTCGGATCTGGACATCAATCTGGAAGATGGCGTGGAAGATCGGGAATATCTGGCCGCTTTGTCCCAAGGACTCGTGGAAGCCTTTTCCTCGCCATTTCAGCCCGACTTGATTTTTTATGTGGCCGGCGCCGATCCGTACCGCGAAGATCAGTTGGGCGGATTACGGCTTTCCGTGGAGGGATTGCGCAGGCGCGACGAGTTGGTTTTTAAAACGGCACGGCGGCGCAAAGTGCCCGTAGCCGTCACGCTGGCGGGAGGGTACGCCCGAAACGTGGAGGACACCGTGCAAATCCACGTCAACACCATCCTGGCGGCTCGCGACGTGGCCGTTAGCGAGATTGCATAGAGTAGCCAAGCACGCGACGCCGCCCACCGTCTAGCGGTACGGCACGACGGGCTACTGGAAGTCGATCAGCACGTCTATTGTCTTGGTGGCGGGATCGGGGCGCACCCAGTGTCCCACCTTGCTGTAATGCACGGGAAGTTGCCCGAAAATTTCTTCGCTGGGTTTCTCCAATTTTGCCAGCATGTCATCCATGTAAACGCCATTGGCGATAGCGCCGCGTTTGAGCTCCCAACGCAAGAGCACGGCGTCGGAGGCTTCCGTGGTAAGGCCTGTAAGGATCAAGTCATGCATGTGGTATTGCGGCCCTTCGCTGATCGCGAGGCGATAGGAAACAGTCGTGGCGGCATCGTCAAACTGCGGTTGCGGATCGATTTTTACGTCGAGGTAGCCGCGGCGCCGGTATTCGCGCTCCACGCGCTGCCAAGCTTCCGTCAGTTTCATTCCATCGGCAAGCTGTCCGGGCCGTAGGCTCAGCAGGGTGTTAATTGCGGCCGCGTCGAGCGCAACATTACCGGCAGCGGTCACGCCAGAAAGCATGAAGACAGGCCCAGGATCGATGGGCAGTAACAGGGGCAGCTGCGACGGCAGTGGCTGTGGCTGGCTGGAATCTCCGGCGGGGCGCGTAACGGGCTCGCCAAAGCTAACCTTCAGGTGCCCGGCCGATACATAAAGCGGGCGAACCTGCTCGTCTTCAAAAACCTCGATGGCCAGACGAGAAAAGGGTTTGCCAAGCAGATCTCCGTTGCGGTCTTTCAGCCTCTCGGACTCTCGTGCCAGAGGATCGCCGTATTCCAGAGAGCCGATGGTCACTTGCGGTCCCTGGACACTGAACTGAATCATCTGGTTGTTGCCGTCTTGGTCGTCACCCCCGGCTTGAGCCATGAGTGTGTGCTGGACGGCGCCGGAAATTCCATGCGCGGTGAGCAGCTTTGAAATGGCATCGGCAATCAGATTGAGCATCACGCCATCGGCGGGGGCGGTGCCGTCAAACAGGGGCACGGCGCCGCGAATGGCGTTCTGAAGATCGATATCGGCAAACCACGGAAAATTGTCGAAGGAAATCGGGAAGGTGGGGGCATCCTCGAATTCGAACTGCACCACGAGTTTGTTGGCGCGGCTGGCATAGCGAAAGTTGGCGCGGCTAAAAAGGCCGAGGCGCGCGAAGGCGTCGGCGACTACTTGCAGCTCTTCCGGCGTCACGGCGTCTCCGATTTTCAATCCAGACGCGGCCACGAGCTGCGCTTCGCTCCAGCGGCGGGAACCTGTAAAGTGAATCTCACCAACGGCGGAAGTAGCAGGATTGGTTGGCGCTTGCGCGGCAAGGCTCTGCGGCGCTAGTGCAAGCAGGACCGAAACGAAGATGAGTAGCTGGCGCATGGCAATACACGATTTTACGCGTGCGATCGCGTAGCCAGCAAGAACCGGCCAAATATAACAAGGCCTTGCCCAGAGCTGCCGGGACAGGCATCTTGCGAGGATCAGCGAAACATTCGCAAGTACCCAAATAGACCCAGGCGGTGAGGGCGAATGGCCGGCTTTATTCGACCGTAACGGACTTGGCCAGGTTGCGCGGTTGATCCACGTCGCACCCCAGGCGCACGGCGATATGATAAGCGAGCAACTGCAGCGGGACGATTTCAAGAATGGGCGCCATCAGCTCCGGCGCGGAGGGGATTTCGATCACATGATCGGAGGCCTGGCGGGCCAGGCGGTCTCCCTCAGTGACCACGGAGATCACGATGCCATCGCGGGCCTTGACCTCCTGAATGTTGGAGACGCTCTTTTCGTAGCGCATCATGGAATCGGGGTCGCTTTCGTCGCGGGTCGCCAGGACCACCACGGGGAGGTGTTCATCGATCAGCGCATTGGGGCCGTGTTTCATCTCACCCGCAGGATATCCCTCGGCATGAATGTAGGAAATTTCCTTGAGTTTGAGGGCCCCTTCGAGGGCGATGGGGTAGTGGATGCCGCGCGCGAGATAGAGGAAATCGGTGTAGCGGAAGAATTGCCGCGCCAGCGATTCGTAGACGCCGCGTTCATCGCCTTGCAGGATGGTTTCCAGTTTGTGGGGGATGCGCGTGAACTCCTGCATCCAGGTGCGGGCCTGATCGGTGGGAATGCGGTCGCGGACCTGGCCGAGATACAGGGCAATCAGAAACAGGGCGGTGAGCTGGGCGGTGAAGGCCTTGGTGGAGGCCACGCCGATTTCCGGGCCGGCATGCGTCAGGATGGTGCCGTTAGCGGCGCGCGTGATCATGGAGCCCAGTACGTTGCAGATGGCCAGGGTCTTGGCGCCTTTCTGTTTGGCTTCGCGCTGCGCGGCCAGAGTGTCGGCGGTTTCCCCCGACTGGCTGATGCAGATGACCAGCGTGTGGCTGTCGACGATGGGGTCGCGGTAGCGAAATTCGCTGCCGTAGTCCACTTCCACGGGGATGCGCGTGATGCGCTCGATCATGAACTTACCGGCCAGAGCGGCGTGCCAGCTTGTGCCGCACGCCACGATCTTTACGCTGCGATAGGTTTTGAATTCCTGCTCGGTGATATCCATTTCATCCAGGAAAACCTTGCCGGTATCGAGGGAGATCCGGTTAAGCATCGTGTCGCGCACGGCGCGGGGCTGCTCGTGGATTTCTTTGAGCATAAAATGTTTGAAGCCGCCCTTTTCGGCGGTGATGGGGTCCCAGGCGACGTGATGAACCTTAGGCTGGACGGCCTTGCCATCGACGTCGGTCACTTGAACGCCCTTGGGTGTCAAGACGGCGATTTCGCCATCGCCGAGGAAAAACATTTCGCGCGTGTGCGAAAGAATGCCGGGAATGTCGCTGGCGACGAAGTATTCGTCCTTTCCAAGGCCGATCACCACGGGGGGGCCGTTGCGCGCGGCGACGATCTTGCGCGGATCTCTGGTGGAGAGGATAGCCAGGGCGTAGACGCCGCTTAGGCGTTTGACGGTCTTGCGCACGGCATCCTCAAGCGGGCCGCCATTCATGTATTTCTCGACCAGGTGAGCGACGATTTCCGTGTCCGTCTCGGTGACGAACTTGTGGCCTTCCTTCTCGAGTTCCTGCTTAAGCTCCACATAGTTCTCGACGATGCCGTTATGAACGACGACGATCTCCCCTTTGCAGTCGCGATGGGGATGGGCGTTTTCCTCCGTGGGGCGGCCGTGCGTGGCCCAGCGCGTGTGGCCCAGACCGTAGACGCCGTCAATGGGCGAGATGCGAATGGCCTCCTCCAGATTGGGTAACTTGCCGGAGGCGCGGCGAAGTTCGAGCTTGCCAGTTTCGGAGACCACGGCAATGCCGGCGGAATCGTAGCCGCGATACTCGAGGCGGCGAAGGCCGTCAAGGATGAGAGGTACGACTTTCTTGTTCCCGATATATCCAACGATGCCGCACATGCCGATTCTCCTTGGGCAAATGACACGGGCAGAGCGTGACGCGCTGCCGAAGAAACCAGCGTAACATACGACTGAAGCGCGAAGGAGGCGCGGGCGGGGCCGGGTTGACGTTTGTAGAACTCCCGGCGCTGTATCTGCGTCCCGCTCCGGAACCGGGACGAAGCGTGTGCTAAACTTCGCCTTGGCTCGGCGAACACCTTGGCTAAACTTGCAGACATTCGGGAGCGAGGCTTATGAAATGGGAATATAAGTTTATCACCAGGATGCGCCAATGGTCCGCGTCCGCACAAGATAGCAGCCTGCTGGTGGCCAATGACTGGACCGTGTGGGCGGAGGACGGGAAGGCGCTTCCAGGCCCGGTGGACATCGTGGCTAAGGCGACCGAAGCGGGAGAGCAGGGATGGGAACTGGCGACGGTTACGCCGAGATCGAGTTATGGATCGTCGTCGCTGGCTGGCATGGTGACCGAAGAGCTCTGGGTGTTTAAGAGGCCGAAGGCCTGAGCTACCGCTGCGGGCGGCGTTCGATAAAAACCAGGGAGGCGGCGGGCGCGCTTACTTGCTGTTTGCGGCGCCGTCGGAGATTTCGAAGCGGAACTCCTCGATCACCGGGTTGGTGAGGACCTCGCGGGCGATGCGCTCGACCTGCTCCTGTGCTGCTGACCGGTCGATCCCCTCCAGTTGCAGCACAAAAAACTTTCCCTGACGAACATCGCGGACCGCGGTATCGCCCAGAGATGCTAAAGCCTGCTGAATGGCTTTGCCTTGCGGGTCGAGAACTGTTTTTTTTAACATCACCCAGATGTGCGCTTGCATAGCGCCCATTATAGCAGCCGAAGAGCCTCGGCTTGGCGGCGAAATGACTGCAGTAGGGCGGCCTTGTCCGCAGGCGGGAGGAAGGCCGCCGCGAAGGAAGTTTCCGCGATCCTAAGGATTTCCGCGGCGCTCAAGTCCATTTCGATAAGCGCGGCGTATTCGCGGTCTAGATTGGTCTGGAACATGGCGGGGTCGTCAGTGGAAATCGTGACGGGGATGCCCGCGCGCAAAAGGCGCGGCAGGGAATGATCGCGCAGCGCCGGAGACGTAAAACCGATCTGGCGCGCCAGAGCGCCGGTGCGCAGATTGCTGGTGGGGCAAATCTCCAGGGTAATGGACTTCTCGGAGAGCATGCGCATGACATCGGCATCGCGCGCGGCGGCAATGCCGTGGCCGATGCGCTCGACGCCCAGGAGCGTGACAGCCTCCCGCACGGAATCGGGTTCGCCGATTTCTCCGGCATGAATCAGAAGCCGCAGGCCATGGTCTGCGGCAAATTGGTAGACCCCGCGAAACTCTGCGGTGGGAATGGCAAGCTCGTTGCCACCCATGCCGAAGGCCACCACGCCCTCGTTGGGCGACTCCGCGCTGTGTAGTTCGGCGGCCACGCGAGCGACTTCCAGAGCCGGGGCGGGGCCGAATTGACGGACGGCATCGAAAATCCATTGCAGGCGCAAACCAGGTCGCAACTCGCGAGGGGTCTCGAAAGGTGCAACAGCTTCGCGGATGGCGCGAAAATTTGCGACGACATCCTGCTTGCGCAACAGCATCACGCCGACCGAAAGCGTGACTTCGGCATAGAGAACATTGTGCGTGAGGAGTTGCTCCGCCATGCGACGGGCGACCAAGGCATAGTCCGCGGGCGCGCGCAAATACGAAGTGACCCACTTATACGCATCGAGGAAGGCGGGAAAATCGCGTGTCGCATATCGCGCGGCGACTTCCGCTTCGCTGGTGGCATCGCCATAACGCGCCGCCAGTTCGACGACTGTGGCGGGTTCGATCGCGCCCTCCATATGCAGGTGCAACTCCGCCTTGGGCAACAGGGCGATTCGCGAGGCCAGTGATTCCAGGGAAGAGTTTGGGGAGAAAGACACGCGCGACTACCTGGGGTATCCAGGACGGCCGGCGTTGATCCACGAAGTGAGCCAGTAGGAGCCGATATCGGTGGCGGCATCACTGAGTTGGCGGACCAGAATGGCTCCAGCCTGGTTGTAGAATCGGTCGTAGTAGTCGTCGGTGTAGTCGGGTAACCCGGCGCGGGCGCGACGGTCGGCGAGGAGAATATTTTCGAGCCAGGAGTGGGCGTTGAGGCAAGCCTCAAATGCGTGGTCGGTGGGGTCGGAGATATAGGTGGCGTCGTTGGGACGCATGGGAAAGAAGAGCGAATAGCGATCCACCAGGCTGGAGCCGAAGCGGACGTTTACGCCGAGCTGCCCGGAAAGGTGGCCGTCGAGGTCCTCCGTGGTGTTGAAAGGGTCGTTGGACTCAGCCACGTAACCAGCCAGCATGGCGGCGGTGGTG
>Ga0302326_10009099_pt1 | contig 21786 bp, 24 predicted proteins | sample Palsa_T0_3_FD_202264 | JGI IMG/M metagenome (GOLD analysis project Ga0302326, IMG submission 202264) | Peat permafrost microbial communities from Stordalen Mire near Abisko, Sweden - Palsa_T0_3 | ecosystem: Environmental > Terrestrial > Soil > Palsa > Peat permafrost | place: Sweden: Abisko... | reverse complement strand
AACAGAATTGCCAGACTCAGTTGCCGGAACGGTCGCCAACGAGGTATAACAACTCTTGCCCTGACTCAGTTTCGTTGGCCGGTTTTGAGGTGTCCCTCATTGGCCGGTTTTGAAGTGTCCCCCGAGGGCACGGATATACTGGAGAGTGAAACTACTAGTCACCGACCCAGACCACGAACTCCTCCTCCAACGGGAAATTGAAGACGACACCCGAATCCTTGCCGCCCAGTACTTCCGGATCGAGAATATCCCGCTCCTGGTTGAAAAGTGGTCCTCCGATGGTGTTACAGGGAAGTCCGCAATTTTCCTTTCCGAACACGTTTCCGGAATGAACGACGAAGCATTGCGCCTGTTTTTCAATTCCATGGCCCAAGTCGATCTCCCCGCCGAAGGGACTACTGTCAAACGCGGCGACCGATTCGTATTTTTTAATTTTGGGTTCGAAATGAAGTGACGACGACCTTCGGAACCGTCACGGAGCGGTTGTCGGGAGTCGATTTCGAAAAGTTCGTACAGAAGTTCGTACAGGTTCGCGGGTGACTGTTTTACGATAACCCTGTAACTAGTTGATATTACAAGGGTTATAATGGTGGGCGCTCGCGGGTTCGAACCGCGGACCTTCTGGGTGTAAACCAGACGCTCTAACCAGCTGAGCTAAGCGCCCTCACGCGACCTTCAGTGTACCAACTCAGTTTGTGATTTATGGCAGAGGTTGGTCTTGAGCGTCTTCCCCGGGTGAGACCCCGGACGCGACAAGGTTCAGCAAGGGTTCCATGCCACCCGGAACACGCCGCGCCACATCGGCCCTCACGCGTTCGAGCAGCACCGAATCCGGGTCAGCCCCGTCCCGAGCGAGTTGCCGGTCCGAGGGCTGCTGCAGGGAAATGCGGATCCCCATCAGACAAAGCAAAAGCGTAACCGCGATGCAGCACGGCGTGCCGGGAGCGGACCGCCCCGCCAACTCCGCGCCGCTCTCGTAAGCCACCAATTCGGACCGGCTCCAGTCCCGCACGGAGCCGCGAAAAGCCCGCAGCGTCTGCCCGAGCTCTTCCACTTCGAGCCGGCAGGCGGCGCAGCGTGCCAGGTGCGCCCTTTCTGCCGCGCTCGCTTCGCCCAAAATGCACCGCGCTATCCGGTCTGCGTCCAGATGCCCGTTCATTGCTTCGGTCCCACTCTCAGCCGCAGTGCCTGCAGGGCACGGAACAAGTGTTTCTTGACCGTGCCCTCCTTCATTCCCGTGGCTGCGGCAATTTCGAGAATATCCATGTCTTCAACAAAGCGGAGCAGGAACACCGTCTTCTGTCGCGCGGAAAGAAATTCGGCGGCCGCCCACACGGCTTCAACCTGCTGTTTCAGCAGCGCCAGCGATTCGGGTGAATCGTTCGCCTGCCGGGAGCAGTTCAGCAGCACTCGGTCCGCGGGCAGCGGCGCGTTGCGCGTCTTGTTCCAGAACTGCAGACGCCTGTTGCGCAACTGATCGCGAATCAGATTGACGGCAATGCCCATCAGCCATGTCTGCAGGCTGCAATCGCCGCGAAAGGAAGCGTAGGCGCCATGCGCTCTGAGGAAGCAGTCCTGGGAAACTGTTTCGGCGGCGTCCCTGTCGGCCAGAGACGCCAGCGCGAAACGGAAAATCCGGGGCCTGTAAAGTTCGACCATTCTCTCGAAATCCAGGGTATGGTCGAAGCTATCCTCGAAAGCGCTCATGACGCGAGAGGATGCCTGTTTCATAAGCAGGGCCGGACGTTGGCTGGATGCGTCCGCTTAGCGGTGGCCGCCGCCACCTCCGGGCCCGATGCCTCCCACGCAGTCGCTCGCGTCAGCGTCCAGCCCGGAGGCGAGAACTTCCTGATAGATGGTCTGCTGGGTAGTCGTAAGGATCGCGTAGAACTGGGCCTGCGCCGTGCCTTCGGCCTGCGCCTCCTGCATCGTAACGGTCCCGATGGTTGTCGCGGCGGCTGTAATGCCTGTCGTGCTGTCGGCCTCCACCGCCGTGGTCAGCGCTGTTTTGGCCGCCGCCAGACTGGTGTTGAGCGTGGTAAGCGCCGTCACCTCGGTTGTGAAATAGGATGTTGCCTGCGTGGCCTGTGCCGTTGTCAGGGTGAGTAGTTTGGTCAGATGCGCAACGCGCGCGGCCACGATTTCAGCGATGGTGGGAGCGGTTGTGGTGGTGGTCTGAGCCGGAAGAAAAGAGGACGCGGCCGCAATAAGCGCGGCGGTTCGGAATAATTTATGCATTAAGTGGTACACCCGCCCATATAGACGGAACCTTGCGCCGGAGGGATGACACAGGGCCAAAGAATCTAAGGCAGGACAGGCGGTTCCGCCTGTCTCTTTGCACTGCCCGTTAAGGCTTCAGGAGCCGAAAACACGGCAATCTCCACATCGCCAAAGTTCCCCAGAACCCTGTTGTTCCAGTCGCTTAGCTCCGGACGCCCGGCCAGCCAGCCGCGCCAGAAAATAACGCTCCGGTCGCCACCGTAAATTGCAAACCGCGCGGCACGCGACAGCTTTTCCATCGAAAGCTCGCGCGCGTACGTCTCCACCTGCTTCGACGTTTCAAACGGAAACGGATAAATATGGCCGCCAATTCGATAAAATGATAAGTGCGCGTATAAGAATCCCGAAACCGGATAATCGGGCCGCCACACCGGCGAGCGTGCCTCAATAAAAGGGCTCGGACAAATCACCGGGACATCGGCTGTCCCGGTCCAGTGGCGCAACGCCGCCGCGGCCGATCTCCAGTCCGAATTGTGATGCGCCGGCCCAGATGATTCCAACGGCCTCCCAGCAAAAGAACTGCGACGCCAATGCCGCAGGCAAACTTCTTCCACTTTTCCGGAGGCACCAACAGCGATGCCACAAGAATCGACATCAGCGTCGCGCCCGGAACCGCCAGATACATGTAACGCGAGATAAAGACGCTGGTCCCGGTGATGCAGGAGAATCCATAAAGGATCAGGGGATCGATCAGCCACCACGCGGCGATCAGTACCACGGACGCCGCCGGCGCGGACACCCGCGGCGATCGCCATCCAAAATACCGGCTCACGAGGAACGCGATGGTACAGGCGCCAGTGATCGCGCCGATTTTCAATTCGGCGGAAAGATCGCTGAACTGCGGCGCTGGCGCGACCACATGCGCGCCGGCCTGTTGCAGCAGAGCGAGCGATCGGATCGCGACCGGCAGAACTGCCGCCACCACGCCGGCAAAAACCGCGAGCGACTGACGCCATCCCATGGCGGTCTGCCCGGTGAAAATCCGAAACCCGGCGTAAAGCACAAATGATAAATAGAAGGGCCAGAAGAGCAGGTGTACCCACCACAGCAGCGCAGCCGTGGCCGCAAAGAACACGCCATCGCGCACGCGGCCCGTATCGAGCCATCGGATCAGCAACAGAATGGCGCAGGTCAGCACCAGGCTCCCCAGCGCATACGGCCGCGCGTCCGCCGCTTCATAGTTGAATTGTTTGAAAGCCATGCAGGCGAACACCGCAATCCACGCCGCGCGCGGATCGATCAGCCGCGCCGCGATGCCAGCCATTGCCGCCAGGGTGCCTGCCATCGCCAGCAGAGAGAACAGCCGGTAGCCGGCTTCGGTCGTTCCGGCGAGGCGGTCGATAAGCTTCGGGAGCGCATAGTAAATCGAATCGGCTACCTGCGGCGCGGCTCGCAGAGTGGGGTCGTTTGCGCCATGCCGCACCACGAACGCCGTGCCCATTTCATCCACCCAGAAGCTGGAAGGCAAAGGCATCAGCCAGAGACGGATAATGCACAAGGCCAGGATGACAATCAAGAGGAAATTGAGCGAGACGCGCCCCTTGGGGATATCGCTGGCGGTGTCGGGCATCTGGATCGGTTAGCAACTCGAGGTCCCTGGAGCGTCGTCGCACGGAACGGCCGGCGGGGGTGCCGTACTGTTAAAAAAAATTCCATCGGCAGAATTCATGACCCGCTTGCAATCTCCCGCCGCCTTCATCCGTAATAGCGGATGTGGGTCTTGAATTCGCCAGTGTTCTGGCGGAGAACCAGTCGATGGTTTTCAGCGTCGCTTTGCGCTTTCTGCGGGACAGGGAAGGCGCCGAGGAGCTTGCGCAGGACGTTTTTCTGCAGCTTTACCGTCAGTTCGCGCGCATTGAAAGCGCCGCCCATGCCACCTGGTGGCTGCGCCGCGCCATCTGTCACCGGTGCATCGACGAAATCAGGAAGCGGAAGTTGCGTCCGCGCATCGGGTTCGAAGATGTCCCCGAGCCCACCGGCCCCGAGTCGCGGCCGGACACGATGCTGCAGGAACGGATTAGAAAATTAGTGGAAGCGCTGCCTGAAAAGGCGCGGATGGTGGTCGTGCTGCGTTATCAGGAGGACCTCGATCCCACGGAAATATCGGAAATTCTGGAAATGCCCATCAGTACCGTGAAAAGTCATCTGCACCGGTCGCTCACCATACTGCGCGGCAAACTTCGGCCGCAGGAGGTATGCTCGTGAACTTCGAAGACGATCTCCGCGCCGCGCTTCGCCGTGAGCAGCCGCCCGGCGGCTTTGCAGCCAAAGTGCTGGCCGCCGCCGCCCGGCAGGACAGTGTGGCCGCTTTCCCTTTCTGGCGGCGTCCGGCGGCTTGGGCCGTGGCCGCAGGGTTCGCCGCCGCGGCTATCCTTCCGCCCGCTGTGCTCGAATACCGGCATCGCGAGGAACAGCGCGCGCTCGAAGCAAAACACGAACTTTTGTCCGCCCTCAGCATCACGCGCGCCAAACTGCGCCAAACCAGAGAAAGAGTTCACCGCGCCACCGCACGGCATACGCTATGAAGAAAAAGTTCCTCCTGTTCGGTCTCGCGCTGCCTTTGCTGGCCCAGCAGGCTTTCGATTTCCGCACGCTCGACCGGCTCGACGCCCTGACGGATCACAAGACGAAAATCACTCTCGATCCCGACATGTTGCAGCTTGCCGCGCGCTTCCTCGGCGGCGATGGCGATAAAGACGCGGCATCCTTGAAATCGATGGTCGGCAACTTGAAGGGGGTGTATGTCCGCACTTATGAATTCGATAAAGACGGGCAGTACACCGCGGCGGATATCGAACCTTTCCGCGCTTATCTGAAACAGGGGCAATGGAGCAAGATTGTCGAGTCGCAGGAAGGTAAGGAGCTGTCGGAAGTTTATGTTCAGCCTCTGCCGGGCGACCGTTTCGGCGGCGTGGCGATCATCTCCGCCGAACCCCGCGAACTCACCATCGTCTATATCAGCGGCGTCATGAATCTGGGCGATCTGGAGAAGCTTGAGGGCAACATGGGCGTGCCCGAAATCGACCTGAAGAACGCGAAGAAACCGCCCGCGCCCCCGACGGCGCCCCCGCCAGCGAAGGAGAAGAAGGAAGATTGAGGTATGATGACCTCTCTTTCCAGGCTGATTCTCCCGCTGGCCCTTGGCCTTTCACTCTCGGCTCAGGTGCGCCCGCCTCGCTATGGGCGCGGCGATAACCTCGGCTCGGCTGTCGTCGATGCCGTTGCTTCTTTCGATGGCGTCTTCAAATCCGCGGACAAGAAGTTCGTCGAGATTCAGGTTGAATCCGGCGACGTCATGCGCATGTATATCACGAGTAAGACGAAATTCCTCCTGGATGGTAAGACCGTCAAACCCTCGGCCTTTCACGATGGCGACAAGGTGCTGGCCGACGCTACCCGCGACGCGCGCATGAACCTGCTCGCCGTGAAGATCGAAAACAAGAAACCCGACGACAAAAAGCCCGACGCAAAGACTGACGATAAGACTGACAAATGATCTGCCTGCTGCCACTCCTGATACTCTCGCAAGCGACTCCCACTGCGGACGAAATCATGACCCGCGTCGCCGAAAATCAGGAGCGCGCCAAAGCGGCCCGCGCCAGATACGTCTATGACATGAATGTATTCGTGCGCCTCAAGCGCGCAAACGGCAAACTGGCACGCGAGGAGAGCCGCGATTATGTCGTTGCGCCTACGGAGAAGGGTGCGGAGCGCAAACTTCTCAGGGTCGAAGGCAAGATCCTCGACGGCAAAAAGGAAACCACTTACAGCGAAGAAGGGTATCGCACCAAAGACATGGATATCGATGGTGCGCTCACCGCCTCCTTCGCCCGCGATGCGATGTGGAGCAAGAGCGAATTCGGCCCCATGGTGGAATGGTTTCCGCTCACCGGCAGCGAAAAATCGAAGTATTCGTTCACGCTCGCCGGCGAAGAGAAATACCGCGCCTACGATGTCTATAAGGTGAACTTCGTGGAACACGATGAGGACGAATGCTGGCGCGGCGAAGCCCTCATCGAAAAAAATGAGTTTCAGCCCGTGCTGATAACGGCGGAGTGGGCCTGCAAGATTCCGGTTGCTGTGAAGGTCTTCCTTGGGATCAATGTAGAGCACGTGGGCGCCAAGATCAGCTATGAGCGTTTCGATAAAGATGTCTGGTTCCCCGTCAATTGCGGAGGTGAACTGAAATTGCGCGTTCTCTTCCTGTATGCCCGGACCATCGCCTTCAGCGCGAAGAACTCGGGTTTTCGCAAAGCCGACGTTCAGTCCACCGTAACGTTCGAACCCACAACGCCCTAGCACCTGGCGCACCCTGCTCAATGTGCGGCAGGCACCCGCGACGGTCCACGGGCACAGCATTCTCGGCGTTTCTACAAAACGAAGTCGGGGTTTACAAAACGAACCGTCGGCCCCGCACGGGGAGGAATCGACAGGCGAAAGCGCATTTGGCAGTCCCCTGATGCCGGGCTCGAACCCTGCTTCTACCCATTCGAAAAATTTCTCCGCCATTCCTGCGGGGTGGTTCACACGGATTCCCCTCTGCCCAATCAGGGGCACGAATTCAGTCGGGACTGGGACGGCATTCTGACCGAAGTACCAAAATTTCCGAGAAATAGACACGAAAGGTTTACGTGTGTCCTTCGCGAGACATGCGGGTCCAACGTGAAATCGGTTACGGTGTTGCTGCCAGGAGCCATCTGGATTCTGGTTATAGAAGTTGTCGCCGCATCGATCTTTCCACGTTCCTCGAAGGTTCGGCTTTTTCATCGTGAATCGCTTAATCATCAAGTACGCTTGCATGTGCATACGGTTTGACACCTCCATGACGAACAGGAGGCGGCGCCGTCGAAACCCAGCTTTTGGCGCCTTCGTTAGCCGCGGTTCACCCGCACTCGGGGTCAGCGTGGCGCTGATGCTGATTCTGATGTTCAGTACGGCGGGGTTTCGGGCGGCGAGAACGAGCGGTGAAGTTACCGCAGGAACTCTGGCGGGATGCAGATCGCCATTCCGGATCAGGCGGCGATGAGCGGGAGGCTGGTGGTCGGCTGGGGTGATCCGAGAGCGATATGGAGCTTCATTCCTTGCAGGAGCGGGCCAGCACATGCTACTTGGGCCAACGATCGCGCCTGATCTGCGGGCTGATCGGCGGCGTGGCGGGCCGCACGAAGGGCGTGGCTGTTTTGGAAACAGCAAAGTAAGCAGCGCGCTCGCTTCGCGGGCGCGTTCAGGACAGGCGAAACCGCCTATCCTACCTGCTCCCGGCTACACTGATGTTTAATTGCCGAGCATCTACTCGCTTAAACCGAGGTTTCAGGGATTGCTCCGGCCAGCTGTTGCAGCTATGGCTCGCGCCGGGATTACGGCCAATCAGGTTACGCTGTTCGCAGCGGCGGCGTCGGTGGCCGTGGGGATTTTTCTATGTCACCGGAGTGAGCGTTGGCTGCCGATTCTTCCACTATTCTTATTCGTCCGCATGACATTGAATGCCGCGGACGGCATGCTGGCTCGCGAGTTCGGTCAAAAATCGCGGCTGGGAGCCTATCTCAATGAGCTGGGCGACGTGGTCGCGGACGCTTTTCTTTATCTGCCGTTTGCCTATTTGCCGGGCTTCGATCCGCTATGGATCGGGGTCGTGATCGTGCTGGCGACGGTCTCGGAGATGGCCGGTGTTGTCGGGGTGATGACCGGTGCGAGCCGCCGCTACGACGGTCCGATGGGGAAGAGCGACCGGGCTTTCGCGTTCGGAGTTCTCGCATTATGGATTGGGCTGGGCTGGCCCGTGGCGGCCGGTGTGCCGCTGAACTGGTTTTCGCGGCCGATGGCGGTCCTGCTGGCGATGACGATCGTCAATCGGGTCCGCCAGGGGTTGAAAGAAACGGCTGGGCTGGTGTCCGAATGAATAGCAGACATCGAGCGGGCAGGCGAAACCGCCTGCCCCACACTTAGACAGGCGGAACCGCCTGTCCTACCAAGGCGTCCCTGCTACGCTTGAGCCAATCCCCAATGCGCGGCGTGCAGGAACTTCATTTTCAGGCGGGCGATGGAGCGCAACTTTTCTATCGCCACTGGCCGGCGGTCGCACAGACCCACCGCGCAATAGTCCTGCTGCACCGGGGACACGAGCACTCGGGGCGAATCATGCACCTGGTGAATGAACTGGATCTGCCCGAATACGCTATGTTTGCCTGGGATGCGCGCGGTCATGGGCTCTCGCACGGCATTGGAGAGGGCAATCCTTCGTTTGCCACATTCGTCAACGATCTGGACCATTTTGTGCGTCACATTTCGAGGGTGCATGGCATTCCGGTCGAAAACATTGCGCTGATCGCGCAGAGCGTGGGCGCTGTGATTGCGGCTACGTGGGTACACGACTACGCGCCTAAGATTCGTTGTTTGATTCTGGCGACGCCTGCGTTCCAGGTGAAACTGTATGTTCCGCTGGCGCGCACCTTCTTACAGCTGGCCGGATATTTTTCGAAAAATCTGCATGTGAATTCCTATGTACGAGGGAGCGCGCTGACGCACGATCCCGAGCGGGTCGCATCGTATGGGACGGATCCTCTGATCCGGCGGCCCATCTCGGTGAGAGTGCTGCTCGGGCTGTACAGCACCGCAAGCCGGATCATCGACGACGCCGGTGCAATCCAGACGCCGACCCAGATACTGATTTCGGGCAAGGACTGGGTGGTGCACCAGGCGCCGCAGCACAGATTCTTCGAGCGTCTCGGGTCGCCGGTAAAAGAGCGGCATGTGTTCGAAGGCTTTTATCACGACACGCTGGGCGAGAAAGATCGCCATCTTCCGATCGCGAAGGTTCGGGAGTTTGTGCTGCGGATGTTCGCGAAGCCGCCTGTAAAGCCGCGATTATTAGATGCCGACCAGGGTGGGTTTACACGAACCGAATTCGACCGGCTGCGAGAACCGCTTTCCCGGCTATCTCCGAAGGGGGCATGGTTCGCGATGTCGCGCTTCGGGCTACGGACTGGCGGGAGGCTCTCAGAAGGCATCCGGCTGGGGCTCAAGACTGGCTTCGACTCCGGCAGCACGCTCGATTACGTGTATCGCAACCGGGCCGCGGGACTTACGCCGATCGGGAAAACGATCGACTGGTCGTATGTGAATTCGATCGGCTGGCGAGGGATTCGCGTGCGCAGGCTGAATATCGAGCGGCTGCTGGGCGATGCAATGGATCTGCTGCGGCGCGAGGGATGTCCGGTGCGAGTGCTGGACATTGCGGCGGGACATGGGCGGTATGTGCTGGAGGCGATCGAGAAAAAGAAGTTTCAGCCCGATTCCGTGCTGCTGCGCGACTATAGTCCGATCAATGTGGAAGCCGGGCAGCGGATGATCCGCGAGAAGAAAATGGAGGGCTTCGCCCAGTTCATCGGTGGCGATGCTTTCGACCGGGCCTCACTGGCAACGGTGACGCCGCGGCCCACGCTGGGCGTGGTTTCGGGGCTGTACGAATTATTTCCGGAGAACGCGATGGTCCGCGAATCGCTCGCCGGGCTGGCGGATGCGATCGGGCCGGGAGGTTATCTGATCTATACGGGTCAGCCGTGGCATCCGCAACTGGAGATGATTGCGCGGGTGCTGCCGAGCCATCGCGATTTTAAACCCTGGGTGATGCGGCGGCGGACGCAGGGCGAGATGGACCAGTTGGTGGAGGCGGCCGGATTCCGGAAAATCGATCAGGCGATCGACGACTGGGGTATTTTCACCGTTTCACTGGCGGAAAGAATCTGAGTCCCGCGAGATTTTTAGCCTGGCTGTGGCTGGCGGGGCTGGGTCCGTTTTTCTTTCTGACTTACCAGATCGCGAACTGGGTCACAAGCCTGCGCGCCCATGTTCCGTCGATCGTGTTCGGCTGGGAACGCGCGGTACCCTTCCTGCCGTGGACGATTGTTCCGTACTGGTCGAGCGATCTGCTTTACGGGTTGTCATTACTGGTGTGCACTACGCGAAGCGAACTTAACGTTCAGGTGAAACGTCTGCTCGCAGTGCAGATGATTTCAGTCGCATGCTTTCTGGCTTTTCCGCTGCGCTGCGTTTTCGAGCGGCCGGAGACGCACGGATTTTTCGGCTGGCTGTTCGACATTTTGCTGGGCTTCGATAAGCCGTTCAATCAGGCCCCGTCCCTGCATGTGGGCCTTGCGGTGATTCTGTGGAGCCGTTTTTCAAGGCATTTACAAGGATTTTGGCGGAGCGCGATGGGTGCGTGGCTGGCGCTGGTGGCGCTCTCCACGATGACCACATATCAGCATCAGTTTCTCGATCTGCCGACAGGCGCGATGGCCGGATTGCTGACGATTGCGTTGATTCCGGACGGACCTATGGACCGGCGCGGCCAGCGATTCCGTCTGGCCACTTTTTACGCCTCGGGAACGGTGCTGATGACAGCTATTGCATGCAAGATCGGAGGGCTGGGCTGGATTCTGTTGTGGCCTGCTTTCGCCACGTTGGTGGTTGCCGCGATCTACGCGGCGGATTCGCCCCGCGGGTTCCGGCATCCGGTTGTGAGGCTGATCGCGTGCCCCTATATCGTAGCCGCGCGGGTGAATTCGCGCTGGTGGACTCGCGGGGAAGCGGTGGCGCAGGAGATCGCGGACGGAGTCTGGCTGGGACGGGCGGCGGGAAGGTTTGACGGCCAGTCAATTGTCAATGTGGCGGCGGAGTTGAAAGTCGATGCGAGGGGCAAGGCGTGCACAAATGTGCCCATGCTCGATATGGTGGCGCCGACGCGGACGCAGTTGGACGAAGCCGTGGCAGCAGTGGAAGATTTCGCAGCGCTGCGTCCGACGCTGGTTTGTTGCGCGCTCGGATATTCGCGAAGCGCCGCTGTGGTGACGGCGTGGCTGCTATCTACGGGACGCGCGAGATCCTTTGAAGAAGCCGTCGCGAGGATTCGCGAAAAGCGGCCGCGCGTGGTTCTGCATGGGGTGAAGCTTGCGCGCGAAGTTTGATTGCGAGGTGGCGGCGGGTTTGCTGGCGTCGGGCCGGGTGCTGTCGCACGTGGCGAACGCCGCGGCGATTATTGCCGCGATGAACAGCGCAGGGATCAATGGGGCGGTGATCAGGTGCGCGTAGCCATCGATCGATCTTTGTTTCATACGCTGGCGGCAAATCCCGAGGAGGGCGCGGACTGGCTGGATTCCCTGCTGCTGGACTGGGAGTTGGTGAAAGTTGCGGGATCTCGAAGTATCGCGGATCGAAGCCTCGGCGGACCGCGGTTGTGGCGGACCCTGGCGGCGGCCGAGATCCCGCGTGCGGTGCACCGCTGATGCTGGAGCGCATCGCCGTGGCGTCGATCACCGGAGCGGCAAAAATATTGACCGGAGCGCAGTGTCAGTGGATCGGCTGCGGACCTCGCGATGCGCAGAGAATCTATTTCGCCAATCATTCCAGCCATCTCGATTTCGTTTTGTTGTGGAGCGCGCTGCCGCCGGCGCTGCGCAAATCGACTCGGCCTGTCGCGGCGGCGGATTACTGGTTTCAAGGGACGATCAGGCGGTTTCTGATGCGCCAGGTATTCCATGCGGTTCCGGTGGAGAGGGATACCGGGCGGAACGGTGCGGGCACGCATTTATTGCAACCCGTCTCGCTGCAACCCATGCTGGATGCCCTGGATGAGGGTTCGTCGCTGATCATCTTCCCCGAAGGAACACGCGGCAGCGGCGAGGAAGTGCAGCCGTTCCGGTCGGGCATTTTTCACCTGGCGAAGGATCGTCCGGATGTTGAACTGGTGCCGGTGTGGATCGAGAACTGTTATCGGGTGATGCCGAAAGGTTCTCTGCTGCCGGTTCCGCTGTTGTGCACGGTGCGGTTCGGAACGCCGACGAAACTGGGCCGGGAGGAGCGCCGGCCGGATTTTCTAGACCGATTGAAAAAAGCAGTGGAGGAACTGCGCAACTTATGATTGGCACGCGGCAGGGCTGGATGGTTTTGGGCGGAGTGCTCACGGTGCTCGCGATAGCGTCGCTCATTGGCTATGCGATGAGCTTGCGAGTGCGGGATGACGCTTCGCGAAAGGTGGTCGAGAACCTCAACGCGCGGATCAAAGCCTGGTGGGTAATGGTCGTGGTCCTGGCTGGCGCGTTGATGACGGGACCTAAGCCCACGATCGTCCTTTTCGGCCTGATCTCCCTTGTCGCGCTGCGCGAATTTCTCACGCTGACGCCGACGCGGAAGGCGGATCATTTCGCGCTGTTGATGAGTTTCTTTGTGGTGCTGCCGTCGCAGTACGGCCTGGTGTGGACCGCGTGGTACGGCGTGTTCACGATCTTCGTTCCGGTGTATGTGTTCCTGCTGCTGCCCGCTTTCACCATCATCTCGGACGATGCGACGAAGAATTTTCTCCAACGCACATCCGAAACGCAATGGGCGTTGACGATCTGCGTTTATTGCATATCGCACGTCCCCGCTTTGCTCATGCTGACGATTCCGGGTCACGACCCGGCAATGCTGATCGTGTTCCTTCTCGTGGTGGCGGAATCGAGCGATGTACTGCAGTACGTCTGGGGCAAACTGGCGGGAAGGCATAAAATTGCGCCCCACGTATCGCCATCCAAAACGGTGGAGGGTTTCGCGGGCGGGGTGCTCTCGGCGACGGCATTGGGGACGTGCCTTTGGTGGATGACCCCTTTCCATCCGTGGCAGGCGGCGTTGTACTCTTTCCTGATCGCCATGACGGGCTTTCTGGGAGGGCTGGTGATGTCTGCCATAAAGCGGGATCGCGGCGTGAAGGATTGGGGCCATCTTATTGAGGGACACGGCGGCATGCTGGACCGGCTGGATTCGATCTGTTTCGCCGCCCCGATATTCTTTCATCTGACGCGATTCTTTTTCTCTACAACGTAAACGTAAATCCGCCGCGCGCGCCACGATGCGACCGTGATCTGGCGCAACTGGTTGCCAAGGATGTTGAAGATCACATTCGAACCCGATTCTTCGGACAGTCGTATCGACCTTGCCGCCTCTCCGGTGGCAGCGGTACGTTCCCTGTCTCTGACACCAACGTCTCTGACACAACCCTGACAAATCCCTGATCCGCACCTGACGATTGGCGGCGTATACTCAAATCCACAGTGCGCCCGCTCACATCCAGGCTGCTGTCGGTGCGCCGGAGCCTGCCGCTCTTCCTGGCAATCGTCGTCTGCCTGGCGATCTGGCAGGTCTGGCTCACGTGGCGGCTGATGGAACAGGACCGTAACCTCGCCGCGCAGCGCTCCCGCGAACACCTCGAACAGACCGCCGACCTCGCCCTCGCACAACTGGCCAGCTGGCTTGGCGAGTGGGACCTCCGTCTCCGCGAACTGGAGACCATGCCGCCCCCGGCAGTGCTGCAGTCGCGGCTCCCGCCCCATGGCAGTCTGGTCCTGTTCGCGCCTCCAGCCCAACCCGCTACATACCCGGCCAGACCGGTGCTCTTCGTGCTGGACCCTCCTGCATCGGCTCCGCTTTCCGGGCCTGCGTTTGAAACTGCCGGGAAACTCGAATTCCGCGACGAGAATTATCCGGCCGCCATCGAAGCGCTCGCGCCCCTCATTCAAAACCCCGCTGCTCGCGCCGAAGCCTTGCTGCGCATCGCCCGCCTGGAACGGAGACTCGACCGCTCTCAGGCGGCGCTCGCCGACTATGATCGAATGTCCCGTGAAACGACCGTCAGTCCCGACGGCGTCCCCTACGCGCTGCTCGCAGCGGGAGCGCGCTGCGAGATGATCGCCGACACCTGCAACCAGTTGCACGCGGATTTGCTGAACGGGCGGTGGCCCTTGCGCCGCGAAACCTTCGAGTATTACTGGAACGAAGTGAATCGCCTAAGACACAGCGCAGAAGATCCGCCGAAAGATTCCCTCGAATTCGCCTCGCGCGTCGCGCGTTTACAGGAGCAGTGGCAGCAAGCCGGCGCTGCCTTCAGCGGCCGTACTACAGAGGCGGATGGCTCCCTCCTTATGTGGCAGGCAACGAGATCACGCCTCACCGCTTTCTCCGTGCCTGCGGGTTGGCTTGAAACCGCAATGAATCTGCCTGTCAACGCCGGCGATATCCGCTGGCGCTTATTGCCAATGCAGGCGCTGGGCTCGGCCCCCGGACCGTTCATCCGGCGCTCACTTGCCGACGCGCAGCTCGCCGGCAGAATCGAGTTCTACAGCATCGCTTCCACCGCCAACCCAGGCCTCAACCGTGCCTTGTGGCTGGCCGGCATCGCGCTGATGCTCTTCCTCGTACTGGCGGGCGCCCATGCCATGCACCGAGGCGTTAGCCGGGAGCTGCAAGTCGCGCAGCTTCAATCGGATTTCGTCTCCGCCGTTTCGCACGAATTCCGCTCTCCGCTCACATCCCTGCGCGGCATTGCAGAACTGCTGGTGAACGACCGGCTGACCGATGAATCGCGCCGCCGGCAGAGCTACGTTTTTCTGGAGCGCGAAACGGGCCGTCTGCAGCACCTCGTAGAGGACCTGCTCGATTTCGGCCGTATGGAATCGGGCCGGAAACAATACCGCATCGAGCCGCACGACGTGTTTGGCGTGGTGCGCGCGGCTGTAGCGGAGTTCCGCGAGGAGGATTTGCCCTCTGGCTTTGCGGTGGAAATGAATCTTGGCGACGAATCGGCTACCATCGAGGCCGACGAGGAAGCCCTCCGCCGGGCCATCCGGAACCTGCTTGAAAATGCCGTCAAATATTCGCCCGAATGCCGCACGGTCTGGGTGGATGGCCGCGTCAATCGCCGCGAAGTGGCCATCTCAGTGCGCGACCGAGGCATGGGAATCGAGCCGCGCGAGCAGCGCGACATCTTCCAGAAATTCGTGCGCGGAGCGGCGGCGAAAAAAGCGGGCATCAAAGGTACGGGGATCGGACTATCCATGGTGCGGCAGATCGTGGAGGCGTGCGGAGGGGAGATCCGGCTGCAGAGCGAGGAGGGTGTTGGCAGTACCTTCACCATCCTGCTCCCGCTGGCGGTTCCGGCGCGGAGTGGCGAGGCGCTGGCATGAGCCGAATCCTGATCGTGGAAGACGAGCCGGGCATTGCCTTCGCGCTCGAGAGCGATCTCCAAACCGAGGGCTACGATGTCACCCTGGTGAACGACGGAACGGAAGCCGTGCGGCGCGCGCGTTCGGAATCTTTCGATCTGATCCTTCTCGATGTCATGCTGCCGCATAAAGACGGCTTCGAGGTTTGTCGCGAACTGCGGCGTGGCGGGCTGACGACACCCATCATCATGCTGACCGCCAGGACGCAGGAGGCGGAGAAGGTGCTGGGCCTGGACGTGGGCGCGGACGATTACGTGACCAAGCCCTTCAGCCCCCGGGAACTTCGTGCACGCATCCGCGCCATGTTTCGGCGAGGCGCGACGGACGCGGGCGGCGAGGTCCATCGCTTTGGCCGCTGCGAACTGGACATGGCGCGCTTCGAGCTGCGCCGCGAGGGCCGGCAGCTGGAAGCCACGCACACCGAGATCAAACTGCTGGCCGCATTCATCCGCGGCCGAGGGCGCGTGCTCACGCGCGAAAGCCTCCTCGATCAGGTTTGGGGCTCCGGCGTGTATGTCACCGACCGCGTGGTGGACAACCACGTTGTCGCGCTGCGCAAGAAGATAGAAGACAATCCCGCCGCGCCAAAGTATCTGATCAGCATCCGGGGAGTAGGCTACCGTTTCGATGGCTAGTACACGCCTGCGGCCCGCAAACTGCCATGAAACAAAGGTGGGACAGGCGCTTTCGCCTGTCCAAATGTGGGGTAGGCGCTCGCGCCTGCCCGTTCGGTGTTTCATCATTGCTTCTGGTGTTATCGGGAGTGGCTTCCGAGCCACGCGCGTAAGCAAGTGGTTCCTTGGTCAGGAAATCCGGACAAATCTCATGCAAACCCCTGACCCAACCCACCTGCCACCCAGACATAACACGGCCATTCTGGTAACGCACTCAGGAAGTGCATGATGAGATCCGAGAAAAAAGAAAGTATCGTGATAAGTCTTGCCTGGCTTGGGCTGGGCCTGGCCTCGCAGCTTCTCGCGCAGGCGGCATTCGCCCAGACCCAAACCAAGCCGGCGGTGGAACTCGAAGCCGCCATCGCGAAGGAGCAGGTGAATGGGGATTTGAAGACGGCCATCGCGGCCTATCAGAAGATCGCGGCGAACAACTCCGCACCGCGCGACGTGCGCGCCAAAGCGCTGCTGCATCTGGCGGGTTGCTACGAAAAGCTGGGACAGCAGGCGCAGAGTGTGTATCAGCAGATTGTTCGGGATTATGCAGATCAGCCCGCCGCCAAACAAGCCGGCGCGAAGCTGGCGGCCATGCGGCAAGTCGATCAGGCGGCAGCGCCTGCAACAATGACGCAGCGCAAGATCGAAGGGGTGGGTTCGCTGTCGGGCCATCCCTTTGCGTTCAACAGTACGGATGGCCGGAGCTTCCTTTATCGCGACCGGTCTTCTCAGGCCATCACGCTCGGCGACTTGGCAACGGGCCAGAGCCGTTTGGTTTTCAAGCCCTGGATTGACTCCGGCGCCCACGGTTTTCTTTTCCCGTCGAAAGACATGTCGATGCTTTTTGGCACCAGGACGCCGGCGGGTGGAAAGCAGATCAGCGCGGTTGTGAAATTGGATGGCACTGGCTACCGCGAGATCACGGGCACGTTTTCGGGCCGGCCGGACTGGTCGTGGGATAATAGCTATGTTCTAGTCTGCGAGAATGAGCCCGATGGAACGCGGCGGCGGGTAAGAATCTCGGTCAGCGATGCTACCATCCAGGCGCTTCCGGGTCCGGCGAGGTGTACGCAAATGTTCTCACCGGATGGCCGCTATATCGCCTCCGCGGAGTCGAACAACTCAACGAACGGCGTTTTTGTTGGGCCGGCGGGCGCTGAAGAGCGATTGCTCGCACTTCCTGGGGCCGACTCGGGCAGCGCGAGGTTGATGGGCTGGACGCCCGACGGGCGCTATATCGTGCTCGCCATCAATCGACTTGGCGCGGACGGGCTCTATCTCGTCCCGATGAACGATGGCCGAGCGGCGGCTGATCCGGTCCTGGTCCGTTATGGGTCTTTTCAGATCGGACAAGTATTCGCCAACGGGGCACTGGTCTTTGAGTCAGTTCCTGCAACCGGGCAATACACCGCGTGGCTCGGCGCGCTGGATTCCGCTGGCCGAGTTACGCGCTGGGAAGCGCTGCCCTTAAACCGAGGTAAGAATCCGACTGCGCCGGCATGGTCGCCTGACGGAAACCGGATCGCATATGTCGCACCGAACGCAGCGGCCGGCCAAAACTCGCAGACTGCCCATATTCACGATCTGAGCAGCGGCGAAGATCGCGAGCTGTATCATGCGGCCCTGGAGAGATGAACTGCGTGTGGGCAGTGGAGCATCCGAACCTTTTCTGCGGCCTAGCCACACCTCACGACACGACCGACCTGTTCTCCATTTCGATTGAGTCGGGTAGTGCGCGACAGAATCGGCTCGGTTGCGGGGAAGAATCACCTTCTGGACGTAACGCCTGACGACAGTGGAATCTATATCTCATCGCCGGACGGTCAACTCAGCCGTTGGGATGTTGCGGCGCAGAAGCCAATCCCGCAAGGGCCACGACGCGCGAATCAGGGGGTGGTGGGATGGGTGGTCACCTCCGTGGATAAGCGGTGGGTCTCGCGGCTCGAAAAGGGCCAGATCGAAATCCGCGAGTTGGCTGGTGGCGACTGGAAGCCTGTTGTCCCCGACGGCGGCACGCAGGTCGCTTTCTCGAGAGATGGAAACTGGCTGATCTATCACGGGGTCGACAGCGCGGGGAAGCAGTGCCTCCTTCGCGTACCGGTAACGGGCGGCCAGCCCGAGCGACTGGGCGATTTTCCCACCGCTGAGAAGGTCGGCTTGATGTGGGTCAGTCCGGACGGTCGAAAGATTATCGCCGATTCCCTCAACCCTTTGGACACCTGGGTGCTCGAGAACTTCGAGCCCGCCTCGCCGAAACAATGATTCGATGCGGTTCAGCGCCCGCGCGGACGCTGAACCGCCTTATCTCCGGCTTGCAACAGCCACTACCGCTTATCGAAACAAATTCCCGTCGCTGCGACCCCGAAACCGGCGCCGTCTGACGCCTTCGCGCCCGTGCCATCTGTTATTTGGGTGCGGACATCGCGCGTTCGAGGGTTTCGCTCTTCGGGGTGCGGGAGAAATGGCGGATGCGATCTCGCACAATGAGCGCGCCCTTGTCCTCGCCACTGCTCTGAGCCACGATGCGCCCGCCGGTCTGTAGTTTCGTTCGGAATGTTAGGGGCGGCGAGAAACGGCGCCCTTTCCGGCGCGATAGGGCGGAGCCAGGGAGCTAGTCTCGCGAGAGCCCATTGGCGGGGATCGGTAAGGACTCTACATAAGCTCCTATATTGTTTCTTGTCGAAGCCGTCGTTTCTGGGTTATGATCGCAGACACTGCGCGTTCATGGGTTCGATCGGTGCCAGTTGGCCCCCAAACGTCGAAACGCGTCCAGACTGGGGAGCCACTCTGAAATTCTTGACATCATTCTACGCTACCTGATTGCTTCCATTTCGGGCATTTCAGACGTTTCTTCTGGATCGGCCCCACTTGACGGCGCCCCGGCGTGGACTCGAACTTCTTATCCGGCCATCATCCCCCAAAACGAATCGACGCTGGCTCACGTGCGTGCCCAACATCCAGATGCCCGACGATCTGGTAGTTGGGAAGCTGGAATTTAGGCCAATGGGCACGACGATTTCGCAGCCGCATGGGTTTGGCGCCTTTCGCGGGCCGGACGCAACCACTTACAGCGCGGGCAAGTCCAGTGCCCTTCGAAAACGCCACCCCCCGATTATAAGAGTCGCCGAACCATATGGACGAGCTGCGGGGAAAGGTAGAAAGACGTCCCGGAAAGGCGCGCGAGGGCGCTGTCGAAGTCCAATAGTCCCCGACGGTGTGCTTCCACAAGAATTCCCAGCGTGCCGGTTACCCTCAGGTTTCGCCGTTCTGCCTCAATGCGCCCATCCAAACCATCCATCAGGATTTGTGTCGCCTGTATCGAAAGCGCCAACGCTATCGCAGCGGCCGCAACTTCAGCCCGGGAACGCCCGTGATCCTTACGGCCTACAACACGGCGGCCGCCGGCCTTTATAGGGTGGATGTCGGGCAATGGTCCAGGCTTGGGATTCCGATCGTTTGCGATTCCGATACCAGCGGATATTGCATTTCCACCGCCACCGCGACGCCCGGCCAGGCGCTCATCCTCAATTTCTGCCAGAACAACTCTCCCGCTCAGAAATAGAGTCCCACGATCCTCAGACAGTGGGCCAGCAAGAATCTGAACAGCACAGGTTTGTTCAACGCCCAGGGCTTTCTGGTGGACAATGCAGGGCAACCCCTGACCGCGCTCGGAGGTGGCCTAGTAGCGTCGCCCTCTCCGGCCCCACCTCCGCGGGCGAGTTACCAGGCTGTTCATTTTGCTAGAATCGGACCATGGTGGCGCAGCCTCGCATCACAATCGAACCCGGCAAGATGGGCGGAAAACCGTGCATCCGGGGTCTCCGCTTCTCAGTATCCGATCTGATGTCTTTTTTGGCTTCTGGTATGACGGAAGACGAAATTCTGAGGGAATTTCCCGATTTAGAAAAGGAAGATTTTAGGGCCGTCTACGACTTCTTTGCCCACATTCAGGAAAAGTATGCGGTTCTGTGAAGCTATTGTTCGATGAGACGTTGGCTCCGAGTCTTGTTAACCGTCTCGCGGACTTGTTCGAGGACTCGGAGCATGGGCGAACCCTTGGCATGAAGCAGACACCGGACCCGGACGTTTGGCATCGAGCAAAGGCTCCTGGATTCACCGTCGTCGTCACCAAAGACAAGGATTTCACTAATCTTAGTTTGGTTTGGAGCGCACCACCCAAGGTGATCCTCCTGCAACTGGGAAATTGCAGCGTCCAACATATCGAAGACCGTCTTCGTCAAGATGCCGTTCTGATTTCAGAGTTCGTTAAGAACTCGCCGAAAGACTTGCTTGTGATCAAGACTAATTCATCTATCTGAACGCCAGTGTAGACATCCCAGGTGAAGCGTATTCCTGTTCAGGTAGAATGTCAAACAGCCATGATAAAGGTGGGACAGGCGCTTTCGCCTGTCGGACGCGATCGCGAAGCGCAACGTCGCGCGTATCGCGGACCCTTCACCGGGGATCGAGCGCCGCGACCGAGGTGTGGCGCCCTTCATATTCCCGTCGCTGCGACGTCGAAACTGGGAAGCGATCTGCTTGCCGTTAGAACGGCGGCCTCCTATTATTTCTGATGATTCAAACTCTTGAATCCGCCACCGATCGTTGACGGATATTCGAGAAGCGATCAATTCTCAACCGGAGCGATCCAGCGATTTAGCCGGCCTGTGTCAACCTTCTTAGTCATAAGACAGCGTGGCGTCCGACTGGTTGAATTGGAGCACGCTGCACACTTCGCCGGTCCGGAGTGACCCGAATCGCCGCGAGCAACGGCGAAGGGTAGCTCTTCATGGCGGCAGAGCCTCCCATTTGCGGAAACTCATTATCTCCCACACGCGTCCATCCACAGTTACTCGGACTTCATAATCATATGCATGGCGAGCGCACTCCGCGATCTCTTCCTCGAATGCCTCCACTCCGAGACTCCCCTCACGAAGCTCGAAGCACTGGTCCGCGACTATCGGAGTTGCCTGAAGATCTGGGCAGTTCTTGGGCCAACGGTTTCTCCACCTAGCACATTCCAAGCGACGTCGCCCGGTTCCTTGTCGCGCGTGGCGCGCCGCTCACGATCCACTCAGCCGCAGCCTTTGGTTTCATTGACAGCCTGGCCAGTATGCTCCAGGCCGATCCGTCGCCGATCGATGCCAGGGGCGGCGACGGCTGCACGCCCCTTCATTTCGCCCGCGATCTCGCTACCGCCGAATTCCTCGTCAGTCGTGGCGCGAACATCGACGCCCGCGATGAGGACCACGATTCGACTCCCCCTCAGTGGGGCATCGGAAAAGCCCCGGAGGTTTCCCGTTACCTTCTCGAGCAGGGCGCGGCACCGGATATCTTCCTCGCCGCGGCACTCGGTGACTTCGATCTCGCCGCCAGGTTAGTTTCCGAAAACCCGCTGTGCGTCGCTTACCGCATTGGTCGTTTGCCTGACTTTCCGCCGAACGGGAACAACGGCTTCGACGATGCCGGGATGCTGCCGGGCAATGGCCTCGGCTTGCTGACGATGGCCAAGGACGCAGCACACGAGCAGGCGGGTTTGCGGATAGAAGGGCGATCTGGTGTGGGTAGGAATTGAAGGCAAGAGTTTCCCGTGGCGCAGACAGAATCCAGCCACGGATACTCGCCCCTGATGCCGCACTCGTCGATCTGCTGATCTCACGCGGTCACCCCGTCGATCTCATCGACCCGCGCTACAAAGCGACCCCGCTCGGCTATGCGATCCACGATTGCCTCGTCGAAAAACGTCACCCGGAAGGCGACTTCCCGCGGGTCGTTGAATCGCTTCTCAGAGCCGGTAGCCCGTGGGA